>Ga0181530_10005975_pt1 | contig 12181 bp, 13 predicted proteins | sample PEATcosm2014_Bin_42_FD_119769 | JGI IMG/M metagenome (GOLD analysis project Ga0181530, IMG submission 119769) | Peatland microbial communities from MTU Mesocosm Facility, Houghton, MI, USA - PEATcosm2014_Bin10_60_metaG | ecosystem: Environmental > Terrestrial > Soil > Wetlands > Peat | place... | reverse complement strand
GCCGAGCTCGGGATCCGTCCGCTGGCCCGGCTGCGGTCGTGGGCGGTCGCCGGCGTGGCGCCGGCCACGATGGGCATCGGCCCGGTGCCGGCCTCGGCCAAGGCGCTCGAGCGGGCCGGGTTGGCCATGGCCGACATGGAACTGATCGAGCTCAACGAGGCCTTCGCCGCCCAGGTCCTGTCGGTGACCCGGGAGTGGGGGTTCACCGAGCGCGACTTCGATCGGCTCAACGTGAACGGTTCGGGCATCTCCCTCGGCCATCCGATCGGAGCGACCGGCGGCCGCATCTTGGCCACCTTGCTGCGGGAGATGGACCGACGGGGCGCTTCGCTCGGGCTCGAGACGATGTGCATCGGCGGCGGTCAGGGACTGGCCGCGGTCTTCGAGGCGGTCGGCTAAGGACGGAATCCTCCCAGGAAGTATCCCCCATTGAGGCGCGGCCTGACCGCCACCGGATCCCTGACCAACGTGTCGGCGGCTCGATCAGCGATTCCTACGAGTCCCATGGCGATCCGCCCTGGGCGATGGCCAACCGGGTTGAGCTAGGAGCGCGGAGCGCGGATCGGCGGTACACGTATGATACACGTTAGGTGTATAATACGTGTATGGCAAAGGTTCGTACGAACATCGAGATCGAAGATACGTATCTCCAGACGATCATGGATCGCTACGGAATCCGAACCAAGACCGAGGCCGTCGAGCTGGCCTTGCGACACCTGGCCGGGCAACCCATGACGCGCGAGCAGGCTCTCGCCATGCGCGGATCGAACTCGATCGGAAAGATTCCGCCCGACGTCCCGCCGCCCGCCGCCAGGTGATCCTGGTCGACACATCGGCCTGGGTGGAATACGACCGTGCGTCAGGCAGTGCAGTCGATCGACGTCTGACCGAGCTCATCGCGACAGGCGGCCAGGTGGCGGTGACCGAACCGGTCATCATGGAGGTGCTTGCCGGTGCACGCAACGACGAGCGCGAAGCCGATCTGCGCCGATTGCTACTGAGGTTCGACCTCCTTCAATTTGATATCGCCGTTGATTTCGATGCCGCTGTTCGCATTTACCGCAGCTGCAGAGGAGTCGGAGTCACCCCCCGGGGCATGATCGACTGCATGATCGCGTCAGTTGCGAGGCGCCGGGGAGCGGTACTCCTCAGCCATGACGTCGATTTCGAACGTGTCGCGAGCGTCGTTGGGATCGACCTCGACGAGGCGTCGCTCCAGACATAGCCCCGACGCAAGGGGCGACAGGGATTCGAACCGGTGTCGCAGCAAACGCGTCCAGAGAAACTGCTACTATTATGTACATGTCAGAGGTGGGCGTCGCAGAGTTGCGTCAGAACCTGAGCCGCTACCTCCGGCGGGTAGCGATGGGCGAACGGCTCGTCGTGACCGACCACAACCGTCCCGTGGCCGAGCTGGGTCCGCCGCCGACCACGGGAGCAGCCCTGGATCGACTTGTCGCAGAAGGGCGCGTCACCCGTCCAGCTCGTCGAGGACTGCCGGAGCCGTTGACACTCGATGGCGATCCGTATGCGCTGAGCCGCGCATTGGACGAGATTCGCGGCGAGCGCTGATGTGGCGCTCTTCTACGCGGACTCCTCCGCGCTCGTCAAGCTGATCCGTAACGAGCCCGAGACGGCTGCGCTGCGGACGTTCCTCGCAGACGCCGACCTTGTCTCGTGTGAGCTGGTGCTTACCGAGCTGCCACGAGCAATCAGACGTGCTGCAGTCCTCGACCCACGCATGCGAGTTGAGGTCCTGATCGAGCGCACCAACGAAATGCTCGACGCCGTCGCCTTGCGAGCTCTCGACCGGGCGCTGCTTCTCGCCGCTGGGGCGCTTGTCGAGCCGGCCCTACGTGCGCTCGATGCCATCCACGTTGCGGCCGCGGTGGATGTCTTCCCACACGACGGCTTCGTGAGCTACGACGAGCGGCAGAGCGCCATAGCTCGCCTCGCTGGCCTCCGCACGTTCGCCCCCGGAAGTTGACCGAGAGGTGTCAAAGTCGCGCCGTCCTTGGGCGACGCGGCATCCCGCTTGCCGCGTTCTTCTCCTCAGGGGTGCGCAGGGGGTAGGTGGTAGGTGTGCGTCCGACCTGAACGCGAGGACAAAGTCCCCGCGCCAGTTCAACCGTTGGCGGCCGAGCCCAAGGCCTGACGGGCGATGATTACCTGCTGGATCTGGCTGGTCCCCTCGAAGATCCTGAACAGCCTGGCGTCCCGGTAGAAGCGCTCGACCGCCACGCCGCGCATGTAGCCCGCGCCGCCGTGAATCTGCACGGCCCGGTCGGCCACCCGCGAGACCATCTCCGAGCAGAAGTACTTGGCGCACGACGGCCCGAGCTTGCGGTCGGTGCCGGCGTCGAAGGCCCTGGCCACCTCCAGGGTGAGGCTCTTGCCGGCCAGGTGGTCGGTCACCGAGTCGGCGATCAGGCCCTGGATCAGCTGGAAGCTGGCGATCGGGTGACCCGACTGGTTCCGGCTCTGGGCGTAGCTGACCGACTCATCGACGAGCCGCCCGGCCAGGCCGACGCAGCACGCGGCCATGTGCGCGCGCCCGTGAGCGAGGCACCGCATGGCGGTCGCGTAGCCGTTGTCGACGCCGTCGGGTCCCCCGACAAGCGCCGGCCCGTCCACCCGGACGTCGTCGAAGAAGACCTCGGACGTCCAGGCGCCCAACTGCCCCATCTTCTGGTCCTTGGGCCCGACGGTCAGCCCCGGGGTGTCGCGGGGCACGAGGAACGTGGAGATCCCCCGGGTCGCCTTGGCGGCCGGGTTGCTGCGGGCGAACACCATGAACACGTCAGCGATCGGCGCATTGGTGATGTAGCGCTTGGAACCGTTGAGCACCCAGGTGTCCCCGTCGCGCTCTGCGCTGGTGGTGAGGGTCGAAGGGTCCGAGCCGGCCTCGGCCTCGGTCAGGGCGAACGACGCGGTCAGCTCGCCACTGGCCAGCTTGGGCAGCCACTCCTTCTTCTGCTCCTCGGTGCCGCCCTCCAACAGCACGTGGCCGGCAATGCCGTTGTTGGTGCCGAACATCGAGCGGAGAGCAGGCGAGGTGTAGCCCAGTTCGAAGACCAGCTGGACCTCCTCTTCCAGGTTGAGCCCGAGCCCGCCGTACTCCTCGGGAATGGCGAAGCCGTAGAGGCCCATGTCCTTGGCGCTCTGGCGGATGTCGACGGGGACCTCGTCGTTCTCCTCGATCAGGTTCTCGGCGGGGACGACCTTGCCTCGGATGAAATCTCGGGTGACGGACAAGATCTCGGCGAAATCAGCACTGTTCACGCCCGCTCCTCTCGACGACGGCGCAGGTGCCGCCGGCGGCGGCCAATCCTAACGGTGGAGCCTCCGACTAGCCTGAGGGCCGCCGGTCGGGCAATCGTTTGCATGGTCGGTCGACACGCGAGGAGGGGCAAATGGCGGAGTGGAACTTTCCGATCGAAGCCGGGCACATCATGATGTTTGCCCGGGCGGTCGGCGACCCGAACCCCGTGTACTACGACGAGGCGGAGGCCAAGTCGAGCGAAGTGGGTGGCATCATCGCCCCGCCGACGTTCATCCAGGCGAGCGCCCAGTTCAACCCCGACTATTTCTTGCGCCCCAAGATCGGCCAACCGTGGTTCGGCTCGGGCAAGGAGCCGACGAGCGTGCAACGACCCGAGCGTGCACCCTCGGGCGGAGCCGGTGGCGGTGGCGGTGGCGGTGGCGTGGGCCTCCATGCCGAGCAGCACTACGAGTACCACCGTCCCATCCGGCCCGGCGACGTCCTCACTCCGACCAACAAGGAGGGCAAGAGCTGGGAGCGCACCGGGCGTTCGGGTCATCTGCAGTTCAACGAGACGGTGACCGAATGGCACGACGCCGAGGGGAACCTCGTCGTCACCGCCCGCGGTGTGGGCGTCCGGACCAGCCGTCCCGCCCCGACCGAGGAGAAGTCCGACTGATGGCACTGTCCGCATCGCAGCTCAAGGTTGGTGACAGCCGTTCCGAAGTCGTTGTCGACAACCTCTCTCGAACTCAGATCGTCCAGTACGCGGGCGCGTCGGGTGACTACAACCCGCTCCACACCGATGAGATCTACGTCACCAAGGTGGCCGGGTTCCCGACCGTGTTCGCGCACGGGATGCTCACGATGGGTTTGACGGGGCGACTGCTCACCGACTGGGTCGGCGACGGCCGCCTCCTCTCCTACGGGGTTCGCTTCGAGAAGCAGGTCTGGCCGGGCGACACCCTGACCGCCACCGCCACCGTGGAGTCCATCGACGACCGCGATGGCGGGAAGGTCGCCTCGTTCACGGTGGTCACGGTGAACGAGGGCGGAGACCGGGTGCTCTCGGGCACCGCCTCGGCGCGCCTGGACCCCTAGACCTCCTGGACGAGAGGGGGAACCTTCTCGGGTTCCCCTTCGTCTGTCGATACGAGTCTCCCCAGAGACGAAAGTCTTCTCCGGGGGTACCATGGATTGACAGTGCCGGCCGCGCCGGCATACGAACGTCAGAGGATCAGCAGCACCTCTGCCTGGCTCAGTGTGCATCGGCGGGATCCCGGCAGCCCGGGAGGAGACGCGATGGACCGGCTGAACCCGTTGGACGCCCAGTTCGTCAATGCCGAGGACGGGGACCGGAACGCGTCGATGGCGATCGCCTCCATCGCGGTGTTTGAGGGTCCGCCACCGTCGTACGAGGAGTTCCTCGAGGCCCTGGCCGGGCGTCTTCCGCTAGTACCCCGCTACCGCCACCGGCTTCGCACGGTGCCGTTTCGCATCGGGCCGCCAGTCTGGGTCGAGGATCCGAACTTCGATCTTCGCTACCACGTCAGATACACCGCGCTGCCGGCGCCCGGTGGGGACGAGGAACTCCGCCATCTCATGGCGCGGGTCATGGCCCACCGGCTCGACCGGGACTACCCGCTATGGGAGTACTGGGTTGTCGACGGACTCGACGATGGCCGGTGGGCGCTGATCTCCAAGCTGCACCACTGCATGGTCGACGGGGTCTCGGGCACCGACCTGTACCGCCTGATCTTCGACCCGACCCCCGAGCGTTCGCCGGCGGCGCTCGACCATCGGGTCGTGTCTGCTGAGCCGTCGCCGCTCAAGCTTGCCGCTCAAGCCGCCCTGAACGAGGTCTTGCTCCCGGTGCGAGGCATGCGGGCGTTGGGCGGCGCGGTCACCCACCCGGACCGCCTCGTCCGCCAGACGATCGACACGGTGCGAGGTGTCGCAAAGCTCGCCACGTCCCTCTTGCCCGCCACCGGGTCGTCCCTGAGCGGCCCGATCGGCCAGCAACGGCGATACACATGGGTGCGGGGATCGCTCGACGATGTCAAGACGATCAAACGAGAGTTGGGCGGCACCGTCAACGACGTGGTCCTGGCCGCGATCAGCGGTGGCTTCCGGGCATTCCTACTGGCCCGCGGTGAGCATCCCGAGCCGCACATGGTCCCATCGCTCGTGCCGGTCTCCCTGCGGGCTCCGGGTGAGGAGAACATTTACGAAAATCGGGTGTCGGCGATACTTGCGTACCTCCCGGTCCACATTGCCGACCCCGTCGAGCGCCTCGCCGCAGTCCAAAGCGAGCTGTCGACCCTCAAGACCAGCAAAGAGTCGACGGTCGCGGAGACGCTGGTCTCCCTGATCGGCAGTGCCCCGTTCCCGCTGACCTCCCTCGGGGTCCGGCTCGCTCTGCGCCTCCCCCAACACGAGATCGTCACCGTCACCACCAATGTGCCCGGCCCACGCGAGCCCCTCTATGGGCTGGGCCGCCGGCTGGTCGAGATCATTCCCTATGTCCCGATCGCCACCACGGTGCGAACTGGGATCGCGATCTTCACCTATTGCGACAACATCACATTCGGGATCACCGGCGACTACGAAACGACTCCGGACCTCGACGTGCTGGCCCGCGGCATCGAGGACAGCCTCTCCGAACTCTTGAAGATCGCCGAACAAGGATCCAAGCCGGCGACCGGGAAGGCCGGGAAGGCCGGGAAGAAGGCCAGCCCTTGACTCAGCTGCTCGGCTCGACACGCATGGCCGGTGAAGACGCGACATGGCTGCACATGGACCAGCCTCAGAACCTGATGGTTGTCAACACCATCTTGTACCTCGACGGACCAGCCGACTGGCCGGCCATTGAGGAGTCGTTCTTCGAGCGAGTCGTAGAGAAGTTCGCGGTGTTCCGGTCACGTGCGGTTGACCCGCCGCTCACCGTGGGGCTCATCACGCCGAGATGGCAGCAGGTCGAGGTGCGACGGGCCGACCACATCCGGTCAGTGACGCTGCCGAGCCCCGGTGGCGACGCCGAGCTCTACCGCTACGTCTCCGGCGAGGCCTCCCGACCACTCGACGGTCATGTCCCCCTCTGGCAACTACACCTCATTGATGGCCACGGCGGCGGAGGGGTCATCCTGCTGCGTAGCCACCACGCCCTCGGTGACGGGCCGACGTTGCTGCACGCGCTGGACACCTGGGCCGGACCGAGCTCCGAAGGGAGCGACGCGTCGATCGACCGGCGACCGGGACCCGAGCGGCGCACCCGGCAGGAGAGCAGCATCGGCACAGACATGGGCACGTTGTCCAAGCTCGTGCTGGGTCTCCCCTCCAAGGCCAGCGTGCTCGGGGACGATGTCGGCGGAATGAAGTCGGTGGCCTCGACGGACCCGGTCCCGCTCGAGAAGGTCAAACAGCTGGCCGGCGAGACGAACGCCACCGTCAACGACGTCTGTCTGGCCCTCATCGCCGGCGCGCTTCGACATGGTGTCGACGGCGCCGCGGCGGCACACGTCGAGGCGATCATTCCAGTCAACATCCGGTCCAGCCACGAACCGATCGAAGACACCCTGGGGAACCGCTTCGGTCTCGTCTTCGTCACCCTGCCGACCAGTTCCGACGACATCCGCGAGCGAATCAAGAGGGTCAAGGCGAACATGGACGGGATCAAGTCCTCCCGCGAAGCCAGACTCGTCCTCGACGCTCTGACCATGCTGGGCGCTACGTCCAAGCACGGCGTTCGCGCATGGATCGACGCATTTTCCCGCCGAGCCAGCGTCGTGATCACGAATGTCGCCGGACCCCAGCGGCGACTGCGCCTTGGCGCAACGGAGGTTCGCGACATGGTCTTGTGGGTACCGACCACCGGTCCGATCGGACTCGGCGTGAGCATCTGCAGCTACGCCGGTTCCCTCCGCTTTGGCGTGATCGCCGACACGGCGGTCATGGCCGACCCGGCACGATTCGTGCTGGCACTCGAAGAGCAACTCGGGTCGATCACGACCGACACTGCCTGCTAGCGAGACCTCGGTGCCCCACGTTACGTTTGGGCGTGTTGCCGGGCCGGCGCGGTGAGGCGGGCTTGGTCGCGAACCGCTCCGGGTTCGCTGTTGGCCGGTCGATTGCGGCCCAGCCGGTCGTGACTCGACACCCAGTCGCCTCCCAGCACGGCGCTGGCCAGCGAGGTCTCCCCGGCGAGGACGGTGGCGGCGCAGATCTCGGCGAGCTTGTTCACCTTGCCGGCACCCCAACACCCGAGCATCTCGAGGCACTCCCTCTGGGTCGCCAGGCCGGTGCCGCCTCCCTGGGTGGCCACGATCAACGAGGTCAGCGTCATCGACCAGTAGTAGTCGCCGTTGTCGAGAAGTTGCGCGTAGGAGATCCCCGCGTGGGACTCGGCGATGTTCGCCACATCCTGCCCGGTGGCGATGAAGATCGCTGTCAGACCGTTGGCGATCTGAGCCCCGTTGCTCGCCGAAGCGACAAGGAATGACCCCGCCATCTGGACCTGGCGGGCCCAGAACAACGTTTCGGTGTCGATGCCCATCAAGCTCTTCAGGAGATCCTTGTTGATGGTCGCTTCCGCCACGACCCGCTTGCCACGGGTCTCGAGCATGTTCATCCGTGAGTGCTTCTTGTCGGTGTCGATGTTTCCCGAGAGTATGTACCGGGACTCGCCGGGGTAGTTCTCGCGGATCCAAATGCATGCCGCTTCTGTCGCCTTCCCCGTCATGTTCTGCCCTGCGGCGTCGCCGGTGGTGTAGTTGAAGCGGAGATAGCGCAGCGGCCCAATGGAGTACTGCCTGATGGATTGCAGCTTCCCGAAGTGGGTCGTGCTCTCCGCGGACCGCTTGATCTCCTCGAAGCGCCGGTCGACCCATTGACCGAAGTCGCGCCCTTCCCGACTGTCGTTGAAGATGAAGACGGGAGCCCGTTGCATCGAGTCATCGATCACGGTGGTCTTGACACCACCGCTCCCGGTCAAAAGGCGCATCCCCCGGTTGTAGCTGGCCACCAGCGTCCCCTCGGTGGTAGCCAGCGGGACGTAGAAGTCGCCGGAGGCATGGTCGCCGTCGATGCGAAGGGGCCCGGCGACCCCGATGGGGACCTGGGCGGCACCGATGAACTGTTCGATGTTGCCGGGGAGGGTCGCAGGATCGAATGAGTAGCGGCCGACGTGCGAGAGCTCGGCGCCGGTGCGCTCGCGTATGAACCGGCGCCGGCGCGCGGCCTGGTCATGGGTGTAATCGTTGTCCGGATCACGCGGGACGCGAATTCGGCCGTCGTCGGGGTGGTCGGGAAGTGGTCGGGAACTCATGTCGACGCCTGCTTCAGCGACTCTTTGAGTATCTTGCCGGTCGCCCCCTTCGGGAGTTGGTCACGAAATTCGACGGTCCGCGGATACTTGTAGGCAGCGAGACGAACCTTGACGTAGGCGATGATCTCGTCCTCGGTCGCCTCGAATCCCGCCTTTAGTTCGACATAGGCCTTGATCTCCTCGCCCAACAACTGGTGTGGCACGCCGACCACGGCCGCCTCGGCGACGCTTGGATGGCTGTACAGCACCTCTTCGACCTCGCGGGGGTACACGTTGTACCCACCCCGGATGATCAGGTCCTTCTTTCGGTCGACAATGAACAAGAACCCGTCGTCATCCCGCCAACCGAGATCGCCCGTGTGGAACCACCCTCCCGCAAACGCCTCGGCCGTGGCCTCGGGGTTCTTGTAGTAGCCGTTCGGCGTGTTGACACCTCGGACCACCAGTTCTCCGACGTGCTCGGGGCCTCTCGGCAGCGGCTCTCCCTGCTCGCTCCAGATCTCGACCTCCACACCCCAGATCGGCTTGCCCACGCTGTAGATCTTGCGCTCCTCGGCGCTCACGTTGAACGTCGTGGTGGAGGCGGTCTCGCTCATGCCGTACCCCTCGAGGATCACGAACCCGAACTTGGCCTCGAACTCGTCTATGACCTCGGCCGGGATCGCCGCCCCTCCGGACACCCCCACCCGCAGCGACGACAGGTCATAGTCGTCCAGTTGCGGGTGATTGAGCAGGGCGATGTACATGGTCGGAACGCCCTCGAAGATCGTGACCCGATCGCGTTGGATCACCTCGAGAACCTTGGTGACGTCAAAGCGGGGGACGAGTGACATCGTGGCGCCGAAACGTACGCACACGTTGAGTTCGCTGCTCATTCCGAAGACGTGGAAGAGCGGCAGCGCCACAATCACGACGTCGTCGTTCCGGATGCCGAAGAGCCGACCCGGTGTTTCGGCGTTCATATACAGCTGGAAGTGGCTCAACTCGGCGCCTTTGGGGCGGCCCGTCGTCCCCGATGTGTAGACGATGGCAGCGGTGTCGCCGGGCTGGGTCTGCTCGAATATTGGCGTGGCCGGTTGCTCGCCGCCCAAAAGCTCGTCGAAGGAGCGCCCCCACTCGGGGGACCCGGACGCACCGACGACCCAGATGCGGTCGAGGCCCGCGCCGGCAGCGCCCTTGGCCGCCTCCGCCGAGATGCCGGCCCAGGTGATCAGTGCCTGGGCCTCGGAGTTCGCGAGGTGGTAGGCGACCTCGGGCGCCTTCAGCATGACGTTCAGGGGAACCACCACCGAACCCGCCTTCAGGATCCCGAAATAGGCGACCAGAAATTCTGGAAGGTTGGGTAGCTGCAGCGCGACGGCTTCGGTTGGCCTGATCCCCTCCCGGCGCAGGCCGGCGGCGAAGTGGTCCGACAGCTCGTCGAGCTCGGCGTAGCTGAGAACACCGCCGTCGAACAAGGCGACCGGCTTGGTCGGGTTGTCCCGTGCCGACTCACGCAGCATGACCGCCAGGTTGAGACTCATCGGATCCCCTTCTTCGGTCGCCGTGCAGGGAGACGATGACTCGCTCGGCGTTCGGAGCAGGTTTGGCGCTCCAACCCCGCTGGGACTCCACTGTCTTCCAGGCCGTCTGACCTTTCTCGCAACGAGGCTAAAGACTTGGGCGCCTTACGACCAGAGGAGAAGGTCACTTCGAGACTGGATCTAGGGCTGCGGGTGGCGGCGTGGCCTGGGCCGACGCTCCTTTGTCTGTCTTGAGACTCGGGTCGAGATGGTTCGCTCACCCGAACGCGGGCTCAACTCGAACGGAGCATCTCCAACGCCACCTGGATCTCCGACTGGCGCAGGCGTGCCAGTGTCGAGGCCCGCGCCTGGCGCACCACCGCGGCCCGCCGGCTCGGATCCATTGCGTTGATGCCCATGGCGCGCTGGTCCTCGCGGGTGGGCTGGAGGGCCAGGACGACGATGCCCTTCTGACGAAGACGGCGAGCCTCGGCTGACAGCTGCAGCCTCGCTGCCCGCCGGGTGACACCGTGGAATTCGTGCCACCCGTCCCCGCCCAGTGGCGCGACGACGACCGCCAGGTCGACGGACGCGTTGGCCAGCTCGGCGAGGTTGGTGAGGGAGTGGACGCCGCCGTCGACATAGCGCTCGCCATCCAAGACCACCGGCGCGAACCAGCCCGGAATCGCGCACGACGCCGCGACCGCCTCGGCGGGGCGGACGCCAGCAACCCGTTGGCGTCCGTTGTCGTTGGCGGAGCTCGGTCCGTCATCGCGTCCGAACACGACCAGGCTCCCGTCACGCAGGCGGACGGCGGTGACCCAGAGCGGCTTGTCGGGCCAACGGTCCCCGAGGAGCGCCGCCACTCCGTCGGCGATCATCGTGGTCGGCACCGCTCCCTGCGGTACGAGGCCGGCCAGGATCGCCGTCGGACGCACAGCCCAAGGTCGGCGCGCCGCAGCGAGGAGCACCTCTGGGGCCGCGGGTCCGAAGCGCCCGTGACGAGCCGGGCGGGTGGCGGGCGGGGGGAGCTGGGTCGACAGCCTGGCCGACCTGAGCAAGGCGGCGCCCTCGGCGCTCAGCGGTGAACCGTCGTTTCGGGCCGCCAGGTCAGAAGCGCTCAGATTGGCTCGCAGCGCCGCCCCCGTCAGCGACCCGGCCGAGGTGCCGAGCACGATGTCGGCCCTCCTCGGGTCCCAGCCGGTCCCTTCTTCCAAGGCCGCCAGCACCCCGGCATGAAACGCCCCGCCGGTCACGCCGCCCGCCCCGAGGACGAGCCCTATCCGTCCCATTGGTCCGTCGCCGCCAGCCCCGGGCGTGGCGCAGAGGATTGCGGCCTGCAATGCATGATCGCCTCGTCCTCGTCTTCGTTGATCGCAACCAAGTGAAAACCGTCGGCGCCGACTCCGACCGGAGAGTAGCCGCTCCCCTGTGACCCTTTCCGAGGTCACCGCACGAGGCGCGCCGTTCATCGAACTGGATCGGGTCCCAGGGCCCCGCCTCGACGATGGCGGCTGTCGGCGAGACCGGGTCCGGATTGGGGACTTTTGGCTCTGTTTGGTCCATACGCAGGGGTCTTTGATGGCTACTAGAGGGCGGGGGCGCCGACATGTTGGCGGTGAGGTGAGTCGATGACGAGTGCGGCGATGCCGAGGCTGGTCTCAGAATTCAATGAGGATCGCCCCGCTGACCGAGCCCAAAAGGACGACCTCGCGACCCGTCGGTGGATCGGCGTCGTGACCGGCTGGGTGGTGGTCCCGCGATGACCGGCGGCCCTGCGAACGGCCGGTCCAACCGGGGCCAGCCCGCACGGGCTGGACGCCAAGTTCAGCCGAGCACGACCCGCGGCGGCCGCACCGTGCTCACCACCGGAGCGAACTCGGGGGTCGGCCTGGCCACCGCGGTGCACCTCGCCCGCCTCGGGTTCCATTCGGTCGGCTCGGTCCGATCGCGGGCCAAGGCAGCGTGCGTCAAGGAAGCGGCCGGAGGTGCCGGGGTGAGGGTCGACACCGTGATTCTCGACGTCACCGACGCCGAGGCCTGCCAACGCGTCATCGAACGGCTGCGCCCGTGGGCGCTGGTCAACAACGCCGG
>Ga0181530_10005974_pt1 | contig 12182 bp, 8 predicted proteins | sample PEATcosm2014_Bin_42_FD_119769 | JGI IMG/M metagenome (GOLD analysis project Ga0181530, IMG submission 119769) | Peatland microbial communities from MTU Mesocosm Facility, Houghton, MI, USA - PEATcosm2014_Bin10_60_metaG | ecosystem: Environmental > Terrestrial > Soil > Wetlands > Peat | place... | reverse complement strand
GTTTACCGCCGCACGCAGTTCCGATTGATTCTCGATGCCGGTGCGGTCCATGCCGCTGGAAAAATAAATCAGCGATTTCTTCTGCTGCACGTGCGCCAGCTTTTCCGCCACCGAGCGCAGCGCCTCCAGCCGCCGGTCGGTATTGAAGATGTTGTATTCCGTATCGTCGGCGGTAAAGGGCTGACCGGTGTCGGGCGTCCCCTCGGTCGTGCCCGTGGTGCCTTCCTCGAAACCCTGGCCGCTGCCCGTGCTGAATCCGTCCAACTGTTTTTTCAGCAGCGCGTGATCCGTTGTAAAGTCCTGATTCACCAGCAGAGAACTTCCCAGTGAAACAATTGACACCAGGTCGGCGGGCGCCATTTGTGCGTCGACATAGTGTTCGGCGGACGTAACCGCGCGGTCGATTTCATCCGGCTCCATGGCAGAGAGATCGAAAAACAAAACAATCAGCCGCCGATCCTTAAACTGGGAATCGAACTGGGCCGCCGCGGGAGCCGCCGGGCTCGTCTCCCCAGGCGCCGCCTCCGGCAGCGGCTTCGCCTGCGCCACATCTGTCGCCGGCACGGCATCGACGTTCTCCACATCGAAAGAGACAATCTTCTGCGGTTTGTTGTCCTCGAAAATTGTGAAATCTCCCGGTTTCAATCCCGGCACGAACTTTCCGCTCTTGTCCCTCACCGTCACATTCACCAGCACGAGATCGGATTCCGCGTGAAACACATAGTCCGTCTGCTGCTGCGAAGGCGAAGCGGCACACAAGAGCACCAGCGCCAGGAGCACCGCTACAGCTCTATCGGCGAATCGGATTGGTGTGAGAGTCATGGCGATCCTTTTCGAGATCAGAAACGAAAGCGTGCCGTCATCGTGAACTGCCGCATGGCCCCCGCCGCTGTAACCCGGCCAAAGGAGAGCGAGTTAAGGTTCGTATCAATCGAGGAGTAGTTCGGTTTGTTGAAAATATTGGTGGCCTGCGCCCGGAACTCCAGCACCCGCGCTTCCTTCAGGGGAAAGATTTTCGTGAACGCCATGTCAAACACTTTGCTGCCCGGGCCGATGATGCTGTTGCGCCGCGCATTTCCGTAGGTGCCCGTGGGTGGCGCAACATATGCAGCGGTATTGAACCACTCTGCAATCGAAGGATGCGCCAGGCTCACCGCTTGCCCGGGGACCAGGTTCGGCCGCAGCGTACCGTTGGTTCCCGCGTTCACGTCATTGATGTTGCCCAGCAGTCGCGGCGTAAACGGCAGCCCCGATGCGATCGTCCAATCGCCGCTCCATTGCCAGTCGCCAAAAACGGCGCGCAGCGGAGCATCTCCCGTGAGCCAGCGCTTGTCGTGACCAAAGGGTAGTTCATACAAATAGTCCGCGGTGAACTTATGGGTCTGGTTGAAGCTGGAGAGCCCGCGCTCCGCAGACAGATTGAAAGGATTCTGCGCAACATTGGCCGCACCTCCGCTCGTCGAAGCGCCGCCGCCCGCGCCGGTACCGCCCGCGCCCAATCCGGGAGTACTCGCCCCCGAGGTTGCACCCGCGCCGATGGAAGATGCATCGTCCAGCGACTTGGAAAAGGTGTAGATGCCGCCGATCGCGACTCCTCCGGCCAACCGCTTGCGCAGCCGCACCGATCCCGCGTTGGCCTCCGAATCCGCCACTGAGTTTTCGTAGGTGAAGGCGTCAGCCGTGGGGATACGAATCGCGGTCGCGGTTCGGTTGGGCGCTTCCAGAATGTCGAGATCCGTTCCCTTGGTTCCGGTGTAGTCGACATTCAGCAGCAGGGTGGGGCGAATCTGCTGTTGAATGTCCAGATTGCGAATCTGCACATAGCCCAGCCGGTAATTCGGATTCACCGCATAATTGTTGGTGATGTTGCCGGGAGGCGCGGCGGGAAATCCGTTTTCGAGCGTCAGGTTGGGAGGAGACGGAAAGGCCGTCTGAACGTTGGTCGCCGCGGTAGCGAACGGCGGCTGCAAGGCAAGTTGCAGCGCGATGCCCTGGTACGCGCCGGTGTTGTAGTTGATGCCATATCCGCCGCGCACCACAGTTTTGGAAAACGGCTTCCAGGCAAAGCCGATTCGCGGCGCAAAGTTATTGCGATCCGGCCGCACCAGGCTCGCCGGCAGGCCGCTGTTTGGCCCCGGCTGAATCGGCGCCACCGGCGTTGTGCCCAGCGGCAGCGCCGGATTCAGCACGCCGGGAGAAAGCGCCAGGTTCACAATGCGATTGTTTACTTCCGTGAGCGGCGAAACATATTCGTAGCGCACCCCGAGATTGAGCGTCAGATTCGCGCGCATCTTCCACTCATCCTGCGCATACAAATCCCAATAATTGCCTCGGAAGTAGTCGCTGCCTCCAAACTGCACCGAAGTTTGCTGCGCGTATCCCAACAGGAAGTCCGCAAAATCGTATCCCGTCCCTGGCACCTGCCCTGCGCTAATGAACTGCGCGGTATTGGTGCCCGTGAAAACGAACGAGCCGCGCGGGTTGCTGGCAGTTTCCGTATTCACCTGCACGCGCCGGAAGTCCCCGCCCCAGCGCCAGGTGTGCTTGCCGTGATTCCAGATCACATTGTCGGAGAAGGTGTAAGTCTGGCTTCGGTTCAGCTGCGGAGTCGTGTCCTGAAGACTGGCGATGTCTGTGAAAGAAAGATTCGGCAGCCCCCAGTCGAACGGATTTGTTGCAACTCCCGTCATTCCCAGCGTGCCCGTAATGTTGTTGTTGAAAGCGTACAGATTCTGTGTGCGCGTCCGGTTGCGGTTAAAGTCGGCGCGAACAATGTTGGTGAGCTTTCCGATGCTGCGCGTGTAAGACACCGGAATGTCAAGGCTGCGGACGGTGGTGCTGCCGCCAACGCTCGGGAACGGATTCGACAGCGTGGCGCTCGATTGGTGGTAATGGAAGCCGACCTGCAGGCTGTTGCGCGGAGCGTTGCGGCCTCCCCCGCGGTGTCCGCCCGCGGGCGCTGCGCCAAAGCTGTGGTTCAAACGTATGTTCAGATCGTCGCTGTCGCTCGTGGCGGAGGTCACGTAGTGGAAGTTCTGATAAGTGCCCGGCAAATTCGGCACCGGAATATATGGCAACAGTCCTTGCGCTATACAGCTTATCGCCCCGAGTGTGGGCTTACAGGCTCCTGAAACGATCAGCGGCTGCGGAATCTGGTTATTCGCGTAAGGGGAGCGAACACCGGTGGTCGGGTTTACCGAGTAAATCTGGTCGATCACATTGTTATTGCTGTCCCTGTCGTTGCATATGCCGCCTGTGAATCCGGTCTTGCACAAAGAGGAAAAGTTTCCCTGCCGCTCCAGCAGCGTCGGCACCGTCGAAAACTGATCGAATGGATTCTCCCCGTGCTTGCCGTTGAAGTTGGCGAAATAAAAAGTCTTGCTCCCGCCGTGGTAGATATGAGGAATGTTCAGCGGTCCGCCCACGGAGCCGCCGAAGCTGTTCTGGAAATACGCCGGTTTTTCCTCCGGCTGGCCGGTGAGCGCAAACGGCGATGCATTCAGCGCCGAATCGCCCGCGCCGTAATATAACGACCCATGCGGGCGATTGATGTCAAAACCCCGCCGGCCAAAAGCCATCGGGCCTCCGCCACCGAACCCTCCTCCGCCGCGACCACCCCCCGGACCGCCAAATCCGCCCCCACCTCCGAATCCTCCCCCCTGTTGGCGGGCATCGTCGAAGCGCTGCTGCAGTTGGTCGGCGCTCATGGCATTGAACGAATTGGGAGTGTTGCCCGAAACCGCCACGGATTCGGTCGCACCGTTCGGTGCTATGCCCGGAACCGGCATGCCGGAAGGCGCTACGTCGCTCATGGAACTACTGGCCGAACCACTGCCCGCATCCTGCCCCGCTTCACTCTGGAACACGGAAAGATTCTGGAAGCCGCGTCCGCCTGGATTCGCGCGCCGCTGGTCTCGGTCGGCGCCAGCCTCGCGTGCCCGCGACAGCAGCGCCAGTTCAAAATTTGCCTGCGCGTCCGGATGGGTCGCGTCCAGCACCACTTCCTGCGCGCCCGCGGCAAACGCCGCCATCTGCACCCGGACGGTATAGTGCCCATCGGCGGGAATCCGCAACCAGTAACTGCCGTCCACATCCGTCGAGGTATTGACTTGTTCCTTCGTGGCCGCATTCGCCGCGGAAACCCCAGCGCCGGGAATCGGCATATTCCCCGACTTCACCACGCCGTGAATGGTACGCCCTCCAGCCGCTGGCGCCGCCGCCTGCCCACGCAACAGATGCGGGTGAAACACGACAACCTGAAACCAGAAGAAAAACTGAAAGACGAACTCAGGGCGCAAGCTGCCTTTGATCGCCAGAAAGTGAAGACTGGAACCCCTCATAGAATCGCGCGCATTCGGTGCTGTCTTACTGGGATCATAGCGCTCCAACCCACCCTGAACTGTAGAGTTTTGTGACTCTTCGGTAGTGGTGCCGTTTGCGTCGGTTTTGAAAGGGCACGGCTTCAGCCGTGCCGTAAGCTTTTCGGGTCACAAGTACCGCAGATACCCAATCCCCACCCGCATGTGGTGCAGCAGGCTGTCGGGCATGAGGATGGCAATCGTCAGTCCCAGCATCGCGTGGACAATCCCGAGGACATAGATGCTGCGGTAGCGGCGGAACATTTCGCAGAAGAAAAGTGCGCCGATGAGGGCCGCGGTAGTGAGGACGGGATTGGGCAGGTGGGCGGCGGCAAAAAGCGTGGACGCCATCCAAACCGCAGTCGAGCCTCCATACAGCTCTTCACAGCGGTTGAAGAAGAACGATTGCAGCAGGAATTCCTGAAGCATGGCCCAGACGATGTACCCCCATGCCGACTGCAAATTCGGAAACCAGGTCGGATTGGCGGGAATTTGACCACCCGCCCAACTCACCACAATCACCATGAAGACGATCGTCGCCAAACCGATCCCCAGCACCACGCTCGCGCCGAACATTTTCGGCAATCCGAGGCCGAGTCGCTGGAGCGACGACCACGGCGAACGGTCAAGCAGCACGTCTGTAAAGATGAGGACCAGAATCGTAACGGCCGCGATGGCGGCCCAGCGGTTCCGGATCTCCGGTGTTGGCGCCCAGATCGCAAACTCCAGGAACAGAAACGCGATGATGATCTGGGCCCAAACGAAGTACCGGCGAAAGGCAGTGGGAACCGCGGGAAGAGTTTTCGCATCAACTGCCATTTGCCTGTCTCTATACTTTCACATTTTCGGACTGGCTCCGCAGTGCAGAGCCGGGCGCCCCGCCCGGCTGCACGAGACGCCGTCCCTCCACGCCTCCGGTCCCCCGCTAAAACCAGAACGACCAGATGGCGTCCACGCTGGCGTGGGTGATCGCCGAGGCCGGCACTCGCCGTTGTTCGCGCCAGGCCCGGCCGTAGAAAATCCCGGCGACGCTCGCCAGCAAGACGTAGCGCCAGTTGAAGTGCGCCGATCGTTTGTTGAAATGGGAGAGCCCAAATAACACCGCCGTAATCCCCAGCGCCGCTCGGCGTCCCACCCGCCGTTCTAGCAGATTTTGCACCCACGCGCGAAAGAAAAGTTCCTCCGGAACGGCAATGAAAATGAAGATATAGATCCACGTAGGAATCATCGAGAAGCGCGGCACGTTGCCATGAGGATGGAGAAAGCCCAGCGCCATCCCCAGCCCCAGAACCAATGGCGCAAAGAAAACCAGTTCCCGCAGCCCAGTTTTCCAATCGCTCCAGCGGAGGTGAAAGTCAAAGCCGGTCCCGCGGAGCCGCCGGATCGCGACGAATCCATACAACCCCGCATCGACAAGGAGCAGTTTCCCCCAGCCCGAAAGCCCGCTCGGCCATGCCCGCTCGAACCAGCGCAAATCAACCGCCAGCCCCAGGGTTAAGAGAATGATCGCGTCCCGCCAATTGCCGCGTTGTTCGGGATCGGCGATTGCGGCCTGCCCCAGCAGCCACGCGATCGCCACAGGCAGCGCCGGGTAGAGAGCGCACCATTTCCATGAGAACATCTGTTGCGAACACGAAAGCAGAACGTAAGGCAGCGCGCAGAGTACCGGTAAAGCGGTTCGTAGCGCTGACGGCCAGCGGGCGCATGCCAGCCCGACCCGCTCCCCGGCAAATCCAAACACGGCGGCCGGTGTGAGCTCCAGCACAAGCACCGCAATGGCCGCCGGCGTTGCGTTTTGCATGCGATTATCTTAATTCGGAAGAGAGTACAGGCGAAATCTGGCGGGAAATTAGCGCGCTCCCGGCTTCACGCCACAGAGGCGCGAGGCGTGGTCGCCGACGAATTCATAGGGGCCGGAGTGAGTTAGTTTGCTCGCGGCATCAATCCAGATCTCGCCGCCGATCTTCCGCCAACGCAGACAAAAAGAATAATCCTCGCTCAGATAGGCGCCAGTCTCGGGGTCGATGATGCAATCGAAAAGCGCAAAGAGATTTGAACTCTGCACCGCCTCGTGCCGCGTGCCCGACATGGGCAGGCTATGCACGCGGCTGAAATGAGTTTCGGGATAAGCCGCAATCATTTGCTCCAACGCCCTGCGGCGGATCAGCTGAAAACCGCCACCGGCATAGATTCCCGTGACAAAATCCCCCTCCTGCTTACGCTCCGCTTCGGGGCAAAAGGTTCCGACATAGGACAGGGCAGCCTGTTGTACGCTCTCGCCGCGCTCCACACAGCGTTGCGGGATGAAATCCCAATCAATCGACTTGAGCGGATATAGCGCCCCTGAAAAGTCCTTGTCAAACCTCAGCAGCCGCTCGACCTGCTGCGGCTCGAAGCTGATATCGGCATCGACGAACAGCAGATGCGTGGCTGCCGGATTGTCCAGGAAGGCGGCGACCAGGGTGCTGCGCGCTCGTGAGATCAGGGCATCATAGGCCAGCATCGATAGTGACACGTCGAACGCGGCGGATTTCGCGTAGCTCATGAGCCGTATCACCGATAACATGTAACTCTGCGAAACCATGCCACCAAAGCATGGTGTGGCGAGGAGAATCAAGGGCTGGGACATGGTCTTCTCCGGGAGAAACGCTGAGGGCGCGGCTCGGCGCAATTGGGTCGTCCCTACGGGACTCGGATCGCGTTTTCCATCGTTCCCAGCGCTGAAGCGCTGGGCTAAGCTGGGTCGCCCCTCCGGGGCTAATCCTTAGTCTAATTCCAATTCAATTTTCTTGGTCGCGAGGTCGAGCTTGGCAATCCGAAACTTGCGGATCTGCCCTGCCCGCAAGGCTTCCGGCTTAGTCTCGCCGGCCGCTGCGCCGCTCTTCCAGCGTGCCTGCAACATGGAACCGAGCGACGACAGATCGGGTTTTGAGGATGACGGCGAATCCGCTTCAGCGCGCCTATCTTCCTGCGCTGCACGTTCCTCTGCACGTTCCTGGGAACGCTCCTCGGAAATTCGGCACGTTGCCAGCACGCCTTCGCCAAGTTCCACGCGTGCGCGTCCTTCGGAAACGTCGACCATGCGCCCGGTGACGATGTCTCCTTCTTTATGCTCGGCGAGATATTCATCGAGGCCGGTTGGAACCAGCTGTTTCATGCTCAAACGAATGAGCCGCTTTTCCGTGTCGAGCGCCAGCACTTGGGCCTTGACCACTTGCCCGGCCTTCAACACCTCTTGCGGATGATTGATGCGTTTTTCCGCGCTGATTTCGCTGACGTGAATCATGCCCTCAACACCTTCGGTGAGCTGCACGAAGGCGCCGAACTTCGTCAAGTTGGTCACCGGCCCTTCGATCACCGTGCCCGGCGCAAATTTCTCGGCCGCCCCGGCCCAGGGATCGCCCAGCGCCTGCTTCAGGCCCAGGGAGATGCGGCGTTCTGCCGCGTTCACTCCGAGAATCACGGCTTCCACGGTCTCGCCCGGTTTCACTATGTCCGCCGCAGTTCTCACTCTCTTGGCCCATGACATTTCGGAAATATGGATCAGGCCTTCGATGCCCGGCTCGATCTCCACAAATGCGCCGAAATCCGCGATGCGGGTAACCGTGCCTCGCACCCGTTCTCCGGCCTTGTATTTTTCGGCGACGGCGTCCCACGGATGCGGCTGAAGCTGCTTCATGCTGATCGCAATGCGGTGCTTGTCCGCGTCGATCTTGATGATCACGGCCTCGATCTGCTGGCCCGCGGAGAGCACGTCAGAGGGCTTGTTGATGCGACGCCATGAAATTTCGCCCACATGAAGCAGCGCGTCCGATCCACCGATATCGACGAACGCGCCGTAATCGGTCAGGCTGCGAACCTCGCCGTGCACGGTATCGCCTTCTTTGAATTCCGAGAAGCGGCGCTCCTTGCCGGCTCGTTCTTCGTCTTCCGCAATGGCGCGGCGATCGACCACCACGTCTTCATCTTCCACGTCGAGCTTGATGATGCGGCAGCGGATTTCCTGCTCGACCAGCTTCTCCATTTCGGAGGCGTCGTGGGTTCCGCTGCGCGACCCGGGCATGAAGGCTCGCACTCCGATATCGACGCTCAAGCCGCCCTTGACCACGCCGGTCACGGTGCCGATGATCGTCGATTTCTCGGCGAAGGCCTTCTCCAGCGACGCCCAGTCGGTGGGACGCTCGACCTTGCCGCGCGTCAGTTCGTAGTAGCCTTCCGGATCGCGCCCCTTGATGGTGACCTGGACCTTGTCGCCGGGCTTCGCCGGCTTGTCCGCCGGGAACGCCGAGAGCGGCAGGACGCCTTCCGTCTTGAATCCGATATCGAGGATGATGGAGTCGGCGGTCACGGCAACCACCGTTCCTTCGCGGCCAGCTCCTGGTACGCCCTTGCGGGAATGACTGTGCTCGTACTCGGAAAAAATATCTTTGAAGGATTCACCCGGGATTGATTCGGCCGGCTGGTTGGCTGGCGTGGATTCCGTAGTGCCCGCGTTGGACCTATTTGGATCCGGCATATCGGGATTGGACGTCATTGGATCGGGCGGCATTGGATTGGACATGAGAGGTTACAGCGCCTGCGGCATGATCGCGCTTTCAGGATAACACCGGGGAGGGCTGAGCCGGAGAAGCGTGGAACCAGAGAGACTTAGCTTGGAGAGGACACGCAGGACTCCGCCGGTAGCGCCGTCCAACTTGGGCATGTTGATGAGCCCGATGGTTTGTAGGGGTTCTTGTGGCCAGTCTGGCCGTGGACTGGGCTCGGCGTTCAAGCCATCTTGAATAGCCCCTCAGGGTGCGCCGGGAAAAGCGCAGCAGTCTCCGTTGGCTTTAAGCAATCCTCTTCTTCTGCGCCTGCACAGAAATAGGCGGGTTAACTTCGCCGGGCTTGGAATCGAAGAGCTTCACTCGCTCTCCATGATCCCCATTGTTGAGCGAATGCGGCTGCGTCTGCCAGTTCAACTCTTCCAGCCGCTTTCGCATCTCTTCTCCGCCCGTTTCACGAGCATTGCAGAGTTCACAGTCCGGATGCTGGATTCTCAGGAGGGACAACAGGTAGCACTTCCAACGTAGCTGGTTCACGACCCACCTCACAGGACTCGGGTCATTCGCCTCTCGGGGAGGTAGGCGTATTATGCCACACGATGAGGGTATGGTTTCAACAAAATTGGGATAGATCTCGATGCGCGGAGATCGCAGGAGCCACAACGCCATTAAACTCCTTGCCCGTTGAATCGTTGCACTGCGGAATTGGCCTGAGGGCTCCTCGGCCAGCCGGCTGCGGAAAAACTCTGATTCCCGCCGGTTTTTGGGAAGGGCACGAGTTTACTCGTGCCGTAAGTCATTGAAAATGTGCTCGCGTTTTAGCGTCTGAGGTGAGCTTCTTGCACTGTGAATGAGTTTTTCCACAGCCGCCCAGGGCTGAAGGAACCGGCCTCGATCCAGTCCACCACCTCGCCACAGATCAGTGCAGACGCGACGTCGCCGATCGCCAGACTGGTGGTAACTCCAAAACCACCGAGGCCCGAAACGTGGAACAGCCCGTCAACTTCCGGATCCCATCCAATGACCGGGAGCCGATCGGGGGCGAAGGTCCGAAGGCATGCCCAGCTGCGGCGCAAGCTGATGTCCGCCAGTCCGGGAGCATGCTTCAAAAGCTTATCGACGAGCAGATCCTCGGCCTCGGGATCAAGCGCAGGCATTTCGGGAGGATGCTCGGTTTCATCGCAAGGACAGAGAAGCAGGCCCGTTCCTTCGGGCCTCACGTAATATCCGACGTCCAGATCCCACACCAGCGGAGCATCACGGGGAAGGAGTCCGGCGTCGTCGCCGCAGACGAACAGGTGTCGACGAAGGCGTTTCAGCGGGAGCGGAGCGGACAGGCGCCCAAGATACCCGGCCCAGGCGCCTGCGGCATCGACGACGATGCGAGCACCGACTTCGCCATGCGGCGTTCGGACGCCACGCACGACTGATCCGTCAAGGATCAGGGATTCACAGCCGCAGTCCGTGATGACCTGAAAGCCGGCGCTTCTGGCCTCTTCCAGCAAATCGGTCAGCAGCGCATGGATATCAACGACGCCATCGGTGGGGCAGAAGAGCGTGTAGTCAAACTCAAACCGGCTCAGAAACGGAAACCTTTGCCGCGCTTGGGCAGCTGGCAACAATTCGGAGGGTACGCACACTTCCTGCAGTTGCCTGCGCCATTCGGTGGCTCGATCTGGCTCACCATGAATCAGGTACAGACCCCCGGTCTGGCAGAGGACCGGGCGTCCAGCAACCTCCTTCGCACGGAGCTTGCGAACGCCTTCAATGGTGAGCTTGCGAAGCGTGGGATTCGTTTCCAGCTGGCGTGCCATCGCGGCGTTGCGGCCGGAGGCGTGGCTTCCGGGCAGCAGCTCCCGTTCGAGAACCAGGCCGCTCGTTACGCCGGCTCGCGTCAGCGCTGCGGCAGTTGAGGCGCCCGCGAAGCCGGCGCCAATCACGACGACGTCCACCTCAGATGGAATGCGGCCGCGCGGTGCCATCCCCTCAGTATACGGGGGCCCACCGGCCAGCCGCAGTCGGTGTGTGCGTTGGCAGAGGAGGGCATCTCGGCGGGGCATGACATTCAAGCCGAAATCAGTACAGCCACCGTGGATCTGCTCTGACCTCTTCGCTTCACACCCGTTTCGTTACGCCAGATCGAACTTCAGCTCTCCCAGCTTTTCCAGGCTACAGGCAATCTTGTCGCCGGCTTTGAGCCAAACGTACTTCTCCTTGGCAACGGCAAGCCCACCGACAACTCCGCCGAAGATCACTCCTCCCGGCGTGCCGGTGAAGATGATGTCTCCTGGCCGGAGGGAAATGCGGCCCGAGGTATAGCTGATGATCTGGCTGCAGTTGTAGATCAGGTCGTTGGTGTTCGACGACTGGCGGGTTTCGCCGTTGACCCGGCATTCTAGGTTCAGATTGTCGGGATCAACCTGCTCGGCGGTGACGAAATAAGGGCCCAAGGGGGCAAAACCGTCCGAAGACTTGCCCTGCATCCACTGCCCGCCGGTTTCGAACTGGAGGTCGCGCGCACTGAAATCGTTGCCGGTCGCGTATCCGGCGACGTAAGAAAGCGCGTCCTTCTCGCTGACGTCGCGCGCCTCCTTCCCCATCACCATGACCAGTTCAATCTCATAGTCGAACTTGGTAGCCACGGCCGAGGGCAACTTGATGGTGCCGCCGTGGTGCAGCAACGAGTTGTTGTACTTGTTGAAGAGCACCGGTTGCTTGGGAATGGGCATCTTGATTTCCTGCGCGTGCCGGCGATAGTTCAACCCCACACACACGATCTTCTCCGGGCGGGTGACCAGCGGCCCATACTCGATGTTCTCCTCCTTGAGGAACAGCTTCTGCGCGGCATTCGATTTCATGGCGGCTTCAACCACTGCCTGCAAGCTGGCGCCCTCCTCGCGCTGCAGCATGTCATCGAGCGTGGCGGGAGAGTACAGCTTCAGAAGGCCTGCTGCCTCCTTAACGTCGAGAATGCCCTTGCTGGTCTTGGCTCCCAGGCGGTATTCGCCGTTGCGGCGCATGGTCAGCAAGGTCAGGCCGCGCGCCGGGCCTTTCTTCTCTTGGCCTGCCGGCTTGGTTTCCGCGCTTGCTGTGTTCAACGCGCCCAGTGCGGACGCGGCGCCGATCGCGCCTGTTAATTTCAAGAAGCTTCTGCGGCTCGAACTCATAAACTGACTCCTTATATCACTAATTCGGAATTTCCCCGTTGACCTTAATAACGGCAGCAATTGTACCCCAATCCCTATTCGCGTCAATGTGCAACAACCATCCATCCACGACC
>Ga0181530_10005972_pt1 | contig 12184 bp, 9 predicted proteins | sample PEATcosm2014_Bin_42_FD_119769 | JGI IMG/M metagenome (GOLD analysis project Ga0181530, IMG submission 119769) | Peatland microbial communities from MTU Mesocosm Facility, Houghton, MI, USA - PEATcosm2014_Bin10_60_metaG | ecosystem: Environmental > Terrestrial > Soil > Wetlands > Peat | place... | reverse complement strand
CCACGCGCCCCGCGCGGGGCGCGACGCACCCAGAGCACCAGCACCGATCCCCCAGATATGTTTCAATCCACGCGCCCCGCGCGGGGCGCGACGCTCTCTTTTGTCCGTCCAGAAATATCTGCACCGGTTTCAATCCACGCGCCCCGCGCGGGGCGCGACCCGGCATCGAAGTCCACGATGAAGCGGGCTTGATGTTTCAATCCACGCGCCCCGCGCGGGGCGCGACCACCGATGGCTCCCGTGCCAATCGTGTTGGTTGAGTTTCAATCCACGCGCCCCGCGCGGGGCGCGACAGGCCCCGCGCCCGTGGACAGTCATACACCTCGAGGTTTCAATCCACGCGCCCCGCGCGGGGCGCGACAGGCCAAAGCCTGGGCAATGGGGATGACGTTCAGGTTTCAATCCACGCGCCCCGCGCGGGGCGCGACAATGCGAAGAGTGTTCAGCAGAAGGCCCAGTATGTGTTTCAATCCACGCGCCCCGCGCGGGGCGCGACGTCCGAGCGCCGTGGCGTTGGCCGTCATCGTATTGTTTCAATCCACGCGCCCCGCGCGGGGCGCGACGCGATGATCCGGACGAATCTTGCGGGTTGACTGAGGTTTCAATCCACGCGCCCCGCGCGGGGCGCGACGATTCCAGTGTGTCTGGTCTACGACGGAATTCAGGTTTCAATCCACGCGCCCCGCGCGGGGCGCGACTCGGTTACTCGCCGGTCATCCGCGTCGATGTGATGTTTCAATCCACGCGCCCCGCGCGGGGCGCGACGGTTTGCGTCAGCGATCTTGACCAGGCGGTACGGGTTTCAATCCACGCGCCCCGCGCGGGGCGCGACGCGTGGTGGATGGGCGTATAGACGCCTGCAAATGGTTTCAATCCACGCGCCCCGCGCGGGGCGCGACTTGACGCCTCTCGCCGTAATTCCATAACTGAACCAGGTTTCAATCCACGCGCCCCGCGCGGGGCGCGACGCGCGTGATTCCGATAGCGCCCGCGGCGCTCTCGGTGTTTCAATCCACGCGCCCCGCGCGGGGCGCGACGGTACCCCATGGTTCGAAAGACGCAACGCTGAACGAAGTTTCAATCCACGCGCCCCGCGCGGGGCGCGACGGGCAAGACGGAGGCAGTGAAGGACTGGCGGCGGCGGTTTCAATCCACGCGCCCCGCGCGGGGCGCGACGCCGCTGCTGGCGTGGCAGCAGGCATGGATCGAGGTTTCAATCCACGCGCCCCGCGCGGGGCGCGACAAAGTCGAACGCCGAATCCTGCAAGAGTTCGATGGTTTCAATCCACGCGCCCCGCGCGGGGCGCGACGGTGAAATTAGCTCACCCGACTACATTCCCGAATGTTTCAATCCACGCGCCCCGCGCGGGGCGCGACAGCTTTGTACGACAGAGATCGACCCTGAAGCAGAGGTTTCAATCCACGCGCCCCGCGCGGGGCGCGACAATCGTGTACTGCCCCCCGACACCCTGTACACACGTTTCAATCCACGCGCCCCGCGCGGGGCGCGACGGTTCAAGCGCAAGTGCTTGAGCCGCTGAGTCCCAGACTAGCACTGACGCGGACCGGCGGAAAACTCCGGCCCCTCGCGCGTTTCGAACCCTGGTCCGCGCAACAACGTGTCTGCAATGAGCTGCATCCGGATGGCGCGGATCGGCCGGGTTTGGGCTGTGTGCTTGGGGTTCGCGTCACAGGATTAGTGGGCCTTCCGGATTGTAGCTGGGCTTGGCGCCGGCGTGTTCGACGCGCCGCTGCCAGTTGGCGCCCAGGAAGTAGAAGCGCAAGCTGTCGGTCGCTGGATCGATGATGTCGAGCAGTGCCGCGCGAAGCTTGGTCCACTGCGCCGCATCCAGCAGACACTCGAAGACGGAATACTGGACCCGCTGTCCATGATTCTGACATACCTTAGCGACGTGGCGCAGACGGCGTTTGCCGTCGTCCGATTGGGTCTCGACATCGTAGGTGATCAGCACCATCATGCGCGGTTACCTCCAAAAGAAAGATGGGTACGCGTCCAGGTCACCGCGCAGATGCCGCGCCAGCAGGAGCGCCTGGGTGTACGGCACCAGCCCGAGGGGAATCCGCTCATCGAGAAACGGGTGGAAAATCTCTTCCTGCTTCCGCGTCTGCCAGCCGACGAGGACTTCCTTGCGTGTCGCATCGTTCATGACGACCGCGCCCGAATCGGAATGGGTGAAGCCGGGCGCGGCCACCTGGCGGCGGTTGATCAGCGTGAGCGCCAGGCGGTCGGCCAGCACCGGGCGCAGTTCCTCCATCAAATCCAGGGCTAGGCTGGCGCGGCCCGGACGGTCGCGATGGAGAAAACCGACGGCCGGGTCCAGCCCGACCGTCTCCAACGCGGAAGCCACATCGTGCGCCAGGAGCACATACAGGAACGAAAGCAATGAATTGACGTTGTCGAGCGGCGGCCGGCGGCTGCGTTCGTGGAAGAAGAACGCCTCTTTCTGCTGCAGAATCAGCTCGTCGAAGACGGAGAAGTAGACGTGCGCGGCATCGCCTTCGACGCCGCGCAGGCCATCCAGCGTCGCGGTGGATTCGAGCGCACGCAGGGACTCGCCCATTTGGGCGGCGGCCCAGTCAACCGTTTCCGAGGGGTGCTCGCGCGCGGCGCGCAGCAGAGCCGTGCGGCCGTTGGCGACCTTTGCCAGCAGCACCGCACGGGCGATGGGCACCGAGTCCGCCTCCACGTCGGCGCGGCGGTACTGCTCCCGGCGCAGCAGGACGTTTCCGTGGACGGGGCCCTGTACGCGCGCCAGGAAGCGTCCGTGCTCGCTGAGGAAGCTGACGCCGACGTTCCGCTCGGCGCAGAAGGCCATCAGCGCGGAACTCATCGAAACCTGGCCCACGCAGACGATGCCTTCGAGCGCGAGAATGGGCACGCGCAGACGCGTCTCGTGCTCCTGCCGCACCAGAACAGTCTCGCCCTCCTTGCTCAGGTAAGCCTCGGGCAGCGTCACATAAAGAGTGTTGAGCAGCTTTCTCATGGCTACGGTTCCTGCGCATCGTCGGTTGCATCGGCTGCGCCCTGCCGGAGATTGGCGGCGACGGCGCGGCGCAGATAGCGCGCGGCGCTGGCCGGGCCGGCGACCGTGGGCAGACAGACGGGCTTCATCGAGCACCCCTCGCATTTCTTCTCATAGACCGGCGGAGGCGTCTTCCCGGATTGTTGGATGGCGTGCATGCGTGCGGCCAGTTGCTCGACCTGTCCGCGCAGAGCGGCATCGAACGATACCTCGACGCGGCGCCGGGCCCGGCCGTCGAAGACAGCGCCGCGCTCCACTGGAGCATCGAGCATCTCTTCCAGACACAGCGCCTGCGCGCAGAGTTGGATCCGATAGGCCGAGCCGGCCCGGTCGCGGCTTCTCTTGTATTCGATCGGGTACGGGCGCCAGAGACCATTGCGGCGGGGCATGGTGATGCCCGGCTGCTCCCGTGCGCAGGGCAGGAACTCGACGACATCCGCCTGGCCGGAAAGGCCGAGCCGAAACGAGTGCAGCGCCAGCGTGCGGCGGACCAGCACCTCGGGCCGGGACTCGATGTCGGCCGAGTGCGCCTTCTCGTGCAGCAGCTCGCCTTCGGCGGTGAAGAGGTTCTCCTCCCACTGCCGCTCCAGGTGGATGAGCGCCCAGCGGCGTTCGCAGAACGTCAGGTGCTGGAGACCGGAGAGCGGGAGGAGATCCTCTTCTGCATACATAGCGCGCCGCCTGTCAGGCCAAGCCGTCGATCAGGGTAACTCCCTGCGGCAAGGACGCGGCCTCGGGCAGGGTCACCGTGTAATCGGCGAAGGAGCGCGGGCTTTCGACGCCGTCCTTCTTCTTCACCTGGATGGATTCGAAGAGACGTTGCGCCTGCGCGTTGCCGAGTTTCGAATCGTGCTTGAAGATGTAGAGGCCGCGCGTACACATGGTGCCGCGCGCCGCCGAACGGTCGAGTTCGAAGAGATTCCCGAGCGCCTTCCAGAGCAGTCGCAAGTCGGCGTCATCGAAACCCGTCCTTTCGGCGAACACCGGGTTGATGAAGCCATGGGCGATGTAGAGACCGTAGGGGATCGTATGCTTGCGGCCCATTTCCGTCTCGCCGGATTTCTTTGCCCGTTCCTTTTCTCCGGTAAAGGCCTGACGGGTGATGGCGTGCTCGGTGGTGAGCACGCGGTCGATGGAACGCGCGAAGGTGAGTTGGACGGGGCCGCGCACTTGGCCGCAGTTGAATTCGGTGGTGCTCATGACGGCGCCGAAGGCCCGGATATCGAAGAAGTTCTTGCACATCCACTGGCGGGCTTTCTCGATATCGGTGGGCTTGGTGTCTTTGCCCTTGGCCTCGATTTTGTCGTCGCCGGTCAGAGTTTCGAAGGGCTTCCGCTGGTTGCTTTCGAGTGTATTGCCACTGAGCACGAAGATGCCGTAGCCGGGGACATCGCCGCCGGATTTGGCATAGAGGACGTAGTCCCGGATCTTGCGCTTCAGACACACATCGGAGACGAGACCTTGAAAGGTCTCTGGATCGAATCGCGGACTGTTGTCGGAGTCCGGGTCACCGTTCGGGTTGCCGTCCTGGCAATCGAAGAGTAGTGCGAAATCGTAACGGTTTTCGACGATGCTCATGGTGTTAGTCTTCTTGTCCTGCGCCGTTGCCGGCGGCTTCATTAGCTTGCTTACGGTCCCTGGCCTGCGCGATGGACCACGCCTTCTGGTGGTAGTAACCAAGGGCGAAGAGCCCTTGCTCCGTGAGTCCCAACTTAGCCGGATAGGCGCCGGCGGCGGATGGCTGCAAGAGACCGTGCAGTTCCTGGAGCCGCGCATCGATGGCATAGGCGGCCTTGGCTTTGTCGCGCCGGAGTTTGCGGAGATGCTTCTGCGCGAGGGTTTCGATTTTCGGAAAGGCGACGGCCGGGTAGGTCGAAGCCAGCGCGAAGTACCGATCGAGCACCGAAGAGTTCACTTCGCTTTCGCTGGAGGCTCGCTGCAGATTCTCGAACTCCGCCATGAGCCGTCCACAGACATAGGCGGGCAGGACGCAACTCGGGTCCAGTCCTTCACTCATTTCTGGTTCTCCTTTCGAACGTGCAATGTCGTTCACACACATACGGATTAGACCCATTGGGATGCGCAGCCGTGGCAGCGAGAGTGGGTCGCCCTGCTGCTCCTTCGCGCCAAGCGAATTCTCCGGATGCCGCAGCCGGTTGAGCGCGGCGGATAGCATCGCGTAGCCCAAGGGCTGCGCCGCGCCTTCGATACCGCGGCGCAGCAGAGCAAGCGTGTCATGCGCCGGCGGTTTACCGTCCCGGTCGATGGCATAAAGCAATTGCCAAAGACGAACCGGCTGCGCATCGTTCCAGGGGTAATTCACGCGCAATTGCTGGTGCCAGTTCTTTAGGTTCTCCTTGACCTTGGGCAGCGCCTCGGTCACCCAGTAACGGACGCGCAAACGGGCGCCGTTGCCCGAGACGCCCAGCAGATAAAACTGGTTCGGATTCGGATCGGCGCGCGGATCGAACCTCAGCAGGGCCGCGACTTCTTTGGGGTCGGCCTTTTCAAGGATGTCCAGGGCATAGAAGTCGGACGGGTCGCGCAGCCAGGTAAGGAATCCTACGCCGGCGATGTCCCTGCGCCGGCCTTTCCCGACGCGCGCATCATCGGGGCGCAATAGGTCGTTCAGCGCGAGCACGTAGGCCATGGCCCGGTCGGGCGAGACGGGGCTGTTTTCGTTCTTTTTCCAGCCGTATGACTGGAAGGCCTCTTTATCAAAGGACATCAGCGCGGCCTCTGCGCGCCCGCCGAGGCTGGAGACGCCTTTGATACTTTCGTGTGTAGGAGCGATGGCGCCCGTCTTCCCAGAGATGAGGCACTCGCCGAGGTGCCCTTCCATGCGGGTGGCAAAGGCGTCCTGGTAGTGTTGGCGCCAGAAGGATTGCACGGCATCGAACTCCACCAACGGTCTCTCACACGAGAGAGCGACAAGCGCGCCCGCCTTGGCCTCGTGAAGCGACGCGCGAGCCTTTTCCAGCTCTTCCGGCCGGTCATAGAAAAGGACGCACGATGCGAGCGCCTCGTCGCCGGTTACGGCCGCCGCATGACGAAGCAGGGCAACGAACGCCTGGTGGTGCTTCTCGGCTTTCTCCTTGTCGGCGGTTCTGTCCGGCGTCCAGGGGCCGGGACCGAGTACATAGGCGATATCGTCGGCGCCCAGCAGCGGATGTTCGCCGCTGTTGCGATTCACCGGCGAGCGCGGCACGCTCATCGACATGGGGACTTGCACCTGCTTCTTGCCGCGCGTCACGGAGGTCATGCGTGGAACCGCCGACAGGAAGGAACCGAGCCGGGAGATTTCGAGCGCCCACGGCACGGGTTTCTGCTCCCACGCCGCGTCGTTCAACTGATCCTTCAGATAATGGTCGGCGTATTCGGCTAGCGCCTGTACGAGCATGCGAGCACCTCCTTTCGGCGGGCTTCCGCGCCGAGCACGATATCGGGCCGCGTATCCAGTACGCCGTTTTCGAGGCGCGCTTCGAAGAACGCCGCGCGGTTTCCCGCTGGCAGAAAGGCAATATCGTAGAGCATGCGGCCAATCTCGATAGAGTCCGCGATCGGCCCTTCGTCCGCGCGCGGTTCGCCGAATTCGGCGGCGAACTCGCGGCAGCCGAGATATGGCCGCGTGAAGCATTGGCCCTTCTCGACGCGCCGCTTCATCATTTCGGCGTACTTGGTGGGCGAGTTGTCGCCCGAGGTATCGAAGACCAGCGGGTAGGCGTCCACCCAGTACGCCACGTCGCGCAGCAGTGTCGTGTTGCGCGGCGTCCCGTCGGTGCCCTGACCCGCGCCGGCGATCAGCGGCGCGAACTCGCTTGGATCGCGCATCCACTTCTTCACAGCGGCCGGCGAGAGCTTGCTCTGCACCTCGTTGCGCAACACGCTGAGGAATCGGATCGGCTTGAGCACCGTAATGCGCGTGACGACCCAGCGCATTTGCGGCCGCCAACAAATGGCATCCAGCACATTCCGCGCGGCCGACGGCGTCATGACTGGGTAAGAGAATCGCTCGACTTTGGTCTCGGGCCGGGTGAAACAGGCGTACTCGCCCGAGACCCGGACCTGAACGCTAGGCATGGACATGGACAGAACCTCCCGACTTGTCCGGTTAGACCACTCCTTTCGGTTGCCTGTGAAAGGGAGTAGGCTGTAAATGATATTTGGGCGGAGGATGCTCTCTGGCTGTCCACTTGGAGCATCTTCCGTTCGGTAGGTGTCGGCTGGCGGCGGATCGCTCAAACGGTCCGCATACCGGGTTAAGGCCTTCGCAGTGGTCAGCACGTCGCTGTGAAAGCTGTCTACGGCATCTTCAAATGACTGTAGAATGACGTAATCATGTATCTGTTATAATCCTAGTTAGAACCCCTGTCAAGCGAAACCTAAGTTGCCGTGGTCATTCGCGCCCCGCGCGGGGCGCGTGGATTGAAACATTCTTCAGTCAGTTGAGAGATGGTAGGGGGAGGCTGTTTCCCTCCCCCTCTTCTCCCAATCACTTCGGCGAGGACACAATCAGGCTTTCCGGCCCCGACTCGAACACCAATCCCAACTCATCGTTGTACCCTTGCTCCACGGCGATCCAGACTTCGCTATCAGGCGTCAGCTCACAGAGAACGTGGCTTGCCTTCTGGAATTCGGATGGATTCAATCCCACCGTGTGGCGCTGTAGCCGGTGGCGCAACTCCCGGGTCAACAGCTTGTTGGCGTAGAGCTCCTCGATCGCCTTGCGCGCCTCGTCGTCATCCGGCACGAAGACGTCGCGGGCGCGGCTGGAAATCATTTCGAACTCCCGAGCCAGCGTAGCAAAGCACTGTTCCTGCCGCAGGTCAACGAGTTTCTTGCCGAGGTCCACACCGCTCTCGCCGTAGTAACGCTCGAAGTAGTCAGTCATCGCTTTGGCGGAATCGACCTGGATGCTATCGCCGCTCTCCAGCGCCTCTCTCGCCATTGCCGCAGTGATTCCCGCCGCTTGAGCATACTCGTTGGGTGGCATCTTATGATCCGAAGGCAAGAAGACCACCACCTCGCCGCCGGGCCGGCCCAACTGAGCGGTAAGTCGCCCTTCGCGGTCGGCGCGGCCGGCGGCTTGAACAATCGAGTCGAGAGGAGCCAGCGCGCGCAGCACGAGGGGGAAATCCACGTCCACGCCGGCTTCCACTAACTGCGTGGACACGACATAGCAGGGCTTGCCGTCGCGCAGCCGCTGGCGAATTTGATCGAGCTTCCGCAAGCGGTGCGCCGCGCACATGCGGGTGGATAAGTGGAAGGCCGCTTCCGCATCGATCCCACGCTCCCGCGCCGCGCGAAGGACTTTGCGGTAGAGTTCGCCCGCGTGGTCGCGCAGGTTGACGATCGCGAGACACTGCGGTTGGCGCAGCGCGCGTTCGGCCACCTGTGACCAAGTGACAGCGTGTTCGATCTCCCAGTGGATCTCGGCCCGCTTCAGCGCGGTACGCAAGGGCGCGGGGTCGCACACAATCTCGGTGAGTGTTCCCGGCTCCCAGCGGAGGTCTGGCTTGGGCGACCGCCGCTCAAATGCGGGCTGCGTGGCCGTCGAGAAGACAAAGTCCACGCCCCAGTCATCGGCCAACTCGCGAATCATGCCCAGCAGCGGGCCGAGCAGGCGGCGCGGCAGCGTCTGCACCTCGTCGAGAATCACAATGGAGCGGGCGATGTTGTGTACCCGGCGCAAGTCACCCGGGTGATTGGAGAAGAGACTTTCGAAGAAACGCACCGAGGTGGTGACGATCAACGGAGCGTCCCAATTCTCGGTCGCGTTGCGCAGCCCGCTGCGTTGGAACTGATCTTCCTCGTCGTCCTGCGCGGCCGGCACAAACTGCTCCTCCGTATGGCGCTGCAGCTTCACGGTGCTGCCGGAGTGATGCTCCAGAATGGCGTCCGGGCCGAGTACGCTGCGGTAGACCGCGGCATTCTGCTCTATGATCGAAAGGAACGGTATCACCACGATGACGCGGCGGAACCGCACCGGTTGCACGGCCGCCCGGCGGAGGGCGAAGGCCATCGCCGCCAGTGTCTTGCCGCCGCCGGTGGGCACCGAGAGAGAGAACAGCCGGGATGGGGAAGAGGCCGCTTGCAGACAGTCGTCCAGTACGCTGGAGCGCATGTTCTTGAGCGGGCCGTCGCTCGATCGTCGTGCCAACGCCTCCAAATGCGCGAGCAGCAAGGAGAGGCGCTCCTCGGCGTGCAGCGGCGCCTCCTCGGGTGCGCGCCCGGCCGAATCCAGCCGGTCGGCATCCGCCAGACAACTGCATAGCATGCGTGTGCAGAGATCGAGACGCGTCGCTTCCGGTTGCTGTGCGGTAAGGCGCAATTGGGGAAGCATCTCAATCGCTTGGCGCAGGCCGCTGCAGTCCCGCGCAGCGCGTTCGAATAAGTCGGTGGCTTCCTTGATGTATCGCCCGTCGTTCAGCCGGCTCTTGAGAGTGCTGCCGTCTCCCGAAAAATCCGGCAGTCCGGCATGGTGACCCGCGATCGCCGCGGCAACATGGGAAAGGGCCGGCCTGGCGCCGGTCGCGCCCGTTCCAAGGTAGGCAAGGAGAGCCCCGTGTATGGCATGTTGGCAGCGCCCGCTGCCCGTGGCGAGCCTGCGCTGAAAGCAGTCGGTGTATTTACCGTAGTCGTGCAACAAACCGCTCAGCCGCGCGAGCGCGGCGAAGCGCTCGTCTCCCGGTCTGGCGGATGCGGCAAGATCTCCGGCGAGCGCGGCAACGGCCTCTAGATGGACGGCGAGAGGCTGCCATCCAAGCCGCGAACTGGGATCGGCTGTTGGGCTCTTCGCGGAATGTGCCCAATAAGGAAAGTCAGAAATGGACATTTGCCGTCTCTGTCGCCAAATCTAGAAGTTCCCCGAGCTTCAGAATAGTTAAAGTCCGACACCATGTTACCCCCGCAAGTGGCCTGATTGGGCGAGATCTTTCCCAGAGACCAGGGTCTTCGAGAACGATGGCGATTGGGGCCCGACTGTCGGCACGTCGCTGGGCTTTCCTGTTATTCCGCATTAACGGACACTATTTCCGGGAAGTCGGGCCGTGGGACGTCCGTGGCTACCGGGTGGCAACATTGGTCGCGGTGGGCGCCTCGCGTGCAAACCTGCGCCAAGTGTTGCGCAACCGGCGGCGCTTTGGAGCAATGGTGCCAAAGCACCGAGGCAGTAGAATATTCATAGCTGCCTAGCTCGCTGCGGGGCGACAAGCTGGGCACCTCGCCCGGTTGGCGGCAGTCACCTTCCAGGGAACCGCAAAGGAGCCATTCGAGTGCGCCACACATCTCGATACCAAATCGAGAAGTACGCCAACAAGGCATTTGCTGGAGCGCGCACAAACATCCACGCAGAGTACGAAGAGGAGCGGAAGCGAGTATTGGATCGGGTTCGGCTCACGGGCAATAGTGGAGGGTATTTGCCCGCCCTAACCAACTGGGGGGCCGAGCGCCTGCGAAAAACGGTCAGGGCACTGGCGAATGCTTATGTCGAAGCGTTCGCACTCTACGGCGCACCGTCGGATGCCGGGGCGGAAGCGGAGCTGAAAACGGCCGCTCGGCAAATGGCGGCAGGTACCATTTCCGGCATCCAAGGTGAGCTTCGCCTGATGAGAACGAGGAAGCGCTCGGACGATCCCGGGGGATATCTCAATCGGACGATTGAGGCGGCGATGGAGTCCGCCGTGGAAGAAGGCGTGCTTAATCTGATGCGACAACGAGCCACGTCCGGGGACATAAAAACTCCGTCGCCAGGAATAGCACGAACCCAGCAGACGGCCACGGTTGTATTTGGCACGAGCCGGCCGATCACAGTTGTTCGTGACGCCGGGACGGCTGCAGAATTCCGATGGGATACTTGCGCTGGCGGCGATTTCAAGAAGTATCTTCTGTTTCGCACGCAGGATCGGGTGAAGACTTGTGATGGGGTCCACTGCGAACTCTTTGACGAACCGCGAATCATCGTCCGCGTCGATCCAGACCTAATGCAAGGCGGCGTGCGAAATTGGAGAGCTACGATCACGCCTCGATCCCTCTGGAGAAGTGGCCACCAGGCAAGTCCAGAACGTCCAGAACCTGCTGCCGACGCCCTAAGAAAGAGAACGGATAACCCCGAACTACAAGCTGGGCAAGAGCCGCGGCAAACTGAGCCCAAATCCAAGATGGCGCCTGCGGACATTGCCGCCTCGCAGGAGGCGCAGGGCTCGAAGAAGCGAGGAAGACGCTCCAATCGGGTGCGGCGGGATGCTATCAAGAAGGCAATCCTGACACACGGTGAGGCTTGGCGCGATCACCTTAGCGAGATATTCGAGGAATTGGACCGTGAGAAAGCGGATCTGGGGGCCTTTCAAAACCGAAAGATCGATCTCGGGGATGGACTGAGCCAGATGGCGTCGAGTTGGGATGATCTGGGACTTGCAGACGGGAACCAGCGCACGAAACTCATCGACGCTCTCCGCAAATACCTCGATTGATGGATCTAATTGCTACCGGCGGAATTAACTCCCATTCGCTCCAATTGTTTCCGCCAGGCCATCTGCCGGAACTCGTGATGCGTATATCAGCTCGACCGCGCCCAAGGCCATAAAGCTCATTTGGTTGCGACCAGCACGTCAATCCAATAGATCAACGAATCATCCCGGTTAGCGCAAGTTTTCGCACGAATCGACACAATCGTACTGACGCTGAGAAGTCAGGGACCCGCGTCACCCCAAGGGCTATCGGGGAGAGTCCCAGTACACGAGTTTCGGAGCATGGTTTTCACGGTATCGGAGCTTTCGAGCGTGCTTGATCGTCCAGCAACGAGATTGAACCGCGCACGGCGCACATCGACTCTGGCAAGCCTCTGCAATCGCGTGTGCCAGGGGAGCAGCCGTGATTGAACGGAATGATCACCCGTTTGCCAACTCGGTACCTCACGCCTGTGAGGAGCGACATTACCCGGTCGCGCACTGGGCGCGACAGTGGGGATTCAGTACAAAGACGGTGCGCGAATGGTTCCGGGACGAATACGGTGCCGGCATCCTGCGGCAGCCGAACATCGGCCGCCGCTCCAAACGCGACTACACCACGATCATGATTTCCGCGACCGCTGCGGCGCGGGTGTATACCAAGCGAACTGCTAAGGAGCTAATCCATTGATT
>Ga0181530_10005969_pt1 | contig 12186 bp, 6 predicted proteins | sample PEATcosm2014_Bin_42_FD_119769 | JGI IMG/M metagenome (GOLD analysis project Ga0181530, IMG submission 119769) | Peatland microbial communities from MTU Mesocosm Facility, Houghton, MI, USA - PEATcosm2014_Bin10_60_metaG | ecosystem: Environmental > Terrestrial > Soil > Wetlands > Peat | place... | reverse complement strand
GGCTTTGGCTTTCTTCGCAAACTGCTTGCGGATCGCCTTTTCGACCTCGGTAAAATCGATTGCGAGCAATCGGGCCGCGACCCCGACGTAGATCATGTTCTTGATCAGCTTGCGCAGCTTGGCTTCGGGAGCGACGGTCGCCGCCAGCTTGTCGTAAGGCACGGAGTAAAAAATCAAATCGTCGCGCACCTTATCCAGCGCCAGCGGCTCGTCATAGAGCACGGCGGCGCCCGGCGCGAGCGTCTTCACGTCTTCCTGCGCCGTCTCCGCATTCATGGCGATGAGAAGATCGATTTCCTTCTTGCGCGCGATGTAGCCGTCTTTGTTGGCGCGGATCGTGTACCAGGTCGGCAGCCCCGCAATGTTCGAAGGAAAAAGGTTCTTCCCCGAAATGGGCACGCCCATCTGGAAAATGCTGCGTAACAAAACTGTGTTGGAACTCTGCGACCCGGAACCATTCACCGTCGCAACCTGAATGCTCATGTCATTAACAACGACACGCTGTTGCCCCGGTTGGGCGGACAATTCCCGGGGCACGACATCTGTAGTGGCCATCCCTGTGCCTTCCTTATTAAAAGTGCAGAATATTAACCGGACGAACCCCATTCGCCCGGAAGTCCCGCGGAAGTGGAGCGTGAGAACTTTATAGTATACAGGCGGCAGAGGAGCGAAAGCGACGATCGCATTGTGTTCGGCCGGTTTGACCGTGCTACTCCACACTGTTATGATTTGCCTGCGGGGTGGAGCAGTCTGGTAGCTCGTTGGGCTCATAACCCAAAGGTCGGTGGTTCAAATCCACCCCCCGCAACCAAAACTAAATCCTTTGAGCTACGCGATTTGCGTGGCTTTTTTATTGCGCCAACGCTTCCCCCGTTTTGGGTCCATTGGGTCCAACAATGAAATTGAGGCCCACTTTGCTTGCAGCTAGCCGCCGGTATTCAAGTTCTTGATCAGTGTGTGAATACCTGTCCGTTGTTCGCAAAGAGGAATGCCCAATCCACAGCTTCTGCAAATCCTCCGGCGTGCCGTTCTTCCGCAGCATGGGGACCAGGTTCGTTGGGGCCGGAGTTAGAAGGAATCCAAAATTAGCGTGGCCCAGGACAGGCGCCGAGACGCGCATGGCTGGGAGGGCCGAGGACAGCTGTCCTTAGGAGAGACACCCTCGCTACTGCAACCGATACACCCGCGCTTCGTACGGCCGCAGCGAAAGATGCCGGGAATTCGCGGGACCCGCCACATCGTAGTTTGCGATGAGCAATTTCGCTTCTCGCAGGGAAACTTGCCGGGGAAGGCTGAAGTTTACCGCCTGGCCCTTGAAGTTCAGCACCACCAGGAAACGCTGGTTGTCGAGAGTCCTTATGTAGGAAAAAACGTTTTCATCTTTTTCGCGCAGGCTGGAGTATTCGCCATACACGAGCGCGGGAGTGCTCTTCCGCAAGCCGATCATCTTGCGGTAGTACTGCAGGACCGAGTTCGGGTCGCGTTCGCTTTGTTTGACGTTGATTTGCGGATAGTTGGCATTCACCTTGATCCAGGTTTGATCGGCGGTGGAGAAGCCGGCATTCTTCGTATCGTCCCACTGCATGGGAGTGCGAGCGTTGTCTCGGCCGAAGGCGTTGAGCCGTTCGAGAATCTCACTGTCGGAAACCTTTTTCGTCCGCATTTCCTCAATGAATTGGCGCGCCCCCAGATCGCGAAAATCGTCGAGCGAGGTGAAATGGGCATTGGTCATGCCCAACTCCTGGCCGGCATAGATGTAGGGTGTACCGCGCAGGGTCAGCAAAAAAGTCGCCAGCATCTTGGCGGAAGGGGCGCGCAGTTCCCGGTCGTTTCCCCACGCGGAAACGACGCGGGGCATATCGCCGGTTTCAATAAAGGGCGCGTTCCAGCCACTGTGGCCCAGGCTCGCGTCCCACTTCTGCACGATGTTTTTTAGCTTGGCGAGGCGGAATTCGCCGTGCGCGTATTTGCCGTCGCCTCGTCCCAGTCCGAAGTGATCGAACAAAAACAGCATGTTGAGTTCATGCCGGTCGTCGGCGGTGTAAAGCGGAGCCTTTTCGATGGGGACGAATGCTCCCTCGCCCACGGTGGCGCAGTCGTAGTGGCTCATCACTTCGCGATTCATTTCCTGCAAGTATTCGTGGACGTGAGGTCCGCCTTCGTAGTGGGCCACGTCTTTGTTGGGAAGCGGGCCGAAGGTGGGATCTTTCGAAATCAGGGTGATGACGTCCATGCGAAAACCGTCGGCGCCCTTGTCGAGCCAGAAACGCTGGATCTTGAAAATTTCCTGGCGCAGTTTCGGATTGTCCCAGTTCAGATCGGGCTGTTTCTTGTTGAAGTAGTGGAGGTAGTATTCGCCGGTCGCGCTGCCGAGTTCCCACGCGCTTCCGCCGAAGAGCGAAGGCCAATCGTTCGGAGGTCCGCCGTTTCTTCCCGGCCGCCAAATGTAATAGTCGCGATAAGGATTGTCTTTGGATTTCCGGGACTCGACGAACCATGGATTCTCGTCCGAAGAATGATTGGAGACGAGCTCCATTTGCAGCTTGATGCCGCGCTTGTGCAATTCGGCGACGAGCCGGTCGAAATCGGCCATGGTGCCGAATTCCGGATTGATCGCGTAATAGTCGCTGACGTCGTAACCGTTGTCCACGTTGGGCGATTTATAAACAGACCAGAGCCAGATCATGTCCACGCCCAGCGATTTTATGTAGTCGAGTTTGCTGATAATTCCGGGGATGTCGCCGATTCCGTCGCCGTTGCTGTCGGCGTAGCTGCGCGGATAAATCATGTAGGCGACCGATTCCTTCCACCAGTGGTGGGCGATGGGAGGAAGCGCCGTGCTGGCCTTATCCTGAGCGCTTAGCCCGTTGGGAAATATCCATACGAACAGACAAACTGCCAAGAGCAGCTTTCTCATAAGTGTCTCCAATCCGCGTTTTTTTGTTCGTGCCGAAGCGCGCTGCAGCGCACTCACAGGCTCACACTCACATGCCTAACGACGGCGGCAATGCGCTCTCCTCGGAGCCGAATTGCTGGTTAGGCGTGCCGCTCATCGTAAACACGATGGTTGCTCCGTTGGCGATGTCGGCGTGGTTGAACCACAGCTTGCGATGCGGCTTGCCGTTGAACGTCACGGACTGGACGTACGGGTCGCCGGGAGAATTCCGTTTCGCTTCGACCACCAGTTTCTTGCCATTCCCTATGTCAACCTCCGCCCGATCGAAGAGCGGGCTTCCGAGAACGTAGTTGCCACTGGCGGGATCGACCGCATAGAAGCCGAGCGCGCTGATCACGTACCAGGCCGACATTTGGCCGCAGTCTTCGTTGCCGGCCAAGCCGTCTGGCTGATCGTCGTATTCCAGGTCGAGCAGTTGACGCACCCAGGCCTGGGTCTTGTGCGCCGCCCCGGCATAACAGTACAGATACGCCATGTGATGGCAGGGTTCATTGCCATGAGCGTATTGGCCGACCATGCCAGCGATGTCGGGCGGGGCATCGGGGGGAAGCTGGGAACTGGTGGTAAACAGGCCGTCCAACTTCTCGACAAACGCCTGACGCCCGCCGAACAGTTTGATCAACCCAGCCGGGTCGTGCTGGACGGTGAACGTGGTCTGCCAGGGATCGGACTCGGTGTAATCGCGCCACTTTTTGGAATAGCCCATCTCGGTTGGATCGAACGGCTCAGCCCATTGGCCATTCTCCAAGCGCGAGCGCATGAAGCCTGTAGTGGAGTCGAACAGGTTCCTGTAGTTCCTGGCGCGTTCGGTCAGGAGTTTGAAGTCGTCCAGTTCGCCCACCGCCTGTGCGATGTGAGCCACCGCCCAGTCGTCATAGGCGTATTCCATGGTCTTGCTGACGGATTCTTCTTCCTTGTCGCAGGGAATGTAACCCAGCTTGCGGTAGTAACCCAAGCCGCGGTAGTCATCCACCATCGCGCGCTTCTTGAACGCGGGATATGCCTTGCTGAAGTCGATTCCCTGGAAGCCTTTGGCATGGGCTTCGGCAACCACGGAACTGGCGTGGTATCCGGTCATGCAGAAGGTTTCTTTTCCCTGCAAAGGCCAGATCGGGACACCGTCCGGGCTTTCCTGCGCCATGCGGATGAGGCAGTTGACAAGGTCGGGCACTCGTTCGGTCTGGCACAGCGTGTACATCGGATGCGCGGCGCGGAACGTGTCCCACAAAGAAAACGTGCTGTAGTTGTGCAGGCCGGCCGGGAGTTGATGGATCTTTCCGTCCATGCCGCGGTACTGCCCGTCGGCGTCGTCGAACAGGGTGGGAGCGACCATCATGTGATAGAGGGCGGTGTAGAAGATCCGCTTGTGCCGCGCGTTAGAAGTTTCAATCTTGATCCTGGATAGATTCTTGTTCCAGGCGGCGTGGGCCGCGTGGCGCACCTGGTCAAAGTCCCAGCCTGGGACCTCCGCCTCAAGATTCTTAAGCGCGCCTTCTTCGCTTACTCCGGAGATGCCGGTCTTGACCAGGATGACCTCGCCTTCCGTGGTTTGAAAGTGCGCCAGACACTTCAGGGACGTCCCCTTTGCTTCCCGCACACCCGGATCTAAATGTTTTTCATCGGAGACGATTTCAACGGATGCAAAGGGCTTGGAAAATTTCATGGCGAAATAGATTTCGCGTCCGGCGGCCCAGCCTTTGATACTCCGCCCGCCCACAAAGGTGTCATTACCGGCAATCTTCAGATTGGCCCACAACACAGGAGCATTCCCACAGGCATGAACCAGATCGAGAATGAAGTGGCTGCTATCGCTCTTGGGAAAAGTGTAGCGATGGATGCCGACGCGCTCCGTGGCGCTCAGTTCGGCCCGGATGTCGTAGTCGCGCAGCATGACCGAGTAATAACCCGGCTCGGCGATCTCTTCTTCATGGCTGAAGCGCAACCGGTAGCCTTCGCCGGGATTCTGCCGCGCCCCGGGGATCGTCTTGGCGGGACCCGTGCCCGGCATGAGAAGAAAATCCAACATATCGGCGCCGCCCGTCCCGCTCAGGTGCGTGTGGCTGAATCCCATGATCGAGCTGTCGGAATAGTGATAGCCGGAACACCAGTCCCAGCCGTCGTTAAAGGTATCGGGACTGAGTTGCACCATGCCGAAGGGAACGGTGGCGCCGGGATAAGTGTGGCCGTGACCGCCAGTGCCAATCGCGATTTTCACATAACGGGTCAGATCTTCCGGATCGTGGGACGCTGCCGTGGAACCGGAGGCCGAATGGGAACTCGTTTTATCCCTTGCGACCGAACCGAATAATCGGGAGACGGGAAGGGCCGAAAGAGCAGCCACGAAGCTACGCCGAGATAACATGTCGATCACCTTAGATAGAACGGTAATTGCAGTCGTGCGGCGGACGGCCTCGGAACCCGGCGATTGCAGCCAACGCCCGAACACCGCCGACGGCTCACAGACAAACAATCTTACTCTCCGCCATGCTGGGCCGGTCTGTAACGATATCAATGGAATCTCTGAGGAAAACACCCGGCGGCGATTCCGTGAGAATCCAATTCGCGCCTCGGCGCCGGCATGATGTTCGACTCATAAAAGTCATCAGAATCCTTACAGAAGTTGTGCTGGAAAGGCTCGTACTATGTAGAAGGCGTTGGCACCGGTGCAGACTGAGTCAGTCCGGCCGGGGTACGCGGCGGTTTATCAGGAGAGATTCCCGTGACGATATCAAGACGCGTTTTTCTCAAGGGTGGCGCGACGGCAGCAACATTCGCCGCCTTGCCGTCAGTTGTGGCGACTGCAGAAGAGGCCGCAACCCAGGAAGGCTCGGTCGAAAGCTTGCGCTTCGAGCGCACCGCCAATCGGATCCGGGTGGTGGGGCGAAACGGCATCCAAGTCGACTTTGTCCTCGATGGTAAATGGCTGAAAGGCATTGGAGCAGTCTCGCTGCATGGCAAACCGCTGCGCAATGCCACCGAGTGCATCTGGCCTGAGATGGCGACCCCGTACGGCGTGGAGGTGTGTGCTCTCGAATTCCAAGAGGTGCGGGGAGAAGCGGGCGCAATCGTCATTTCCACTCGGCCCTACTATCGGGTGATTCACCGCATGGAGTGGACCGAGCACGCCATGCATCCGCTAACCAACACCAGGTCGTGGTCGAAGGAGCCTTCGAGCCCGGAAGGCAGCCGCTTCGATTGGATTCTCCGCGAAGTCAATGAGGCCTACGACGGCGTCCCTTATTGCGGATTTTCCTATGGCTTTCGCTACGAAGGCCCCCAGCATCCGATTTATCAGATTGAAGACAAGGCCACGTGGGAACTGGGCGGAGATATCGTGGGCAATGGATTCATCATGCGCGGCGGCAATGAACCGCACACGCGTTTCGGCCAGAGCACCACGCTCTATTCCGGCTGGGAGATGCCCGGTATTGCCAACCCGCACATTTTTCAGCACAAGCCGCTCTATACGCAGCTGCAAGGATTTACGTTCCAATACGATGCCAGCCAGGTTCTGTTGACGGTGCATGACCACCCGTCTCACGTTCGCGCGCTGTTCCAGAGGCAAGCCGGGCAGCCCATGCTGCTGCACTTCAATCAATATTGCTTCGATCTGGCCGACCAGTACACGACGCCGTTCCGGAAGATCCTCGTCGGTGCGCGCAAGGACCAGAGCGAAACAACTCTGGCAAACCATTATTTGCGGGTGCGCGATTTTATCCAAGCCCAGCACCGCAAGTATTACGGCATAAAGTACGACAAGGCGAGGCCGGTTTCGCATATGGAAGCCCGTGGGCTGGCGCAAATGGAAAAGTTTCTGCCCGTCCTCGACCAGTTGAAAAAATGGGGCATCAACCGCGCCTTCATCATGCCCATCTGGCGCAGCCCGGACACGGACATCATCCCGCGTTTCGAAAAGGACCGCGATCGCTTCGGCGTTTTCGGCAATCTCTGCTGCCCGCTGGAACTCGAGATTGCCGATTGCTACGGCGGATGGGAGGGCCTGCGGGCTGTTACCGAGCATGCTGCGTCGCTGGACATGGAGACTTTCACCTGGCACGCCAGTCATTTTTCGTCCATCACGCCGTTGGCGGACAAGATCCCCGAACTTTTCTGCCATGACGTGAATGGCCAGAACAACCCCAACAATTACGGACACGTTTTGTGGGCCGTGAACCAGCGCAATCCGCGCTATCAGGAATATTTGATGGCCGCCTATCGCAAGGCCAAGGATGCAGGGCTGAACGGCATCTTCCACGACAGCCATTTCAATCTCGCCACCGACACCATCAATTTCCTGCACACCAGCTTCCCCGAAAAAGACAAGCCCGCGGCGCCCGGCGAGTTCCACTACCCCTCCGACGTTCAGGGCTCGGACCAGATTGTCTCGATGCACGATACGGCGCTGCACCTGCAAAGCCGCCTGCAAAAGGAGTACGGGTATTTCTATTACGTGGAGTCGGAAGGATATATGGGAATCGCATGGGCTGGGCCGGACTACGCATATATTCGCGGCAATGAATATATCTACAGCAATTTGGACTCTGCACTGGACGAGGAGGGCTTCGCGAAGTTTGACGACGATGTGGTCATGGCTTATTTCCGCGCCCTGTCGGTGCGGCTCACGTATCAGGTCGGCATCGAGCCCAACCTTTTCCCCGGTCCTCGCTCCGTCGCGCGCTGGTGGAGGCCCGAGGTTATGGTTCCGCTCAATATGGCCTTCGCACGGGTCGAAGATCACATGGAAGAGATGTGGGTGCTGGAAGACGACCACGGAATCGTTTGGAAAGATAATGGGAGTGAAGTGCTGTTCGCATATAAAGACTTCGACTATCCAATCAAGGGTACGGCCGATGTTCTGGACGCGACCGCAAACCAGCACCATCAAATAGAAAAGAGCCTGGCAGCAAAGAGATTGGGAGTTTACCTGGTGAAGTTCAGTTAGCATCGGGGCACAGCCCTTGGTTCAGGCTTGTTCATTCAGAAGGAGATCATCACGATGTTCGTTGGCAAAAACGGTTGGACCCCAAGACTCACGGTTCTGATTCTCTGCCTGACGATCGTCTGCATGGCGATCGTGTGCGTGGCTCCTACAGCCTCGGCGCAGATTGTTTCCCGTTCCAGCGAGGATGTCGAAAAGCGTGTGGAGTCCCTCCTCCGCTCCATGACGATTGAGGAAAAAATAACACTGCTCGGCGGAACGGAGGGCTTGAACACTTCACCCTTGCCTAGAATCGGTATTCCTGCGCTGCGCATGTCGGACGGACCGGTCGGCGTCCATGACTACGGCCCCACTACGGCCTATCCCGCGGGCATTGCTCTGGCCGCTTCCTGGGACGCCGACCTGGCGATGCGCGTAGGAGAGAGCATGGGGGATGACGCACGGGCTCGAGGCGTCCACATCATCCTTGGACCGGGACTGAACATCTATCGGGCGCCGATGGCGGGCCGTAACTTCGAGTATCTGGGGGAAGATCCGTACCTTGCTTCCCGCATCGTAGTTCCGTTAGTTGAGGGCATCCAGGAGCGGGGAGTTATTGCCACCGTCAAACATTTTGCCGGCAACAACCAGGAATACGACCGACAGAAAATGAGTTCCGACATCGACGAGAGAACCCTGCGCGAGATCTATCTCCCCGCTTTCGAGGCCGCCGTAAAGGAAGCGAAGGCGGGCGCGATCATGGACGGCTATAACCTGGTCAACGGCACTTACATGACCGCGAACCAGCACCTGAACAACGACATCGTGAAGCAGGAGTGGGGCTTTGACGGCATCATTATGTCCGACTGGACTGCTGCCCACGATGGCATCGCCGATGCGAATGGCGGCCTCGATCTGGAGATGCCCTCGGCCGTTTATATGACGCCGCAGACGCTTCTTCCGGCGATCAAGAGCGGCCAAGTCTCCATGGCGACTATTGACGACAAGGTCCGCCGAATTCTGCGAAAAATGGTTCAGTTCGGATTCCTGGACCATGCACAGATGAATACCAGCATCCCCCTGTTTAACCAGCACAGCCGGCAAGTGGCTCTCGAAGAAGCACGCGGAAGCATGGTCTTGCTGAAGAATGCAGGTCACGTTCTTCCCCTCGACAAGAAAACGATCAAAACCATCGCGGTGATTGGCCCCGACGCGTATCCGGCCGTGGTTGGCGGCGGAGGTAGTTCATCGGTCGCGCCATTCAATGCTGTCAGCTATCTGGAAGGCATCTCCAACTACCTAGGCGGCGGCGTCCGCGTGTTAAGCGCCAGTGACGATCTGACGTTGGATGAAGTCGTAAACCGAACAAGATTGCTGTCCGCTCCGGATGGGCCGCGAGGGCTTAAAGCGGAGTACTTTGACAACCACGAACTCCAAGGGGTTCCTGCCCTGTCGAGAACGGATGAGAAGATTGACTTTGACTGGGGCGAAGGCAGTTACTCCGACACGGGCGACCCTGATCACTTCTCGGCGCGCTGGACCGGGTATTTCGTTCCGGAAGTGAGTGCGGACTATAAGTTCTATCTCTCTCCGAATGACGGTGCGCGGCTATATGTAAACGATAAGCTCGTGCTCGACGACACGGGAACACATACAAAGAACCTTGTGGTTTATACGGCTCCCCTGCGGGAAAAAGTTCCCTATAAGATCCGCGTGGAGTATTTCAAGAACGCACGCACAGCGGCGGTGCGCTTCGGGATTGTCCCCGCGCAGCAGCCTCCACTGATAGGTTCTGGCGGCAGGACCATGGGTGCAACCGCAAAAGAGGCGGCCGCTCAGGCGGATGCCGTCATCCTCTGCGTCGGATTCACTCCATGGCTGGAGGGAGAAGGCTCGGACCGCAGCTTCCGTCTTCCGCGCGATCAGGATGAGTTAGTGCGACAGATCGCCGCTGTGAACAAGAATGTAATCGTGGTGGTCACGGCGGGTGGCAATGTGGATATGACTGGCTGGATCGACAAAGTTCCAGGGCTCATTCATGCGTGGTATCCCGGAGAAGAAGGCGGCTCGGCTCTGGCGCAATTGCTGTTTGGCGAGTACAGCCCATCGGGCAAGTTGCCCGTCTCTTTTGAGCGGCGATGGGAAGACAATGCCGCCTTTGACAGTTACTATGCCAAGAAGGGGGAGCGGCGTGTCGAGTATAGGGAAGGTGTCTTTCTCGGCTATCGTCATTTTGACCGCTCCGGCATCAAGCCTCTTTTTCCGTTCGGATACGGGTTGTCGTACACAACTTTTGCGTACAGCAAACTTGAGATCACTCCGACTTCGAGCGATTTGAGTGGTCCGGTCACGGTTGCTTTCGATGTGACGAATACGGGCAGTGTGGCAGGTTCGGAAGTCGCCGAGTTGTATGTGAGCGACTCGCACTCGAGCGTTCCCCGTCCGGCCAAGGAGCTGAAGGGTTTTGCCAAAGTTCCGTTGCAGCCGGGCGAAACCAGGCGGGTCACGCTCAGTCTGGATCGCCGGGCATTTTCTTTCTATGACGTGAAAAAACACGCCTGGACGGCGGAGCCCGGAACTTTTGCGATTCTTGCCGGAAGTTCATCGGCACAAATTGAATTGCAGGGAAACTTCTTGCTCAAACCATGACAACTAGGATAATGCCAAAGCCGTCGGGGCGCCGTCGCATCGCCTCCAAGTAAACTGAAGCATCCGCCGCGCAAGGAAACGAGGAAGCAACCGTATGAAAATCCCGAAGTGGTTCATTCTGGCAATTTCCGTCCCGGTGTGCTGGGGCGTGTGGGGAGGATTAACAGAAATCCCAGAGAAATGGATCACGCCGCCCTTTCCTCCGACGCTGGGGTATGCGGTCTGGTCGTTGACCATGCTGCCATTCGCCATCTTCGCCTTGCATAAGGTCGGCTGGAAATTGGAACTGGGCCGGCGCTCTTTTCTTTATGGCTGCGCGGTGGGTTTCACGGGGGCGACGGGACAGCTCATTCTTTTTTGGGTGCTGCGGGAAGGCCCCGCCTACATTATTTTCCCGATCGTTTGCCTATCGCCGGTCGTGACCGTAGTTTTCTCAGCCGTCCTGCTCAAGGAACGGACCTTTGCGTTGGCCGTAGTCGGCATTGTTCTTTCGATCCCGGCCATCTTCTTTCTGTCGTTGCAGGAAGCGAGCAACAGCCCCGTCCATGGCTACCGCTGGCTGGTGGCCACGATTGCCATATTCTTCATGTGGGGCGTGCAAGCCTATTTCATGAAATCGTCCGCTGGCTGCATCACCTCCGAAGGCCTCTTCTTCTATATGACGGTGACCGGCATCCTCCTCAGCCCGATCGCGGTGCTGCTGACGGACTTTTCCGTGCCCATCAACTGGGGACTGCGCGGGCCCTGGCTGACGGCGCTGATTCAATCCTGCAACGCCCTTGGCTGCCTGCTCTTTGTGTATGCGGTTCGCTACGGCAAGGCGATTATTGTCGTGCCCATGGTGAATGGGTTGTTTCCGCTGGTAACCATCGTTCTTTCGCTGCTGCTCTACCGGCGCTTGCCCACCCATTACAACTTGATTGGCATGATCCTTGCGCTGGTGGCGATTTTCCTGATGGCGTTCGACGAGGTGCGGCATACGCCGGACGCGGTAAAGGCCAGCGAACCCATTCCAGTGGACATTCGCCCGTGAATGCTAGTCCGTGAACCTCCGGCATATTTAGCGAGCAGCAGGGGCGAAGGAAGGGGGAGGGTCTCCAACTTCCTTCGACGGTTCCGTGCTCACTGTGAATTCCATCAGGGATGCGTTTTTCACGCGCTCCCAGTCGAGCCATAGACTTCGTACCGGTTTCCCGTCCAGCGCTACGTTCTGGATGTATGCTTTCTCGGGCGCGCCGGCGGCGCGAACGTGCAACTCGTGCCCGCCCAGGTTCAAGGTGACGGATGGGAATGTGGGAGTGTTCAGGCTCACGCCGCCTACGCCAGGTATCTCCGGATAGAGTCCGATATAGGCGAAGACCGCCCACGCCGAGGTCGCGCCCAGATCGTCGTTCCCCGGTAAACCGCCCGGAGAATCGGTGAACAAGTCATGCAGCGTTTTTCTGAGAACCTCTTGCGTGCGCCAGGGATGACCGGTCCAGTTATAAATCCAGGGGTTGCCAAAGCACGGTTCGTTACTGATGAAAAAGTGCGGGGTATAGCCGCTTCCCGTCCACTTTCCATAGTCGCTGAAGAAATCATCGAGCCGCGCATTCGCTGCGCCGGGGCCGCCAACGGCTTCGATCACACCGTGCAAATCGTAGGGGACCATCCAGGTGTACTG
>Ga0181530_10005966_pt1 | contig 12187 bp, 10 predicted proteins | sample PEATcosm2014_Bin_42_FD_119769 | JGI IMG/M metagenome (GOLD analysis project Ga0181530, IMG submission 119769) | Peatland microbial communities from MTU Mesocosm Facility, Houghton, MI, USA - PEATcosm2014_Bin10_60_metaG | ecosystem: Environmental > Terrestrial > Soil > Wetlands > Peat | place... | reverse complement strand
TGAGGAGGCCACCAGGCTCACGGTGGTGGTCTGGGAGGCGCCGCTCAGGGTCGCGGTAATGGTGGCGGTCTGGTTGGTGGTGATGGTGCCGAGGCTCGCGGTGAAAGTCGTGGAAGTGGTGGTGGCCGGAACGGTGACCGATGCCGGAACCGTGAGCGCCGCATTATTGCTGGACAGTGCGAGCGCACTGCCGCCGGTGGGGGCGGCTTGATTCAAGGTGACGGTGCAGGTGGTGGACGCGCCGGAGTTCACGCTGGTGGGACTGCAGGCCAAGGCGGAGACCAGAGTTGAGGCCACCAGGCTCAAGCTGGCCGTCTGGGAAACACCATTCAAGGTGGCGGTAACTGTCGCGGTCTGGTTGGTCGTGATTGTGCCGAGGCTCGCTTTGAAAGTTGTGGATGTGCTGTTGGCCCGTACCGTGACCGATGCCGGAACCGTGAGCGCCGTATTATTGCTGGAAACTCCTACCGTGCTGCCACCAGAAGCAGCAGCTTGACTCAGGGTGACGGTGCAGGCGGCAGACGCGCCGGAGTTGACGCTGGTGGGACTGCAGGCCAGCGCGGACACCAGGGTTGAAGCGGCCAGGCTCACGGTGGTGGTCTGGGAGGAGCCGCTCAGGGTCGCGGTAATGGTGGCGGTCTGGTTGGTGGTGATGGTGCCGAGGCTCGCGGTGAAAGTCGTGGAAGTGCCGCCGGCGGGCACGGTCACTGAGGCGGGCACGGTGAGCGCCGTATTATTGCTGGAAAGTGCGACCGCACTGCCGCCAGTGGGCGCGGCTTGATTCAGGGTCACGGTGCAGGTGGCAGACGCGCCGGAGTTGACGCTGGTGGGACTGCAGGCCAGCGCGGACACCAGGGTTGAAGCGACCAGGCTCACGGTGGTGGTCTGGGAGGAGCCATTCAAGGTAGCGCTGACGGTGGCACTCTGGCTGGTCGTGAAGGCGCCCGCAGTGGCGGTGAAGGTAGCAGAAGTCGCTCCCGCCGGTACGGTCACGGATGCGGGGATCGTAAGCAGAGCGTTGTTATCCGACAGCGTGACAGTGCTGCCGGCGGAAACCGCCTCGTTCAAGCTTGCCGTGCAAGTAATGGAGGCGCCGGAGGCGACAGTTCCCGGATTGCAGCTCAAGGACGTCAAACTGAGCGGCACAACGGTGATCGTGCCGCCGGTCGCGGTGCTTTGAATCGCGCCCCCAGTTGCCGAAGCGCCCAACGCATTGGTGACACTGATGGCAGTACCGGGCGAAGCAGCGGAGAGCGTCACTGTGAGGACCGCTACCACGCCGTTCTGGATGAGGTTCGCATCCAGCCCGCTTGAGCTCAACCCAGTCAGGAAGCACATGTACGAGCCGGGGCTTCCGGCACAGGAAAGGGACTTGCCGACGGCGGTGGCGGCCGCGCCGGCGCTGGCTGAAATGGCGGCAATGTCGGTCGTCGAATAAGCAAAAGTCCACTCGAGGCCGGCCGGCTGGCTTCCGGACGAGGAGTTGAGCGAAAGATTGAGAGAGACCGTGCCGCCCGGAGTTACCACGCCCGAAGACAAGGACAGGGAATCCGATTGACCGAAGGCCGCCGCGCCTGACATGAAGAATGCAAAAACGCCGATTGCACGCCTCGTCGTTAGGAAGCACATCGTGGCTAGATAGTAGCTTCTCGCGTCGCCTTTGCTCAACGTTGAGTTTAGTTAGATTAGTTAACAATCGGTACTGAGATTGGTTAATTTATAGGTTAAACAGGTCTTTAAATCGATTTTGATGGAAGTTATGAGCTGACGCAAAGTTCAAAACATACTAACTATGGATAACATGCAAGCTGCTTGCATGCCGGCCCTGAAGACTCCAACGTCACCAACTTCGTTAAGCTGCTGCCTGCGGCAAGAGAACCGGGCAGTTGGTTCATCTATCGGTTAAACAGGTCCTTAAAATCGATTTTGGTGGAAGTTATGAACTGACGCAAAGTTCAAAACATACTAACTATGGATAACATGCAAGCTGCTTGCATGCCGGCCCTGAAGACTCCAACATCACCAAATTCGTTAAACTGCTGCCTGCGGCAAAAGAACCGGGCGGAGGCCGCCGGGGCAGGGTTGGAGGATTTCACGGCCAAGCGACGGATCGAAATCGACCCACCAGGACCGCGAAGCACAGGCGATCTTCATCAAGTTGGGCGAGTGTCAGTTGCGCCAATGGCCGATACTATGGTTCTGATGACGACCGTCCCAGATCGCTCGCACTCAGGTGCCGGGCAGGCGTTCCGCGGCACCTCGCGGGGGCTACTGAATGGCGGTGGTGAAGACCACGTCAACCCAATAGTTGCTCGAGCTCGATGAGCTGGCCGGAAATTCGTTGCTGGTCGCGTAGGAGCCGTTCGGGCCGTATTGACCGTTCGGCGGGGCGTACAGCATCTGGTGCGTGACGCCGGAGGTGGCGAAGTATCCGGCATCGTCGGCGTAGTAGCCTTGGGGTGACCAGTACGAAACGACATACGGGGTATTCGCGCTGATTGCGACGGGGGTCGCGAAGTTTGCCTGCTGCCAGCCGGAGGCCGATTCGTTCGTGAACGTGACGGAGGCCAGCAGGGTGCCGGTGCTGGTCCAGAGGTATCCAAGATGCTGGCCGATGTTGGCGGAACTTTTATAAAACCGTAAGCCGGTGACGTAGCCGGGGACATCGGAGATGAAAGTCACTCCGAGTTGTGCGGCTTGCGAAGTCGGCGCCGCAGCCGTGTTGGGAACCGCCTCCGGAGTCCACAGCGAGACCGGGATGGCCGTACCGATCGTGGGGGACGTATTGAAGACCGGATCGACCCAGAAGTTGGTGGCCGCAGCGCCGGCAGCGGGGAATCCGCCGGAGCCGTATTGGTAGACACCATTGGGCCCGTTTGCTCCATCGGCCGGTGCAAGGAGCGGAGGGTTGCTCAGTGCATTTGTGAAAAAGCCGTTATCCGCTGCGTAGTGTCCCTGCGGGGCGTTGTAAGAAATCACATAGGGAGTGCTCGCGATGACGGCTACCGGCGACGGGAAATACGCCAACTGCCAGCCCGATGGGGTCTCCGTGGTAAATGTCACTGTGGCGAGCAGCCTGCCCTCGACGGACCAGAGATTGCCCACATGCGTTCCGGTGTTTTTGAGGGCTTTGAAGAACCGGACTCCGGTCGCGTAGCCGGAAACCTCGGGCACGAACTGCATGCCCACTTCGGTGGCCTGATTATCGTTGGCATCCGGGTTAGCCGGCTGGGCGGACGTGGACCAAACCGAGCACGGGCAAATCGTCACGGTGAAGGGCACCGACAGGGACGCGCCGTACAGTGCGGCAGTAACGATCACATTGGATTGTCCGCTGGGCGGTGCCATGGCGGCCGTAACCGGAAACGTGGCCGTCGAGGAGGAGGTGGAGATACTCACTGAAGCCGGTACCGTGAGGGCTGGACCGTCACTGGAAACCGCTACGGCGACGCCGCCGTCTGGGGCTGGACTGGAAAGCGTGATGGTGCAGGTGGTGGTCGCGCCTGCGTTGAGGCTGGTGGAATCGCAGGCTACTGCGGCGACGGATGCTTCCAGCTCCAAAGTGGCGGTGGCAGAGCCATTCAAGCTGGCGGTAATGGTACCGCTTTGGTTTTTCGTCACGCCGCCAGCGGTCGCTGTGAAGGTGGCCGACGTGGCCTCGGCAGGCACCGGCACGGACGTCGGGATAGTCAACAGCGAGCTGCTAGAGGTCAAGGCCACAGTTTGCGGATTGACCCCCTCGCTGTTCAACGTGACCGTGCAAGTGCTGGAACCGCGCGAGATCAATGATGTAGGGTTGCAACTGAGGGAGGACACCGCCTGCGTGGGGAGCAGGAGCAAAGAAACACTTTGGGAAACGCCATTCAGATTGGCGGTTAGAATCACCGTCACGCTCGTGGCGATGGCGCCGGCGGTAGCGGTGAAGGCGACGGAAGGGGATCCGGCCGGCACCGTAGCTGAGCTGGGGACAATCAGCGCAGTGCTGTTATCGGAGAGAGCGACGACGCTACCGCCGGTGGGGGCGGCTTGGCTCAGGGTGACGGTGCAGGTGGTAGAGGCGCCGGAGTTCACGCTGGTGGGACTGCAGAACAGGGCAGTGACTGGTACATTGTGGACAATGGCGCGAGACTTGTAGGGCAGCAGGGTTAAGCTGGCAGCTTGGGAGGAGCCATTCAGGGTGGCGGTGATGGTGGCCGACTGGGTGGTGGAGAGGGCGCCAGCGGTGGCAGTGAAGCTGGCAGAGCTGGCTCCCGCCAATACGGTCACCGACGCGGGGATCGAAACCGGGGCATTATTATCCGACAGCGTGATGGTGGCGCCAGCGGAAGCGGCCTGGTTCAAGGTTGCCGTGCAGGTGGAGGACGCGCCGGAAGCCAAATAGGCCGGATTGCAACTCAAGGATGTCAAACCGACCGGTACACCGCCCGGTACAACGGTGATCGTACCGCCGGTCGCGGTGGTTTGAATCGCGTTTCCCTTTGCCGAGCTGCTCAGCGCATTGGCGACGCTGATGGTGGTACCGGGCGAAGCAGGCGAAAGCGTCACTGCGAGGACCGCTACCACGCCGTTCTGGATAAGGTTCGCATCCAGCCCGCTGGAGCTCACCCCGGTCAGGAAACACAGGTACGAGCCGGAGCTTCCCGCACAGGAAAGGGACGCGCCGGCAGCCGTGGCGGCTGCACCGGGGCTGGCTGAAATGGCGACGATATCGGATGCTGAATAAGCAAAAGTCCACTCGATACCGGCCGGCTCGCTGCCGGACGGAGAACTGAGTGAAAGATTGAGGGAGACGGTGCCGCCGGGCGTTGCCACACCTGACGACAAGGCTAGGGAATCTGATTGACCGAAGGCCGCCGCGCCTGCCATGAAGAATGCAATCAAGACAGTTGCATACCTCAGAATCGTGGAGCACATCGTGGCTAAATGGTGACCTCTCACTTTTTCCTCGCTCAAGATTGTGTTTAACTGTGGATAGTGTGCAACCGGATTGCATGCTGGTGTTCAGGATTTCAGCCCCAGCAAATTGATGAAGCGGCTGCCTCCGGCCGAGAACGGAGCCCGAGGCCTGGTTCTGTGACCGCGGCGCCTTCCTTGGGTCTGGCGTTGTGTTCACGCACCCAGGACACCCTAGAGACTGAGACTGATCTGACGGGTCAAGCGTCTGCGCCCCTTCAACCGGTTGGTTCAAAACAGCGTTGCTCTTGCACGGGCCGGCCTTGCAACGGCAAAACCTCGCGCGGCGAGCGCAACGCCAACTCGGTTCGATTGGTCACCGCCATTTTTCGGAATATACGATAAAGATATTCTTTTATCGTTCCCTCGGCCAGGCATAGCTCATAGGCGATCTCCTTGTTGGTTTTCGCCTGGCGGATTAGCGCCACGATTTGCCGCTCGCGGAACGAGAGTTCGGCGTGTCTGGCCGGCTCGGGAACCGCTACTGTGGGTTTGCGGCAAGCCGGGCAACTATACTCCCGTCCGGCGGCGGGAAATCGCTTTCCGCAACGGGCGCAGCTTCGCGTTGGGGGTGGTGGTAAAACTGCTATGTTGTATTTCGTCATGAAATTGTGATTCGTCGTGAATTCGTTATTATCGAAATCCAGCTCTCATCGGACAGGACTCCCCCCAGGTTTCTCCGAAGATGAAGTTAACTCTCCGGAGTTGCCGGTCGGCCTACGGGAAAGTCCTGATCTGTGAGGAAAAACCCGAGCAAGCGGATTGCCAAGCTTTGGTTGTGGCGCTATTCCATGAGAGGGAGTGCCCGGCCTCTTTTGGCGAAACCAACACTATGTTTCTACGTAGGTAGATTTTACACTTCTTGCTTGGACAAATGGACACCCCGGCATCGAAGTGGATCCCCTGTTTGAGGGGGGGCGCTATGCCGAATAGGGGGTGAATATCTTATTAGGGGGTGAATATCTTAATTGCTTTTGGGGGGATCGCTTTGGAGCGTTGCCGACCCGGGCGGCACGGCTTCCCCTTTGTTTGCTGCTGAACCCCGGCAGTCCTTGATTTCGATTATGGGCCAATACGCGAAAAGTGTAAGAAGTTCATATCGACTAGGTAAAACTGCTAAGGTTTTACCTGATAGCGATCGGCGGATGGCGCGCACCGCATATAAAAACAGATGTGTTGGATGCTTCGGGAACGGCCGCTGTCAGGCAGGTATTGAGTGACAAGCCTGGCGTTGAAGGTGCTAGAATCCCGCACCGGCGGCCGTGGTGACGCTCACCGGTACGGGCCCTGGGAGCGGGGATGCCGCCCGGCAGAAGGGGGCAAGACGGCAGGCAGGGGGGTGCTCCGAGAAACGCAAGCTGCCTGTTAGCAAGGAGCTGCAGACGATAGATTCCGCGGGAGGCCAGCCCGTGTCCGGGGTTTCCCTAACCAAAAGCAACTTGCGGCGGCTATCGAAAGCGGGTATCTTGAAGGCAAACTGAATGCAACGCTCAGTGCTGAAGAGACGAAAACAAATGTCGCAGCGAGGCGGGTTCGGACAGTCCTTTTGTCGACTTTCTTGGCGGCACCTCAGCTTTTGGTGCCGACACCTTTCGAGGAGCGGCGGCTCACAACGTTCAATTCCTGGCGATGAGAATCGCCCGCCGACGAGGGCCGGCGAGTCTGGCTTTTCCGCCAGCCATGGGTCGCATGGCAGCATGGTGGTCATGCGCAGAATTGCTCTTGCCCTGCTAGTGGCTGGGCTTTTTGTGGCCGCTCCTTCCGCCTGGGCGCAGATCAGTTTGGTGAACGTAACCACGTGCGGGCCGGGCGCATTTCCGGCCACGGTCTGCACAATCCCGTCCACTGGCAGTGGACACCTGATCGTTGTGGGCTGGTCGTCCGCCGAAGGGACCGCTCCGACAATCGCTACAATCACAGACAACGCGAGCAATGCTTACGTCGAAGCCAGCAATGCAAGGGCGGTTGACTCCTCGGCCAATATGGTCGACATCTGGTATGCCCCGAACAGCACGTCGGGGGCTACGAGCGTGAGCATCACGCCAAACCCGAGCGGGAACAGTGGCGCGGCCGTCATCTGGGAATTCTCCGGCGTCGCCACCGTATCGCCTTTAGACCAAGTGGCCGTTTTGAATAGCCAGCCAGTGACAAGCACGCCCTCAGGGGCTTCGGTCACGACGACGGCGCCGGTTGAGGCAGTTGTCACGGTGATCGCTCCGCAATGGTGGATGACTGGTCTCGCGAACGGTAGCAACTTTACCCAAGATTCTTATCTGAACTTGTCTTATTATGCAATTGGATGGGCGCATCTGATTACCTCATCAACCGGCACCTACTCTGCAGCCTGGAATACCGGGGCTGATAACTACACTAGTACGACAGCGTCCTTCATGGCAGCTCCTGCATACAGTGCGTGTGATCTCAACCAGGACGGAATGGTCAACATTCTAGATGTGGAGTTGGGGATCAATATGGCTCTTGGAACCATTAGCTGCACAGCCCAGTACGGACCATGCAACCTTGCACTGGTGCAAGCAGTGCTGACTAACGCCATGGGCGGAGCATGTGCCCTGCCGGAACTTGGTGCGGCCCCCTCCAGCATGAGCTTCGGCAACGTCGCGGTGGGCAGCAGCAGTACCCAAACCATGACGCTGACCGGAGGCGGGACATCCAGCACCACGATTTCCCAGACAACCGTCTCCGGTACCGGGTTCAGCATCAGCGGGCCGTCGCTCCCGCTGACCCTGCCGGTGGGACAGACGGCCAGTTTCACTGTGACGTTTACCCCTGCGGCGACCGGGAGTGCGAGCGGCAACATCGCTTTTGTGAGTAACGCGCTGGATGCGCCGGTTAATCAAACCCTATCGGGGACTGGAGTCACTGCAGTAGCCCACAGCGTATCCCTAAGCTGGACCCCCAGCACTTCTTCGAGTATCGCCAGCTATAACATTTACCGGATCGCCTCATCGAGCTCGACCGCGCCCTCTACACCCTATACGAATCTGGGTTCGATAGCGGCGACCACGTGCAGTTCCACGGTATGTGCGTACACAGACACTGCCGTCACGGCCGGGCAGAGCTATTGGTATTATTCGACGGCCGTCAATACCTCAAGCACTGAGAGCGGGCCGTCAAATATCGTACAAGCGGTGGTGCCCACTTCGTAGCCCCAGGACGCACCCATCTACTAATGGCTGGAGCGCTTGATTGGGGACCGGCCGGCAGAAGCGGCTATTCCAAAACTTTCGGTGCTAACGACGTCGCCACTTCGGAACCGGCCGCTGCAACGTCACCAGGCGTTACACGAGCACCTTCACCATCTCCCGGATCGACTTTGTTCCAGTCTGGGACCGCAAAGTAAGCGGGCTTTCTGCACCTGTTGTCAAACAACATTATATTAGGTAGAGACAACAATAGGTGATGGGCCCAACAACACGCCCCGTCTCCTGGATCAGGGCGGCACGGAAGGAATTCGAGACGCTCCTGGAGGGAGCCAGGTCCATCTGCCGGGCCGCGCTGACGATTGCGGCCGAAGGCCACTAGCCGACGAAATCTGTGGGCATCCACGCTTTCCAGAAGAAATCAATGCCAGGCATCAAGGCGCCGAAACGCGAGAGTGACCGGATTACGGACCCTTTTGAAAGAGAGTGATGTTGCGATGAAAAGGGAATCGCGAGACCTGGTGCGGGGAGGCGGGAATGTTTTGCGCGATCTGGGGCAGGACAACGCGGACGCGGAGCAGTGGAAGGCCATCCTGGCCAGATCATCGGCGCTCGACCGAGAGCGCCTGACCGTGCGCGCCGCTCATGACTGCGCGGGCATGGCGGCGGCCGACTTCGCGGCATCCGCAATGCGGACTTCGGTCGGTTCATCGTCGATCGTCTGATGTCAATTCTCAACCGGCTCGGCTGGCGGGTCGAGGTGAAATTCGGGTATAGCCCATGGAGGCGGTCGCGCACGAGGCGACGCGTAAGGCATCTGGGCGCGTAATGGTCCTTAGCAGCAAAGGACGGACCCTCCCGCTGTCTTCCGCATTCCTGGACGATCATTCGCAGAAAAGTAGTACTCAAACCATCAAAGTTCTAGAGGGGTCTTGTTTGCAAAGTACTAAAGTACTAGGAACCGTAGATTTCTGGTGAATTCTGAAAGGACAGTCCTGGGCGAATACCATTGCGGACCTTTGGTGGTACTAAGGATGAGCTAAATCAGAATGCTGATGACACGCCGAGTTAGGTGATAAGGGCCCTTCTGATCGCCTTTGAGCTCTGAATGGTCCAATGTGGCTTACTGCGTAGCGGGCCCGGTCAAGAGCGCCGGTAGATTCTACCGCGCCGTCGAATCGGTGCGCCTTGATACGCAACAACGCCGGGCTTCCACAACTCCGATTCCTGCCGACGGTGCTAGAAGTTCGACCGTGCGCTCATCGCCGATGCGGTGTTCCCCTGATGCGCGTCCTGCTCACCGACGGCTCCTTGGCCGGCGTCCAATACGCTCGCGTGTTCAAACGCCAAAATCAGCGCTTCCTGGAGCATCAGAACCGGGCAAAAATGCTGCTTCTTTAAAACTCGCATCAACGCCGTCCCACAAAAGTCTATTTCAAAACTCCGGCATTTTTTTCGTCCCACCCGCATGGGCCTTGGGCACCGCTCTACAGCCTTGCAGTGCAACGGAGCAAAACGCGCTTGCAATGGAACTTACAGTACGAGAGATCCAGTATTTCGGCTGACCCAAACATGACGGTTTGCTTAGAACTGCAACGCGCTCGGTTTGCCACGATGCCGCGGCTTATCAGATAAGGGCCCCCCTGAGATTCAAATGAATATGCTCGGCTTGTTGTGTTTGAAAACATAGTTATTCTAGTACCCGTCTAGTACCAAAGAAATGCAGATTGTACGTTGACAAATGTTGCGTTTAGTAATACAAGTGAAGACAGGCGCCGGAAACGGATTCAAGGCAGGTCCAAAAGGACCCCAAGAGGGCGGTAGCCTGTCGATTTCGCCCAAATTGCCAATTCGGTGGTGTCTGGAGGAAGGACGTGTACTTGTCAATCGAGGGACAGAACCCCAACTCAGCCAAATGGTACGCCGTGCAGACTCGGCCGAAGCACGAAAAATCGGTATCCGGATTCCTGGAAGGCAAAGGATACGAGCAACTTCTTCCCTTATACCAAAGCTGGCATCGCCACTCCGGGCGCGTTCAGGGCGTGCTCCTGCCGCTGTTCAAAGGTTATCTTTTTTGCCGCTTTGATCCCTCGCGCCGGCTTCCAATCCTCACGACTCCCGGCGTGTCGATGATTGTGGGGAGAGGAAGGGAGCCGGAGCCGATTCCAACCGAGGACATTGTGCGAATTCAAGCCTCATGCGCTTCAGGCTTGCCTCTCACACCATGGCCTTACCTGGAGCGCGGCGATCTGGTGCGGGTGGAGTGCGGTCCCCTGCAAGGCGTCGAAGGCATATTTGTCAACGAAAAGAATGCCTGCCGTCTCGTTGTTTCCGTTGAGATCCTCAGGCGCTCGGTCGCTGTGGAGCTGAACCGGGATTGGGTACGGCCCGTCGCCCCGCGGCGCGATGCGCCCTTTTCCACAGTGGGAGCCAAGAAGCTGCTCGGTTCCGATAGCCCGGCCATACCTTATCCTTCCTGTTCCGTGGCGTGAGAACCCAGCACTAAGTCCGAATGGCAGCCGGCGCACAAAACGCAAGCTCAATTCGCAGTCTGGCGCGCATTACTTCCAAAGGGCTGCGAGATCGCTGCTTTTCTCCAAATAGACCAAAACCGAGGTGGCTCGAATTCCCGGGCTGAAATCCTATTGAGCTTTGTCAAACGCAGCCGTATCGTTAGCATCCGTGTTACGCAGGACGAGTACCAGACTCTCGATCGCGTTAGCCGGCGGCAGGGAGCAAATAGCGTGTCCGAGTTCCTCAGGCAACTGATCATGAATGCCATGCCTGTCGTTTCGGCAACCAGACGGGGGAATCGGGGGGTTTCTGAAGAGCTCAAACACCTGAAACGCGAAGTGGACCGGTTGTCTCAGATTGTTGAAGCGAAATATAGCCACACGGACCCACCAGGTCGCGATCTCCGGCAAAAAGCACCATAGATCCGCATTCTGCAGCATGTCATTGACGACAAGCGACCTTTATCATGAGCCGTGCACATCGGCACGGCCACAAATCCAGCTTCACAAGATGGTGCTGCTGGGACGAACAGTACCCACAACGAACCTTTTAAACGTTGACAAGTGCCCCCTCTGCTAATTCAAATAGAAACATCCGCGCGGTATACAAGCGAATCTAAAACGACCGCCAACAGACCCCAACAGGGCGGTAGCTTAGTCGCTTGGGTCAAATCGACACGTCCGAATGGGGTGCATTTCATGCCGCCCAACTGGGCCAGAATAGTCTGTCTGGTCCAGTCCCAGCCATCCCTATCGGCAAATTCTTCTGTGGCGTAAGAAGGCGAAACCAAGTTCGTATGCCGGTCGGCGTATTAGCGAAGTTCAAATCGCACCTGCTGCACGTCCTTCCGCAAGGCTGCGATAGCGTTATCTTCCCCCTTCAAACAGATTAACTCGGAAGCGCTCGCAATTCCTTAGCTGGAGATCCCAATGAGCTTTGTCAAGCGCAGTCGTATCGTTAGCGTCCGTGTTTCACAGGACGAGTATCGGACTCTCGACCAAATCAGCCGGCGGCACGGGGCGAATAGTGTGTCGGAGTTTCTCAGACAACGGATTATAAACTCCGAGCCTTTCGTTTCCGGGGCCAAAGGAAAGAGTCGAGAGGTCGCTGCACAGATCGACGAGCTCAAGCGGAAAGTCGAGGAGTTGTCTCAGATCGTGAACAAAAGCGTAGCGACACAGAGCTGTGAGGGCACGATTTCCAACGAAAACGACCCACAGATCGGCACCCTCGCACCACGAACCGGCAACTCACCTTTAGGCGTGCCGCCAGATTCCGCTTTGCCGCGCGGCGCTAGCTAGCTAGGGCAGATCAAGGACGGTCCGTCATACGGCTGTGGCGACTTACCGCTATTTCCAATAGCAGTTCTCACTGCCATGGTTGCCCTCGGCGATTGAACAAATAACCTCGGAACCACCCCAAAAACAACAAACGCAGAAAGGTGAAGTGACGCTCGTGAGGAATACAATGCTCGCATCCGGGCTTCGACACGGTTCAAACCGTCATGCCATTTCGGAAGGATCGTTGGCTTCGGCGATGCTACCCGAAGAACTCTTCAT
>Ga0181530_10005963_pt1 | contig 12192 bp, 10 predicted proteins | sample PEATcosm2014_Bin_42_FD_119769 | JGI IMG/M metagenome (GOLD analysis project Ga0181530, IMG submission 119769) | Peatland microbial communities from MTU Mesocosm Facility, Houghton, MI, USA - PEATcosm2014_Bin10_60_metaG | ecosystem: Environmental > Terrestrial > Soil > Wetlands > Peat | place... | reverse complement strand
TCTTCAGGGAGCCGCTTATGGACAGGCGGGGAGGATCGTTTCCGAGCACCCGCTGCGCCCATCCGGGATATTGAACCGGAAGCTCCCAGGCGAGCTTGAGATCATGCTGCTTATTCTGGGCGCTGTCGCTTCCGGCAAGCAGTGCGCCATGGTACCATACGTCAGCGAGCGCCGCGTCGGATCGTTCATCGACATACTCGCTCAACTCTCCATAATGGTGCGCCCAGATGATGATTCCCATGGGGTCGAAACGGATGACCGTGACCTGCCGTTTTTCAAAATCGATGATGGTCGTGTCGCGGAAGAATTTCGTGGTCGGCATAAGCAGCCGTGGATGGCCCGAAAGGAGGGGCGAGGTGGCGGGCAGTTCATCCTCCGAAGGCTGATAATCACCGCCGGAATAGGGGCGTGTCGGATTCAGCTCCTGCGCTGCAATCCCCAATGCCCCCACGAGTGCGACGGCCAGCAGTATTGAGAACAATCTGCTCAGCAAGGGCTGCCTTCCTTTTCGTGTTCCCTTAGCATGGCCTATTTTCCCGGGGAAACAAAATCTTTGCAGCACCTGAACCCGACGGGGTTATGCCGATTTTGGGGATAGTAGCTGTATTGCGTATTAAAACAGCCGCTCGCGGGACCGCTCTCCCAGAATCCGCCCATCACATTATAAAAACGGGCATTTCTTTTCGCCGGCGTGCTTGTCCATTCGGCGAGATTTCCCGACATATCGTATGCTCCAAAAAAAGCGCGACACTCCGGCTTGGACCCCGATCGCCTCATGGTCGTGTCATGCGTAACACAGGCATGCGGCGAATAGCGTCGACCGTAAGGATAGGTGAAAGAATCCGGCCCGGCGCAGGCGAGAGACCACTCGTCCGAGGTGCACAAGCGCTTTCCGACAACGGCGCACGAATCCATGGCTTGAAATATCGATACATAGGATTGCGGAATCGCCCCCTTTCGATCCGGCCACTCATAGCGATCGATGCAAAACTGCTTCGAGCCGTCCTCTACCGGTTCCATCCCGACAGGACAGGGAAAAGTTTTCCTTACGGGCCGGATTACGTAATATGCTTCCATTTGTCCCATGGCATGGCCGCATCCATCGATGGCCTTGTAGGTGAGAGTGGTTGCGGAATCGATCAGCAAGGTGTCGGAACGCCAAACCTGCCATGAGGTATCCCGGCCGAACCGCCAATAGACCGTACAAGGCTTGTTTACCTGAAAACAAATGCGCGTCGGGCCGTAATGCAGTCCTCCGGCGGGATCAGGATATGCCCACGGCATCAGCGTATCGGTTGCGCAATTGACCGACTGCAACTGCTGAGCCCCTTCCACGAACCCCAATGGTTTGATTTCATAGTGTTCCTGCCTCGGTTCCGTAGCGTGACCGCAACGATCCATGGCTTTATAGGCAAGCGTCACCGTGCAATCGATTACCATGGTATCCGAATTCCAGACATTCCATGAAGTGCTCGAATCGAATCGCCAATAGACCGTGCACGGTTTGTTTGTTTTGAGGAAGACATGTGCGGGGCCGATATGCAACCCACCGATGGAATCCAGGTAAACCATCGGCGTCAACGTATCTTTTGAGCAATCGATCGGCGGTTGTTCTAACATCGCGGGAGCCGTTTCTCCGCCAGCCGATTCCGCGGCTTTTGCAGACTTCGAATTTTTCATAGACTTCAGCGCATTTTCCCTTTTCAGAGAATCCGCAGCCGTTAAGGCCGCTCTTTTCACTGAATCGGCGTGGGCCTCATGAGCAACCTTCAACGCTGTTTTCAGCGAATCGGCGTGGGCCTCATGAGCAACCTTTAACGCTGTTTTCAGCGAATCGGCGTGAGCTTCCTGGGCAACCTTCAGCGCCCTTTTCATGGAATCGGCATGAGCCTCTTGAGCAAATTTTAATGCTCTTTTCAATGAATCGGCGTAAACCTCCTGGGCAATTTTCAGCGCCCTTTTCATGGAATCGGTGTAAGCCTCTTGTGATGTGTTTCCCTCTTCTCCCCCGCCGGCTTGCGCTCCTTTTTGAGTGACCCCCATGGTTTTTTCAATTAACTCGGCTATTTTTTTCCACTCCTGCTTATGGGGAAAAAAAATCGCCACGGTCGCGATTATCGCCGCAAGCAACAACACGGCACGAATCCTACTGGTTTTCTTGGGGAATAATCCTTTTTTTCTCTTCGGTTCACTCACACCGTGTCATCCTGTCCCACAGTCTTTCCCTTGCCTTTTATGCCTCGGGAATCTGCGGACTCTATAGCGGAAAGTACGGAGAGAAAATCTTTTGTCGCTCCCACGTCGTGGACCCGAAAGATCTGCGCGCCCCGCAAAAATGCCGAGGCAACGCTGCCGAGAGAACCAAAGAGACGTTCCCCCGGCGCTTCTTTGCCGGTTATTTTTCCGACAAACGCCTTTCTCGATGTTCCTACAAGTATAGGATACCCAAGATTGACAAAAGTGCTCAACCCGGCCAATAGCGCGATGTTATGATCCGCGGTTTTTGCAAAACCGATTCCCGGATCAATCACCACCTGCTGCGCCGCTACGCCGGCTTTTAAAAAGTTATCGACCTCCGACAGCAGTTCCCGTATGACCTCACTGACGATATCATTATAATCCGCATGTTGCTGCATGGTGAGAGGCGTTGCGCGACTATGCATCAGTACGACTTTACACTTGCTTTGTGCCACGACCGCCGCCATTCCCGCATCGATTCTCCCGGCGCTGATGTCATTTATCCACGAAGCCCCGGCATCGAGAGCCAGGCGGGCGACGAGGGCACTGGTGGTATCGACGCTTATCGGGCAGGAAACCTTTTTTACGAGTTGCCGAACGATGGGAATTACACGACCGGCCTCCATCGCCGGGGGTACTTCCTTTGCGCCCGGACGGCTTGACGCCCCTCCCACATCCAGAATATCCGCTCCCTCCCCGCTCAGCTGAATGCCATGTTCAACTGCCGCATCGACACCGACATACCGCCCGCCATCATAAAACGAATCCGGCGTGGCATTAACGATACCCATAAGGGAAAAACGGTAGTTCGGCACATTAATTAATGCGCTTCGGATTATGATATTATTGTAGCGGGGGATTGACGCATCTCCGCGTCCAAGAGCATTTTATGCAGTGCTGCGGGGTGTTTTTCAAGGCAATCGGGACAGAGCGGAGAAATTAGGAGCCCCGGGCCAATACGATCATTCATTTGCCTCATCGGATGGCAAATCTTTAGGTTCCTCATCACCTGATCCCTTCGCCGATTCATGGGCCAGTTCTGTGGGAACCACCGTCGCGGTTTCAGCGCCGTTGCCATTGGCACTATCCTCGGCAGTGGTCCGAGGGGAGAGGGTACGTGATTTTTTTACGTTCTGGAGTGAATCGCCTTGAATGGCTTTCATGACCTCTTCGCGATCGAGCATCTCATGATCGATAAGCGCCTGGGCGAGCCGGTCGAGTTGTTCCCGATGGTCGGTCAACAGGTCGGTAGCTCGCTTCATCTGCTCGTAAACGATCTGATGCATTAGATCATCTATGGTCTCGGCTGTTTTGTCGGAGTAATCTCGATGCCGTGAGATTTCGCGCCCAAGAAAAATCTGTTCGTCCTTTTCTCCGTACGAAAGCGGCCCCAGAAGCTCGGTCATGCCGTAATCGCATACCAGTTTGCGAACAAGGTTGGTTGCCTGCTTGATATCGCTCGCCGCACCGGTAGTTTGATTATTGAAAATCATCTCTTCAGCCACACGTCCGCCCATCATGATGCAAATACGATCGAGCAGATATTGTTTCGAATAGCTGTGCCGGTCTTCGCCGGGAAGCGAAAAGGTCACACCCAGAGCGCGACCTCGCGGAATAATGGTCACCTTGTGCAAAGGATCGGCTTCCACGCAGTATATATTGCAGATAGCGTGGCCGGCCTCATGGTAAGCGGTAGTCTGTTTATCTTTTTCCGACAGCACCATGCTTCTCCGCTCGGCGCCCATGAGCACCTTGTCTTTCGCCTCCTCAAAATCAAGCATGGTGACATGCTCCTGTCCGAAGCGGGCCGCCATAAGCGCGGCCTCGTTCACGAGATTGGCCAGATCGGCGCCGACAAAACCGGGCGTACCGCGTGCAATGGTATTGAGATTCACGTCAGGTGCAAGCGGAATGTTTTTTGAATGAACTTTCAAAATGCCTTCGCGCCCCTTGACGTCAGGAATATCCACCACCACCTGCCGATCGAACCGCCCCGGACGCAGAAGTGCGGGGTCGAGCACATCGGGACGGTTGGTCGCCGCAATGAGGATTACTCCGGAATTTTCTTCGAATCCGTCCATTTCCACCAACATGGCGTTCAGGGTCTGTTCGCGTTCATCGTGGCCGCCGCCGAGGCCCGCGCCGCGCTGACGCCCGACCGCATCTATTTCGTCGATGAAAATCAAGCTTGGCGCATTCTTCTTCGCGGTATCGAATAGGTCACGGACACGCGATGCGCCCACGCCAACAAACATTTCTACGAAATCGGACCCGCTCATCGAAAGAAACGGCACGTTCGCTTCGCCTGCGACGCACCGCGCCAGAAGGGTCTTGCCCGTTCCCGGCGGGCCAAGAAGCAATACCCCTTTGGGAATTTTTCCGCCGAGGCGCTTGAATTTATGCGGATCCTTCAGAAAGTCGATGATTTCCTGAAGTTCCATTTTCGCCTCTTCAACGCCGGCGGCATCGGCGAAGGTCGTTTTGGGCCGATCCAGAACATGCAGCTTGGCGCGGCTCTTACCGAATGAAAAAATGCCCTTCTGCCCAGCCTGCATCTGACGCATCATAAACAGCCAGAAAATAACGAAGAACAGGAGCGTCGGCAGCACACTCCAAAAGATATCGCTCCAGTTAATCTTCTCCTGCTCAAAATTGTATTGGATCCCCTGTTTATTCCACTCAGCGAGCATCCCGGAGTCGAGAAAAGGCAGATTCACTTCAAAAAACTTTGTGATAGTCGCGTTCTTTGCCCCAATTTTCGTAAAAACGGTAGGATCCTTCACTTCACCATGAGCGACCGCGTGACCTGGTCCTTTCTGAAGAACGGTCATCTGAACGATAGCCTCCGGGGTAGCAAGAAGAGTCTGAAACTGGCTGTAGGAAAGCTTCTGCTCGCGCGTGTTCGAAAAGTTTTCAAAGGAGCGAAGTGCCAGAATCACCACCATCACTATCCCGAACCATATGAGCGGAGAAGGAACCGTACTCTTCCCCTTTGGGGGCTTTCTTCCGCCTTCTCCGTCTTTCTTGCGTTTCATGTTGGCGGGCAGCGGCGTTTTTTTAAAGAGTTGGTTGGTTTTTTTATCGTCGGTACTCACATTTCTTCCTTGTAAATATAGCTGAAAACGCACGCTTCGTCATTCATGCTCTGTACGAGGCATGCTTCTCTTCCGGCGGTTCAGCGGTAAAAGGGAGGTCTGGCCGGGCGGAGACGGGCAACAAAGTTGCAAAAATCCAAAAATACATCATATTATTACGCAAGAGTATGATTGATAGGATAGTAGCAGAATTCGCACCGTGTTCCGCGTTATCCGGACAGCTTGCCCTATACGCATGCCCGGTATCCAGATGATTTGACCATTCTCAGCTTCAACGACACCAAATGCCGGGCGCTCAACCTTTGATACCCCCTGTTTAGCCAGAAATGACTCTACGCCGACTGATCCGAAAGCGCCGAGCGGCACGAACCTGTCGTCCGGCCGCATGCTTCGAAAAGTCAGCCCATTGCCGCAAACGTCTCGATCGATAGCCACGGTCAAGTTATCGCACGGAAATTTATCGAGAACCGCCGTTTCATCGGCCAGAAACCGGGCGCCGACAAGGGGACACTCCGTAACCCCTTTCATTGCAATGCGATAGTTGAATTCATGATTTTTGGTCGACTCATGATTAATAAATAAAACTGTTTTGCGCCGGGGATAATATCGCCATGAACCGCCTCGCAGCAGAAACTCATGGCCAATACGGTCACATCTGGCCGCTACCTCCTCAAGGTGACGCGAATCGGCCTGGATGCCATAGTGCTCGAAAACCCTCCTGAGCCCCTCGCCGACATGGAGTTCGTCCTCAAACCCCGCCTTTTCGATGCTGAAGCGGCCAGCCGCACCTTTTACCTGCGTGGCGATCCAGCGGTCGACGGCAGGTTGCATGGCGCCCCAGAGCTCGCCTGACAGTTCAGCAATGCGAACAAGCTTCTTCAGGGCGCCTGGTTCTCTTTTATCAAGCATGGGCAAAACAGTGTGCCTAATACGATTTCTCCCAAAAGAACGATCGTCATTCGATGAGTCGTTCCTGAAACCGACGCCCTGAGCTTTAAGCCAGCCAACGATCTCCTCTCGCCAAAGATCGAGCATCGGCCGGACAATGCCATCATCCCTCATGGGAAGAATTCCCCGCATCCCGCGCAGACCCGCCCCTCGGACAATGCGCATAAGGACCGTTTCCGCCTGATCATTGGCAGTATGGCCTGTAGCGACAAAATCATACCCCTCCCGCTCCTTTGTCTCAAGAAAAAAACGGTAGCGTTCCCGCCGCCCCCATTCTTCAATACCGGCATCATGAAGCACCCGGTCGGAGAGTTTTTTCAGGAACAAGGGACATTCGAGTCTTTTCGCAAGTTCGGAAACGAACCGCTGATCGCCCTCCGACTCGTTTCCGCGCAGACCGTGATTTACATGCAATACTCCGAGCCGCCGTATTCCCAGCCGCTCCCGCTGTTCATGCAACATGCACAGGAGCGCCGTGGAATCGCCGCCGCCGCTCGCAGCGACGAGCACCGAGGCCTCTGCCGGAACAAGACTCATCCAGCGAGCTATAAAACGCTCGATAACGTTCGGGATGGACATGTGGGAATGATCGGGCATACCAGGATTTAAGAATATAACAGGAGAGAGGGAACAAAGAAGAGTGGCAGCAACGCAGGAAATCGAATCCGGGACACTATGGATTATGATGCCAGCGTCATAATCTTCCATTTTTTCATACCGTTTCCTTGACTCTATATCTACATTATCTACATTCCGTAATGTAATATTCATGGCCGCAGGAACTATTTGCCTTGGCTTTTTTCCTCCGACCATCCATTCCAATCAGATGACTTGATCTTCTCAAGAAGAGCAGTATCGATAACCCAACCTTTCAATCTGACATTCAATAAAGTTGCAAGTTTTTCAGGCCATTTGGTTTTTATTTCGGATAGAATGCCTGAATCGAGTTTTGCCTTGTAAAATGATGTAACACTACTGAGATCGGCGCCCTCAAGATTGGCGTTATCAAGGTTGGCGCCTTCAAGAAAAACTCCCCCAAGATGGGCTCTTACAAAGTTGGCTCCCTCAAGATTGGAGCCCTCAAAATTGGCATTATCAAGGTTAGCGCCCTCAAGGCGTGCTCCCCGAAGACGGGCTCCTACAAGGTTGGATCCCTCAAGATTGGATCCTGCAAGGTCAGCTCCCTCAAGGTCGGCATTATCGAGGTTGGCCCGCAGAAGATGGGCTCCACGAAGTTGGGCTCCTGCAAGGTTGACGTTATTAAGGTTGACTCCCTCAAGGTTGGTTCCTTCAAGGTTGGCGCTATCAAGGTTGACTCCTTCAAGGTTGGCGTTATCAAGGTTGTCTAACTCAAGGTTGGCTCCTCGAAGATCGGCTCCCCGAAGGCGGGTTCCCTCAAGGTGAGCTCCACAAAGGTTGGCTCCCAAAAGGCGGGCACCCTGAAGGTCGGCGCCCCAAAGGTGGGCTCCTTCAAGATGGACGCCATCAAGGTCGGCTCTCTCAAGGCGAGCTCCACGAAGATTGGCTCCCAAAAGGTGAGCGCTATCAAGGTTGGCTCCCCGAAGATTGGCTTCCCCAAGGTTGGCGCTATCAAGGTTGACTCCCTCAAGGTTTGCTTCCCCGAGGTTGGTCCCCCCGAGGTTGACCCCCTCAAGGTTAGGTATAATGGCTGTATTTTCTTCTCTCCATTTATTCCAATTTTCTACTCCGGATTTTAGCAGATGAACTTGCTGAGAGCAACCAATATTGATCGCCAATAACGACAACAGAATGGTAATTATGCTTTTGGAGCCGATCATAAGGCTCCCCGCACGTTCATAGTGGTCTTTACGAACCGTTGAAATCATTTCCCCTGGTCTTTTCCTTCCGGCCACCCATGCCAATCAGGTTGCTTGATCTTCTCAAGAAGAGCAGTATCGATAACCCAATCTTGTTTTGTATCATTCCATACGGTTGCAAGTTTTTCAGGCCATGTAACTTTTATTTCGGAAAGCATGTCTGGATCGAGTTTTGCCTTGTAAAATGATTTAACTTTGCTGATGTCAGTTTTCACGAAGATGGCGCCCTCAAGGTCGGCGCCCTCGAAATCGGCTTTTCCAAGATGGGCTTCCCCAAGGTTAGTGCCTCGAAGGTCGGCTTTTTGAAGGTCGGCGCCCTCAAAATCAGCTCCCCAAAGGTCGGCTTTTCGAAGGTCCGCTCCCTCAAAATCGGCTCCCAAAAGACGGACTCCCTGAAGATGGGCTCCCCAAAGGTGGGCGTCCCGAAGGTGGGCTTCCCGAAGGTCGGTTCCCTGAAGGTGGGCGCTATCAAGGTCGGCCCCTAAAAGGTGGGCTCCCCAAAGTTCAGCTCCCCATAGATGGGCTTCCCGAAGGTCCGCTTCCCGAAGGTCCGCTTCCTGAAGATCGGCTCCCCGAAGGTCCGCTTCCTGGAGGTCGGCTCCCCAAAGTTCAGTTCTCCAAAGTTCAGCTCCCTGGAGACGGGCTCCCTCAAGGTTGGCTCCCAAAAGGTCGCCTCCCTGAAGGTGGGCGCTATCAAGATCGGCTCCTTCAAGGTGAGCGCTATCAAGGTGGGCTCCTTCTAGGTCGGCTCTCAAAAGGTCGGCGCTATCAAGGTGAACTCCCCGAAGATCGGCTCCCAAAAGGTGGGCTCCTTCAAGGTCGGCTCCCTCAAGGTGAGCGCTATCAAGGTCGGCTCCCAGAAAGTGGGCTCCTAGAAGGTGGGCTCCCTCTAGATGGGCTCCCAAAAGATGAGCGCTAGCAAAGTTAGCGCTATCAAGATGTGCTCTTGTAAGAAAAACTCCCTCAAGATTGGCTCCCACTAAGGAGGCTTTTACAAGGTTGGCGCTATCAAAGTGGGTTTCAGAAAGGTTGGCCCCGGAAAAGTTGGCTCCAGAAAGAAAGGCTCCCTCAAGGTGGGCGTCAGAAAGGTTAGGTCTAACGCTTGTATTTTTTTCTCTCCATTTATTCCAATTTTCTACATTTCCGACTTTTAGTATGTGAATCTGATGTTGTCGAGCGCAACCGATATTTATCGCAAGAAGCAATAGAACGGTAATTGCGCTTTTGAAGCCAATCATAATGACCTCCGTGCGTTTTTGTGAGCCTTTATTGCTTAGAAGCAATTTATCGCGTCCACCGGTATTGGCTGAATGTTCTCGTTTTTCTTCTCCCAGCGCTTCGGGCACTTCGTAAGGATTTTATCAAGAAGAGTCTTCTGCTTCCAGCGCTTCTATAATTGGTTACTCTGGATAATAGCCTCATGAAGATGAGGCTTTAATCAGTTAAAAATAATGATTGTGAAAAAAAATACAAAGGTTTTTCTCGTGGGTAGCCGCCAGGATTTCTCGTGTATCCCTTCCGGGTCCATTCGGCAGGTTAGCTCCGTCCGCCCTATCTCCTCGAAATTCCTTCGATTAAAAAAGTTGTACCCGCTCAAAAAAGAGCGTTCAAATTGTTCAGTTTCAGGGGTGCTACCAGCCTATGTATAGCGATATGTATTACGTAGTTATGAATTACGTAGTAAGGAAGTGACCGCGTGGATGCATAGAAAAATAAAAGGCCCTGAAACCATTGATTTTACTCGTGTTTAGAGCCTCTTATTTTGGTAGCAGCGCAGGGAGTCGAACCCCGGACACATGGATTATGATTCCATTGCTCTAACCTACTGAGCTACGCTGCCACTGTTTTTGAAAAATACGACATGGAGGGCAATTGGTCAAGATCCATCGCGTATGCAATTCTGCTGCTGAAAATTATGATGCGCCGATTTATTTTACCTCCACCTATGCTGAAAACCAGACGACTCATTTTGCGTCTCCTTTTTCCTGCCGTGCTCGGCGTTTTCGTTTTCTGCAACGGTAATGCCGCTCCTCCAACGATAAAACCGCACATCGTCGGAACCATCCCGCACGACTCTACCGCTTTCACGCAGGGGATATTCTTCGATTGCGGGAAACTCTATGAGAGCGACGGGCTTTACGGAAACTCCCGGATCTGCATTCTCGACGCGCAGAACGGGACCCTCATCAAGGCGGTACCTCTGGATTCGCGCGTTTTTGCCGAGGGGTGTGCAAAGATGGGCAACGCCATCGTTCAGATCTCCTGGCGCGAAGAAACCGCCTTCTCCTGGTCGCTTGCCGACCTCACTCCCGGCCCTGTTTGTATCTATAGCGGGCAGGGGTGGGGGCTGACGAGCGACGAAAAATATTTTTACATGAGCGACGGCTCCGATACGATCTTCGTCCGGAACCCGAGATTTACGCTTGAACGAAAGATCCCGGTCACGCTTGCGGGCAAACCGGTCAGGAACCTGAATGAACTCGAACTGGTTAAAGGAACGCTCTACGCCAATGTGTGGTTCTCCGATTCAATTCTCGAAATAAACCCTGGAAATGGGCATGTCACTCGAATCCTCGACTGCTCTGAACTGGTAAAACGAGAAAATCCGCAATCGTCCGATTTCGTGCTGAACGGAATAGCCTACAACAATAAAACCGGGAAATTTTATTTGACGGGGAAGAAGTGGAAGACGATATTTATAGTGGATATAGCAAAATAAGGATGATATAAGAATGATAGGGGGTCAGGTCACACATTTAATCGAATCAATCGCACCAATCCCTCCATTATTCCTCAATCTCAGGCCTTTTTCTCAAACTTTTCTTGATGCCGACGCGTTTCTTTATTAATTTCCTCTTTGTCTTTTCCGCCCGGGGAATCTTTGTCGCGACGCGGGGCTTGGGTTTCTCCCGTAACTTCCGGAGTTTCTGTGCGAGGCGCTCCAGGCAGCGCGACTTGTTGAGGTACTGGCTACGTTCATCGCGGCAAATGACCGTTACGCCGGTCGACCGATGCACGAGCCGCACCGCGCTCTCGGTCTTGTTCTGGTACTGTCCGCCCTTGCCGCCAGCTTTAAAGGTCTGGATATCGCATTCGGTTAGAAGATCACGGGAGCTTTTGGGCATCGGTTCGAAATCTAAAACAGAATCACTCATGCTCCCCTCTTCCTTTGATTTTTCATGATCCAGGGAATTTCTTTAATCCGGCAATTCATGGCCCTTTCTTTGCCAATTCTCCCAGCGCCATTCCCACCGCCTGGCGGGCATCATACGCCTCGATGAGCCGCGCCCCATCCATTCTGCCCGCCTTCTTCAGCTCCCAAACTCCCGGGAGGCAGATGACGCTCTTGCCAAGGTCAAACGCCATGGCCATCTCGCTCAACGTACCGAACGCACCCGGAAAGGCAATGAGCACGTCGGAGGCGTGCACGATAAGGGCATTGCGCGACTCGCCGAGGCCGCTCGGGATCACAATATCGATGTAGCGATTGGCATCCTCCTTGACGGATGTGGGAAGAATCCCGACCACGAGGCCGCCATTTTCGTGCGCGCCTTTCGCCGCCGCTTCCATGATGCCGCCGAGGCCGCCGCAGACGAGAAGCATTTTGCGCTGTGCGATGTGCGCTCCGATCTCATGGGCAAGCGCCGACTGTTCCGGGGAAATGGTGCGTCCCGATCCTATGACGCCGATGGCAGGTAGTGTAGTCACTTTTTTATTCTCCGATGATTTCCATGAGTACCCGTGACGCCGGTGTGGAAAAGGTCGATTTTTTACGAAAGGATTTCATGGGTGCCTTAGGAAACAAGTGCCGGGGAGGGTCCCCGAATCGCTCCGGAACGGCTCAGGCCATTCCGGCGCCGCCCATCCTCTCAGCCAGCGCTTCCCGCTGCTTCTCAAAGCCTTTCTTGCCAAGGAGCGCGAACATGTTCTTTTTGTACGCTTCCACGCCCGGCTGGTCAAAAGGGTTAACACGCAGGAGATAACCGGAGAGCCCGATTGCCTTTTCAAAAAAGTAAAATAATTGCCCGAGCGTCTCTTCGGAGCGGTCGTCAAGCACGATAGTCGAAGCCGGC
>Ga0181530_10005961_pt1 | contig 12193 bp, 15 predicted proteins | sample PEATcosm2014_Bin_42_FD_119769 | JGI IMG/M metagenome (GOLD analysis project Ga0181530, IMG submission 119769) | Peatland microbial communities from MTU Mesocosm Facility, Houghton, MI, USA - PEATcosm2014_Bin10_60_metaG | ecosystem: Environmental > Terrestrial > Soil > Wetlands > Peat | place... | reverse complement strand
ATCCGGCCGGGTATTAATTCCAACAAGACAGGAACACTACGAGTGTTCGCCGATGTATACGACAGTTTGCTTAAGACTCTATCTGTACCTAAATCGACGGAGAACAAATTCGTAAAGCGTCTTCAAGGAGAAAACGACCGAATAAACAGAAAAAATTTGAAAACGGGGTTGACCCGGAGACGGAACCCACAACCGGGCTTAAGCTACCAGTTCCTCTTGCTTAATGTTCTTGTCGTGCTCTCTGCCTAAACTCATCTTAACTTTGCGTTTCTTCGCCATCTCAACTCACCTCCCTGTTTTCTGGTCTTAAGTAACCAGGTTACTAGGCTCGGCATGAACGTTGTATATAACTAGGCTTGGAGAAAAAGGTAAAAAGCCCGAATGTTCTACATTTCTACCGGAGATACTTAGTGTCGAGAACATTTGAACCTGGCAAGAAGAGGCGGCTTAGTCGAAGTATCAAGATCAGCTCTGACATGTACGAGCGGCTTGTGAGCCTACAAGGATTTCTGCAGTTGAAAGAGAGACGCAAGCGAAGTATGGATGAGTTAATCGAATTCGTCTTAGCTTTCGTGCCAGACTTGGAGATCGATGTGGACGAAAACTACTACATTGTACAGAGCAAGGCGAAAAAACAGCCGACTTAGCCGCAAACGTTTCAACTCCACGCCCGTTCCACAGTTGCGTTCCATTTCCGGCGACGTACGTAGGCAACATCGTCGATAGACCTTTCATTCCTAGAGTTATGCCGCTAAGAAGTTTATACGGCATCTAGCACAGCGGTCTGGCACCCACGGAACGGCGTAGCCGACGATCTATGCCGGAGGTTGGAGTAGAAATCAATGCAGCTCAAAGTATACAATTCACTTACCCGCAGGAAGGAACCGTTCCGCGTATCCCCAGACGGGCAGATTAGGATGTTCGTATGTGGGCCAACCGTGTACGATTACGTTCACTTGGGGCACGCGAGAACATACCTTGCCTTTGATACGATCACTCGGTACCTGAAGTTCTTGGGGTACAAAATCCAATACCTCATGAATATCACAGATGTAGCTGAACGAGTCGTTCAACGAGCCGGGCAGCTGAAACGAGACCCTCTTGACCTCGCCCGAGAGTACGAAGTCGCATTCTTGGAAGACATGCAAAGCCTTGGAGTAACACAAGTTGACCGGTTCGAGAGAGCTTCCGAAGCCATTCCGAAAATGATTGCCCAAGTAACCGGCCTAATCGATAGGGGAGTAGCTTACGAAACTGAGACCGGGGTATATTTCGAGGTTGACAAGTTCCCCAAGTTTGGTCAACTTTCTGGCCAAAGCCACGAAGAACTCGGGCTGCGAAGACTTGAGTTATGTTCTTCTAAGCGAAACCCGGAGGACTTCTCGTTATGGAGAAAGTATGAGAAAGGGCTCGCATGGGATTCGCCTTGGGGTCGAGGCAGACCGGGATGGCACATCGAAGACACAGCGATCTCAATGGCGCAGTTCGGAGACACCTATGACGTTCACGGCGGCGCTTCAGAACTCATTTTTCCACACCATGAAGCGGAAATTGCGCAAGCAGAGGCACTCACCGGGAAGATACCCTTTGTACGATACTGGATCCACACGGGCTTGTTGAATGTAGACGGACGCAAGATGAGCAAATCGTTGGGTAACATGATTAGAATCCGCGACGCCCTCCGCGAGTACAGTGCTGCAGAGCTGAAGTTCTACTTCGCATCGGTCCACTATAGAGAACCAATGATTTTCTCAAAGAATGGACTGACAAACGCTGTACGCGAGCTCCATCAGCTACGCAAGAATTTCAACTCATTCCTAGATGCACAGCCCTCCACAGACTCCAGAGAGACAAAAGCATCGGCCAACTTCACCCGGTGCGAGTCGGCTTTCAAACGTAATATGAGCAATGACTTCTACACACCCGGAGCACTGGATGTTCTGCAAGAGTTTGCTTATGAACTAGCAAAGGTTAGCCCAAGGCTCAGTCAACAAACTAAGGATCGCCTCGAGACAACATTTCGGAGTATGGCGACTGTACTTGGGATACTTTCCTAATCAACCCCTAATAGAGCCAAGCGCGAAGCGGATGCCTCGCCTCTTTCAGGACGAAACGAAATGCTTCTTTGCCAGTGTTAAAGTAATACCATTCATCCTTTCCCCCAGCGACGTGTTTGTGTAACTTCGGACTCCACAATTTATCGCAGATATTCACGCAATAACTCCCCCTATAGTAACCGACAAAGATGAAACCTCCATTTACGTGGTTCTTCAAATCCGCATCGGCACGTATTCCCTCATCTTCATCAAGAGCTTCAATGAAATCTAGTAGATCTTGTTCGCTCTTGATTGGCCGCTCAGAGTACAATTCAGCAGGTCGCGAGCTTCGCTTTTCAGCCATCGGCACTGATCCCACCTACTGCATGGGTTGATAGAACCATCAAATCTACTTTGCGAGCAACCCGCCCTGGGGCTGGGGGGTAGTACAGAGCCAAGCAGATTGGATGATGCCTTCAATTTCTCAGGAGCGGCCCCAGTTTTCGCAGACTTTTTCATCCCGGCGCCTAACCAAGCCTTGAAGATTAGATGCCAGTTTCATATCTTAGACGCGCAAAATCGAGTGATCTCGAACAGCTCGTAAGCTTCCTAGAGGACAACGGCTTGCCGACGATAGGAGTTGAATCATGCTACCCAAACTTTGTTATCGCGGCCGATGAGACGGGTGCCTTGCTTGGAGTCGCCGGATTGGAAATATATGGACAGAGCGCATTGCTTCGATCGGTTGCGGTTCAGAAGAATTCCAGGCGGATGGGACACGGTAGGACCTTGGTCGACGCTGTTCTAGAAATGCCAAACAAAATGGAGTCCATACGATCGACTTGCTAACGGAGAGCGTATTCGATTATTTCAAGCATCTAGGCTTCGATTTAGTGGATCGCAATGACATTGATGAAGCGGTTATGGTCTCGCCAGAGTTCACAGAATGTTGCAGGACAGCTCTGGCGATGCGATGCGCAAACCATCCGCTCTATGCGCGAAGACTAATCCCGAGGCAGCCTAAAGTTATATTTCGCATTCCTGAACTGGTGCGCTGTTAAAGTAGGCAACCCAGATCGGGCGAGATTCATGCGCTCAAAGGACAAAGACATTTTCTATTTGAAGTTGCAATGGATTTCCGCTAAAGACGAGGCTGAACGGAAAAACCTGGCAGAAAAGATTCGCCAACTCTTATCGACCAAGTGAGGGATGTACGCAAGTAGGGCTAGGTCCAATTGTCAATCTTAGTGCGTCCTTTCGGCGTTAAACTACTCGTCGCTCTGGACGCAGTGCTCGGCATGCTTCTCCTTGTCACCGGATTGATTATGAATACTCGGCCGTTTCCGGCTTTTCGGGTCTTCAACGGTCTACCAGTGATTGTCTTTGGCTTGATAGATTTCGTTCTAGCGTACGCTGTTTGGAGCAGCGGAAAATGGGCTTGGGCGGGCTCTCTCATATTCTCACTCCTCGGCATCGTTGCTTCCGTATTTGTCTTGTTTGTGAGGCCGCGAACGGGCGAATTCGTGTTATTCATCAGCGATTTGGTAATTGTGTACTCCCTAATGCAACCCGGGGTCCAACGCTATTTAGCCAAAGGCCCGAGCTTGCCAGCATCGAGGGTGTTAGAAGTAAGGAAACGAGATTAGCTCATTTTCCTGTAACTTGTCGAGAATTTGGGGAAGCGTATGGGTGACCCGGAAGTTAATCTACGCGCGATTGAGGACGCGAGCCGGAGAATTGCAAACGTCGCATACAGGACGCCGCTTTATCATTCTCCCGCCCTGAGCCGCCTCACGGGCGCGAAGGTGTACTTGAAGCTTGAGTCCTATCAACCAATACGCGTCTTCAAAGTTCGAGGTGCAGCAAATAAGATCCTGAAACTCTCCCAATCAGCACGAAGCCGAGGTTTGGTCGCTGCTTCGTCCGGTAATCATGGAGTCGCCGTCTCATATCTCGCAAAATTGACGGGCAGTAAAGCAACGATAGTGGTACCAACCAATGCAGTTGCGGAGAAGGTGAAAGCAATCGAAGAATACGGCGGGACGGTTATCAAACATGGTTTGTTCCACGACGAACGCTACGCTAAGGCGCTTGAGATTCAGAAGGCAACAGGAGCGGTTCTGATTCCGCCCTTCGATGATCCAGACATAATTGCTGGACAGGGAACCATCGGACTGGAAATCCATCAGGACTTACCAACGGCAAACGCGGTTATTGTCCCTATAGGCGGAGGTGGACTCATTTCCGGAATCGCTACAGCTTTGAAGAGCTTGAAACCGGAGACGAAGATCTTCGGAGTGGAACCTGAGAAAGCCTCGTCCATGTACCTTTCAATTAAATGCGGGAAGATTACTCAGTTATCAGACACAACCTCCATCGCGGATGGTTTAGCAACCCGCGAGCCAGGGGTGCTCACGTTCGATTGTGCAAAGCGTTACGTCGATAAGATCTATCTAGTGAGCGAAGAAGATATCGAGAAAGCCGTCTTCACAGTGATGCAAGAATGTCATTTGGTCATCGAGCCGTCGGCCGCCGCGGCGATCGCTGCACTAACGGAGAAACCTGACCTCAGGAAGAACTCCGAGATCGTGGTAGTTGTGAGTGGCGGAAATATTTCTCTAAAACTGCTATCAAGGATTTTGTCGAAGTATGGCTAACTTTTGAATCCTATCTGAAACATATTTTCAAGATCATAGTGGCTGTACGACTTGAATGCGATCAATGTCATTGTTCGCGTTATACCCTTCACGTTTGCAAATCGCTCTGTAACAACCCCAGCTAGGTCTTCAGCCTCTTTCACTCGAACTATTGCGACGAGGTCGAAGTCGCCGGCGATTGAGTAAACCTCCGTTACGTCGGTCATTTTGAGTAGTTCATCGGGTATTGCAGCAATCCGATCCCTTTCCGCATTCATCATAACAAATGCAGTGATCATTAACGGCGCCTAACAATGTAGGTCGTGCGAGTCAGGTTTTTAAATTCTAGCTTCATGGAGAGTTCATATTTTCTTCTCAAAGACTAGGCAGTGGGTCCCCCATGGGCTTCTCTTGAAACCGCATCTCTTCGCGATTGAGAGTTGATACTGTTCATAAGGTACGTAGGCGCTAAGGATCTTAGCTCCAAGTGCGCGTGCTATTTTCTTAGCGCTCTTCATCGACTCTTGCACGGGACCGGTCAGAATTGTTAGACTGCTCTGAGGTTCTTTGAATCTTATCTCTGGCCTTGTTACGAGGAAAGCGGAATCTTCCTCAACGTAGAGTTCGCCTTGCCCTTCCAAATGTCCAAGCAGGCGTTCTGAGCTTCTCAAGAAATGCGATCCGCGTGCTATGTACCCATTCATCTTGCTTGAATAGCCTGATCTCAAGAATGCTCGCAGTTGAGTGTCGGAGGCGGAGATTGGAGATGTGGCCTTTGCCTTCGTCTTGAGTCTTAGACGGGAGGAGACGTGAGCAGCTTCACAGACTAGTTTGAATCCGCCCTTTTCGCACGCTTTTATTGCCGCTTTATTCTTCGATAACGTCCATAGCCTTAGGGCAGTTATTCTCTTCCCCCGCGCGTAGTCGATAACTTGACTTTGCAGGAAGGTGGCCACGCCCCGCCGACGCCAAGCGGGGTCTGTGCGTGCCATGCTTAGCCATCCACTATCGTCGACGCATTTATCGAAGTTAGTCATGCCTACGAGTTCGGATCCATGCCAAGCCAAAAAGAGTCGGCCTTGGGCGATGACGTTGGGAAGTATTTTTAGGATGTAGTCTGATGGGCCGACGGCGCGGCGACACAGTCTAGCTACCGAGCGGAGGTCGGATTGTTTCGCGATTGTGCGTTTGAATTGAGGTTGTTTCGTCTGAAACGCACCGGATTGCTTTACGCTGTGGCGACGTGGACGAATACTTTGGCGTCGTTGACCATGTTCTCGATTTTACAGTATTCATTGGGCTGGTGAGCCATGTCGTCTAGTGTTGACCAAACGGCAGTATGAATTCCCTTACGCCTAAAGTACGCTCCCACAGTGCCGCCGCCGATTCCGATTGCCTTCGCGTCCAACCCCCGCAACTGTTTCAACGCAGCTTTCAATCTGACCGTAATTGGGCTGTCCATTGGAGTTGGTTGCGTATTCTGTTCCTGTTGAATAGGTTTAACTTCGATCGATGCACCAGTTTCCTTTTCTAGTCTCACCCGGACAGATTCAATCTCTTTCAGTACGTCAAGGAGGGGGTAGCGTGGAAGAATTCGACAGTCGAAATATTGCACGTCGATCCCAGGGACAGTGTTGATATTGTCAACATTCGCATCGCATTTCGTCGGTTCGAAGGTTGAGGGTTGCGGATCAAATAAGGGATCTTTAGCGGGATATTTCGAGTGCAGCATCTCGTCGAGTTGAATAGCCAACTTCATAGCCACCCGGCGGGCGTTCAATCCCTTTTCCGGGGTGCTACCATGCACTTGCATGCCTTTTGTCGTAATTCTGAGCCAAAGAATACTCTTTTCGGCAATTTCGATTTCTGAGCCATCCGGCTTCCCACTGTCGGGTACCAGCGCCATGTCGGTGGGCTTGAATACGCCTTTTTCAAGAAGAGGAATAACCCCGTATTTGCTCCCGGACTCTTCGTCGGAGACAAGAGCAAGGCCAAGGTTCATTTTCGGTCTAATGCCTAAAATCTTGATCGCTTTCATGGTGAATAGGGTTGAGCCAACCGCCTGCCCATTATCCTCTGAGCCCCTTGCGAAAATCTTGCCATCCTTCACGACCGGGACGTAGGGATCAGTTGCCCATAGCTCACGCGATCCCTCAGGTACAGTGTCCAAATGCGCAGCCAACCACAAGGTTCGCCCCGCATCCTCACCCTCGATAACCGTCGTTAGGCTTACCCGGACACCTTCTGCTACGCGACTATCAGGAATGTCATACCTCGTCACCTTCAACCCATTGTCTTCAAGCCAATTCTTTACGAAGAGAGCTCGAACGTACTCTCCCTTTCCTCCCCCATCCGGATTTACAGCCTTGATCTTTAGCATGTCAACCATGAAACGCGTGATATCATCGCGAGACTGATCGATCCAAAGTATAGCATCAGCTGTGTTTGCCATCGTTTTTCAGTCCGATCGAATCGAAGTGGTCTTCGACCAAAAGATAAAGCTTGACTACAGTATCTCAATAGCCAACCCGGCGTGGAACTCGCTGCGAAAAAACGCCCACCTAACAGCTGGCTTCCACGTCGAAGGTCTTGCCGGATTGGTAGGATTGAGTTTGTTCAACAAGTTAGAGCCAGGAACAGAGGGGGCAGGGTCTGCGGAATGGTGGCAGTATCTAGTTGTCTTTCGACAATACCTTTCAAGTAGCATGAGAATTAATCCAACAGTCACTAGGCTAGTGCATTGTTGTGACTGGCCAGTTCAACCTGGAATCTCTTAGGAATCGGCTGCTACCTCAGAGTTCCCTTTCGGAGTCGGGAGAAGGGCCCCCAGTTGCAGCTGTAGCCATCATCATCGACCCGAATGATCGGGGTGGCTCAGCGCTTTTCATCAAGAGGACTGAACGAGAGGGCGATCCATGGTCAGGGCAAATTGCTTTCCCTGGCGGACGCAAATCGCCCATCGACAAGGGCCTTGCTGAAACAGCGGTGCGAGAGACATCGGAGGAGGTCGGAATACAACTAACTGGCCACGAATTGCTTGGCAGCCTTCCAATCGTTACTACGAGGTCTCAGCGGCTGCGAGTATTGCCTTTCGTCTTTAGACTCAAGTCAACCGTCAGGATTCAGGTAAACGAGGAGGTCGCTGAGACCTTTTGGATACCGCTAAGCGATCTGGAGGGACTTGAGGCAGAGAGTCGAGAGGTTAGAATTGACCAAGGCAGCCTGTCAGCTGACTCCTACGTCGTAGCCGGACACGTGATATGGGGATTAACTTTCAGGATAATCAACCTACTCCTAGACAGAGAAGCCCAGAGCAAATTGTGATGGCAGCGGAACTGAAAGGTGCTAGTCCTCATCCTAACAGAGGTTAAGAATACTATCAGCGTAAGCTTAAGATAAGAAAAGAAGAGGCGGAAACAGCCCGCCACTTTGGCAGCCTTAAGCTACCATTTCCTCTTGTCTAATGTTCTTGTCGTGCTCTCTACCCAAACTCATCTTAACCTTGCGTTTCTTAGCCATCCTCAAACACCTCCACAAATCCTCCAGAACCAAGCTACGTGTAGTCAGCATATTTAACGGGGCTTGGAGAAAAAGTAAGAAAGAGCAAATATTCCTCATTTCCACCTGGTAGAGCTGTAAGCAGCCGTTCTTGTCCCAAACCTAATCTTACTAGCGTCATGAGTTAGCAGAGCTGGAGTAGACCCTACTGCAATGCAAGGGTACTTTGCATGGTCATGGTGCCAGTGTCAGATTTTTTCTGCTATGTGGAAGCGTGGGCGGTTGCGTCCACATATTCCACTTAGGTTTATGATATTTGGGATGGAGATTGACTTCGAGCCGAGTGTGTATGCTAGGCGAACAACAGAGATCTGAGGCCCTGTTCAAATGCGGGTTTTGCGGGTTTGTTTACGGGAAAGAGGAAGAAGCGCAAGAGTGTGAACTAAATTGCGTTAAGCATGCTCTGTCATTAGTGAAGCTGAAAGAACGCCGTTTGCAGTCAACTAGCTGAGAAAACAGTGTGATGCTGATCTGTATACCGTGCGCAGCGTCTTTTGACTTGAGTAAACTACGTTTACTTCTTTTTCACTGGGACCTGAACTTCCGCGTTCGCCCAAGCACGAGGGTTGCGCCATGGGTTTCCGTTGTATAGTTCTCGGCCTTGCATCGTGTCTTTGAACCCTGCATATCTCAACCATCCGTAGATCCCCGAGTAGACTAGGCGGGGTGAGACTTTGTCAGGGTTGAATGTGACGCTGGCGACCTTTTGTGCGGGGAGTATCTTCACTTTGATTTTTCCTTCACCCTTCGAGTTTCCCTTTATTTCGAGGCAGGCTTCGGACCGAAGCTTATTCATCGGCCTACGTCCACCCGGCTCATCTATGAAAAATAACATCCACTTGCCGGTTCGAAGTTTTCTTTTGTTTGCCCATTTTACAAGTTGGCTGAATTCAGATCGGAGCATATTTCTGTCGTATGATCCGACTCGGAGGATAGAGGCTACTTTGTAGGCGGGAACATGTTTGATCCTAATGTCTACTGTCAACCGCGATCGGAGAAGTATCTGCGCGCACGTGCTATTAATGTGTGGGTAATCCGAATTCTCTTCTCGATTACTTGTGTTGTCTGTCGGATAGCTCTTGAAGTAGTTTAGCGTGGCGTTCTTCGTCTGCCATAATCTTGTCAAAAGTCTTGCGAATTGAAGTCAGCATTAGAATGTGGTTTTTCGAATCTTCAACGATCCCTGTGAGAGTTGATTTAACCTTCTTGTCTTCACTTTGGTTCGCCAGTTTTGTGTAGCTGTCTATGATGTCTTGTTCTACGGCAAGCCAGTAACTGACATTCTCGTCTATCACTCCGTGATAGCCTGACTCAACATCTTTCTCGGCTTTGACGGCTTGATCTAGAGTTTCTATGTCTTTGATTATTCGTTCTCTTCCTTTCTCACTCACTGGTAATCCCTCATGATATGCTCAAGGTAAACCTTCAGAACATTCAGATTAGGTTGTTGAACAAACTCCGGCATTGGCATAGTGTCTTCCCTTATTCAGGAGAGCCTTCCCAACAACAGCCATGGAATGAACCCCGTCAAAAGGCTGAGAAGAATCAATAGCAACGGTGAAATTGTCAGTCGCCAGGATGTTTTCATCTTCTCGCTTTGGTCTGAATGCTGGGAGACTGCAGTAATTATCTTGGAATAGTAGCCTACCGACAACGCAATGTTCAGGACTACAATTACGGCGAGTGCATAGAACGTGAGTTGGTTAGTTGCGAAGAGTGATTGAATTATGAGTAGTTCGCTCCAGAAAGTTCCGAAAGGTGGGACACCTATCATACCGAGCGACGATAACGCGAACATTCCTCCGAGAGACCTGTTCTGGCCGAACAGTCCCTTTAGCTCGCTCAGCTCAGATTCTTGGTAGCCTTCGCCCTTGTTGCCTGTTAGCATGAAGAAGGAGGACTTCACTAGACCGTGGTTCCAGATGTGAAAGATGATCGCGACGATTCCTACGACTGAGAAGGTCGCTAGCGCCGCTAACATGTATCCGACATGAGCTATAGAACTATAGGACAGTATCCGTTTAACATTAGTCTGTCCCAGGGCGCCTAGGTTTCCGATCAGCATGGTAAGTACCGCTATGAGAACAAGCGAAAGTTGAAACGTAGCCGTCAGGTTCTGCGAAACTTGAACTTGGGGAATCACGAATGTTGGGTTAATGATTTTGATGAGCGCGAAGACCGCCGTCTCTGTCACGACGCCGGCCAACGTCGCGCTTACAGCCGTTGGAGCGGCAGAATATGCGTCAGGTAACCATGTATGTAACGGGAATATGGCAGCCTCTACGCCAAGCCCCGCAAAGAGCAACGCCAAGCCGAATGCGCCTAGTCTCGGGTCGCCCTGAAAGATAGTAGGCAGGTCCTTGAGTTGGATGCTTCCGGTGAGGGAGTAGATTATCGAAATACCGAAGAGCGCGATCAAACTCCCAGCCCCCGCGAGGAATAGGTACTTCAAGGCTGCCTCGAGTGAGACGGCGACCTTCTTCTGCCAGGACACCAAGCCGTACGCAGCAATGCTCATTCCCTCCCAGAAAAGAAACAGAGTCAGCAGATCCCCGGCGGCAATTATACCAACAAGCGACAGCAGCAGAATTAGGAGCAGTGAGAAGAACGGGCCGACATTGTCGTCAAGGCCTACTTTTCTCCAGGAATAAAAGGAAACCGCCGTCCCAACTGCAAGGACCGTGAAGATTACGAAGATAGCGAACTTATCTACAACGTATAAACTCGCGAAACTCGATTCGATGGGACGCAAAGATATCTCCCCCGCAATGCCTGCAGACCAGTTGAACAGCACATCAACGAGTGAGACACCCAAGACAGCGGTGCAAATGATTCCTCCCGCGTATACTCTCCACTTGCCAGTGTACTGTTTGGCGAGGTCCATTACGAGGCAGGCTATGGCGCCTGCGAAGAGTATCTCCATGATGTCGGTGAGCCACAATTCTCATACACTCCATATTGCAATCAGGATGAGCAGAATCAGCAGCACTGCTAGCATCAAGGTTCCATTAACCCCCAGCACACCTGTCTGCACATCGCCTGCAGCTCTTGCCGCACGCGGCACAATCCTGTGAGTGACTGCGGTGTACACGTCTCCGAAGGCTCGCTGCAGAGCAGCCGAGAAAGTAATGAAACCATGTCCGAGCGCAACGTAGAGCATATCGAAGTCTCGTAGGTGCGGCTCATGGGGTACCAAGTATTTTCGTCCAAGTGTGAAGAACGTCAACGCGGCCGCAGCTAAGACCAGTGAGGTTTGTAGTAGTTCGTTGAGTGCGAATGGTTGGTAGCCGGATCCGCCGAACGGGAGTATGGCGTAGAGGAGCGGCGGATATACGCCAATTGCGACGCAGAGCGCAGCCGCGCCAAGCATCGCCGCCTTCATTAACAGTGGCGGGTCGCTGGCTTCGATTGTTCCGGGGCGGAGGAATGCGAAATATCCGAGTTTGAGAAATGAAAGGAATGTGCCAAATGATGCGATCTCAAGGAGTATGAAGAGCAGCGTGTTGGTTTGTTGAGCGGCGGTTATGACCATGCCTTTTGATACGAAGCCGTTGAATAGCGGCACACCAGAAATTGAGAACGCGGCGATCCAGAACGCTATTGCTGTGACAGGCATTTTCCGCATGAGTCCGCCCAACTTATCCAGCGTGTTCTCACCAGTTTTCCAGATGATTACGCCGACCGTCATGAAGAGCAACGCCTTGTAGAGTATGTGGTTGAATACGTGTGCCATTGCCCCATCCAAAGCCAGTTGGGCTATCTGCGGTGCTATCCCTGGCCAACTTGCTAGTCCTACACCAGCGACCATGTAACCTACCTGCGAAATGATGTGGTAGGAGAGAAGTTTCCTCATGTTGGTCTGAAAGACCGCGAAACTTACCCCGTACACTGCCATAATTGCGCCCATGAAAGCCACGAGTTCTGTGCTGGGTTGCGCGCGGGCGAGTAGATACACTGCAGCTT
>Ga0181530_10005960_pt1 | contig 12193 bp, 11 predicted proteins | sample PEATcosm2014_Bin_42_FD_119769 | JGI IMG/M metagenome (GOLD analysis project Ga0181530, IMG submission 119769) | Peatland microbial communities from MTU Mesocosm Facility, Houghton, MI, USA - PEATcosm2014_Bin10_60_metaG | ecosystem: Environmental > Terrestrial > Soil > Wetlands > Peat | place... | reverse complement strand
TGGGCCATCGCAACCGGGTCACGCGGGGGGGAGCGCAGCGGTGCCAGCACAGTCGGGACGATGGTCGCGGCCGCCCCTACGAGCGGCCCGAACAAGCGGGCGTAGGTGTCGCCGTCTCGGCCGAGGCCTCTGTGGTCTCCTCGAGGCTGGCGAACACAGCTCCCGCGCGACCGTCCTCGAGCGGGTGGGCGAAAGCCACTTCGGGCCTCACAAGCTCCACGCCCAGACGCTCGAGGCCGAGGTCCACGAAGAACGGCGACAAAGGCGCCATGGACTGGACAGTCGAGCAGACGTCGTGACGGAAGCCCGGCAAGGTGAGCTCCTCGGTCCGGCACCCTCCGCCCGCGACCGAGGCACCCTCGAAGACCTCCACGGCCAGTCCGGCGCGTGCCAGCACGAGCGCGGCCGCCAAGCCATTGGGGCCGGATCCGACCACGACGGCGTCAGGAGTGCCCAGCGCGGCTCAACCTCACAACTCGAGCACCAAGGACTCCGCCGCGACGATGACCTGCGGCTCGGCTTTGAAGCGCTTGGGCAGCTCGTCGAGGGCGTTGTCGGTGCGGTCGGGCTGGTGGTGGAACAAGATGACGCGCCGGGCGCCGGCGCGGTGTCCGAGCTCGACGGCATAGTCGGCGGCGGCGTGGCCCAGGAAGGCGGCGCTCACCAGCTCGTCGGCCATCAGCTGGGCATCGTGGACGAGGGCGTCCGCTCCCTGGGCGAGCTCGAGCGCGTCGGCGTGGTACTCGCCCCAACCATCGGGCCCGGGCCCGAGGACCGTGGGGCAGTGGTCGGGCATGTAGGTGAGCACCGACTGGCCGTCGCTGACCCGGTAGCCGTATGTGCGGCCCCCCTTGTGGGGGATCTCCAGTGCCTGGACGCTGAAGCCCTCTACTCGGATCGCCCCGGGCGCCAGGTTGTGGAAGCTCCAGTTGCCGCGCAGCCCGTCGGGGCCGATCGGGAAGTGCGGGGGCGACATGCCCCGGGACAGCACATCGGCCGCAGGGGCGCGGTCGGGCTGCTCGGGCAGGTACAAGCTGACACGCGCGTCCTCCCGGTCGCCCGCTTCGAAGAACGGCAGGCCGTGGACATGGTCCCAGTGGAGATGAGTGAGCACGACAGTGCCCGCGAAAGCCGTTCCGCCCGACAGCGCGCTGACGCGCCTTATACCCGTGCCGGCGTCGAGGAGGAGGCGCGGTGCCGCTTCGCGGTCATGGGCGAGGGCGACGCACGACGTGTACCCGCCATAGCGGACGAAGGCCTCCCCGGGGGCGGGAGTCGAGCCCCGGACACCCAAGAAATGGGCTCGCACCCGGTCAGCCTGCTCCCATGTGTTCGCGGCGGTGCCCGGTGGACAGCTCCTCGAGGGCCGAGCGGTCCAGGGCCTCAGCCGGGACCGAGGCCACCCTGCAGGCGGTCACCGCGACGAGCGAGGAAGTCCGCGCCCCGCCCTCCAAGTGGGCGCGCTCGCCCAACAGCGCGCCCGGTCCGTACTCGGCCAGGCGTTTGCCATCCACCTCGACGCGCAGCACGCCATCGAGGACCAAGTACACCTCGGAGCCCTTGTCGCCCTGGCGGACAAGGTACGTGCCCGCCTTCACCTTCTTGATCTTAGGTTTGGCGGCCCCGTGCATCAGTTGCGCGGACAGCGAGCGCTCCAGGGCGGACTCGACGACCGTGACGAGAGCCTCGGAATCCTGGTCGCCCCACGGGGTGTGGGCGCCGAAGGACTTGCGGTACCAGTCCTTGAAGTCGATGAGACCCGACTTGGCCTCGAGGCGGCCGTTGTGGTCGTAGACCCAGTGTCGCGGGAACCTGCTGGCACCGACGAGCGAGCCCTCGGCCCGGCCGTCGGCGTACAACGTGAGCGAGAGTGTCGTCCAGGCCAGCGGCGCCTGCCACTGGACGAAGGGCGCCCGCCGCACGCGCCGGGGTGCGGGCATCCCAGTGCGGCCCCCGGCGGTCTGGGTGAATCGTCTCCAGCCATCGCCCCGCTCGGGCTTGCGCCGGATGTCAGGGAGCGCGACCGCCTGGAAGACGTGGCTCAGGCCACCGATGCGCACGGAGGTGCTCCCGATCTGACCACCCCCGGCGTAGCCGGCGTCGGTGATCCTGCCCGCCCGGTCCACTTCCACCCAGGCGGCCAGGCGGTTGGCGAAGCGGAAGCGGTCGGCTTGCCTCAGTTCGTCGAGATCGCCGAGGACTTCAGGCGGCGGCTGGTCGTAATGGGCCACCCCGGCGTCGAAAGGCAGGCGGGTGCCGCCGACGACGGCTTCAGAGGGGATCCAGGACAGCGAGGTGACGGAGCTCTCGTATCGCATGGGGCAATGATCTGCTGGTCGCCGACAAGGCAGAAGGGTGTTGCCCGGACGCGAGGGGTGGTCCTAACACCCCCTCCGGCCCGGTGGTCTCCCCCCTGGTGACCGGGATCACCGTGTGCGACAACTTGGAGTGACATGAGCGGGACCGGCGATACTCCGACGAGGACGATCAAGGTGTTCCTGGCCGACGACAACCTCATCGTGCGCGAGGGAGTGCGTGCCCTGATCGAGCGGCACCCGGACCTGTCGGTGGTCGGTGTCGCCGCCGACTTCGAGGGCACTGTCACCGGCGCGACCGCCACCGAACCCCACGTGCTGGTGAGCGACATCCGCATGCCCCCCTCGTTCCACCGCGAAGGCATCGACGCGGCCAAGGAAGTGCGCAAGCGGTACCCAGGCACGGGGGTCGTGATCTTGTCGCAGTACGACGATCCCGAGTACGCCGTGTCCCTGCTCGCCGAAGGCTCGGCCGGTTACGGATACCTCTTGAAGGACCACATTGCGGAAGGCAATCAGCTTGTCGATGCCATCCGGGCGGTGGCGACGGGTGGGACCGCGCTCGACCCGGCCATCGTCGAAGCCCTCGTGCGTCCCGTCACCTCGAGCGGCGAGCTCGACGAGTCCGAGGAGTCACTGCTAGCCCTCGTTGCCGAGGGAAGGCCCATCAAGGCGATCGCCGCCGCCCGCGGGCTCCCGCCCCAGGCGGTGGACGCCGCGGTTGAAGCTGTCTTCTTGAAACTGGCCCAGGGGGTGAGCGCCGGCAATCAGGGAGCGCTGCAGCGCCTGCGCCTCCTGCACCAGGCCATCGTCGATCGTGAGGAACAGGGCGAGACGCTCTCGCGCCTGTTGCCGGGAGGGTTGGCGGAGAAGCTCCGCTCTGAGGGCCGGCGGATCGGCGAGACCGAGCGAGTGGAGGTGACAGTGGTGATGAGCGACATTCGCTCCTACTCGACCATCGCGGAGCACGCCGACCCGAGCCAGCTGGCGGGCCAGCTCAACACCCACCGGGCCGCGATGAACAAGGCCATCCTGGGTGAAGGCGGGACCGTCATGCAGTTCGTCGGCGACGCGGTGATGGCCGTGTTCGGCGCACCGGTGTCCCAGAGTGACCATGCGGACCGCGCGGTCGCAGCGGCCCTGGCCATGCATGCCGGCCAGGCCGAGATCAACGAGCGCTGGACCCAACAGGGTCTGCCACCTTTCGGCCTCGGCCTCGGGCTGTCGACCGGAGAGGCAGCCGCCGCCCTGCTCGGGTCGGAGGAGCGCCTCGAGTACACGCTCGTGGGCGACACCGTTAACCTCTCCCAGCGCTTGCAGCAGCTGGCCGCGGCCGGCGAGACAGTGCTTTCGGAAGCGACGGTCAGAGCCCTCACGGGCGAGGTGCCCACCGTCGCTCTCGGAGAGCAGCTGGTCAAGGGACGCGACACGCCAGTTGTCGCCTACAAGGTCCTAACAACGGGCCAGTCGTCACCCGGCGGTGTCGTGGCAACAGCCAACGCCCAACCGCCGGCTCGGATGAGCATGCAAGGGGGAGCAGAATGACCGATACGGCAACGCTCGGTGGTACCGCGCAGACAGGGACGGGCACGCCCGCCCTCGAGGTGCACGGCGTGCGCAAGACATTCGAGGCCGAGAACGCTCCCGTGCGGGCGCTCAGGGGGGTGGACCTCACCGTCGAGCACGGCAAGTTCCTCGCGCTGATGGGGCCGTCGGGTTGCGGCAAGTCGACGCTCTTGAACCTGGTGGCGGGCCTCGACGTGCCCGACGAGGGGACCATCAAGGTCGCCGGCGAGGAGGTGACGGGCAGCACCGAGGACGAGCTCGCCCGCATGCGGCGGCGCCACATCGGCATCGTCTTCCAGTTCTTCAACCTGCTCGAGGGGATGACTGTTCTGGAGAACGTCGCTTTGCCGGCAATCATCGCAGGCCGCAAGCGCAAAGCGGCCGAGACCCGGGCCCGCGACCTGCTCGACCTGCTCGGCATCGGCGACAAGGTCTCGGCGATGCCCGGCGTGCTCTCGGGTGGGCAACGTCAACGCCTGGCCATCGCGAGGGCGCTTGCCAACGAGCCAACGCTGTTGCTGGCCGACGAGCCGACGGGCGCTCTCGACTCTGCCGGGGGCCAGGAAGTGATCGAGCTCTTGAGCCGCCTGCATGCCGGGGGACAGACCATCATCCTGGTCACCCATGACCCGGACGTGGCTGCAGCGGCGGACACGGTGCTGCGGATGCGGGACGGGCGGATCCTTGGCACAGATGCCGACGCGGGCAAGACCATGGCCGAGACCGTGACAGCGATCGGGACGATCTGAGAATGGGGGGACCCAGGTGATGGTGGAGTCGGTCGCCGGCGCTGCCGACGCCGGCGCTGCCGCTGGTTCGCCTTCGGCCGAGCGCGCCCAGGCCCGCGTTCTGCTCCCAGGCGCGGTGGTGTTCACCGCCACCGTCGCCCTCGTCGTCGTCTCGCTCGTCGCGGCGCCGCTCGCGGGCCATCGGACCCTTGGAGTGGTCATCGGGATCGCCATCGTCTGCACGGCTGCAGCCGGGCTGACGACACTGACCCGCGTGCCCCGGCTCGGCTGGCTCGTGACCCTCGGGGCACTTGTCACCGCGGTTTCGGCGGCTGGCTCGCGGCTCGCTCTCAGCCACGCTGACCGTGTGCACAGCGCGCCTCACGTGGTGGCCACGGTTGCGGTGCTCGCCGCCATGGCCATCTCAGTCCACGGCCTGCTCTCCCTGCCGGACGGTGTGCTCGGGCGCAGGTCGCGCCAGGTCGGTGCCGGGCTGTGGTACGCGGTGGCCCTTCTCGTGGCCGTCGCGCTGACGACCACTGCCCATGTGATCGCCCCATGGCCCGCGGCCCTCGGATGGCTGGCAGCCATCTGCTCCACGCTCCCGGCCGTGCATGCCCGTTACCTGGACGCGCCCGCGGCGGGGCGCCAGCGGATGCAGTGGATCGCCGTGGGCGCGGTGCTGGGCAGCGAGGTCATCTTGATAGCGGCGACGCTCAACCTGCTTGTGGCGTGGCCCGCCCAGATCGCGGTGCCCGCCGCCGCCGCCACCGTGCTCGCGGCACTGGGCCTGCTCTGCGCGGCCAGCGCCCGCCTCGCCCCGCACGCCGACCGTTTGCTCGTCAATCTGCTGTCGATTCTCGGCTTCACCGTCGTGGTGGCGGCCATCTATCTGATAGTGGTCCGGGGACTCGGCAAGACCCCGACGGGGACGACCGACCGCCAGGTGCTCGGCTTGTCGATCGTGGCGGCCGCCATCGCCGCCATCGGCTACATCCCTGCCCGGGACCGGTTCGCGCGTATGGCGAACGGTTTCGTCTACGGGGCACGCGAAGCCCCCGACGAGGTGGTACGCACGTTCGGGAGCCGCCTGACTCGGGCCATACCAATGGACGAGCTGCTCTTGCAGCTGGCCGAGTCGCTTCGCAAGACGCTCTCTTTGCGATCGGCGGAGATCTACACCGGCACCGGTGAAGTCCTCGAGCTCGCCGTGTCGGTCCCCGACCTCGGTGAGCGTTCGATCGTCGTCTCCGCGCGGGAGCGGCCGGTGATCACTCACGCCGGGGTGTCGGGCAACGCCTGGGCCTCGGTCTGGATGCCGGCACTGTTGAAGGACCGGCCCGGTGGCCCGATCCGGGTAGCTCCGATCTGCCATGCCGGTGAGCTGTTCGGGACGATCGTGGTCGCGCGCTCCGAGGGTGCGGTCGGCTTCTCTGAGGAGGACGACCGCGTCCTGACCGAGCTTGCTCGCCAGGTCGGACTGGCTTTTCACAACGCCCAGCTGGACACTGCCTTGCAGACCTCGCTCGACGAGCTCCGCCGCCAAGCCGACGAGCTGCGGGCCTCGAGGGCCCGGATCGTGGCCAGTGGCGATGCGGAGCGCCGCCGGGTGGAGCGCAACCTGCACGACGGCGCCCAGCAGCACTTGGTTGCCTTGGCGGTCAACCTCCGCCTGGCCAAGGACGTCGTCATGGAAGACCCGGAGGCTGCCGTCGAGATGCTCGACGAGCTGGGGTCGGCCGTCCAGGACACCATCCAGGAGTTACGCGAGCTGGCCCATGGGATCTACCCGCCGCTGCTTGTCGACAGCGGCCTCGCCGGGGCGCTGCGCCCCGTGGTCAACAGGAGTCCCCTCGACATCGAGCTCGTGACCGAGGGAATCGGCCGCTACGCCGGCGACGTCGAGGCGGCCGTGTACTTCTGCTGTCTCGAAGCGCTGCAGAACGCCGGCAAGCACGCGCCGCAGGCGCACGTCACAGTGCGGATCTGGGAGGAGTCGGGCGGACTGCTGTTCGCGGTCGCCGACGACGGCCCGGGCTTCGACGTTCGCTTGGCTCAGCACGGGCATGGATTCACGAACATGACGGACCGCCTGGGCGCCATCGGCGGTTCGGTCCGCTGGGAGTCAGAGCTCGGCCACGGCACGGCGATCAGGGGCTCGGTGCCCCTCGGCTGAGAGCGGTTCAGCTGGCGAAGCTGCCGGAGTCGCGCTCTTCCCAGAGCCGGCGAAGTGTCTTCGGGCTGAATTGCTCTTTGTGCATGTAGGCACGGGCACCGCTCGTCCTGGCGTCCTCCGGCAGGTCGTTCACGTCGTAGGTGGAGCACAAGAACACGATCGTGCCGGGGTGCCCGGCCACTATCCGCCGGGTCGCCTCCAAGCCACCCATCTCGGGCATGTTTATGTCCATCAACACGAGGTCGGGGTGAAGCGAGTCGGCAAGCGATATCGCCTCGATCCCGTTGGCGGCCTCCCCGACCAGTTCGAATCCTTCGGTGCGGCGCAGCACGGCGCGCGCGGCGAGTCGGAAGGGGGCCTGATCGTCGACGACGAGGACAGAAAGGAGGGCATCCACCAAGGGCCCATTCTCCCATGGGCGGACCGGGAAGACCCGGGAGTAACCACCCGAATCTTCGGTGTAGCTAGCCTCCCGACTGCGCGCTCAGGTAGACGAGCACCGCCTTCACGCGACGGTTCACGTCCCGTTCCTCGGAGAGTCCCAGCTTGGAGAAGATGGCGTTCGAATGCTTCTCGACCGCCCGCTCCGACACACCCAGGGACTCGGCGATCGCCCCGTTCGACTTGCCCTGCGCCATCTCGGCGAGGATCTCGGACTCGCGGGGCGTCAGCCACTCGAGATCCGACTTGCGCCGGCTCGCCCTAGCTTTTACCAATTCGTCCACGACCAGTGGATCGATGACCGATCCACCACGGGCCACCACCCTAATGGCTTGGGCCAGTTCGTTCGCTCCTGCGACCCGTTCCTTCAATAGGTAACCGCGCCCGGCCGAGCCCTCTTCGAGGAGGGCCAGGGCATAAGCCGGAGCGGTGTACTGGCTGAGGACGACGACGCCCACCGTCGGCTGGTGCTCACGCAGCCAAGCGGCGGCCTGAATGCCTTCGTCAGTGCCGGTCGGCGGCATCCGGATGTCTGTGACGACGACGTCGGGGTTGTGCTCTGCGACGAGCTTGAGCAACTGCGGGAGGTCGCCGGCCCCGCCGACGAGTTCGAGGTCGTCCTGAGCCTCGATCAGTCGCGAGACTCCCTCACGCAACAAGGCGTTGTCTTCCGCGAGGATGACCCGGATCACCGCCACCGAAACGGGAGCCTAACGCCTTGCCATCGCCGGTAGGAGGGATCTTTCGAGGCTCCCCGGGCTGTGGGTGGCGCGCGTCGCCGTGGGGGGGCTTGTTCTGCCCAACGTCTTCGCGGCCGTTCCGACCAGGATCGCAGCCGGCGCGCCCACCGCCGCCCTGATACGCGCGGAGGAGACGCTGAGCGAGCGCCCGACACTCGGGCGTGGCCCAGGGACAGGAGGTTGTACGACACATCGAAGGGAGGGCGCAGCGCCAATTAGTGTGGGGGCGTGGCTGGTCTTCTCGAGCTCGACGGACTGAGCCGTCGCTACGGGACGATCACAGCCCTGGACAATCTGTCGTTCTCGGTTCCAGCTGGACAGGTCGTGGGTTTCCTGGGCCCCAATGGCGCAGGGAAGACGACCACGATGAGAGCCGTTTTTGGCCTCACCGATCTGGATGCCGGAACGGTCCGCTGGCTTGGTGTTCCGGTCGGCCAGGCAGAACGGCGCCGTTTCGGGTACATGCCCGAGGAGCGGGGGTTGTACCCGGGGATGCTCGTGGGCGAGCAGCTCGAGTACCTCGGGAGATTGCACGGGATGAGCGCGATCGACGCCCGCTCCGCCACTACCAGTTGGTTGGGTCGGCTGGGGATCGAGGAGCGTGTCCGCAGCAAGGTAGATGCTCTCTCGCACGGGAACCAGCAGCGGGTTCAGCTTGCTGCTGCCTTGTTGCACGGCCCGGAGGTACTGATCCTGGACGAGCCGTTGGCGGGACTGGACCCGAGCGGGATTGACGCTATCGGCGCTGTGCTCGTCGAACAGGCGCGCGCGGGTTGCTGTGTGCTCTTTTCCAGTCACCAGCTCGATCAGGTCGAGGACCTCTGCGAGTCGGTCACGATCATCGACCACGGTCGCCTCGTTGTGACAGGCAAAGTGGACGACCTGGCTCATAGCGGCCCACGCCGCTTGGTCGTGCGTGTGGAAGGGGACCGGGACGCGCTGTGGGCACGGGGACTTACGGGCGTGAGCATCTCGGAGGTTGACGCAGGTGCCGCGCGGCTCGTGCTCGACGACTCTGTCGAGAGCGAGGCGGTGCTCCGCGCCGCGATGACTGCAGGCCGGGTAACCGAGTTCGTCTTCCGCCGCCGACGACTGTCCGAGGTGTTCCGGGAGGCCTTGGCGTGAAGCAGGCCGTTATTGGCGTCGTCGTGGTTGCCGTCCTCATCCTCAGACTGCGCAGCCGCGCCAAGCGCCGGACAGCCGGCCCGAAGCGGAATTGGTCAGGGTTGGGACCCTTCACGAGCGACGTCAGCCTTGTCGCGGCCCGCGAGATGCGGGAACGGTTCCGCGGCAGGATCTTCCGCGTCGGCACCCTGCTCGTCCTGGCGGGGGTGGCGGCCGCCATCGTCATCCCCACCCTCGACAAGGGGACGTCTCAGCCGCAAACAGTCGGCCTGGTCGGGTCCCTCCCGGCTCGTTTGCGGGCGATCGTCGTGTCTTCGGCCGATAGTGCCGGCACGACGGTTCACATCGTGTCCGTGAACGAGGAGACGGCGTACTCCGATCTGCGCTCCGGACAGCTTGACCTGGTCATCGTCGCGGGTCGAGAGATCGTCGTGAACAAGCCGATCGCGTCGACGGACACCTCGACGACGGCCGAGCTGGTACAGGCGGTCGCCAGGCAACTCGGCGTTGCCGAAGCTGTCGCGGCGGCCCATCTCACTCCGGCGCAGTCCGCGGCGCTGGCCAGCGCCGGGGCGCTCCCGGTTCGCAGCCTCCAACCCGGAAAAGCAAAGGGGGCCACGCACACGACGTCGTTGATCGGGCTCATCCTCATCTTCGTGATGCTCTCTCAGTACAACACCTGGACCCTGATCGGGGTTCTGGAGGAGAAGTCGAGCCGCGTGATCGAAGTGCTCCTGGCAACGGTTCGCCCGATTCAGCTGCTCACGGGAAAGGTGCTCGGGATAGGCCTCGTCGCGTTCACCCAGGCCTCAATTATCGTCGTGTTCGCCTTGGTGCTCGCGAAGGGCGTCGGCTCGGACCTCCTGCATGGAACGGCGCCCCTGGAGATCGTGAGCACCCTCGCCTGGTTGCTGCTGGGCTATGGCTTCTACTGCTGGGTCTATGCCGCCGCAGGTTCTCTAGCCCAGCGCCAGGACCAGGTACAGAGCCTCGCCTTCCCTTTGAGCCTCCCGATCATCTTCGGCTACATCATGGCCCTCACCGCGGTCGGCTCGGGGAGCCCATCCACCCTCTTCAAGGTCCTCGCATATCTGCCGCCGACGGCCCCTTTTGCGATGCCGGTCCTCGTCGGCCTGGACGCCGTCACCTGGTGGGAGTTCCTTGGGTCGGTGTTGATCAGCCTCGTGTGCACCGTCGGCGTGGCGAGGCTGGCCACCAGCATTTACAGGAGGGCCATCCTTCGCACAGGTGCGCGGGTGAAACTCCGCGATGTGGCCACGTCTGGGGCGCGCTAGCAAGGCGGTCCGGTTCGGAGAGGCGATGCCCGACCGAGGACTGTGATTCGGCTTTCGTGCGACCCTTACAGCGCGTCGGCTTGCGAGAGCTCCTTCAAGTTCTCCGTTGCCGTCTCGAACTGCCTCTTGGCCATCCGTACCACGGCAGGCTCGGCGAGCTTGAAGAAACCCCGGCTCTCGCCCTTGTAGACCGCCGTGAGCCGCGTGCCACCGCCGACTGACTCCAAGGCATTGTCGATCTCGAGATGGAAAGGTCCGGAGGTGGTTTCGGTGGCGAACCTCTCGTTCGGCACACACGCGATGTACTTGGAGGACGACTCGAAGCTGCGCCCGAGGAACCGTCCGACGTAGACCACGGTGCTTCCGACTCCGAGCGGGCCCTCTTCTTGTTGTCGCACCTCCACCACGGCCGGATTCCAGTCCGGAGCTCTGTTGAAATCCTCCATCGCGGCAAAGACGTTTGCCACAGGACGGTTGATGACCGTGACGATCTCGAACTCGCTCATTGGAAACCTCCTCGGGCTCGCGGTGGGTGCACCAATCGAGGGTCGCCGCCTTGGAGTGCACGATCGAGGTGTTTAGCCTCACGAACTTGGCTCGTGTCAGCACGACAAGCGACCGAGGCATCGGGCGACGGACCTGCGCCCGAGCCACGTTCCCTCGCCCCCGGCCCGGGCACCGGTCCGTATCGACTCTATTGGCAACTCGCCCGATTTGTGCCGAGGGAGGGTGAACATTGCACTAATCCGGAGTGAACACTTGCGGTTGAGCGCCCGCGACGGTAACCCGAACAAGTTGGGCGGCGTACGACTTCACTTCTGTCCGAGGTGAGCAGTCCGTGCTGCGTGCTCTGGCGAACGCTGTTGCGACGTCCAGGGCGACGCCGGCCATGGTGGTCTGGGCACCCGCGACAGATGCGGGCAGGTGGGCAACGACTTGCTTCGGTAGTCGCCCCCGGTTCGGGCCGACGGTTCGGGCTCAGACCAAGGGGGCGGCGGGCCGGCGCCTAGGAGGAAACGGCGTAGTGCTTCCCGCACGGGCAGAGCTTGTAGCTCGCGCCATGACCGTGGATCTCGCACCAGCCCAGCCTGAAGTTCCCGCTGTGGGCTTGAACGAGCCCCCAGTGCTCAGGACAGAGGTTCACCGGTGCGATACGACGATCACCGGCGGCGGCTGCCCACGGGTAGCTCTTGACCTCCTCCTCGGTTTCGCAGAATACGCACGGGCCTGTCGCTTCTTCGGGCATAACCCGCACCTTTCTCGCGTCTCAGGTTCGTGTCGCGTTCCGGGTCGGCCCGGGCACTTGCCCGGGCCACGGCCTCAGAATCGCGGTGAGGTGATCATAAAACCTTCGGAGCAGCGGCGGTGCCGCCCGCGCGTTGACTCATCTCGAAATGTCCGCCTACGGCCATCCGCGAGATCGCCACCGGGTGCGGTTACGCCCAGGCGATGGAGCTTTCGATGGGGCAGCGAAAGGCAGTGACGGCCAAGCTCGCCGCGGCGTACCGGCGCGGGTCGCGAAAGGACAAGGGAAGGATCCTCGACGAGCTCGTCGAGCTCACCGGCTGGCACCGTGACCACGCCAGGAGGGCGCGGCGTGAGGTCGGGAGGATCCGGCCGATCCGGCCTCGGGCGAGGCGCTCTTTGACCTACTCCGACGACCTCGTCGGTGCCCTCGGGTTCATCTGGCGCATCGCCCGCTACGCGACCGGCAAGCGCCTCACCCCGATGCTGGCGGTCCTCGTTGCTTCCCTTCGCCGTGAGGGGGAGCTACAGATGGGAGACGCCGAGGCAGAGCTACTCATCT
>Ga0181530_10005951_pt1 | contig 12206 bp, 9 predicted proteins | sample PEATcosm2014_Bin_42_FD_119769 | JGI IMG/M metagenome (GOLD analysis project Ga0181530, IMG submission 119769) | Peatland microbial communities from MTU Mesocosm Facility, Houghton, MI, USA - PEATcosm2014_Bin10_60_metaG | ecosystem: Environmental > Terrestrial > Soil > Wetlands > Peat | place... | reverse complement strand
GCCTACCAGAAAGTCCGTACGCATGGGAATCGTTGCATTCATGGAGGCCCGACTGGTAGGCTTCCCAAACCATGTTGACTCTTGTACTCCGCAAAAGATCCCTTTGATGGATTGGAGTCATTCAGCCTGGCCTTTTATGAGTGTAGTGCACCCCTCTAGAACTGGACACGGGAGTTAGTTAGGCTAGGGGCCTCCGCCAGGAGGCGAGAATGTCGAGAAAGCCGAGCGTCCAGAGAACCCCGGCGGAGAAGTGGCAGATTGTGTTGGAAGCCCTGAAGAGCGGCAACGTGGCTGAGACCTGCCGCAAATATGAGATTGCTCCCAATCTCTATTCCCGCTGGAAGGATGAAGTAGAAGGGGGAGCCAAGGCTGCGCTGGGGGGAGGAGCGCAGCCGCTCGGCCCGATGCCGAGCAGGAGAAACGGATCAAGCAACCGGAGCGGGCGCTGGGCCGGTCACACTTGCAGATTGAGATCTTAAAAAACGTACTGGGCGAGTGAGCTGCGGGCCATTTCACTTGCTCTCGGTAGCGAAACCTTCCGCCGATGTGAAATGGGGTGGGCGCTCGAAGTTTTACCGCTGGTTAGACGAGTTCTCGGTCAATTGACCCGCATGGCCAGAGGAGGGACTCGTGGCACAGGGTGACTTCCGGTTGGCCGACAAACAGGAAGTAATTGTGCTCCGGCCCGAATTGGCATATCGGATGCGGCCCACTTCGACGCAGGCATCCCGGTCGAACGCTAAGTTTTGGGGTTCAACATGACCGAGACAGAATCGTCATTCGTTGCCTAGCCGATGCGGGATTGGAATAGGCGATCTCGAGGCACGCCTGGCGCTGTCACGTCCTTGAACATGAAGACAACGAATTGATGCGGCCAAATTAAGATCGACGGTGATGTTTTTCGTGCGGAAGTTGGTGGCTACGGCTCACTCATCACGGCGAAGGCCAAATGTTTACCAGGATCTGCGCCGAGTGAACAATTGTGCCTCCACCGGTTCCCGCAGTCGCCCGAACCGACAGCACCATCATTTGCGGTTGTCCGGAGGGAGTCGATGGGTTGCCGCATCCCGTCACGATTAAGAAACTCAGACAAGCCACGAGCAACGCAAGGCCATGAACGCGGCGGGGCATTGCGCCAATCACAAGGAATGCGAAGATGCCGAGGGTTGTTCCGAAGAGCCAAGCGGAATTTGTGCGTCTGGCGGCCGCGCGCGAGGAGGCTCGGACCTGGAGATAGCTCTTGCCGCTGTAGAGCGAAGCGGGCGAAAAAGAGCATTGATATCCGGAGGGCACACCACTCGCGCAGGAAAGTTGAACTCGCTGCTGGAAGCCCGCCGTGGGAACTACGGTGACGAGTACGGGCTGCGATCGCGCGCCTGTGACATCGAGCGAGTTCGCGCCAACCGTCAACCAGAAACCACTTTTGCCGGTTGGGAATTGTTCGAGCAGTTCTGGCGACACACTGGGAGCAAACTGTGAAGCACCGGAAAAACTCGCGGATAAGTTGTGAGTCCCACCGGCGAGCGCTGGAACCGGTAGCGTCGAGGTTCCCGATCCGTTCGTTGCAGCGCTCCCTAATATGTTGCCGCCGTCCAGGAATACCACTTCTCCGACTGGAAGACCATTCAGCGCACTGACTCTTGCGATCATGAACGACTGGTCGCCGCTGCCGGTTGCTGCCAAAGAAACAACCGTGGGAGACAAAGATACTGCGGCGGAAGTCACGTTCACAGTGATGACCGGCGACGTGCTGCTGGCGAAGGTCGCGTTGGCGTTGTAGGCCGCGGTGATGCTGTGGGCTCCCACGCCGAGGGAGGCGGTGCTATAGCTGCAACTCCCATCGTCCTGGAGCGAACAGGTTCCGAGAGGAACCGTGCCGTCGTAGAAGGTCGCACCACCGAATGGGACGCCTGAGGCGGACGCTACATTTGCAGTGAAGGTGACGATCGTCCCTGCCGTCAGCGAAGTCGTTGACGCCGACAGTGCTGTCGTCGTCGCCGTGCTGTTCACGGTCACCGTGACGGGTGCGGAGGTGCTCGGTTGGTAGATGGCCTGCTCGTTAAATGGATCCTGATATCCCTGGTACACCGCGGTCAGGTTGTGGGTTCCAGCGGCCAGTAAATTCGTGTCAAGAAGCACGACTGGGCTCACATAAATTACCTTGGCGCCCAACGTGTTGGTTCCATCCATAAAAGTCACAATACCGGCGGGCACCTGTACGGTGCTGCTCACGCTCGCGGTCAAGCGAACCGTCTGACTTGTGTAGACAACATTCGGTGCAGCTACAAGAACGGTTGTTGTAGCGTAGACGGGCGGTAGCACCACATGGAGGATGGAGAAACTCTCGGGAGCGTAGGTTTTGTCTCCCTCGTAGGTCGCGACAAAAGTGTGCGTGCCAGTGTTGAGCACCGCGCCATACGCGTAAGTGGCTGCCCCGTGCACCAGTGAAGTGGTGGCGATGGACGATCCATCGACGCTGAAACTCACCGAGCCGGTGGGGACTGGACCGGACGGAGCAGACATGGTGATGTTCAAGGTCACGGGCTGCGCATATTGGGCCGGCTCAGGCGAAATACTGAAAGCGCCGTTGCTCGGGGCGCCGTCGGCGGAATTCCCGTTTGGCTGATTCAGCAGCACTGCCACCGTGGTGCCGTTAGCATTTGCGGCGACGATATCAGGGAAGCCGTCTCCGTTGACGTCCACCACACTCAACCCGGAAATATTCTGTCCAGCTACAAAATGTTCCTCGGGAGCGAAGTTGCGGCCCCCTAGGTTGATGATTACCGCGATGCCGGCGCCATCGCTCAGAACCAGGTCTGGCTTGTTGTCTTGATTCACATCGGCAATCACTAACTGGGTGTATGCGTGCGAGATAGGCAACAATACCGGGTCTTGGAAAGTGCCGTCGCCGTTGCCGTAGTAAATGACGAGCGGCAAGGGCAGGTTGGGAGGGTTAGGATACGGAACAACAATAATGTCTCCGTTCCCGTCGCCGTCGAGATCCGCGATCATTACGGATTGCGCATTGATCAGTTGACTCTCAGTGACCAAATTGGATTGGGTAAAGGTTCCATCGCCATTGCCCAGCCATACCCGCAGCGAGGGATATTCAAAAACGAGCAGGTCCGCCTTGCCGTCGTGATCTAAGTCGCCGATGGCGGCGACTCCAGATGTGGGATAGACCAGGGGAGTCGTGGCTTGCGTGAAGGTCCCGTTAGTCTGCCCTAGCAACGCCAGGATTGAATCCCCCGACTGTGTAACCATGTCGCTGTGTCCGTTGTTGGTCAAGTCTGCGACTAACGCCGGTCCTGTATTAATGGCCGAGGGCGTAGCGAAGGTGCCGTTGCCGGCGCCAAACAGGATGAATGGCTGTCCGTATGGATATGCCTCGGTCGTTTCCAGTTCATACAGGTCATTCTTGCCATCACCGTTAAAATCCGCCGCCAGCATGCTTCCACTGGGAGTCTGCGATCCATAACTCTGATTCTGATCTTTACCCAAAGTGAACTGCCCCGCTCCGTTGCCCAGCAAAATCCGGGGATAGGTCGCGGACACACTCACAGCGATATCGGGCAGCTTGTCTCCATTGAAGTCTGCGACCGCGACCGTGCCCACTGTATGCCCCACGTCGTACGAGTCGGCGCTCGCAAACGTGCCGTCGCCATTTCCCTGGAGTATAAGGACTCCGCCATCGACCGCCATGGCAATGTCGTTGTGACCATTCCCATTGAAGTCACCCTGAGCGAATCCTTCCATGTAATACCCCGGAATCACGCTACCCGCCACCGACGTGATCATGTTGCCGTACGTGAGATTGCCCTGACCGAGAACAACGCCGACGCCCGCCGGAGTAAGGAAGACCAAATCCGGGATTCCGTCGCCATTGAAATCGCCGACGGCCACGAGTTCGTCGGTGGCTGGAACGGTTGTTACCAGGGTAGGGGCTCCGAAGGTGCCGTCCGGATTGCCTAGAAGAACGTCGATCTGGCCGGGCGAGACACTACCGACAAGGTCGGGATGTCCATCGCCATTCACGTCGGCCAAGAGAAGTGCGTACGAGGTGTAGACCACCGCCGGTTGGAAGGTGCCATCGCCATTGCCCAGTAAGACGAAGGTTTGAGCTCCGACGGGATTGTTGACCAAGATATCCAGATGTCCGTCACCATTCAGATCGAAGAGATAGGACTGGGTCGCGCCGCTGAAGTAGAAAGTCATGGTCGTGCCGACGGTAAATCGCCCAGTGTTGTCTCCGAGCAAGACGTACAACGTCGCGCTCATCGGATCCCCTATAACCAGATCCGCCGCACCGTCTCCGTTGACGTCGCCGATGCCCATTTGGGCATTTAAGGAGATATTGGATCCTTGCACTGTGGAAACGATCGGCGTCTGGAATGTGCCGTCACCGTTGCCCACCAGAACGACAATCTGGCCCGTCGTCGTTCCACCACCGCCCAAGATGATGTCGGTATTGCCGTCGCCAGTAACGTCGGCCAGGTTGATGGCGCAACTCGAATACCCGCAAGTTCCCACGGGTAGCGGGACATCCTGGACAGTGGTAAAAGTGCCGTTACTGTTACCCAGGAGAACGTGCAAAGTATGCGTGCCGGTCCCGTCAACATAGACAACGTCGGCGTTCCCGTCGTGATTGAGGTCGGCAGCCGCAATCCCGATAGGATCGTAGCTGGTGGGAATCAACTCGGGGTTCTTAAAGGTCGCTGCCTGAGCTGAGACCAACAGCAACATGATCGAAGCCACGACCACGCAGAAGAAACGACGCGAGAGCGAAGCGGACATGGGTTAGCAGCCTGTAGGTGGCGCAGGCAAGCAGACAATCATAACACCAGGTCAGTTCGGTATGAACAGCGCAAATTTCACGGCATTTGCCCCAGCCATGGAAAACCAGATCCGGCCTGTCGTAGTGTCATTGACGGAAACAGGTTTATTTAAGATACTTGCCTGCTGCTTTATCCTCCCGTTATCTCATCGGGATGTAAGTGCGGACTGAAGTGAATTTATGAGCAAAATTCACCGCCGTTTTCGCTTGCGCTGGACCGCAATCTTACCCGTTCTCGCGCTGGGTTTTCTTCTGGAACTCATAGGATGTGGCGGCGGTGGTGGTTCACAGACACCGCCGCCGCAACCCGATTTCAGCTTGGCGGTCAGTCCGGAGAGTCAGTCTGTGGACGCCGGCAGCTCAGCTTCGGTCTCTTTATCCGCAACGGCGATAGACGGCTTTTCATCGCAGGTCAGCGTTCAGGTTACCGGGGTTCCGGCGGGCGTTTCTGTGTCACCGGCCAGCATCACGCTGGTGCCGGGCACGCCACAGCAGATCACATTTACGGCCGCGGCCAGCGCAGCAACCGCCAATGCCACTGTCACCTTTACGGGCACCTCGGGATCGTTGACGCACACGGCAGAATTGAGCCTTGCCGTGAACGGCTCGGGGAACGGTGTGCCCGTCCGTGCACACTATGTGCGAACGGATGCGACGACGGAATACTACCAGTGGGTGAATCAGCATTGGATGCTTTATCACGCACCCACTTCCCGATATTTTGTTACCGATCCGTCTTCCAACCAGATCATTGTTATAGATGCTCCCTCGCAAACTGAGATCGGGACCATCCCTGTACCGGGTGCCTTTGGAATCGACGACACGCCCGATCATACGGTTGTATATGTGGGAACTCAGATTGGCGACGTATATACGATTGATCCGGTTGGAATGACCGTAACGCAGCGCTATATCGCGTCGGAAATTGGCCCGTACGGATATGGTGCCTCTTCCGCGCTCGTCCTCGCGGATGGACGATTGGCGCTGATAGGCGCTTACAATGGCATAGACGGTGCTACCGGTTTTGCGATCTGGAACCCGACTGACAACTCCATTACGATTTACGGTTCATTCGTAGATGGACTAAGATTACCGCTTCCGTGCGGCGGCTATCAGGGGAACCTTGGTGGTTTTGCCCGCACCGTGGACCGCACCCAGATACTCTTGGGAAGCATCAGTGGCGGCGGACTATGTGCAGTAAATCCTTCCACGGGGACAGGCACTTTTGTTTCGAGCGGGCCCGCACTTAACATTGTTACCTCGCCGGATGGAAAGTACATCATTCTGCCCAACTACTCCGGCGGCGTGGCTCTCTATGACACGCAAACGCTCGCCGTAGTCGCTCAATTCAACATCCAGGGCGATCCCTTGTTGGTGAGTCCGGATTCGACAACCCTCGTCGTTTCCAACGGCACCATCATTTACGCGTATGACCTCGCGACCCAGCAACTGGCAGGCTGGGTCCCGAACATCGATGTCGAGACCACAAGCGGAGGAATGGCGTTCGGCCCCATCACTAACCCTTATCTTCTGGCCACGGATGGCTCGGGCCTCTATGCCGGCCCGCTGGAAGAGGGCATCGGCTTCGTCGACCTTTCCGCCCTGCAAACTGGCGCTGTGGGGACGCAATTCACGAATGGATACTTGAATCCGGCATCAGGACCGACTTCCGGTGGAACCGCAACCCAGTGGACCGATCCGAATCCACTGGGCTCGCTGAAAAGCATCTACTTCGGCTCCAAACAGGCCACTGCGATCTCTGCGAGTTCGGGATACATCAATGCCACCAGCCCTCCGGGCAAGGCCGGTCCCGCCGACGTTTACACATTTACCACCGATGGCGGGATGCAGCTTCTTCCCGAAGCTTTCAGCTACGGGCCGACGATCCTGGAGGTCACGCCGAATATGGCCACTGCGGAAGGCGGTGGGACCGGATACATCTTCGGCTACGGCCTTGGCCAAGTAGTGACGGTAGGCGGAGTGCAAGCACCGGTTACGGCGTTTTTTGCGAACGCCTACGGTTTCGCTGCGCCGCCGTTTCCGTTGCAGGCTGTCGCTTACACGATCCCGCCGGGCACCAGCGGATCGGTAGTCGATGTAACCGTCACCAGCGGCGTGGGAACAACGACGGCCACGGGAGCCTTGACCTACCTCCCTCCCATTCAGCAGTTTCCACTGCTTGCGTCGACGCTCGCCCAGGGCATTTACGATCCTTACACTGATCTCTACTACTTCACCGACACCAGCCAGATCCAGGTCTTTTCGCGCACCGATGGACAATGGTTGTCTCCCATCCACATTCCCGCTCCTCCCGGCACCACCCAGAGACTGTGGGGGATCGCGCTTTCTCCCGATGGAACTAAGCTGGCCGTTTCCGATGCCAACGCGGGAGCTATCTATCTTCTCGATCCCGCGAATCCAACTTCCGTCCAAACTTTCATCGTGGGTTCGCAGTCTGGCTTCACGATCAATCCAAGCGGGCTTGCGATCAGCGACGCAGGCAACGTGTACTACATGGTCGTCGTGATTGGGCAAGGAGGCGGGGCCGACCAGTTCTTCAAGCTGAACACGAACACGGGTGCCATCTTCAATTACGGCATCGATGGCCCGGGGCTGGGTCCAAATGACTTCTACCTGCGTAACGCGATCAGTTCCGACAACGCCCGTGTTTTTTACAACGAGTACGGCGAGGTTTTTAGCATCGATACCGCAACCGATACGCTGGTGGAAGCGCTTGACGGGTATGGTTGTTGCTACGGCAACTACGAACTGGCACTCTCCAGCAACCAAACCCAGTTCACCGCGACCTTTTACATCTACGATTCTGACTTGAACGGCGAGTCGTACTACGCGATGAATGATCGTGAGATTTTGAGCATCGCCTATGTGTACGGCGCCAAGCTGAGTCCGGACGGCCGATTACTCTTCCAGCCTTCCACGAATGGCATTGATGTATTTGACGGTGAACTTGGCAACCTCCGCAATCGCATCTCGCTGCCGGTTGCGCTCTCGCCTAACTATGATGCGCTCGTCGAGGATGGCCGGGACAATATCATGATCGCCATAACCGGCACGGGTAACGGAATCGCCGTCATCGACCTGACATCCATTAGCGAACCGCCGCCTTTGCCGTACAACAAGAACGTCGCCTCCGGAACCCATCGTCATGTCGCCCTGGGCGCCGACTGGCGCAGAGGCTCCAAGCTGGGCAAACATGCGGATCAGCAGAATCCTCGCACGGCCCCGCAACCTCGCCCTGTCCCGCATGTAACGAGAACCCTTCTTCCGCATCCCGAACAGCGGAATCGCCCCGGGTCTCAGTGAGGGGTTGGGCCACCATTTCACTGCTTCTGGGCGGCGGCGCAAACGAGCACTAGCCGCCGATTTCAAGCCCGCCACTTGGTCGGTTAACGGGCATCTTTCTGGAGAGTTGAATCTGTCAGCCACTTCTGGTCTTTGGCAGTGCGTCCGCTGAGCCGACCGCGGCTACTATGAATACGCCCTGGTGTCTTCATCCTGGAAATAGGAACATGTCCTCGCGCGCGGGCGAGTTCCCGGCATATGCCAAGGCAGAATTGTGTCCGCTGGATCCGAAAACGAATCTTCGGGTCACTAGCGTAGGCGGGCACAACTCTCCTGAACTACAAAATCGGGGAAAATCTAAGTTCCATCCTTTTTTTGGCGCAGCCCTATCATGTATGGTATGCAGCGGCAAAGTGAGGGTTATGACCTTCGCGGCTAAATAGTAGTACTTGGCGGGGGAAGCCGCTTGCGCTAGACTTAGTGCGACTTTTGCACATGAGGGAGGATACCCATTGAGTCAAGAAGCTCCGGTCCAAACCGTTTTGGCGTGCTCCCAATGCGGACGCGCACTTGCCCAGTCTGACTTGGTGCATATCGCCGGCAGTTGGGTGTGTGCTGATTGCAAGCCGGCATTTCTGAGCCGGGTGATGGCGAGCGGCGCCGCTGGGGCATCCCCACTTGCTTGGCATTACGGCGGATTTTGGATCCGCTTCGCCGCGCGGTTGATTGATTGGATTATTCTTGGAATCGTGCAAGCCTTTACCGCTTTGGTGTTTTTTGGCAGTTTCGGAGCACAGTTCTCGCCGAGCGTGATGCAATCTGCGTCTAGCGGCCTGCGGCTGGGATTTCAACTCCTTTCTTTTGCGATTGGCATCGTTTACGAGGTGACGTTCCTGCGCTATCGAGGAGCGACGCCAGGGAAAATGGCGTTGGGACTCAAGGTGGTTCGAAGCAATGGAGCGCCGCTCGGATGGGGCATCTCCGTAGGTCGGTATTTCATGCAAGTCGTCAGCACCATTATCCTGTTCATCGGATTCATCATGGCTGGGTTCGACGACGAGAAGCGAGCCTTGCATGACCGAGTCTGTGACACGAGGGTGATCTATAAACAGAGCGTAGCGTGAACCTTAGCATCAATCCCTTCACTACCGGCTCCGGCCCGACGGGATCTTCCGCCAGCGATGACCCGACGTCATCTCCTATTGGACCTGCGCCAGTAACCTGTCCTCACTGTTCTCTGGACATACCGGCTGATTCAGGATGGCAAAGTTGTCCGTACTGCCAGAAGCGGCTGGAGATCCGCATCTGGCCGGTAGTTCGCCAGAACAACAATGCAGCGACCGCGCTTTCGGACCAGGCGACATGTTTTTTTCATCCGGACAAGGCGTTTCAGGCTTGCTGCCAACGGTGCGGCCGATTCGTGTGCGCGCTGTGTGATTTGCAGTTGGGAGCGGAGCACGTTTGCCCCACATGCTTCGAGCGCGGGCGCGCCGATTCCGGTGCGGAGGTTAGCAATGCGGAATGGCGGTATCGCGATGTGCTCTATGATTCCATTGCATTGACAATCGGGTGGGGCTGGATTCTCTTCTGGCCTGTCATTGTAGCCGCGATCCCGACCGTGATCGTCTTGCACGTGAAGTATCGGAAGGCGCCGCGTGCGTACTTGATTCCGCGGTCTGGGTGGCGTTTCTGGAGTGCGTATGTGGGGCTCGCTTGGCTACCGCTTTTGTTAGCTAGCTCGATTTTCGTACGTTGGATGGCGGGGAGGCATTGATTGAAGAGTGCTTTCCAGAAAATATCGCGCGTGAACAGCCTCACCGGCGGGACGAAGTGGTATCTGAGTAAGGACTGTTTGCTTGCCGCCAAGCGCATGATGTACTCGGTCGAGTACCGCCGGTTTTATTTGCGCGACTTGGAATGCATTGTGATCTGGCCCAGCCGTTGGTGGCTGTTGCGCCTGATTATTCCAGGGGTGCTGTTCGTAGCCCTCGGAGCTTCGTTGTGGCTGTGGGTGAATTCCACCTCCGGCGCGATATTCAGTGGCATCGGTGTCGCATGGGTAGCGCTGGAACTGGCGCTTGGGCCGACGGCGCGGTCGCGTGTTCGCACTACGGGAGTAAGCGTTGACCTGCCGTTGGTGCAGCGAACGCGGCGCGCTCACAAGGTCCTTGACCGAATCGATGCGGCGGTTCGCGCCTCTCGCGACGTTTCCATGCAACCGGCCGTTCCCATACCCAGCCCCCAGCCGGCTGGGGTCCCTGTCCAATTGAGTTCCGAAGCAGCGTCTGCGGCCCCTTCCATCGCCGATGCCTCACAGACGAATGGCTTCTGACACGCCAGTCGCGCGCACGACGAGTTTGCGCCATGCTCGCTGCTTGTTTCATCCCTTGCGTGAAGCGGCCGCGCGCTGTCCGCATTGCGGAGGAACATTCTGCCGTGAATGCGTAACCGACGAAGAAGGCAAGCTCGCCTGTCCGCCGTGTCTGCGCCGGATGGCGCGTCCGCCCGCGCCAAAGCTGTCACTCACGCGCCGCCTCCGCCAGGTCCTCGCTGGTCTCACCGCGCTAGCCTCGCTCATGGCGCTCTTCTTCGCGATTCTGCGGTGGCGAGTGAATACGCCGGAGGAGCATCTGAATCTCGGCCAAGTCGCCACTGACCGGCTGCCCGAGCAAAACCCCGAGCATAACAATGAGTGAAGCCGCACTGGCTCCGACCCCTTCCCAACGTGCGCACCGGGTACCCGCGCGCACTCCGCGGAACCGGCTGAACGCGCTGGAAGCGCTGGAACGCGGATTTGCGCTGTTCCGGTCAACGTTTGCGCGGGAGGCGTGGCGTTACTACGCAGGCAGCGCGCCTCTCGTCTTATGTTTTGTTCCGATGTGGGTGGTCAATGGCCAGATCCGGTTATCCGATGGCGTGGTGCTGATGGAGGCGGCATTACTCGCTGCAGGCTATCTTCTGCGCGTGTGCATGATCGCCAGTTACATGCAACGCGTTCGCGAGCGAGCGTTTGGCACGCCCACATCGAAACCGGCAGGAGCAACCGCGCAAGCGGCAGCCGTGGGGCGTCTGCTGGCGTGGAAGATCACTCTAAGTGCCGGTGCGTTAGCGGCGCTGCCAACCTTCGCCGGGGTGCCGTGGTTTTACAGTGCATGCCAATTTGCCAGTCTTGAGGCGCGGGAGGACGGCGTCGAAAGACACTCCATGCGCGGCTGCCTGGCAATTGCGAGTCAATGGTTCGGCGGCAGCGTGCTCCTATTCTTGATGCTCTTTCCTTTCTGGATCGCCGTGTGGCTGAATAGTCTGATCATTGCGATGGTCGTTCCGCAGCTTCTGCACTCGATTCTTGGCGTAAATACCCTCCTGTCTACGCCAGTAGGGATGTTCGCGCTGATACGCAGTTCCGCTTTCTGGCTGTCGTTATTCGCGGGCACATGGCTGGCACTTGATCCCATCGTCAAGTGTACGTTCGTCGTTGTTTATCAGCATTTGCAATCGAGGCGCGAAGGCGACGACTTGCGCGGCTTGTTGGCGGGCCTGCCGCGCGAGCAACAGAAGAAGGCGGAGATGATTGCATCCACCACGGCTGGCAGCAGGTTGATCGGCGTAGTAGTGGTCGTGGTTACGATTCTCGTTGGCATGTCCCAGGCCGCGCGCGCAGAGCAGACGGCGCCAGCGCCAAAAATGGTAGAGACTCTCACCGACCCCGCGCGCCAGGCACGGATTCAACAATTGCGCCAAGCTTTGGATCTAGAGTCGCGGCGCGCAATTTATCGCTGGCACGACGCCGAACACCCGAGCCCGCCCAGTTGGTTTGACAAACTGCTGGCGAAGATCGGGCTAAGGATAGGACGCGCTTGGGATGCATTCTGGGATTTTCTCCGCAAACTGTGGCCCCGCGGGCTGAATCTCGGAGATGGCAAGGGCCCCCAGTGGCAGTTGAAGGACCTTCGAATGTGGGTGTGGCTAATCGCGATCTTGACTCTTGTGGCAGGAGGGGTGCTCGTTTGGTTGCGGCGACGAAGGGAGACGGCATCGCTCTCCATCCCGCAGCCAATCGCGCCGCTTC
>Ga0181530_10005948_pt1 | contig 12208 bp, 15 predicted proteins | sample PEATcosm2014_Bin_42_FD_119769 | JGI IMG/M metagenome (GOLD analysis project Ga0181530, IMG submission 119769) | Peatland microbial communities from MTU Mesocosm Facility, Houghton, MI, USA - PEATcosm2014_Bin10_60_metaG | ecosystem: Environmental > Terrestrial > Soil > Wetlands > Peat | place... | reverse complement strand
GTCGGCCCAGTCCAGGCGGGGCCGAGGCCTGGTGCGGCGCAGTACGGCGACCTCGTGCCGCAGCACCAGCAGTTCCGCGTTCTTCGACGCCGATGAGCGGCCAAGCAGGACCAGCCAGCCGCACAGCCGGATGAAGATGAGATAGAGCAGACGGAGGGACACAGGCGATCATCATGGCCTGCTGCTGACCCGTGGCGCATCGCTGCAGGTCACAGGCCAGGCATACTTCTGGCACCCCACAGGTCGTCAACGCTCACGCCGAGCAAAGCGCGGATGCGGGTCGCTGCGGTGGTTGTCGCAGTGCTGGTTGTGATCGCCTCGGGCGGCACCTCGTAGCGCTCGTCGGGGAACAGCTCGACGGCGGCATCAAGCATCAGCAGGACCGCGTGGTATTCGGCGATGAGGTCCGGCGAGACAGGTACTGACTGGTTGGCGTAGGTCCGATTGTCATGACCGAGGTCCGGAAACTGCTCCTCGGCGTCACACAGCAGGTACGACCACGGTTTCTTGAAGTGCTTCGCGTACGCCCAGATTCGCTGAATCAGCCGAGGAGCAACGCAAGCTCCTGGACAAGATTCGATATCCAGGTTACCGCGTCTTCGGCATCAGCGGAACTGATCGGCTGCCTGTGGCCGTGTGCGTCTCGGTCGGCACGGTGCGCAATATCATTTCGGCGCTTGATTATCACCTTGTCATGGCGTTCCTTGACGGCGTCTGCTGGCATGCCGAGAGCCGCGCCAATGCGGGTCCAGATCTCGCCGGGCTTTAGCTGCGTAACCAGCCTGAAGCCGCTGGAAATATCGGCCGTGCCGAGAAATGAGGTTTGCCGGAATTCGTCTCGGAGGAATTCTCTGAATATAACGTAGAAGGGTTCCGCGTCGGTACGCTCGAACATTTCTACGGGTATTCTTAGTCGCAGCAGGCTGGGCGGCCGCGGCTGGCTGGTGTCGTTGGCGAGAGCGACTGCCTTGTCGATGATCTCCTCGTGCAGCCAGTAATCCATGGCAGCGACGGACTGGCTCCATGCAGCCCGGAACAGATCCTCTGGATGGGTCTTTCCCAGGTCGCCGTAATCTGCGCCGGGGATGCCCTGGATTCCCTGGAGTGCCACGCCTCCGATGATCAGGTTTCGTGCGTAGTCGATGTTTTCCCCGAACTGCACGAGGTGCGCGGAGCCGACCAGTCGAGAGTGACTCACTGCCTCGCCTCATCAGCGCCGCGGCCGAGCTCAGGCTCGTCGGGGAATTCCCGGCTCAGCGTGGAGAACTCTTCGACTGCCGCCGCCAAGTCGTCAGCGATCTCCTGAGCGGCGCGCCTGGGGCTCAGCGCAGCCGCTGCCGCCTGGGTGCCAGGCCAGCGGATGTCGAGGTCCAGGTTTCTTGTTGCCAGGTCTGCGTATGCCACCGGCCTGAAGATCGAGGTGGCCGTCCGGCTGGCCCGGTTCTGGCCAGGACAATAGCACTTCACGAAGTCATCCAGGTCTGTGCGGCGCAGGGGGTTGAGGACGGCGGAAAAGTGCCGGTCAGTCCGCAGGTCGTAGATCCATGTCTTCTCGGTTACAGCTTTTCCGTCGGGACGGGGGACGACCCTGTCCAGGAACAGGACGTTGCTCCGTGCGTTGGTCTTAGTGAACAAGCCGGCGGGTAGCCGGATCAGTGTGTGGACGTCGCAGTGGGAGAACAGCCAGCGCCGTACGGTGAGCTCGGCGCCCAGACCGCTGAGGATGGCATCGGGAACGAATACCGCGGCCCGCCCGCCGCCCGGGAGCGCCCGGGCGATGTGCTGCAGGAAGTTAAGCTGGATGGTGCCGTTAGGCGCCATGAAGTCAGTCCGGCCCTCGGGCGACGGTGCGGTGCTGCGGAACGGCGGATTGCAGATGATCACGGTCGGGCTGCCGTCGTAAGGGCTGGCGAGTGAGTTTTCCACTGCTACCGGCGGGGGCAGGCTGAAAGGGAGGCCAGTGCTTAGCAGGTAATTCATTGCGGAGAACCGGCCCATGCTCACGTCGAAGTCCGCGCCCTTCACCGCTGCGCTCCCCAGAGGCTGGGCGGCTGCTGCCATGGCGTGGTGGGCTGCGACGAGGAATGACCCGGTTCCGCATGCCGGGTCCAGCACAGCATCCGATGGTTCCAGCGCCATGCACTCGATAACGGCTGACACGAGCGGCAGCGGGGTGAGGGTCTGTCCGGCCTCGATCCGGAATTCCGCACTGGCTTTCTCTAGCAGGAGCCCGTACATCCGGCTGAGGCTCTCCCGCGGCTCCTGGCTCCACGGCCTGTCCAGGACGTCCTTCATCAGCCTGCTGAGCTTCGCGGGGCTGCGCAGCGGCGTAGCCGCGTCACGGAACACTACCCGCCTGGCGAGGGCCGCGGGGTCGGGGCTTATCTTCCCGCAGTCCTGCACCACGTGCCTGAACTGCCTGTCGAGGATCCTGCCTGTCAGCCCGACCAGGGAGGGCCAGCCCAGGCCGTCCGGGATGACCTGCACCGGGTTGAGCTTCCGCTTGCTGCGCTCGTCGTCGATCTTGAGGAAGAGCAGGTAGTACGGCAGCCGCCATTGGCTAGCTGGCCAGCGGTTTCAGGGTGAGGTCCTGGTCTCGGGCGAGTCTTGCCCGGTGGTGGAACCAGCGTGCTCGCGCCTGATGGCTGCGGGTCCAGCCGGACCAGTGCTCGGCGTGGCCGGGTGGTGCGGGGCGGGCTGTCGCCGCGATGAGCCGCCGGACCTCGGGAACTGTCAGGGCGATCATGCCGGGGCCGGCGGGCGGCTTCTGGCCGGGATGTACGGGCATCGGCGCCTGGGTGCTGGTCTTGTCCTTGAGGTGCGCGGCGGTGACGGCGCAGACGGCCAGGGCGGCCATGACCAGGATGGTGTGCCGCAAGATCGCATGGTAGAGGCGGACCTGCGACTGGTCCAGCCCGAGCCCGTCCTTGGCGAACTGGAACCTCTTCCACCGGCCACCGGAGTCCGGCGGCACGAATGAGGCGGGGTATGCCGGGCGGCTGGCCGTCGGGAACGTGGCAGTAATGGAAGGCCAGCTCGCCGGTCCGGACATGGCGCCGGATCAGCAGGCACTGACGAGGCGAGGTGGTCGCGATGCACGCCCAGGCATACCAGCGGTCGCCCTTGGATCCTTTCCCGGCGGAGCGGATCTCCCATCGCCGGTCATCTCTGATCAGCTGCCGGACCGCCTGCGCGCAGGTGAGCGCGACGCCGCGGGCGAGGCTGAGCCGGAAGCTAGATGACACCCGCAGCACGTAGGCCTGGCCTTGTTCTTCCAGGTAGTCCCGCAGCTGGGTGCAGGAACCGTATACCTCGTCGCCGCACACGAAGTCGACCCGCATGTCATCGGCGAGCGCGTCAGCGACGATCACCTGCGCCAGCTGCCCCTTGGTGGCGAACTGAAGGTCCAGCGGCAAGGCGATCTGCAGCGACCGGACCGGGTCGGCGATCTGCCCGGCGGGGATCCATTGCCGGGCACCTATCAGCGCGTGGCCAGTGCCCTCGCGGACATAAGAAAGGTGCACGGTGTTGATCCCGTTCTCCACCCCGCCGGCGCAGCCCATGTGCTGGCGCTGTACGCCGGCGGTGGCCGTCCCGTGTTTCTCCTGCCCGGTCTCATCCAACGCCCCGACCGCCAGGCCGCTACCGCGACCGGACCGGCGGGCGGCCTCATCCAGTCCTGCTACCGCGAACCGGCGCACCGCGCCCATCGCCGCGGCCTCATCCCAGCACGCCCGGTTCAGCAGCCGTTGCGTCCGGTCGGGCGTCTTATCGCCGATCAGCTTCGCGATCGTCCACCCGTTGCGCCGCGGCACGTCACTCATCACCGCCGCCGTGTACTTACCTGCATGCAGCCACGCTTCGGTCCGGGTGAACGCCGGCCTCATCGAGGTCAGCAGCTCGGTTCGCTTCCGGCGGCCCAGCCGGGCCGCTACCCTGGCGGCGGCAGCCGCCTCACGTCGTTGTTTCGTCACACAAACATGATCTTGAGGCGGCTGCGCTGCGCCATGTCACGACACGCCGTGGTCATCCCAGGTCAAACGGTCACTGGCGACTGCGTGCTAGCCGACCTTGGCCGCCAGGTCCTCATAGGCAGGCTGGAGCTCGTCCCACCGCGCGTCGCTGTCGCAGCGCTCACGCCCGGCGAGGTGGGCGGCGAGATCCTCGACATGGACCTGCACCCCCGCCCCGTAGGCGGCGAGCAGGCCCAGGGGCATGCCCCGTTCCTCGGCGACCAGGATCGTCTGGTCGCCGCGCGCGGCCAGCGTGACCTCGATGACAAGCTCGTGCTGCTGGCCCAGGCCGTGGGCCAGCAGCAGCCGCCGCGGAGGCTCGCACGCTTCCACGCGCCCTGTGCCTTCCGATCCGCTGGCAAAAAAGCGGTACCGGTACTCACCGCCCAGGCGCAGGTCGCCCGATACCTCGCCCATCCAGCGGGCCAGACGCAGGGGATCGGTGAGTGCCGACCACACGTCGTCGATATCGGTGTCGAAGCGGTCCTCCATCCGCACGACGCCCTTGCCATCTGCCGATCGCAGGCTGCCCAGGATGCGGGCGCCCGCACGTGCATTGCTGGTCATCTGGTGCTCCTTCGTTCGCGTTTCCCCCGGGCCACCTCGGTGTGCAGGGCATCCAGCCGCTGCTCCCACAAGGCCCGGTACCGGCCCAGCCATTCATCGACCTCGGCGAGCGGCTCGGGGCGAAGACTGTAGACCCGCCGCTGCGCCTCCTGGCGAACCTCAACCAGCCCCGCCTCCCGCAGCACCCGCAGGTGCCGCGATACCCCCGGCCGGGCAATCGGCAGCAGCGCCGCCAGCTCACCCGCGGTTGCCGGACCGCCGGTCAAGGCCTCCAGCATCGTCCGCCGGCTCTCGTCCGACAGCGCCCGCACGACCGCGTCCATCACGTGAGCGTACCCAGATAGTTACGTAACTGTCAAGGTACATAAGCGAGCACAAGTGCGCCATGCCACACCAGCGAACCGGATGCGGGCACTCCGCCGCAGGTCACAACCCGAATGGCGGCTGCCGTGGTAGGCCCCAGGCGAAGTCAACTTCGGTCTATCGGGCGCAAGCAGCTCGGGACATAATCGAACCACTGTTGGTCATCCTCGGCCACGCGGAGCTTCACCAGCCAGACCAGGCGCTCGCCTGTGGCCCATTGTGTGAACGGCTGTACCCTGGCCCAGGACAAGACCTCGCACGGGCGGAACTTCCCGTCAGTCCACATGATCTCGGCGCGCGCCCCGCCACGGACGCCAAGCAAACCTATGCAAATTATTGGACGGGCGCTTTGGAGTGTTCCCGCTTTTCTGGACACCCGATTAGGCTGCCAGCTGACTGAGTTGCCTATATCCTAGTTCATATTCTATTGGCGTCAAGTACCCGAGTGTTGAATGTCTCCGGATCATATTATAGTAGTTGCCGATCCAGTCGCCGGTCTCCCGCTCGAGATAGGCTATCGTCGGCCACGGGCGGGTGTGGATGAGTTCTTTCTTATACGTAGCGAAGAACGATTCCGATACCGCATTGTCGTAACAGATCCCCGTCCGGCCCAGGGACCTTCTTATATTATTCTCCGTGCAGTAGGCGTCGAAGACCGATGAGGTGTACTGGCAGCCGCGGTCGGAATGGAAGATCACCCCCGCGGGCGGCCTGCGGGCGGCGAGGGCCATGTCCAGGGCCGCGGTGACCAGGCTGGTCCGCATGTGCCCGGCGATCGCCCAGCCGACCACGGCCCGTGAGTGCAGGTCGATGACGGTCGCCAGGTACGCCCATCCGTCCCAGGTCCTGATGTAGGTCACGTCGCCGCACCAGCGGGTGCCCGGCAGCGCGGCGGTGAAGTCGCGGCCGATCAGGTCCGGGGCGGCGACCGGCCGGTCGCCGCCGATGGTGGTCCGCTTCCACGCTTTCGGGTGGCGTCCTTGCAGGCCAGCGGCCTTCATCAGGCGGTGGACGCGCTTATGGGACACCAGGTGGCCCAGCGCGGCCAGGCCGGCCCGCATCCGGCGCACGCCGGGATTGCCCCGGGCGCGCTCGTGCACCTTCCGCATGACCGCGATGAGGGCCGAGTCGTCCTTCTCCCGCTGGGACGGCTCCGCGGAACACCAGGCGTAGTACCCGGACCGGGACACGCCCAGCTGGGCGCACATGAACGACACCGGGTAAACGCCGGAATCAGCCCAGCCCGCGATGGCAGCGAATCTCACTGACTGCCTTTCGCGAACCAGGTCGCCACTTTTTTTGCGAACTCCACCTGCATCCGCAGCTCGGCGATCACCGACTTGTCATCCCTGGACTCGGCCCGCAGCCGGATCAGCTCCACCCGCTCGGACTCGCCCAGCGGGGCATCCGGGTTCGCCCCGGACTCCGCGGCCTCTCGTGCCACCTTCACCCACTTGCCCAGAGTCATCTCATGGACGCCGATGTTACGGGCGACCTCAGCGACCGAACGGCCGCCGTCGAGGACGAAAGCTACCGACTGCTCCTTGTACTCCGGCGTAAATGCGCGGCGTGTCGAACCCATTTCTCGCTCTCCCGGAAAATCCGGGCAGCTAAGCCGGGTGTCCACCGAAGCGGGAACGGTTCAGTCCTGGCCGCACTCGATCGCCTATAGAAGCGCTCCGGAGTGGGAACGAAGGCTAGCTGCTGGCCTCGAATAACTGGACAATCTGAAAGAGGCGAGCTGGGCTCGGCGCGTGACTGACGGTCGGCAGCCTCCGATAGGTCATTTCCCGGTATGGGAAATGCTTGGTCAGATCAGCGCTGATGCCGCCCCGCGAGCCCAAGGCCAGACGGATGTCGCTAGGGCGTAGAACCGAAGAGGGCATCGGGCACGTTTGCAGCAGCCGGAAGGGCGGTCTTCCATCGGTCGATCCATTGTTTCCGCTCCTGATTAGCTACCGCTACCGTCTTCGCTTCGAGCAACCCTTGCAGGGCAACTGCCAGAGACAACCGAGCGAGCTGCTCCACGAACGCCTGCACCGTCTCTGCTGACTCGTCGTCAACCGGCCCGCCATGAGCCAGCGCATTTCGCACTCGCCGGAGGCGCTCGAGCGTTAGCTTCCACTCGCTTTCAAGGTCGGCAAGCCATGCGGGCAGCGCCGACAAGGTAAACCTGCTGACAGCGTCCCGCACGCGCCGCCCGATGTTGTCGTGAGGATCGAAGATACGAGCCAGATCGGGGAGGGCGTTGAAGCCTTCCCTGAGGTCTAGCGCGTACCCGCCCGGCTGGTACATCGTGATCCTCTGACCGAGCTTCTGGAGGTAGTCCTTATCTGCCTGGTTGGCGATCGTCTGCGCCCCTGACAGGCACGCGTCGATCACGCCGCGCAGCCGCTGCATCATGAGGTACCTGATCCACCGTGCTTGCTGGAAGTCGTCGACGTACTTCTGCCACGGCGTAGCGCCCACGCGCTGCGACAAGAGTTCAAGTACCCGGACATGCAACAAAACCGCAGCCAGCGGGGGCTGTTTCCGAGCCTGTTCCCACCAGTGAACTGCCTTGACGACCTCCGAGAACTCCGGATCAGTGATCGGTAGGTGTGCGCGCAGCTTTGTCGCCAGATCGGCCAGCTCTGCATCCATGGCGTCTTGGTAGATGTCATTTGCCCGGTGCGCATCGGGGCGAACAGCTTCAAAGCCCGCTAGAACCTGGACGCGGTCATCGACCGCGAGGAGGTACCCCGTCATGCGGCGCCAGAGGGTGTCACCGATGTTGAAACCAGCTAGGGCTACGACTGCCTCTGCCTGTTCGGTTGCGACACGGACTGGGTCGGTCCAGGCACCCGTACCGAGATCTATTCGTGCGAGGACCTCACCCGCGCCGCCCGGCAGGTCACTTGGCCTGACGAAGCCCTCGGTGAACTGGAGCTCGCTCGGGACGGGCGTGGCCCCCGGACGGCCCCTTTGACTAAGGGCGTGCTGCAGCCACTGGGCCTTATAGAAGGAGACTGGACCGACGTCCTGCGTGTACCTGCCGTTTCCTGCAAGGTCGAAGGCAATCCAGACGACATAATGGCCCTGTGTTGCGGGCTTCGTCAGAAGCCGGTCGCACAGCCCAAGCTGCTGCATCTCAGTCAGCCCCGCGCCGGTCGCCGGTAGTGGCCGCGGAACCTCGTCCTCACGGATGTCACCGAGCCAGAGCCGCGCCAAGGAGACTCCGAAGGCTTGGTTACCTAGGACGTCGCTAAGGCGGCGGCTCATCTGCTCAGCGTCGTGGTCGCCCTCCCGCACCAACTGCCAGAAAAGCTCCCGTCGAAGACTGAGCGCCTCCCAGGTCACTGCCGGGTCGCGGCACGCCTCCGTGAGGTCGCTCCAGGCACCTACTCGAGTCTGGGGCTGGGCCCACCTTGCGCTTAGCTGGTTGAGAAGCTGCTGATCGGAAGAGCGGCGGGCTTGAAGCAGAGCTTTCGTGCGGTCCTCATTGCTAGTGATATCAGCATCGAGTTGACCAGCCACCGAAACCGCCGCCGCGAGATCCGTGCCGAGTACGGTTCGAAGGTCTGGCCCCAGACGGCCGACACTGCGCTGGAAGTCGGCGATAGCCGACTTCCAGCCCTGTCTGTGCTGCCCGTCGTAAGGGCGTCGGTCGGCAAGCCAGCCCTGCAAAGCACGCGTAGCAGCCACGATGCTGACTTCCTCGGCTGGCGTCCAGTGAACGTCCGGCGACAGGACTGCAGAACGCAGCTGGTCTACCCAGCTCGGCGGATAGTTTCTCAGCGCGTTGAACGGTGGCATAGCCGACTTTCCCAGTAGGTTCTCATCTTTCCTTGTCACCTGCCACTGCCCTGACCTGGTCTGCGGCAGGCTGTCTCATCGATCTGTCGTCAGCTTTTTCTCACTGATCTGTCATTTTCCTCGGCGACTGGACGCTGGCGCCCGTCCGGATCTTGCCGACGTGATTATCGGGCTCTTCGAAGTTAACCGGGATCGTGTTTCCTGCCGGTCACCAGGTGTGATCGCCGGGTAGTCGCATTGTGTGACCGCCGGGTGCCACGCGTGCAGGCCATGCGGACCCGGCGCCGCTGGTTCACCGGGTTGCGGAAGGAATATGCCATGCGGGCCTCGAGCTTGGCGATCCGGTTCAGGCTCTCGGACCTGGCGTTCGTCACCCCGGTCAGCACGGCATGCACCACCTCGTCCTGCCAGCGGGATATGGTCCTGGCCGCGGTGACCAGCTCGGGGATGTCGTCGTTCTGGACGCACCAGTCATAGAAGCGGAACAGCCGGTCCCGCACGTCCCGCTCGCACGGGGTGGACCCGGTGACCCTGGCCCGCAGGTTCAGCACGTCGCGGAGCTTCTCCTTGCCGATCCACGCGGCCAGGATCTCCTGGCCGCGCCGGTCACCGCCCAGGGTGTCCATGACCTTGGCGAACTGGGCCGGGGCGAGGTGCTCGAGGTTGCGCACCAGCAGGCCCTTGACCCCGTACTCCGGATCGCCCGACCGGCCCCGCCGCCCGTACCTGGCCCGCACCACCCGGCGCCGCACGTCCCCGGTCATCTTCACCGCGAGCTGGACGACGTGGAACAGGTCCACCACCAGCTGGGCGCGCGGCAGCATCCGGCGCACCGCGGACGCGTAGATGGAGCACATGTCAATGGCCACCACCTCGACGGCGTCCCGCCACGCCGGGCTGGCCTGCCACATCCAGTACGCGGCGTCATCAGCGGTACGACCCTCTACCTGCCCCAGCAGCCCCTGATCCCCGGCCAGGTCAAAGAAACAGGTATGCCAGCGATCGGCCAGCAGCACGTACTCCCCGCTGTTCTCATCGATCCGCCAGCGGGCCGTCCGCGGCGGTGCTCATCGATCCCCAGCTGCGCCACCAGCCCATCGGCGCGGCCAGCACCCGATCGGCCCGACCGGCGAACGCCTGATGGGCCACCGGCCACGACATCCGCTGCCACCGGGCGGCCTCGGCGACCGTGCAGCCCCGCTCGGCGACCTCCGCGCCTGCCAGCTGCCGCAGCCGCGTGGTCAGCCGGCACCGCGGCGGCACCGCCGGCAGCGACTCGGTGAACGTCATGCGCCCGCAGGCCGGCGCCTGGCACTTCCACCGCCGCTTCAGCCAGCGCACCGACACCTCGTCCAGGCCCCGCCGCAGGTCACGCGGCCGAGTCAGCACGTTCTCGTGCACAGCACCGGAGACCGTCCCGCACTCCGGGCACGCCGCCGCGCCCGGGTGATCGGCGACCACCCAGACAGTGATGCTGCCGTCGGCCTCCGCCTCGGCCTCGATCACTCGCAGGCCGTCCACGCCGAACAGCGCAGAGGCCGTATCCTGGACCACGGTGCCCGCGGCTCCCTGACGATCATGTTTCCTTCAGAAGATCCATGATCTTAGGGACCGCGGGCCTCTTGATCACGACGGCGCGCCGCTTACCGCCGCCGGGTCCCCCGGAAACCGCGGCCGTGTCCCGTGAGCCGTGCACGTCCAGCAGCCACCGCCGATCGCGGACAGTAGTCACGCTGCGACGCCATCCCGGTTAACCTCGAAGGCCCGTCAATGCCCAGCTTGGAAGGTGTACCGCAACGTGCGGTTACAGGCTCTAACCTGCGGATTTGCCTCTGCGAGGGCGTTCGGTACCGACCGCTGATGACCCTGGCTAATGGCACGCCAATGGCACGGCCTGAAGTCATCTCCTTTCGCCCCGGTGCCGCCGCACACCTTGCAGACCATAGGCGTGCAGGTGTGCGCAGTTCGGTTGCAGGTGCATTCCGGAGCTGGCGCCAGGCCGCCGCCCTTGCATGCAGGGCACTTGCCGTGCTGGGCTTTGCCTTGCTCGTGGTCCTGGTGCTCGTCGACCCACGCCAGGGCGCAGGTCCAGTGACAGGCCTTGCCCCGCGATGACCGCATGATCGCATGATCGCGGGCAGGTTGCAGCGGACGCAGGGTGCAAGATCCTGGGCAGCTGTCCATCCGCGCTGGTCGAGTCTGGTGGTCATCGGGTTCCTCCTGGGCCGTACTGTTGACCTCCTGCCTGGTGGCCTTCACCCGACGGGCGCCGATCATGCGGCCCAATGTCACAAGATCTGGCTACAGTCAGGCAGGCTGCTTACGTTGGCCTCTTCGCCCGAAGCCATGTGTGGACAAGCTGCGGAGAAATCGGTGAGAGATCAGCTCTGACAACCTGGGGTCGGGTGGTCGATCGCGCGGCCTCACCGGTCAGGGCTGTAGGCACCAGCAGCGAATCAGAGTACAGTTATGTCGCGTCCTCGTGGCTGCAGTGAATGAGGCACGTCGGTTCAGAATACTGAACGGCAGGCTTAATCCATGCTCGCTGCCCTCCTTGGTTTCGTTGGCGTTCTAGTCGGCGCCATTTTGACCCACCTGTTCGCGATTTCGAACGAGTGGCGAAACCGTCGCATGGAGGCAATGGTAGCGAGCGTGACCGCCAGCATTCGACTGCTTGGCGCCCATGAGGGTATCTACAATCTGTTCCTGGGCGGAGGTGCTCCGCCTCTTACCGATGATCGCGCCATTAGAGCACTTACGGAACGGAGTGAGGCATTCACTGAATGGCGCATGGCTCGTGCTCGACTGGATATTTTGGTTCCTGATGATGAGAATTTGCGGCAGGCCATAGACCGCTTCAATGCCGCCTTTGTCACAGCAGATGGTTGGGTATCGCTATACCTAAAAGAAGGCGAGAATTTCCATTTTGGCGAGGTCGCAGAGGCGGACCATGAAAGGTGGACAGAAATGCGTGCCGCCCGGCACGATATTATAACCCGTTGTCGAATCCGTTCTCGGCAGGATGCACGTTGGCGTGAGCGTCTAAGATTGACTTTTACTAACCGTTAGCCCCTACGGTCTTCCGTTCCTGCTAAAGGGTCGTGGAGGTTGCACCGCGGCTATTCGGGCTCTATTGCACCTTCCGTTTCATCGGGTGCCGCAAGTGACTTGGGAGGTGGCCCGATGCGGCCAGGATGGAAGGTCGCGTCCAGGAAGCCGATGTACCGGTGGTACGCGTCATCCGCGTCACGGCAACCGAAGCCTGGTGGTATGGCGCCCTGGTCACCGCCGTGATAGGGATCGCGGGCTCCGGTCCACTCGCCGAACCAGTGCATCGCCCTTATGCGCCCTGTGGGGTTCCGTAACTCGGCCACTGGCCCTGACCTGGGCTTCTACGCAGCCCGCTCGTATTCGTTTATGAGGCCGCCCAGAACGGGCCGACGCTTGATCCGCTCCCGGGAGAGGTCGGC
>Ga0181530_10005946_pt1 | contig 12211 bp, 8 predicted proteins | sample PEATcosm2014_Bin_42_FD_119769 | JGI IMG/M metagenome (GOLD analysis project Ga0181530, IMG submission 119769) | Peatland microbial communities from MTU Mesocosm Facility, Houghton, MI, USA - PEATcosm2014_Bin10_60_metaG | ecosystem: Environmental > Terrestrial > Soil > Wetlands > Peat | place... | reverse complement strand
TCGATCCCAAGCGTTTCCCCTGGGTCTTCTTCGCGGACTCATTCATGTGGCCGTTCAATAATGAACGCGAGACCGCGCGCAATCCCGACGAAGGCGTATTCATTCCCTTGCAGGAAAAAATGCTGCATCGCTCGATGCAGCAGGAGAACGTCAGCAAACTTCCGGCTAACCTCGCCGACTATTTGAAGTTCATTACCTTGGTCCTCGAGGACAATTCGAAGCGTGGCGGCATCGCCATGAAGTTCGAGGTCGCCTATTTCCGCCCCATGACATTCAGCGACCCGGCTCGCCCGCAGGCCGAAGACGTTTACCAGCGCTACGTGACCGGCGGCATTCCCAGCGAGAAGGACTACCGCACGTTCCAGGATTTCATCTTCCGCTACCTCATTCAGGAAGGCGGCCGGCTCCATCTGCCGGTGCACATTCACACTGCCATCGGCATTGGCGACTACTTCAATTTGTCCCAGAGCAACATCATGAGCCTGGAAAGCGTGCTGCGCGACCCGCGTTACGCCTCCACCATTTTCGTCATGATCCACGGGGGCTATCCGCTGGAGCGCGAGGCCATCTGGCTGGCCGCGATGAAGAACGTCTACCTCGACTCTTCTTTTGGCGAACTGGCTCAGTATCCTGCCGCATTCAAGGAAACGCTCAAGATGTGGCTGGAAACTTTTCCTGACAAGATCACTTTCGGAACCGACTGTTTCCCTTACAATCAGGTGTTGGGCGCGGAAGAGAGCTACTGGCTGGGGGTGCAATCGTCGCGCACGGCGCTGGCCGCGGCTTTGGCCGAGATGATCTCGGAAGGCGAAATCACCGAAGCCCGGGCGCTGGAATTGGCTCACGCCTATTTGCACGACACAGCTGTGAAGTTGTACGAAGGCAGAGTGCACTGAGGACATACACCGAAAGACATGGCGAAAAAGAAACCGAGACCGAAATCGAAAATCAAGGCACGAAGCGCGAAGCCCCAGTCCCGCGCCAGGAGCGCCCACGCCCGGCAACCTGCTCGCGCCGCGCTGCAATACATTCCCTGGAGCACGATCCCGCTCGAGGATCTCAACCCGTTGCTGCAGCGCCAATTCGTGGTCGGCCAGGAAATCATGCTGGCGCGCGTGTTGCTGAAGAAAGGATGCATCGTTCCCGAGCACAGCCATCACAATGAGCAACTCACCTACATCCTTGAAGGCGCGCTCAAGTTCTGGATTGACGGCAAAGAGATCGTCGTGAACGCAGGCGAAACTCTCTGCATCCCGTCCAACATGCCGCACAAGGCCGAGGCCCTCGCCGACACCGTTGATCTCGATGTGTTCTGCCCGCCTCGCGCGGATTGGATCAACCGGACCGACCAATATTTGCGGGCGCAGAAATAAATCCAGGCTATGCATCCTCCCTCCACTTCCGCGCCGCGCGTGCGTCAAGCGGACTTCCTTTTCCGCTGTATCGGCTGTGGCGACCTCAGCGACGCCGCCGGTCAGGACTTCCGTTGTTCCCGCTGCGCCGATCTGCTCGAAATCACTTACCCGCAGTGGCAAAAGGCTAAGCCGAGCGCGGAGAATCTGAAGTCCGCATGGTCCCGGCGGCGGCTGTCGCTGAGCCCCGTCGATCTCAGCGGCGTCTGGCGTTTCCGGGACCTGCTCCCCACGCTCGAACCCGCACCCGGTGCCACACGCGACGACGGCCAGCAGGTCATCACCCTCCGCGAAGGCAATACCCCTCTCTACGAGCTTCCGCAGTGTGCCGCCATCACCGGCGTCCCGCGTTTGTTCGCGAAACATCAGGGCACGAATCCCACCGGTTCCTTCAAAGACTGTGGAATGACCGTCGCCGCCACCTTTGCCCGCCGCGCCGGATTTCGCTGGGTCGCCTGCGCCTCCACCGGCAACACTTCCGCCTCCATGGCTGCCTACGCCGCTCGCGGCGGCATGCGCAGTCTGGTGCTCGTCCCCGAGGGGAAAATATCCTGGAGCAAACTCTCTCAGGCCCTTGACTACGGGGCCGTCACTTGCCAACTGCGCACTGACTTCGATGGCTGTCTCCGCCTGCTCCAGGAACTGGTACGGCGCGCTCCCGTCTACCAGTTGAACTCCATCAATCCCTTCCGGCTGGAGGGTCAGAAGACGCTCGCGCTCGAACTGCTCGAGCAACTCGACTGGCAACCGCCCGATCACATCATCGTTCCCGGCGGCAACCTGGGGAACAGCTCGGCCATCGGCAAAGCATTGCTGGAAATGCGCGATCTCGGCCTGATTGCGCGGCTTCCGAAGTTGTCTGTCATTCAGGCCGAAGGCGCCAACGCGCTGGTACGCACGCTGCGCGAAACTGGGGGAAAGCGATTGGTCAGTGTTCAAGCCGAAACCCGCGCCACTGCAATTCGCATTGGCAACCCCGCCTCATGGAAGAAGGCCGCGCATGTTCTCGAAGCCACCGGCGGAGCTTGCGAGCAGGTCAGTGAAGTCGAGATTGCTCAGGCCAAGGCTGAGATCGGCGCCGAGGGTATCGGGTGCGAGCCGGCATCGGCGGTTACCCTTGCCGGGTTGAAAAAACTCGTGAAGCAGAATTTTGTGAAACCGGATGAAAGCGTGTTCCTGGTCCTGACCGGAAATCTGCTGAAGGACCCTGACTTCACCATCGATTTCCATCGCGGTGACTTGTTCAAAGGATCGGCCGACGAAAGCGCGAGCGCTCGCTTGGCCCCGCTGCGCCGCGCACCCATCGTTCTGGATGCCGCGCTGGACGCCGTCACGCGAGTGCTTGAGCAAGCCGAGAAGTCTTGAGTGGAATCATGACAACGAAGGGCAACAAGTCGCGAAAGCCGTTCCGCATTGCGCTGCCGGCTACCTCTGCCAATCTCGGGCCAGCCTTTGACGCTGCCGCGCTGGCGATGGATTTCTACATCAAGATTGACGCCCACGCAGCCGAAGCATTCTCCATTACGGCCAGCGGACGCGACCGCGAAATCTGCGGGCGGCTCGAAAACCACCTCATTCTGACCACCTACCGCGAGGTGCTCGCGGCCGAGGACCGCCCGCTGACGCCACTATCCCTCCGCATCGCCAACGAAATCCCCATCGGCAAGGGCTGCGGTTCCTCGGCGGCTGCGCGTCTGGCTGGCATCGCGCTGGCGGCGCATTTCGGCCGGCTGCGCTGGACCGACGCGGAAATCATCGGCGAAGCATCACGCCGCGAGCATCATCCCGACAACGCTGCTGCCTGTTGGCTGGGCGGTCTAGCCGTCGCGCGTATGTCCGCGGAAGCGGAAGCTGAGGTCGTGTGTCTGCGCCCCAAAGGAAAGTGGCCGCTGCTTTTGGCTGTGCCTGAACAGAGCCTTTCGACCGAGGAGGCGCGGCGCGTTCTCCCCGCGCAGTATTCCCGCTCCGATGCCGTCACCAACGTGCAGAACTCCATGCTGCTTCTCGCGGCCTTCACTCAGGGACGCCCCGACCTTCTCTCCGCCGCCCTCGAAGACCGCATCCACCAGCCCTATCGTGCTGCGCTCTGCCCCTTGTTTCCGTGCCTGCGAGAGTTGAAACGAAAGGATGGCATCCTGGGCGTGGCGCTCAGCGGCGCTGGTCCGTCAGTACTGATGTTTCTCGATCCTCGCGTCGCGGCGCAAAAGGTCCGGGGAATCGTCGGCGCCCATCTGGCACGAAATGACCTCACCGCTGAACTGCTGCCGACCTCGATCAGCTTGCGGGGAGCGCGTTCGTCGGGACGTTAAGTGTTCACCTCCGAGCTGAGGGCGGGTTCTTCCCAACAACTTTTGGGAGGCGATGTGGAAAGGTGCGAAGCTTACCGGCTGGCAGGCGGTATGATCCCGTTCATCCGCAGATACACCGCCATCTGCCCGTAGTGGTCGAAGCCATGCGCGGTTACGCTTGTGGCTAACCCCAGCCGCGACACCTTGCCTTCTCCGAACGGGCTCTTCACGGTTTCGGTGACGTTCTTCTCATTGATCGTAGCGATGGCCTTGTGCACGTACTCGAAAGAGTCCTTCAAGTATTTCAAAGTGTCAGCCTTGGTTGTGATGGACGCCGGACCAGACTCGTCACCGATATCCGCCGGGGGTTTCTCCTGCAAGATCGCGGCCGCGAGTTCGTAGTTCACCGCGGCAACGTGCTTGATCTGCTCGGCAAACGTCCGGACGCCCTTGAACTCGCCGTTGGTCGGAGCAAATCCGAACTTGTCTTCCGGCATGGCCTCAGCCGCGGGAACGAACTCGCGCTCAAAATTGCTCACGCTCCGATCCAGTAACTGAGTGATCGTAAGATGTTCTGGCTTCGGCTTGGCTGCCTGTGCCGCGGCGGCAATCGTTAGCGTTAACAATGCACATGCCAACAAACTCAGTCGTTTCTTCATGAGGCTCCCCCATCGTTTCCCGGTATCTCACTGCCCGTTGTCAGCGGAGCGCCGAAGGGCCACTCCCCGCCTTTCCACGCTCTTATCATATATATTGCGACGCCGGTCAGCAGAATCACAGTGGCATACCGCACTTCCTTCTGCCAATTCTCACGGTTGAACAAGATGAACAGGAACCCCGCGCTGGCCGCGAGTGCCGGCAGCGGAAACAGCCACATGCGGAACGGCCGGGGCAGATCGGGCTGCCGGATCCTGAGCAAAATCGCCCCCACCGCCTGCAACAAAAACTGCAGAACAAGGCGAATCACCACCAGAGCCGCGATCGCGTCTTTGAGCCGCAGAAAACAGAACGCTGCCGCCACCACTCCCAATGCCAACAGCGAAACATGCGGGAAACAGTGTACCGGATGCACTTTGGCGAAAGCCCTGAAATAGTTTCCATCCCTGGCTGCCGCGTAAGGAACCCGGGAATACCCGAGCATCAGCGAAAAAACTGAGGCAAACGCTGTCATGATTACCAGCCCTGTGACCAACCGTGCTGCCCAGCCGCCATAGATCCTCTGCATGAACAGCGACACAACATACAGGCCACTGTTGTTTTGCCCCGCCTGGAGCATCTCCCGCCAAGGGATCACGGCCATAATGCACAGGTTCATCATCAGATATAGACAGGCCACCAGCAGAATGGAAAGCAGCAGCGCCCGCGGAATATTCTTTCCCGGATCTTTAATCTCGTCGCCCAGAAAGCAAACGTTGTAGTAGCCCCAGTAATCGTAAGTGGCGACGAGCATGGCTCCGCCCAGCCCAGTCAGGAATTGGTGAGAGAGTGTGAATGCGCCCGGTGGAAAATCGAATGCCCGTGCGGCGTTGAAGTGCGTCAGCCCGGCAAAGATGATCCAGCCAATCGTTCCCATGACGCCGAACCACAACACTTTCGAAAGCCGCCCGATCACTGTGATGCGCCGGTAAAGCAGCAGCACCGCAAAGAAGCAAACCAATACCGCAAGCGCCGTCCCCGGCGTGACGATCCAACTGAACTGCAACGTCCCTGCCCACGGAATGTGCAGCGCAGCTTCATGATGCGCGTACACTATTTCCAGGTCCCGCCAGTAATACGCCGCATATCCCGCCATGCCGATACACCCGGTTGCAATCGAAAGCGGGGCGCTGAACGATACCTGCCAGATAAACAAGAAAGAAATCAGCCGTCCCCATTTCTGCGGCCCATAAATCTCGCGCAAGTAGCGATACGATCCGCCCGAAGCGGGTAGCGCCGCGCCCAATTCGGCAGTCACCAGGCCGTCGCACACGGCAAGCAGCGCACCCGCGATCCATCCCAGCAGGGCCTGAGGGCCGCCCATTGCGCTCAAAACCAGCGGCATGGTGATGAACGGCCCCACGCCGATCATGTCGATCATGTTCAGTGCTGTGGCGCTTCCCAGACCCATGCCACGGATGAGGCCGTGAGAACTTGAGTTGATTTGAGGAGGAGATGGCATTCTTGAGGAGTTAGACGAGGGCTATGGAAGAAGCAGGATCCTCCCGGCGATCTGGCGCTGCTCGAAGGCCGCATGGGCGCGGGCGGCTTCGGCCAATGGATACGTTCGATCGATCTTAATGGAAAGCTTTCCTTGCCTGATCCATCCCACGAATAGCTCAAGGTAATGAGGATACTCCTTGAGGTAGGGAAGTCCATTGGTGCGGGTAAGAAACAGAGATCCCTTTTCCTGCAGCATCATCAGGTCGAAGGGAGGCACGTATCCGCTGGACTGCCCGTAAATCACGAGGTACCCGCCCGGCGCCAGGCTGTCGAGGTTCGCCGCAAATGTGTCTTTTCCCACCCCGTCGTAAACGACGCTCACTCCCCGGTCTTGCGTGATCTTCCTTGCTTCTTTTGCGATGTCAGACTGCGTGGAAATAATGACTGCATCCGCGCCGGCAGCTTTGGCAAATTCGGCCTTTGCCGCCGTGGAGGTAACGCCGATCACCCGCCCGCCACGAATCTTCGCCATTTGGCAAAGCAGGAGTCCAATGCCCCCGGCCGCCGCCTGAATCAGGCACCAGTCTCCGGCTTTCACGGGATAGGCAAAATGCGTGAACGCGTAGGCGAGGAAGCCTTGATTCATCCCAGCCGCGGCCTGCTCGAAGCTGATGCCATCGGGTATGCGGGTCAAACGTACGGCCGGGACTACGGCATGGCTGGCGTATGACTTCCCGGCAAAGCTCACGCGATCGCCCAACCCCACATTACCGACCTCGGGCCCGAGGGCCTCGACGACTCCAACTCCCTGGCTGCCTAGCGTCGCCGGGAGAACCGGTTCGCCAACACCGGCGCGGCGATAAAACGCCTGCCCCACCAGTTCGCCTCGCCGCTTCTGCACGTCGAGAAAATTCACACTTGCCGCATGGACGCGCACCAGAGCCTGACCGGTGCGTGGCGCGGGGAGCGGGAGTTGCTCCAACTGCATGACCTCCGGTCCACCATAGGTGTGAATGCGAATAGCTCGCATGGTCGTTGTTTGTGTTCCGCCGCCGACTTCCTGAGTGTTGGAGGTCGGCATTTGGGTGACTTCTGACCCCTGACCTCCGACCCCTGACCCCTGGTCACTGCTTCTCATGTCCCGCGCTCAACAGATTCACATACAGCCGCACCGCACCCGGCACACCTGCCGGCAACTGCCGAAAGAACGCATATCCGGTGTAGATGTACGTTCCCTTGCCGTACCGCGCACGCAGCAACCCGCCTTTCTGCGGTTCTTCTCCAGGATCGTGACAGGCCAGTAGCGGCGTGAAGTGCTCATCCCACTCGCTCATAAAATACAACCCGCGCTCCTGCACCCATCCATCGAAATCGCGCGCCGTGATCGTATTCGGATAATGAAACACCCCGTCCTCGGGAGCCAGTATCTCCACCGGAGCTTCCTCCACGGAAACCCGCTCGCGGCTCAGCTTTGCAGGATAGGGAGTAAACTTTCCGCTATTAAAATCTCCGACGCCGGTGTCGTACTGGACCACAAGCGTTCCGCCGGCGGAGACGAAATCCAGCAGTTTCTGGTTATTCGTCACAACGTCTTTCTGAGTATCGTAAGCGCGGATGCCCAGCACAATCGTTCCATACTTGCTCATGTCCTCCGCGGCCAGCTTCTCCGCCGGAATCATCGTGACATCCATTCCCACCTGCCTCAGCACCGTCGGAATATCATCCCCCGCGCCCATGATGTAGCCGACTTTCAAATCATGCGGAGCTTGCACATCCACAATGCTCACGTGCTGGCGTGCCGGCTGATAGTAATAGAAACTGCCCAGGTCCTCGCGCGTGACCAGCGTGTATCCTTCGCGGTATGTCTCGCCCTCGGATTCAAGCACCGCGCTCACCGTGGTTCGTCCTTCCTGCAGTCCGGCAGGGAAGATCTTGAACTGGAAATCCTGTTTCTCTCCCCGCTTCTTGAATTCCGCCGCGGACTGCGCCGGCTCCGAGCGCCAACCTTCCGGCAACTCCAGTCGCAACACGCCGTGGGCCTCGCGCGCCCGATTGCTCGTTACTTCCACCGTAACCGTCGAAGTCGAGCCGTTGTGGGTCGAAATTATCTGCGTGCCAGGTTCCAGTTCCACGGAAAATGATGGCACGATGGCCAAGGGACGAGACCTGTGTTTTCCGGCGTCGTCCACAAACGGCGTGATCACGGCTGTGCTGATCCCGCTCCGTACTCCGCCCGCCCCGCCCATCGCGTACTCAACCCGCGCCCGCAGCGCGGGAGGCGGGAAGGGAAGGGTCGCATACTTTTCCTCATCCACATGATTCAAGCTGTCTGTCTCGGGATTATCCCGATGCCAGTACGGCCGCGTATATGCCGTGTCCTTCGGCACCCGCAGCCGGAAATTCGCGTGCAAATCCTCGCCCGGCTTTACCGTCTCGGGCCTTGTCTTTCCGCTGATCGTGTTCCATCCCGCCGGAACCTCCAGCTTGATGTGGTCGATCCGCAGTGACTGTTTTGAGCCGTTGTGAAGGGTCACAGCCACCAGAAATTCTTGGCCAGGCGAGACGGCAGTCAGCGCGTCCGCCTCCTTCGGCACGGCCACAGACCGTCCATCCGAAGACACGTCCGCCGTTAGGTTGACTCCCAACGCCAGATTCAAAGCCGTCTCTGCCTGCTGCTGCTTGTCCGCGATTCGCGTCAATAAATCCAGCTTCATCGCCGGACTGAGCCCGTTCCCGCAAACCTTGGCGCTGATGTGGTCCAAACCAGCCACGATCTTCATCAGAGGCGCAGCCGCAGCCGATAAATCATTGCCCTTCGTGGCTTCTGTAGCTTCCACAACCTGTTTCGCTATGTCTGCCAACTGCTGTCTTAGTTCAGACATTTCCCGAGGGGCCAGCCCCGGCAAGGTCGTGTCGATTCCGTCGAAGAAATCCTTCTCGTGTCCATCCTTGCCCGCAGCCGAAGGCACAACTGAATCCACCAGTTTGTAATACGTAAAGCGATCCCCGGGCTCGACGGTCCAGTTCGCCGCTCCCTGCGACATCTGGTGACGCAGTCCCTCCATGGCGAACTGCACATAAGACATGCCCAGTTGCGGGTTGCGCTCGCCCGTGTTGAACTTCACGGTCCAATCGGGATCAGGACACGTCATCGCGCCCCACGGGCAAACGTTTCCGATGTAAAGCTTCTTCGCCTGCCACGGCTGTAAGCCTTCGGAAATCTGCTTAGCAAAACGTTTCGGATCAGCCGCCGCGCGGAACGCTTCTCTTGTCAGAATGCTCGATACCTGATGATTTCCATGCCCGTCGCGCGCTGTGCCCGAAAACCTTGCCACCAGCACATCGGGACGAAATGTCCGAATCACCCGCACCATGTCGCCGAGCGCGACATCGTGCCCGCCCCACTTTTCAAATGTCTCTTGTGGATTCTTTGAGAATCCAAAGTCGGCCACGCGCGAGAACCGGTCCTGGATACCATAAAACTGATCCGACGCCAGCAATTCCAGGGTCCGTAGCACGCCCAGCACATCTGACAAATTGCTGCCAATCTTATTCTGCCCGCCCTCGCCTCGATTTAGCGTCATCAGCAGCGTGCTGACGCCCCGCCCGCGCGCCTCCAGCGTGAGCATGCCGCCATCTTCATCATCCGGATGCGCCACCACCTGCATCAACCGCGCCGCCGTTCCCAGTCGCAACAATTCCAGCCGCAATCCGGTCATACCTGCGTCCTGCGGAATCTCCGCCGTGATCCCCTGATAGAGCAACCCTGGAGGGTCGGCATTGATGTGATCAGCACCGGTGCTTGCCCCGGATGGATACGCCGCAGGAGTGGGTGCCCCATCCTTGCGCGTTTCTTGCGCAAGAGCCTGCCCTGAGCTTGTCGAAGTGGCGGGAATCTGCATGGCCAACACACAAACGGCGACCAGACCCGCACAACGCAGTGCAGGAGATTGCAAGCTCTGAAATGCAGAAAAAATGCCGCGCCCCTTCGGCGGCAAACTGGCACGTCCGGAATATCTCACGCTACAAGGATGGGGCCTAACCCCGGTTTGACGCAAATTCTTTCGCGTTGCGCCGCTCTGTGGGCGAGACGTCCACGTGACAGCCGGCAGGATGCCGGCACTACCTTACACATCGCACAACTCCGCCGCTTTTCGCAGCGCTTCCAACGGATCGCCGGCCGGCACAAATTCATGCGCTACGTAGCCGCGGAAGCCCCTATCGGCGATCGCCCGCATAACCGCGTCCCACTGGATTTCCTGCGTTCCGTCCAGTTCGTGCCGTCCCGGGACTCCACCGGTATGAAAGTGCCCGATCCACTGAATATTGTGGCGGATCGTTTCGATCAGATCGCCTTCCATAATCTGCATGTGGTAGATGTCGTACAGCAGCTTCACATTCGGCGAGTTCACTTCCTGCATCACACGCACTCCCCACGCCGTGTGGTCGCACATGTAATCGGGATGATCGCGCTTGCTGTTGAGCAGTTCCATGCAGATGGTCACCCCGTGATCCTCGGCAATTTTCTTCACCCGATTCATCCCCACGATCGTATTTCTTGCGCCTTCCTCGTCAGACATGCCGCCCCGGTTCCCGGAAAATGTAATGACGTTCGGAACTCCCGTTCTCGCTGCTCTTGGAATATTCGTGCGGAATGCCTGCTCGATCGCGGCGTGGTTCTCGACCCGGTTCAGAGCCTTGCGGATCTCGCCCCCGCCGGCATATCCCATCGTGCACACCAGGCCGTAGCGCCGCGGGATCTCATACTCGTCCGGCTGCAGCAGATCAATGCCGCGCAGCCCGATCTTCGCCGCGTACTCCGCCAATTGATCGAGAGGAATGTGGGGGTAGCACCACTGGCAGACGGACTGATGAATGTGTCCCTTCCGCACTACAGCCGGCGCATCGGAGCTCGCAGCCAGCGATGGAATCCCCATCGCTGCCGCGCCCATTATCGAAGACTTCAGTAGCGCGCGCCGGGTAAGTTTGTTCATAGAGTGAGAAGAGCGCCTGCGGAGAACTGACCCTAGAGAACTGGCAACGACCCCTGCCCCCTGCCTTACTGCCTTCCTTCTTTCAGCGTTGCCTGGCAGTTGCTCGCCGCGGTCAACACTTCATTGAAGGCCGCCTCTTTACGCAGATCCTTCAGCAGCGGATCATCCAGGAGCGCCGAATATGCGCAGTAATTCTGCTGCACCGCCGCCTTCAGCAGCCGCAGCGCCGGCTCATTCTGCCCGCAGGCCGCCATCAGAGACCCCACGTGATACCAAGCCTCCGCGTCCGGCTCCATCATCACTGACGCTTCCGTTTCCCGCACGATCCTGGCCAGGTCTGCGGGTCGCTGAGTCGCTGTGCACGCCTCCATCAACTCGCGGTGATACGACGAAGCCTTCCCCATGTTCTTCGTGGCATCTCGCGCTTCCGCGAGATTCCCTTCCGCCAGATAGATGTAGGGTGTCACCCACGCCGCCCACTCCGTTCCCGCATCCAGATGCACGAAGTCCATCGCCCGATCGGTCTTGCCCATCTCGAGGAACGACCACGCGCAGGAACGGAAACTGAAGTTCCCCGGATCGAGCGCCCGCGCCGTGTTGCACTCTTGCGTGGATTGATCCAGCATGCCCGCGTACCGCAGAACGTAGCTGAGCGCGAAATGAGCGTCGGCACTTTGGGGCCGCCGCCGCACCAGATCCGTTGCCGCATCGTAAGCGCGGCCCAGCTCTCCGCGCTCCACACGGTTCGTGATCAGGTTGCTCGCCGCCATCACTCGATTGGGATCGAGCGCAATCGCCCTTTCATACGCTGCATTCGACCGCTGGAACATTTCCTCGCCGCCACCGCCGTAAGTCGAGTCGTAGTTATAGCGCAGCCCCAGGGCTTCCCACGCGGGCGCATAGCTTGGGTCGATTCCAACCGCCCACTCCAGCATCCGGATCGCTTCCTTGTTGGGCGTCGGATCGTGTGGCACCGCAACGCTCCGCAAATAGAAGTCATAAGCCTGCTGGTTCTTGGGCCGCGACGCCGTCTCCACCTCTCCGCCTTCATTTCCCAGCACGGGCAACAACCCGTGCTGCACCTGCGTGCTGAGTTGCTCATGCAGACCAATCAGATCGTCGGCCTTCGCCGTGACCGTGGTCTGCCACAGCAGCCGGTCGGTAGGGACATCAATCGCCTCCAGAGTCACGATCAGCTCGTCGCCCTGCTTGCGGAACGATCCCGACAGCAACCTCCCTACCCGCAACTCCTGTCCCACTTTCTTCGGATCCAAGTCCAGCGCCACGTACCTCCGCGTGACCGACGACGGCCGCACTTCGAGCGATCGCGAATACGTCAGCACGCTCGTCAACTCATCCGCCAGAGCGAACCGCAGGT
>Ga0181530_10005945_pt1 | contig 12213 bp, 9 predicted proteins | sample PEATcosm2014_Bin_42_FD_119769 | JGI IMG/M metagenome (GOLD analysis project Ga0181530, IMG submission 119769) | Peatland microbial communities from MTU Mesocosm Facility, Houghton, MI, USA - PEATcosm2014_Bin10_60_metaG | ecosystem: Environmental > Terrestrial > Soil > Wetlands > Peat | place... | reverse complement strand
CTGACGGGACGCACCTCCAAGGAAACCTCGCCAGCGGGCAGGCATCTGTGATTGGCGGCGGCTTGAACAATACGAACAGCGGTTATGCGACAACGATCGGCGGCGGCTTGCTAAACAGCGCAAACAGCAGCACCAGCGGTTTCTTGTACGGCGGCTCGACCGTGGCGGGCGGCGAGGGCAACAAGGCCAGCACTGATTTCGCGACGGTGGGTGGCGGGGTCCTCAACACCGCCAGTGGCCTCTATTCTACAGTTCCCGGCGGCCTCGACAATGTCGCCGGCGGTGCCGGCAGTTTTGCCGCCGGGCAAGATGCCCAAACGACTCATGCCAATACCTTCATCTGGGGCGACGCGTCACAAACTCCTTTCACGGGCGCTAACTATGACAATGGTTTTAACGTGCTCGCTTCGGGCGGGGTCTTTTTCTTCAACGGCCCTGAGGGAGTGCACGTTGACTTTTTGAACCAGAACACCAATTCCATCCAGTACGGGCTGCGCTTCGGCGCCGGCAGCAGCGGCGAGGGCATCGGTTCCGAACGCGTGCCCGGCGTCAACCAGTATGGGTTGGACTTTTACACGTCGTCTAGCGACCGGATGTCCATCGCCAACAACGGTTTTGTCGGCATCAACACCACTAGCCCGTCAGAACGACTTGAAGTCAACGGCCAGTACGTGCTGATAGACGGGGCCAACGCGGACGACGGGAACGGCCCGATAGATGCCTACATCGGCGGCAGTGGTTCGGGCAGTGACGTGCAGATCGGGAGCATGAACAGCGCCATCACCGCCGTCGGGTTCTGGAACTACGCCGCCGGCGCCTGGATGCATATCGCTTGCAGCTCGATCACGATCAACGGGGGTTCGGATGTGGCCGAGCCTTTTACAATTACGTCCGGCAAAGAGGAAGTTCCGCAAGGCGCGGTGGTGGTGATAGACAAGCAGCACCCCGGCCAGTTGAGAATGAGTGACCAGCCTTATGACCGGCGCGTCGCTGGCGTCGTCAGCGGTGCGAACGGGATCAAGCCCGGCATCCAGATGCAACAGCAAGGCCTGCTGGAAGGTGGCAAGAACGTGGCGCTAACCGGCCGGGTTTACGTGCTGGCGGACGCCTCGAACGGACCGATCGAGCCAGGCGACTTATTGACGACTTCCAGCGCTCCAGGCCATGCCATGAAGGTCACCGATCACGCGAGGGCGCAAGGCGCGATCCTCGGCAAGGCGATGACGGGGTTAAGCGCAGGCGACGGCATGGTGCTGGTGCTGGTGACGTTGCAATAAGGGTGACTCCTCGGCATTTCACTTTTGCGATGAATGTAGAGTTTCTTGTGAGGACCTTATGAGAAGCAAAGCAGGAAAAGGCGGCGCAGCGGGCTTGGACTTCGTTGTGCTCATGCTGGCATTCTTGACCTTGTCCGTCCCTTGGCAAGCGGCGGCAGTCGTTGGAAGCTGGACACCTTTGGCCAGTCCCGCGCCCGCCGGGATCGGCCACCTGATGTTGCTGTCTGACGGCACGGTTATGGCTCAACACGCGGACAACCCCACCGCTGCGACCACGAACTGGTACCGGCTGACACCCGCAACCAATGGTGGCTATACCAATGGCGGGTGGTCAACCCTTCCGCCAAGCCATCACAGTCGCATGTTTTATGAGTCCTTTGTCGTCCCGGATGGCCGAGTGGTCTTTGCCGGCGGCGAATATGGAGATGGACACAACGACGTTGAGGTGTTCGATCCTGTCGCAAATCCTGCGAATGCCTGGACCTTGCCGTTGCCCTCGCCGGCACCAGATATCCAAGACGCGTCTTCCGAATTGCTGCCGGATGGGAATCTGTTGGTATCGCCTTGGTATTGCAACCTCACTCCGCCGTTCGAGACGCTGATTTACAATCCGACGACGAACGGTTGGTCGTGGGGGCCGTACAGCCTCGGATCACAAAACGAGGCCACCTGGATCAAGTTGCCGGACGATAGCATCCTGACGATTGATAGATGCACCATAAATGGCGCCTGCAACAGTTCGGACCAATCCCCAGTCACGGGCTACACGAACACGGAGCGGTTTATTCCCTCGTTGAATAGCTGGATCGCCGATGCGCCACTGCCGCCGGGTTTGTTGCTGTGGAGCAACGTCGAAATCGGGGCGGCGTTGCTGCTGCCCAACGGCAAGGCGTTTTTCATTGGTGGCAGTGGACAGACGGGGATCTACACTCCGTCTGGCACAACCAATTGGGGCACGTGGGCGCCTGGTGCCATTGTGCCACTGGGTTTGGTCAACCAGGATGCCCCCGCAGCCATGCTGGTGAACGGTAAAATCCTGTGTGTTGTGAGTAACCCCGGTCAGGACAACAACCCGCCGAAGTTCATTTACGAATACGATTACCTCGCCAACTCGTTCGCAGCGGTTAGCGGTCCCACCGCTGGTTGGACGAACGCCAGCCCCGGCGCCAACCGTGTCTCTCTGCTTGCTCTGCCGGACGGAAACGTGCTTCTCAGCGATACGAGCACCCAACTTTATGTTTACACCCCCAACCCGACCACTCCGATCCCCGCCGGCAAGCCCACGATCACCAGCATCACCGCGAACATAGCCGGGGTTTCCTATCACCTGATCGGCACAGGACTCAACGGGATTTCCGCAGGCGCGGCTTTTGGAGACGACGCCCAGATGGACAGCAACTACCCGCTGGTCCGTTTGACCGACTCCGGCGGAAACGTCTTCTACGCCCGAACCTACAACTGGAGCAGTACCGGCGTGATGACCGGGAGCACGCCCGTGAGCACGGAATTCGATGTGCCGGGCACAGTCCCGCCGGGAACCTATTCTCTGGTCGTGGTCGCTAATGGCAACCCTTCCGACGTGGTCTCCTTCACCTACAACGGTCCGGTTTGGGTTGATTTCAATTATACGGTCGGCCCTGAGAACGGCAGTTACACACAGCCTTACGACACACTTGCCAAGGGAACAAACAATGTTTCTTCGGGTGGAACCATTGCCATCAAACCAGGTTCGTCGTCCGAAACCATGACGATCAGCAAGCCCATGACCATCACCGCGGTCGGCGGGGCGGCCACCATCGGTAATTAACTATTATGAAATACCCATTGGCAAGAAAGGCTGCGAGCCTGTCGCTCCTTTTCCTGTCCGCTGCTTCCGTTCCGGCGGCGGAACGGCAGACACTGCAAGGTCATGTGCCGGCGGCGGTGGCGAAGCTCAACATGCAGCCAATGGGCCGCCTTCCGGCCACCAAACGCCTGAATCTGGCGATTGGATTACCGCTGCGCAACCAGAGCACACTCACCAACCTGCTCCGGCAGCTTTACGATCCAGCCAGCACCAATTTCCATCGCTACCTGACGCCAGAGCAGTTCAGTGAGCAGTTTGGGCCGACCGACGCCGCCTATCAAACCGTCCTCCAGTTTGCCGCGTCAAACGGATTCACAGTGACGGCGACCTACGCTCATCGGGAGTTGGTGAGTGTGTCGGCAACCGTCTCGGACCTCGAAAGGGCCTTTCAAGTCAACTTGCGCACCTACCAGCACCCCACGGAATCGCGGCAGTTCTACGCGCCGGATGTTGAGCCGTCCGTGCCGACGATTGTCCCGATCTTGAGCGTCAGCGGATTGAACAACTACGCGCAGGCGTCGGGAACTCACCGGCTGCGTGCGAACGGCCCCTCGGGCACCGGGACCGGCACCGGACCTCACGGCTGGTACCAAGGCTACGATTTCAGGAACGCATACGTCCCGGGAGTCACCTTGAGCGGTTCCGGCCAGTATGTGGGACTGGTGGAGATGGATGGTTACTATACCAGCGACATTAGAGCCTATGAGACCCGGGCCGGATTGCCGGACGTGCCTCTCATCGTCGTTCCGTTGTCCGGGTCTTCGGGTTATCCTGACAACAACACCAATGTCATTGCCGAAGTCTCGCTCGATATTGAAATGGTGATTTCGATGGCGCCAGGCCTGGCCGGCTTGTACGTCTTTGAAGGCAACAACTTTGACGAAGTCCTGGGCAGCATGGCCACCTACAAGGGGATTAAACAATTCAGCAGTTCCTACTTTGGGTATGGTTTTGACTCCAGCGGCGACAACTTGCTCCAAACGATGGCGGCTCAAGGACAAACCTTCTTTCAGGCTTCCGGCGATGGAGATGCTTATACCTCGCCCATCGTTGGGCCGGCCGATGACCTCTACGTTACCAGCACGGGCGGGACTCAGTTGAACATGGACTCAACCGGAAGCAATTACGTTTCGGAGGCGGTGTGGAATTCGGGGTTTCAAAGCCCTGGATGGAACCTCAACGGAGACGTGTCCGGCGGCGGCTATTGGGGAAGCGGCGGCGGAGTCAGCAGCACCTACTCCATTCCCGGCTGGCAACAGGGCGTCAACATGACCGCCCTCGGTGGATCTTCGACCAAGCGAAACATCCCTGATGTCGCTTTGACCGGGTTCGGTGTTTGGGTCAATTATTTCAATGGGCTATCCGGGGTTTTTGAAGGCACCAGTATCGCCGCACCGCTGTGGGCGGGCTTCACCGCCCTCGTTAACCAGCAGGTTACGGGCGACAGCAAGCCGCCGGTCGGGTTTCTTAACCCCGTCCTCTATGCCATCGGCGAGGGGAGCAGCTATAATTCCTGCTTCCACGACATCATCTCCGGAAACGACTTCTGGCCGGGCAGCCCCAGCGAGTTCAACTCGGCGACGGGCTACGACCTATGCACCGGCTGGGGCACGCCGAACGGCGCAAACCTGATTAACGCGCTCGAGGGTTATGCCGGACCTATCTATGTTGACTTCAATTACACCGGCTCCAGCCAGGACGGAAGTTACAACCATCCTTTCAAAACCCTGGCCGGTGGCACCAATGCTGTAAGCGCGTATGGCACCATTATCATCAAGACCGCGGGCTCAAGTTCCGAAACCATGACCATTTCCAAGCCGATGAGCATCATCGTCATCGGAGGCGCGGCTACCATTGGCCAATAATCACAATGTCCTCCGCCACAGCCTGTTTCTACGGCGCTCCGCGGAAAAGCCCAAATGTTTCTTTCTGAGCCGGTAATAACCTCATAGGCCTGTTCGGTGCCGGTGTCCCGGATGCGATATGCCTTGAGCGCGGCGAGCCTCTGAGCCTCTTTGGTGGGCGTGTCAGCCCTTATCTTAGAGGCCGGCACGTGGCTTTGAACGGTTCATATTTTCGAGCCTTCGGCTTTTGCCTGAGGTCACTGATTGTGAGGTCCACCTCCCGGTATGTAAGGATAGCCATCAGTGCCTGGTTCTGCATGGGGGATAGCCCTAAGGTAGTCATAGATCGCCGTCAAATCGGTATCAGTCATGTCCTTGAACATGGGCCAAGGCATGAACTCCAGGTTGCGCCCCGTCTTGTGAGACCGCCCGGTCCTGAGGGCGGCCAGGAACTCCTTGAGCGTCAAGCCGCCAGGCAGTCCGGTTTTGAGGTCCGGTGTGAGATTGGCCGATACGGGTGCGTTGGTGTCGTTCGACGCGCCGAAGCGTCTGCCGCCAGCCATATAGTTGACGGCGTTAAACGCGACTGACCGACCCGGCATGATCTGATCAACCTTGGTAGAATACGGAGGGCAGGTGTGGCAAAAATTACAGTGCTGACTGGCGTTGACGAGGTAACTGCCGCGGAGGATCATGGCCGGGTTATCGTTCTCGACCTTCAACGGCACCGGGTTGAGAGCTACGCCGGGCGGAATTTGGCTTGTATATGCTTCCCACGGTTTAGCACTCGTCTGACCGGCCTTCATGATTTGTCCCGCCCTGAAGGCTAGGAGGACGACCGATGCTTGCGCGAGGACTAGACCCACCTTGAATATTGGTTTCATGTTCGTTTGTTCTGGTGCAGCTAGTTTTGAGCCAGCGCGCTGGCTAGCAATAAAACGACCTGCCCTGTGATTTGTTAAAATATCCCATTGAAAAGCGTTCTGCCCAAAGCAATGCCCGTGCCCTTTTGTGGGAGCGACGACAAAACATGCGGAGCCTGTTGAAACTTGCCAGTTATGTTGGTGTGCCAAGTCGGCTTCATTGTTGGTTTTTAGCCACCCCGCTCAATTATTAGCTGGTTTTGCGTGCCGCTCAGCCTTCAACCATTTCGAGGTGATATCCGCATCTTCATAGCAATGCCTTCCGTTCTTTGACGGCTTTCATACTCCTACCATGGACCCGGTTGGCCGGACCATCAGACCGATCAATCATCCCCGAACTTGCCAGGTTGAAAATGCAAAGGACGCACATGACTGCTTCTTTCACGTGCGACCTACACAAGGTTCAAACCTCTTGGCAGCAATACTTCTCTGAGAATTACCTCCAAAGTAGCACAGCGAAATTGCCTCTCAACAGATATAATGAGCGAATATAATGACCTAAATGCAACCTGCTTTGGGGACGGCCCGCCTCAACTTTTCAAGGCTTCCAGAAAGAAATCCCAGCGGCAGGTTCTTTACCCCAGACCCCAGGCCTCCCCGTCTCGAATCCGCCATCCCAAATTGCGTTCATTGCGTTGGAGCTGAAGACCACCGTGAATTGATCCCAGACGCAACAGCAATGGCCGCCAGGATGATGCACAACGTCGAGGCCGCAGGGGAAAAAGTCACCCCGGGAAACATCGCCTGCTACACCCTCTGGCACATCAAATCCGGCAGAAGATAGACCTGCGGCGCAGTGCAGCCGCTACTCCTCCTTGGCGCTGGACTTTTTTCACCCAGCACACAAACTCCGCGCACTGGAACGGTTAGGAATGAACGAGGCCGCCGACATCCTCCGACCCGCAGGGCGCGCCGGGGCAGGTTCCGTACCGGCTGCGTTCTACGAATGCTTCGCCTGCGAGGGCCAGGCTCGCCGGGAGGAAATTCAGGCCCGCCAGCCTCGGCCGTGCCTTCAAGCGAGAACTTCCCTCAGCTAAACCCCCTGGGGAAGGAAAGCAAACTTGCATAAGCGCCTGGCAATCCTCCTGATGTTATCTGCCCTGTTGCCACTTGCGGCGCAGGCGCGGCAGACGGCTGCCGTGACGCACGTTACGGTGATTGACGGCACGGGCGCCAGGCCTAAATCCGACCAGACCGTTCTGGTCACGGGCGAACGGATTGTGGCGGTCGGCAAGTCACGCCGGGTGAAGCTGCCCGAGGGGGCACGGATTGTTGACGGGACCGGGAAGTTCCTCATCCCCGGCCTGTGGGACATGCACGTGCATGGAACCGGCATGATCCCGCACTCCTCCGAATTGTGCATCGCCAACGGCGTGACCGGCGTGCGGGATATGTTCACCCCGATGCCCTATATCGAGGCGGAACGCAAGGCGATCAGGAATGGGAAACCCGGCCCCCGCATCGTGGCCGCCGGACGGCTCGTGGACGGACCAAAGCCCGTTTGGCCCGATTCCGTCTCCGCCAAGAATGCGGCGGAGGGGCGCCGGGCTGTCCACACCGTCGTGCAGGAGGGTTCCGACTTCATCAAGGTCTATTCGCTGCTGCCGCGTGATGCCTATTTCGCCATTGTGGAGGAAGCCAAGCGGCAGGGCATCGTCTTTGCCGGCCATGTCCCTTATGCGGTCAGCGCGGCGGAGGCGTCTGACGCCGGACAGAAGAGCATCGAACACCTGGACGGCATTTTGCTCGCCTGCTCGACGCGCGAAGCCGAGCTGAGGCACTCCGACCTGGCCAGCATCCGCGCCGAAGGCGCCCCCGCCCTGATCAAGACGGAGCTGGAAACCTACGACGAGAAGAAGGCCGACGCCCTCTTCGCCCGCTTCAAACGCAACCGCACCTGGCAGTGTCCCACGTTGACGGTTCTGGACAACATCGCCCATCTGAACGACGGCAGCCTGACCAACGACCTCCGGCTCCGGTATCTCCCGACGGACATGGCAACAGAATGGAATCCGAAGAACGACTTCCGCTTCACCAACGCGCCTGCTGCGCTCTGGCCGGTCATGCAACAGGCCTGCCGCAAACGTCAGGACCTCGTTCGGAAGCTGCGGCACGCCGGCGTGGGCCTTCTGGCGGGCACCGACACCCCCAACCCCTACTGCTTCCCCGGCTTCACCCTGCACGACGAACTGGCGCGGTTGGTCGAATCGGGTCTGACGCCGATGGAGGCGTTGCAGGCGGCGACTCTTAATCCAGCCCGCTATTTCGGCAGGGAGAAGGACCTTGGCTCCATTCAGTTGGGCAAGCTCGCCGACCTGGTTCTGCTGGACGCCGACCCGCTCCGCGACATCCACAATACGACGAAGATCCGCGCCGTCTTTGCCAACGGCCGCCTGTTCGACCGGCCCGCCCTGGACAAACTCCTCAACGACGCCGAAGCCGGCGCCAAGCGCGCAAAGGATGCGAAATAGCCAGCGCTCCAAAAGCCTTTAGCACTTAGCCTTTCCTGCCGTCCGCCGGCATTGGCCTGGGGCGCTGTGGGCATTACTATTCGTTTAGGCTGGACATTCGCCACCAGTCCCGCAAACTCCGGTCACTGGAAAGGTTAGGAATGTACGAGGCCACCGATACCCTCATCCGCCGGCACCGCGGCAACGCGAACGAATCCGTCGACAAATTCGACAGCGCAGACCAACCCCGCAACGCCGTGAACCGACTGCAATTGCTGAAAGCGGCCTGACAAGAGAACCAAAGGAGCAAAACATGCCAACGCCTGACGACCTTTCTCCGCTGAAAACGAAACCGTTTAGTGAGGCCGTCGATAAGCTCGAGGAGTTGATGACGCAAAGCGGTCGCGCTTTTCTGATGGGCGCAGGTTGCAGCCGCTGCGCTGGTTTGCCACTCACGGCCGACCTGACAAACAGCGCACTTGCAAGCAAACAACTGGATGCAAGCACTCAGGAGATTCTGTCTGCAATTCGGGGAAATTTCGCGGGTGCGAAGGACCCCAATATTGAGGACTTTCTGAGTGAATTGGTTGACCTTCTTGCAATCGCAGAACGGCGCGCACTCCGGGGCGCGACGAAGACAGACGTTGAACTGGCCACCAAATCATACGGTGCCACCTCGCTGTTGGAGGCGATGGAACAGATCAAACGCGCAATCGCGGAGGTCATCGAAAAAGACGTTTCAATCGAAACCCACTGGAAGTTTGTGAAGGCAGTCCATCGACCCGTCCGGCCTGGCAAGTCCGCCGGCAATCAGCGTGTAGATTATCTCGTCCTCAACTACGACACCCTGATCGAAGATTCCTTGGCTTTGGAGAAGGTGGCATTCGCTGACGGACTTGACGGCGGTGTTACGGGCTGGTGGAACGCCGACACCTTTTCGCAAGACGGTTTGGCAGCCCGTGTCTTCAAGCTACATGGCTCGATCAATTGGTCCGAGTTTCAAGACGAAACATTGCCTCGCCGTGTGCCCAAGACAATCAGCGGCGCCACAGATAAGAACCGCCGCATTGTGATTTGGCCAGCATCCACGAAGTATCGCGAGACACAGCGAGACCCTTACGCTCAGCTTGCAGCCCTGGCGCGCGATGCACTTCGTCCGACCGACGGCTCGCAGCGTGTTCTGGCTGTCTGCGGCTACAGGTTTGGAGATTCCCACATCAACCTCGAACTTGATCAGGCTTTGCGAGAATCCAAAGGGCGCTTGACTGTCGTCGCGTTCTCCTCGGAGGATAATCTGGCGGGGATGCTTAAGAAGTGGCATGAGGACCTTTCGGTCCGCGATCAAGTCCTGATCTGCGGAAAGCGAGGTTTCTGGCACGGCGACAAAGTTGAAGCGTCAACGACAGACTTACCGTGGTGGAAGTTTGAGAACGTTACTCGACTGCTTGGAGGTGAACGATGAGTACCGAACTCCGTAATCCAAACGACACGATTGATAATCTCGCCATCGGCAAGATCATCGAGGTTGACGGTTCACATATAGTCGCCGAGCTAGAGCCAAAGCTCTCTGAGCTTTCGCGCGTTTACGCAGGCGAGACGTATCCGATTGGTCAGTTCGGTTCTATCGTCAAAATCCATTTCGGCCGCCGTCTCATCTACGCGTTTGTGGGCCGCCTGCGCATGAAAGAGGAGTATGAAGCCGAACGCGGGATGCCGTCACAGAGTTCTGGCGATGAGCGAGTCGTAGAGGCCGACTTGTTTGGCGAAGGCGAATGGCTCTTGGACTCGACGACTACACCTCCACGCTGGGCGCTGAGGTTTGAACGGGGCGTCGCGACCTATCCTCTCCCGCAGCAAACGATCTACCTCACACCCAAAGCCGAACTTCGCCACATCTATGGCCAGGGCAAAGGAGTCGTGGTGCGCCTCGGCGAGCATGTCGGGTCGGGTGGAACAGCCTGCTACGCGGAAATGAATGAGTTACTCGGCAAGCACACGGCCATCCTTGGTTCAACAGGTGCTGGAAAATCAGGAACGGTGGCAGCGATCCTCCACAGTGTCCTCGAACGTGGGGCAGCCGCACACTATGCCAACTGGCATCCAACAATTATCATCCTCGATCCACACAACGAATATGGAAGCGCCTTTCCAAGCCACAAACGTCTATCAACTGACGAAGGCACCCTGTCTCTGCCTTACTGGATGCTCGATTTGGACGAAACGATTGCTCTCTTAGTCGGGAAAACGGAATACGCCGCAACATCGCAGTCGAATATCGTAAAGAATGCCTTGCTTGCTGCTCGGCGGGCCGGTGCTGAAAAGATTCAAGGCCTCGACAGCTCGAGATTAACCGTTGATGCACCCGTCCCCTACCTGCTTGGCGATCCATCGGGTTTGGATGAATTCGGCAGACTGAACGGAGCAACCTACGAAACTGGCTTCGTGGGTGCCGTGAACGCTCAACGGCCCAACAACAATAACAAGAAAGACCACGAAGATTACAATAAGGTCCTCAGGAAGTTGGATTCCCTGCTCAAGGATGAGCGCGTTCGGTTCATGATGAGACCCTGGAATGGGCTGGATGATCCGTTGCCGGCCGTTTTGGGTCAACTACTTGGAGGTGCCCAGGCCTTAAGGATCGTTGACCTGTCAGGTGTGCCGAACGAAGTTGCAGGCACAGCAAGCGCCGCCATTGCCCGGACACTTTTCTTGCTGAAGGTTTGGCAGACCCCATCTGAAAGAGACGCTACTCCGGTTCTCCTCGTGTGTGAAGAAGCGCATCGCTACGTGCCCAATGTTGGAGCGGCACAATACGGATCGGCCCAAGAAGCGATTCGCCGGGTAGCGAAGGAGGGCCGCAAATACGGGCTGGGGCTACTTCTCGTATCGCAAAGGCCGAGCGAAGTCGAAGCGACTGTCTTGTCGCAATGCAATAGTTGGATTGTGCTTCGCATCACGAACGATGTGGACCGTGAGCACGTCCGGTCCATTCTGCCGGACTCCATGGCCGGGTTGACCAAAATGCTATCTGGGCTGCGGCGTCAGGAGGCGATATTTGTTGGGCAGGCAGCAATGCTGCCTTCGCGAATCCTCGTGAGGTCATTAGATCGGGACCAACTTCCTCATTCGCACGATATTGATTTCGACAAGGGCTGGCAAAACGTTGCGATAACGCCTGAACAACTTAAGGTTGTTGCCGCACGGTGGCGCTACCAACAACGGTCGACCTCTGCGCCCCCGCCAGCTTCCGTGAATGACGGCGTTCCGTTCTAGCGACTCGGCCTAGAATCCTCGGACACACCGCGGTTGATCTTCAAGGATGAGGTGGGCTACGCTACGATTGGGGATGCCGCGCTCAACGAACAACTGCGGCGAAGGTTTGCACAATGAAGAAACCAGCCGAATTATCCATGACGGAGAAGGCCATGCGGGCTCTGAGTGACGCTGTAGCGAAGGTCGTGGAAGAACACCGGCGGCAGGGCAGACCGATGGCGGTTTGGCGCGACGGCAAGGCGGTCTGGATCTCGGCCAGAGAAGCAAGGCTGGAGGCTAAAGGCTAAAACAGTGAAGACGGGGAATCGATGATGCAACCGGCTGATGCCGTGGTTGCTTGCCTTACCGCCGCAGCCGTAACGAACCCGCTTAATCGTGGAACAGCAGGTCTTTGCCGACCTCGCGGCGTTCGCCGTCCTGGAGCTCGAGGTAGAGTTTCAATTCAGTGGCGCCGGTGGCCTGGAAATATTCGATGCGCAACGGATGGAGCCCGGCGGCCAAGCGAACGCCGCAGCCCATCTCTTGGGGCGGGTGCAGTCCGTCGTTATCAATCAATTGGCGGCCGTCGAGGAAGAGCCGGCTGCCGTCGTCCGAGGCCGG
>Ga0181530_10005943_pt1 | contig 12218 bp, 6 predicted proteins | sample PEATcosm2014_Bin_42_FD_119769 | JGI IMG/M metagenome (GOLD analysis project Ga0181530, IMG submission 119769) | Peatland microbial communities from MTU Mesocosm Facility, Houghton, MI, USA - PEATcosm2014_Bin10_60_metaG | ecosystem: Environmental > Terrestrial > Soil > Wetlands > Peat | place... | reverse complement strand
CGAAGCAGAAAAGGAGTCTTCAATCCGGTTCTGGATCGTTCTCAGGTGGCCGCACATCTCGCTGAGCCTGGTTTCGACTTCATTCGAACCGCGTGCTTGCAGCTTCTTGAGTTCCAGAGCCACAGCGCTCTCGATTTGAGCTTCCGCACCGGAGACGATCTCGGCTGCGATGCGCTCCAAGTGGGCGTCAAGATCTGACTCCAGCCGGCGCACGGACTCGTTCAAGGCTGCAATCTTCCTGCCAAGGTCCGACACTTCCGACTGAAGATGGGACGCTTTCGCGGTAGTATCGGCCTGGATCTGCTCCACCTCACGGCGGTGAACCTCGTGTGAGTCCGCAAGCTGCCCCTGCAAAGAACTCAAGAGTTTTTCGCTTTGTGCGTTGAGATGTGCTCCGGCCTCCGAAGCCTGCCGCTGCAGTTTTTCAATGCCGGCGGAAGCATGCTGTTGCGCCGTGGTGGCGAGTTCCTTTGACAATACCTGCGCGCGTTGTTCGACGGGGTGGAGTTCACCGGCAAGACGGTGCCGAAACTCGGTCAGTGCTGCGCTAATCTTTTGCTCGGTGGCCGTTTTCGCCGATGCGAGGATCTCTGCGGACTGTTGTCGCGTCTGCTCCAGGACGCGCGTCCCAAGGTCTTGCCGCAGGCGCTCCCATAGCTTCTCCTCCAACTCAGGAGGGATATATCCGAGCGACACCTCGAAGCGGTTGCGCTTGGCGTTCCCGGCCAGCTTCTCGCGGAGTTCGGTCACTTCCGCCTGCAACGGCCGAACGAATGTGGCAAGTATGCCTCGCAAACGGTCTTCCGAGAGGTGCTCCTCGATCTTGTCGAGAATGTCTCGCGAAGCCCGGGAAGAAGTTTGCTGTTGTTGCGCAACAGCGGATTTTGCCGGCAGTTTTTTGGGGGGATGTTGCGCGGCGGGCGCGGGCATCTCCAGTACACGCCAATCATCGGGATAGGATTCCAATCCCCAAAAGTTTTCTGGCTGGTCGAGCTGTGCACCCAGCCGGAAGCCTTGGCCGTCGGACCCCATCGGCTGGCAGAAAACTACGCAGGCCGTGGCCTGCCGGCCTCCCCGGCTGTGCAGGCGCAGCGCGCTTCCGGTGTCCAATTTCAGGGGAAAGCGGAACGCACAACCATGCGCACTGACCACCAGCGTCTCACAGAACTCGGAGAACTGGGCGCTCGGCTCCATGCTGGTGACGCGGATGGGAACTTTGACAGGCACTCTCGAACTGCGCCGTACTGGGTGAGCGTTGGAAGCGGGCATCGTGATCCTCTGCTTGATGGCGAGGCTTGCACAGCAGACAGGAGCCTCTGCATTAGAGTACCGCTAGGTGGTGGATGGGACCCCTCTCGGGAGTTCGCTTCCAAAATGTTCGAGGGTACAGGCGCCGAACTGCCCATTTGCCAGAACCGCGATGTACTTTGGGCCGAACTCCGCCGGTACTACGGGACGGGCTAGCACCGTGACCGCGTGATTTGTACCGTCCCGAGGGCACCTCGCCCTGGGTGCGGCGGGCGAGGACGCCCGCCGGACAGCCGCCGGGACGGCGGCGCTACTCTCAGTGATTCTGCTCTCCTAGTGCACAACGCCGCGAAACTCTTCGTCCATCCACAGCTTGAACGCGTCCAGGCTCTGCGGACGCCCGAGGAAACCGCGTACCAGTTCCGTGCCGGGTTTTGAGCCCCCCGGTTCTAGAACTGCTTTGCGATAACGCATGGCTGCCTCTCCGCCCAGTAGATTGTTCTTGTCGAACTGGCTGAAGAAATCCACGGCGATGACTTTGTCGAGCACGTACGTGTAGTAATTCGAGGTGTAGCCCATCAGATGCGTGAAGCTGGCATAGAGGCGATTGCCATCCACGAACGGATAAGGGAAGAAGCGCGCGTAGTCGCTGCGCAGAATGGCATCGAGGTCGATCGTATCGGGAGGCCGGTCGTGCAGGTCGAGGGAGTAAGTCGAGAAGAAAAGCTGTCCCTGCACCCACCCGGCGCGGCCAAAGGCGCTGGCCCGGTTCATGCGGTCGATCAGGTCGAGGGGAAGGACCTCGCTTGTCTGGTAGTGCTTCGCAAACGAGCGCAGGATCCCGGGATCGCGGAAGAATTCCTCCAGCATCTGCGAAGGCGCCTCCACGAAATCCGTCTCGGTCGAAAAGCCACTGATGCCGCTCCACGCCTGCTGACCACCCAGGATGTTGTGCATCAGGTGTCCGAACTCGTGGAAGAAGGTGACGACATCGCGGTACTGCATCAGGCCCGGATCGCCCGGCCTCCCGCCGGCAAAGTTGCAGATGAGCACCCCTTCAGGCAATTGCCGATCCTTAATGCCGGGCACGACCGGGCTGGAGCTGAACCACTTGTCCTTGCCTTCGCGGGGGTGCATGTCGAGGTAAAAGCGCCCAATGAGTTTGTCGCCGTCGAATACATTCCAGGCAGAGACTGACGGATCCCAGACGGCGGCGTCTGGCGCGGGTTTAAAGGCGACGTGAAAGAGCTTGGCTGCGGTGTCGAGGACGCCCTGCTGCACTCGGTCGTAGGTGAAATACGGGCGCACGGATTGCGAGTCGAAGTTGAAGGTTGACCGTGCGTATTGGTCTTCCCAGTAAAAGCGCCCGTATGCGGGAATGGCGGTGAGGCCCGGCCGCTTCTGGCTGGCGAACGCGAGCAGCATGTCGTATTCGCGGCGCGACGCCGGGCGAGAGGCGGCATCTACTTCGCTGAGAAACGCTTTCATGTTCGCAGCCGAGCCGATCATCTGGTCGGCTGTGGCGAGATCGGCATAGCTTGGGTACCCGAGAATCTTGGCCACTTCATACCTGGTTTTGAGCACGTCGAGCAGGATTTCCTTGTTCGCCGGGTAGGCGCGAGTGGTGTATGCCAGGAACATCCGCTTGCGCAGATCGTCGCTGGTGGCATAGCTCATCACCGGGAGGTAGTCGGTCTCATCAGTAGTCAGGGCGATCGTTCCGTCGGCCGCGGGCGGGTGAGCGGCGATGTAGTCGGCCGGGAGACCGTCCAACTCGGCCTTGTCTTTCACTACTACGTGGTTCACATTTTCCTGCACGTTCCGGCCGAACTTGAGTGCTGCTTCGGTGATGTGGTCCAGCCGCTTTTTGACCTCGGCCCGGGTGGCGGCATCCTTGTCCACGCCAGCCAAGCGGCCCTCCAGCAGCGTACGTTCCATATAGTGCCGAGTGGCTGAATCGGCGGCAGAGGTGTCAAGCGCGGCGAGCGCGCGGTACACATCCTGATTCAAGGCGAGGGCGGTGGCAGCCTGCTGGACTTGCTGCGCGAGGGCTTGGCCCACATCCCGCACGTCTTTCTGTGGGGCGACCGCAAACATCAGGTACGCCTCCGAGCCCGCCACTCCCAGTTCGTTCTGGGCATTGTCGTAGGGCCGGAGCGTGTTCTCGATCGTGCGCGGGCCTTTCACCGCCAGTAATTCGTCCACGTACTTCTGTTCCTGGGACAGGTGCTCGCCCACCCATTTTTCCGCCGCACCGCGATCCAGTTTGCCTGCCCAGATGTGAAGCGGATCACTCTGAGCAAAACTACGCGAATGCGTGGAAATCAGGGTCAAGCCAACCCAAAGGACACTCAGAAGCGAGCGGCGAATCGCCGCGGAACGATGAGAAAGGGACATCGGAATCTCCGTGAAGAAGTATGGCTCACGAAACAGCGCTCGGCCAATGACGACGGATTATAGTTGAGTCAATGAAGAAGCAGGAAGAGACTTTTCAGCAAGTTGTGCTCAAAACGAGGGTGGAAGGGAGGGGATGGTGGACGAGGAGAAATGCACGTGAATTGTAATGCTCATAAGCCACAAATACTGAAGGGGTTACCAGCCGTTTTTGGCCAGCAACCCCATTGAATGGCTTCTTCCCACCACGATACCCACTCGACTCGCTAGAAATGCGACTTTCACGCCGAACAGAACAGAACACGAGATTTTGATTTTCCTATACTTGTACCGAAAGGCTCGGCCTCTACCTACGTGCTCTACCTCTGCTCACCCGGAGCCGATAGACCTTTAAGTTGGATCATCTTGGCTCTCCTGACTTTCCGGGATGCTTGGCTGCTTCATCGAGGGAGACTATGGGTCGACGGACCGTTTTGTTGCTGCCCATTTGCTTCTGTGCAGTCCCGCCCTGTATGCAGGCGCGGGACTTCACACTCTTTGATCGGCAAGTGCAACTCCACGGATTCGCCGCGCAGGGACTCATCTATACGAACGACAACAACTGGCTGACCATGACTTCGGTCCACGGCAAGAGCACCATTGAATCGAGTCGGTGGATGGGAGTGTGCGAAAGACGAAAGGGGCCGCGCAAATGCATCGGATTCTAGCAGCGACAATTTTGTTCAGCGCCAGCATTGCCATGGCGGTCGACACGGGTGGAGACGGCGCGGATAGCGCTCCAGCCAATGCTTTTTGGCACAGGTTACAATTCCACGGGAACCTGGACCAGAGTGTCGTCTACGGTTCGGGCAACAACTACCTGACCATGGATACGAACGACGGGACGGCGAAGTGGTCGGAGGGCTCGGTCAACCTTAGCGCGCCCATCACTGAGAACCTCCACGCCGGGATCCAACTCCACTCCTACATGATGGGCCAGCTCGGGCGGGGAAACCTGATGGTCGATTGGGCCTATGGGGACTACCGGGTGAAGAGTTGGCTGGGCTTCCGCTGCGGGAAAATCAAGGCCCCCATGGGTCTATTCAACGACACTTCGGACACCGATGTCGTCCACAATTGGGTGCTGCTCCCACAAGGGATGTACGAAGCGGAATATCGCAGTTACAACATTCCCGTCGTGGGCGGGGAAATCTATGGAAACGTCAAGCTGCCGGTGGGAGGGGATGTAACCTACCAGCTGTTCGGCGGTCAGCGAAGCATCGCTTCCAACGACGGCGGTTCGCTGTTGTCCCAGCAACTCTACGGCATCGCAATCTCAACCGAATCCGGCTACACCTATGGCGGAGACACTAAGTGGAGAACACCCATCAAGGGGTTCACCGCCGGCGTCTCCTTCGACGACTCGCGCCTAATCGACCCACACGCGCTCTGGCCCGCGAACGCCAACCCCTATGGCGTACCGCTCGTACTCGCTATTGATCTGGCCATTAGCCGCCAGATCTATTCGGTCGAATACCAGCGCGGCAAGCTGGAGTTGGCCGCCGAGGGGAAGATCGAACCCCACTGGGTGGCGAACAATGGTGTTCCCGTATTGCCGACGGGGTCCTGGCGACATGCCTGGTACGCCATGGGAGCTTATCACTTGACCGGCAAGCTCACCGCGGGGTCCTATTTCTGCCGGACCACGGGCACGAGCTTTGTCGCTACTTTCAGCTGGGCTTCCTATGATCCGAGCAATCCCAATTACTACAGCAGCGACACGGTGGCCAATGCCCGCTATGACATCAACCGGTTCTTCTATGTGAAGCTGGAGGGTCACTACATCGACGGCAATCTGGCTGCATTCTACCCGGGCACCAACCCGAACGGCCTGCAGAAGATCACGCGGCTCGGGATCGCGCGGGTTGGGTTCGTGTTCTGAGACCGCGATTGATCCTACGTTCTAAAGAGGAGACGGGGTGCCATGAAAGCCATGAAAACGCAGAATGCAATGGGATACCTGCACGCCCTTTTGGTTGCGGCCGGACTAGTGACCTTCGCCGGCGGGAGTGCGCAAGCGGGCAGCGTCAGGGTAATCGCCAACTCCAGCGTGGGGGCAAGGGCGGTATCGGCGGACGAACTCAAGAGCGTGTTCCTGCAAGAAAAGAACTCGTTGGCTGATGGTTCGCACGTCGTACCTGTACTGGAAAAGGGTGGGCCGGCCCACGAAGCGTTCTTGAAAGAGTATCTCGGCAAGAGCGACGATGCCCTGCAGGACTACTATCGCACGTTGGTATTCACGGGCAAGGGCTTGATGCCGAAGGCGCTTCGTTCCGATGAAGATGTAACTGCCTACGTCGCCAAAACGCGAGGCGCAATCGGATACGTGAGTTCTACCGCCCCGGTGGACGGGGTGAAGACGTTAACGGTGTATCAATCCGAGAGCGACGGGGCACGAAAGCTCATTTCCCGCGTCGAACCCGAGTATCCGGTCATCCTGCTGAGCAATCACATCGGCGGCACCGTTCGCGTGAAAGTGACCATTGCCTCGAACGGTACTGTCGAAGACGTCGAACTGGTCGGAGGCAACCCGATTCTGGGCGAGGCTGCGATGGCTGCCGTCAAGAAATGGCTTTACGCTGCGGGCCGCTCGCGCACACAGGCAGAAATTAGCATCCCCTTCGACGCGAGCCGTTGAGATAACAGAACCTTGGTAATCACGAAACACACGGAGCCCGCAGAGGTTCCAGGAACAGACCTTTGTCAGAGATCTCGGCGTCCTCTGCAATTCAATCAACTGTAAAAATCCGCGATGCTCTCGACCACTGGATACAAATCATCGAGAAGTAAAGACCCTTACGCCCTCGAAGGAACAATACGTCTGCGCTGAGGGGAAAGTATGTACCGACTAAACAAAATGAAACCCCAAGTCCCTTGACACGACCGACGTCGTTAGAGATGTTGAAAAAGGAACCAAAGCAGTAATTTCAGTGAAGCTCAGCGTCTGCGGCAAACGAACATTCAATAACTTACGAACGAATTTCGTTGGTGAAATTCCCTCAAAAGAGTTTTTCAACACCGACTCTCGATATCACTCACTGACTGGTTCTGAGTGAAATCGCCTGTGGGTGTTGAAAAAGGGAAGCAAAGCAGTAATTTCAGTCGATGATGAAGTCCAGGTTCTGAATGGGCTCCGGCGCGGCATGCATCATCGGTGACTTAACTTCTGTCTTTCGTCAGACTGACTGGCTTGATCGGCAGATGGATGAAGAAAGTAGTACCGCGTCCCAGTTCCGTCTCAAACCAGATTTTGCCGCAGTGTTTCTTAACCACTACGCTATGGGCGAGGGCGAGGCCTTGTCCCGTGCCTTTGCCGACCTCCTTGGTCGTGAAGAACGGGTCAAAAATTCTGCTGCGGATGGCTTCGGGAATCCCGGAGCCGGTATCGGCAATCGAGATTTCCGCAAACTCGCCCGCGCCCGGGTGCCGATCGTAATCCGCCCCATTTCGCCTTCCGTCACTTTTTCTTTGATGGCATGCGCGGCATTCACCATCAGGTTCAGAACCACCTGGTTGATATCGCCGGCATAGCACACGATCGGAGGCAGAGTGGCATCGAACTCGGTGGCGATCTCGGCCACATATTTCCACTCGTTGCGGGCCACGGTGATGGTGGACTCGATGGCGCGGTTGAGGTCGGTGGCAGTCTTGTCGGCCGAGTCGGGATGGAGAAATCCTTCATGGCTCGAACGATCTTGGCCACCCGGCCCGCTCCATCAAGACTCTGGTCGATGGCGCGAGGCACCTCGGCAACAATAAATTCCAGATCGCAGCTTCGTTCGGCTTCGTCGAGAGCCGCGGTCACGCCCGGCAGTAGCGTGCCGGCGGCATTGTGGAGCGCATGGCGGTACAGTTCCAACAATTTGTAGATGGCCTTCCAGGAATCGCGCAGGAACGTGAGGTTGTCGGTTACGAACTGCGTGGGCGTGTTGATTTCGTGGGCTATGCCGGCGGCGAGCTGACCGATCCCTTCCAGCTTCTGCGCCTGTCGCAGCTGGCTTTCTAACGCGCGGCGCTCGGTGGTGTCGAGCACGAAGGCAAAGACGTATTCCTGCCCATCGAACTCCAGGTAGTTGGCGGTGACCTCGACTGGGAAAAGTCGTCCCTCTTTGGTTCGGTGCTGGGTTTCAAAGGTCATGGATCCCTGCGATCTGAGATTCGCCCAGAACCCACCCCAAGTTTCTCTGGGGAAACGCGGGTTGATATCCGGGATGGTCAGCGAAAGAAGCTCCTCGCGGGAATGTCCTAGGGCGCGGCAGGCCGCCTCGTTGACGTAGAGGATACGGGATTGTGAGTCGACCCACTCGATAGCGTTCGAAGCATGCTCCACCGAGAATTGCGTCATGCGAAGTTCCGTTTCCGCCTGCTTACGCTCGGTAATGTCTTCGTAGGTGCCGATGACGCCGGTCACCTTGCCTTCGCGATCCCGCAGGGGCAATTTGTTAGTCTGGAGCCAGAGCATGCTTCCGTCGGGCCGGCTCTGCCGCTCTTCAAAGTTGAGCTTGGCCGTTCCCCGTTCCATCACCAGTTTGTCATCGGCGCGATAAAGGGGAGCCGTCTGGCTCCAGGCAAGGTCAAAATCATTCTTGCCAATAATCGCTGCCGCAGCTTCTAAACCCGCATCGGTCGCAAAAGCCCGATTGCAGCCCAGATAAGTGCTATTGCGATCTTTCCAGAAGACGCGTTGCGGAATGGCGTCCAGAATGGACTGCAGCATCTGGCTCGACTGGTACACTTCCTCCTCCGCCTGCTTGCGTTCGGTGATGTCCACGAACGTGCCCTCAATAACCCTGCCGGCACCGGAATCGTCGTCGACGAGACTTAGATTTAACATCGCCCAGGCGGGATCACCGTTTTTGCGCTGAAACCTCATCTCGTGGTTGGTAACGCTCTTCTCCGAGTTGAGTTTTGTCAGTAAAGCTTCGCGATCCGAAGCCATGCGATAAAAAGTGGTAATGGGGAGGGTTAGGAGTTCCTCGGGCGAGTCACAGCCAAACAAGTGAGCCGCGGCTGGATTGCACTCCAGCACGCGCCCTTCCAGGGTAGTACGAAAGACCCCCGCCATGTTGCGCTCAAACAACAGCCGATAGCGCCGCTCGCTCTCGCGCAGCGCCTCTTGCGTCAGCCTGCGCTTCGTAATGTCAACGAAAGTCACGACCGTGCCGACTACTTTTCCACCGCGCTGCATGGGATGAGACCAGTATTCGGCGGAAAAGCTGGTGCGGTCGCGGCGCCACAGGACTTCGTTATCGATGTGGGTGCCGTGTTCGCGGCGAAAAGCTTCGTAGATATGGCACTCCTCCACCGGGTAAGGCGTTCCATCCGCCCGCGTGTGGTGGATCAGGGCGTGCATGTTCTTACCAAGTAAGTCCGCAGCTTCCTCATAACCCAAGAGCTCGAGGCAAGAAGGATTGCAGAAGGTGCATTTGCCCTGCCGGTCGATACCGTAGACTGCCTCGGGGATTGAATCCAAGAGGATCCTTACCGTTTCGTTGCCCTCTCGAACCTTTTCCTCGGCCCGCTTGCGCTCGGTGATGTCGACCAGCGTGCCCTCAATCATCCCGCCGACTGTTGAATCGTCGTCGACGAGACTGAAACTTGCGATGACCCAGGCGGATTCACCGTCCTTGCGCCGAAACCTCATCTCGTGGTTGGTAACGCTTTTCTCGGATTTGAGTTTGGTCAGGAACACTTCCCGATCAGAAAGCTGGTGGTACAAACTTGTAGCGGGGAGGAGTAGGACTTCCTCGGGCGAGTCGTAACCCAATATGCGGGCGGTGGCTTGATTGCACTCCAGGACGCGCCCTTCCAGCGTGGTGCGAAGGACTCCCGCCAGGTTGCGCTCGAACAGGAGCCGATAGCGTTTCTCCGACGCTTTCAGTGCCTCCTCTGCCCGCCGGCGCTCGGTGATGTTGCGCACGAAGGCGAAGCTGTATTCCTGCCCGTCGAACTCCACGTAGTTCGCGGTCACCTCGACCGGGAAAATCCGCCCCTCTTTGGCTTGATGCTGGGTTTCAAAGGTCATCGAACCGCGCTTCCTGCATTCCTTCCAGAACGGCCCCCAGGTTTCCTTCGGGAAAAGCGGATCTATGTCCGGAATCGACAGCGAAAGAAGTTCTTCGCGGGAACGACCTAAAGAGCGGCAAGCCGCCTCGTTGACATAGACGATGTGGGCGCAAAATACAGCGTCCGAGGCATTTTCCAGCGACGATTTCGTCAGCCGAAGCTCCTTTTCCGCCCGCCTGCGCTCGGTGATGTCTTCCTGAACGGAGAGAAAGTGAGTGATGGCGCCCTTGGGGTTGGTAATCGGCGTAATGGTTGCGGCCTCCCGGTAGATGTCGCCATTCTTCTTCTTGTTACAAAGCTCGCCGTGCCACGCGCGCCCTTGCGTAATGGTGGACCACAGGTCCCGGTAAAGATGGGGTGAGTTACACCCGGACTTCAGGATGCGCGGATTTTTTCCGACGGCCTCTTCCGGGCCATAACCCGTGCACTCCGTGAATTTGCGATTCACGTAGCTGATGTTGCCTTGCGGGTCGGTGATGATTACAGACACCGGACTCTGCTCCACCGCCATGGACAATTGCTGCAGCACATCCTCGTTCCGTCTGCGGTCGGTGATATCGCGGAAAGTCCAAATCCGTCCGTAGTAAATGCCGTTCTTGTCGACGACGGGTGCGGAATAACGGTCCAGAATCATTCCATCCTTCAACTCGACCTCGTCGCGGCTGGTCTCGCGGGGATGCCGGTTGAGGTGTTGGATCCTGGCGACGAAGGGTTTGGGATCTTTGATGAGTGTGACTGCATACTCGAGCGTGCGCCGGTCATCTTTGTCGGCCAGGACGTCAGAAGGGATTTTGAACAGGTCGACAAACTTCTGGTTCTGCATCAGCCTTTGGCCGCAGCCGTCCACGACCAGCATGCCATCGATGGTGGAGTTCGCCTGTGCTTCCAGAAGTGCCGTTTGGGATTGCAGTTCAGCCTCCGCCTGTTTGCGCCGGGTGATATCGCTAAGAATTCCATCGGCATAGAGAATTCCGTTTTCTTCGCGTGTGGCCGTCGCACGGTCGTGGACCCAGATCCAGACCCCATCTTTCCGGCGGATGCGGTATTCCTGGTCAAAAGGGCTTTGCTTCTCGAAGAGAGCGCCATAGGCCTCCTTCACCCGGCCAAAATCCTCGGCGTGGATGCGGCCCAGCCAGAGATTGGCGCCGCCGGCACAGATTTCTTGCTTCGTGTACCCGAATATGGCCTCCGCCTTCGGGCTGATGTACTTCGTTCGGCCGTCTCGGTCCGCAGTCCAAGCTACATCCGGGAAACTCGCCAGGATTCCGCGAAACTTCTCCTCGCTCCGGCGCAGAGCGTCTTTGTCCCTCTCAATCCCGGTGGTGTCCTGAATCGTGGCCACATATGCGGTCAGGCTCGAGGGCTCCGGAAGCGCATGCATCCGACATTCCATTGGGAAGCAAGTCCCATCTTTGCGCCAAAGAAATTCACCCGCGATATGAATCGCCTGATGGGCGGCCATTGCCTGGCGAACAGCACACTCCTCCGCTGGGTACTTCGTTCCATCCGGCCGGCTGTGATGCAGCAATTCGTGGAGATTCTTTCCGATCATTTCATCGGTGCGGTAGCCGGTCATCTTCAGGAGGGCAACATTGCAGAACGTCACATTCCCTCCCGCGTCCAAACCGCAGAGGCCGTCGACGACGGCATTCAGGACCAACTGCAGTTCAGCCTTCAACTTACGGTCGGAGGTTTTCAGTAATCGACTCAGGGGCATGGAGCAGTCCGCGCTTAGTACATCGGCGGGACTACGTCCTCATTTGAATTTTGGGCACGTCCAGCCCGGTTACGAAGGTTCACCAAACCGCAGGCAGGCGCAGCCTAGTTAAGTTTTCTTCCCGATACCGAATCGGGTGCTCCTGCACATTGGGACGTGTCGAAGTTCTCGCTTGGCGCGCACGCCCTCGCCATAAGCACGTTGCAGGACTTCTGAGCTTTGCGCGGGGCTCAACCAATTGCCGGCGCGAAACCCCAGCTGCTTGACACCTTTCACCCGGCTGATCCCGGCGGCGAGTTCAGGGCTGAGGGTCCAAGGCCATCTGAGGGACGAGTGACTACTTGACCCCGCTCCAGTGGAGATCTGCCGGCCGAGACTTAGGTATGGATTCCGGTCGTGCCGGTGCACTGCCAGGGGTACTCCGATAAACGATCGCCCCACAATGTTGCGAACGGGCGAGATGGGGTACTATGGTGCCGTTTTCGAGATCAACAAGGAGGTTCCGGATTAGATGAAAAGACTCGGGAAAGTGCTGGGGTGGGTGTTCGCCGCGCTTGCGGTCGTTTTGGCGGCGGGAATCACATTCACCATCGGTTGGCGGCCGTTCATCGGGCCAAGGACGCGCGCGCTCACGGCACGGAAGTTCGGGAGCACGCCGGCGCGCTTGGCGGGGGGCGAGTACCTGGTCCGAGATGTAAATGACTGCATGGATTGCCACGCCGAGCACGATTGGACAGCGCACGATGCGCCCGTT
>Ga0181530_10005942_pt1 | contig 12226 bp, 7 predicted proteins | sample PEATcosm2014_Bin_42_FD_119769 | JGI IMG/M metagenome (GOLD analysis project Ga0181530, IMG submission 119769) | Peatland microbial communities from MTU Mesocosm Facility, Houghton, MI, USA - PEATcosm2014_Bin10_60_metaG | ecosystem: Environmental > Terrestrial > Soil > Wetlands > Peat | place... | reverse complement strand
GCGCTGACCGGTATCACACTGTGGGGCGAAGCCGGAGCGGCGGCATTGCCGGCCGCGGGAACCACCTTCCGCCCCCTCGCCTCCGGCGATTCCGCGGTGCGGCAGTTTCATGCGGGCGAGACAGTGAAGTATCTGTTTCGCCTGGTGCGCGACCCCAGGAAGCCCGCGGAAGCCGTCGCGGTGCAGATCCAGGTTGCCCATGACGGCAAAAACGTATTCGCCAGCGAGCCACGCCCCGTGCAAACCGGCGAGACTGTCGAAGGATGGTACAAGCTGGATGCCTCTTTGGATCTCAGGCAGTACCTGCTCGGTGCGCAGGCGACCAAGCCGGGATCGAAATCCGCGCCGACGACGCAGTGGATCGATTTCGAAATCACGAGATAAGCGCCGATGAGGCTGATCACCCTGGCTTTGGGGTCCGTGCGCCGTTCATTTCGCCGAATCTTGCATTCCAGTCACAGGAGGCCGCGGTGGGACTGCGATACATAGGCTTCGATCAAGCGCAAAACACCCGCGTTTACTTGTCAGATATCGCATTCTTCGGATAGGAGGTGACGTTCACAAGATCTTCGGAGCAAGGCCCTATCCGGTCCCAAGGGCGGCGACAATTATCTCGAAGATTAATGCGTTGGTACGTCCGGCTACCGCGAGATTTCCGCAATCCTACAGCGTCGAGAGGATTTTCGAGCGACTGTCTTCCGCCGCCAGCTTGTGATAGAACGTATTGGGGACCATTTATGGCGATCTCAGCCAAGTCCAAACGCTATCGAAGCGATGCCATAGGTCGAACCAAGAAGGCCGTCAAGCATGCCCGCTACTACTGGCTCATGCTGGCCGAGAGCCATTTTATGCGTCGAGCCTTCATTATGGCCGTGACTGTTGTGGGTGCAGCCTTCGCTATCCAGAGGGCCCATGGACAGCCGCCGCCGTTCACGTTTTCTAAGGTCGATCTCAAGCTGTTGGAGGAATCCGAAGCGCTCGACCGGCAGATCGAAAAGCGCGCGCTGGTTTACCATGATGCCGCATTGGAGCAGAACCTGGCGGATCTGGCTGCGCCGCTGCTGCCGGCCGCGCCATTAGATCGTGTCCAGTGGAAATTCCGCATTCTGCGCGACCCCCTGGTGGATGCTTTCGCCCTCGCCAACGGGTCGGTTTATGTGACCAGCGGCCTGTTGGCAATAACTGAAAATGGCGATCAATTGGCGGGCGTGCTGGCGCGCGAAATTGCCCATGTGGCCAATCGCCACCCTTACATCATGATCCGGTCCGCACGCAAGAAGGTGGTTGCGATCGAAGTAAGTGAAGTGATTGAGACTTTGGCATACGCCGGCACGGTATGGAGAGCTCCGTACGCGCCGACCAACATGGGCGGATCTGCAACCGTGCCCATGGTCTACGGCTATAGCCGGAAACTGGAAGAAGAAGCCGATCACAACGCGGTCGACCGGGTCAAGGCGACCGGGCGGGATCCGCTGCAACTGGTTCGTATGTTCGCCATTATGGACGGCAACCCGGAATTGGAGCCTGTTCCTGTTTTCAACGATCCGAATACCAAGGCCCGGATCGCCTATCTGAAAAAGGTGCTCGGCGTGAGCACCGATGCCGCGCCCCGGATCGAGACGGCCTACGTGGACCGGATGCGGCCGGTGATTCTGCAAAACCTCCAACTGGATTTGGATAGCCGGCGATTCCGTAGCGCGGTGGCGGAGGCGGACCGGCTGGCGGCGGCCCATCCGGACGATCCGGTGGTCCTTTACTGGTTGGGCGAAGCCTACCGGTCTTTGGGACCGAGGCAGATGGGGCTGACGGCCAAGGGCCAGCGCAAGGAATACGGTAAGGCCGTGCGGCGTACGGAAGAGGAGGATCGCGAGGTGCTGGCCAAGACTCCGGCAGGGGCGGCCGCGCTTCAAGGCAACCAGCAGAGAGCGGAAGAACTCTTCCTGAAAGCAGCCGCCATCGATCCGTCCCTGGCGGAGCCGTATTTCGGGCTGGGTGCGCTGTACCAACAACAGGCCAGGGCGCAAGAAGCCGTAGCGGCCTACCGGAAATACATCACCTTATGCCGGCAACCGGCGGACAAGGAACGGGCGGAGCGGCGAATCGCGGACATTGAGGACCAATTTAAAGCGGCCTCTAAGGGAGGGGTGAAATGAAGCGGGCGGTTCTGTTGGCCATCGCCGCGCTGGCGTGCGGGCTAGGCGCACGCGAGGCGTGGGGAGAAGCGCCGCATCTCAACCAGAAGATCGCGGACAAGAAGATCTCCATCCGCAAGGCTGTGCTCTTGCCTGCCCAGGTGAGCTTCACCAAGGTTGGCGGGAAGGGGTACGAAGGCGGGTTGCCGGCAGCCGATCAGATTGCCGCAGTTTTGTATTCCACGGTATCGAAGGAGCTTTCCCTTCGCGGTATGGAATTGTCGGCAAATCCGCTGGAGCAGGCTAAAGACGACGCGGCGAAATATTCCGTGGCCGATCTGCAGGCGCGTTACGATACTGTCGCCGTGCAACTAGAGAGGAAGCCGAAGCGGGTGGCTCGGGGCGGCTTCACGCTGGGCGATCGAGTGGCTGAATTCGAGCCGGGCGCTGCGGCGGATGTGCTGGTCTTTCTGCGCGGGTCCGGTCAATTGGCAACCCCCGCGCGGACGGTTATTGCACTCGCCTCCATGCGGTTCCCCGAAACGAAATTTCGCGGCGAGGTGACGTTCGTGGATGCCAAGACCGGCGAGGTACTGATGTTCGTCCGCTTCACGCGCTTTCGCGACATGACAACCAAAACGGATGAGCGATTCACGCAAAGCCTTCGCTTGGCCCTGCACGATGTCCCGCTGCCGTTGCCGCCTCCTAAGAACTGAGTCGTTCTGATACAACCGGCCGTCCATCCTGCCCCTAGGAGGCCGCGGCGAAAAGAGCGATATATGCCGCAAAGCACCACTTCAGACTCGCGCTGGTTCCATGCCGGAAAGCAACACTGGGGCGATGGACTGAGGCGCCCTGGTCGGTCGGAGCGATGTTCTCTCTACGCTGGATTTCGCATACATCCACTGGAAAGCCGGCCGGCCAACGTGGCGGAACCGGCTAGGGACGGCGTCGAGTTGGACATCGGGAAAGCCTGATGTGAGATGCCGGAGCGGCCTCCTGGATCGGGGGTGATCAGGAATTGAGGTGGGTTACGCGCCATTGGCCAGTCCGCTCCGGCAGTGCTTACTTGGAGTTTAGGGCAATATCGAGCGCATTCCCATACTCTGGATGGCTTACGAATCCGACATTTTGTCAGTAAGAGCGCCTTTCAGCCAGTTGGGTGGTAATAGTTTGGTGCGGGTCTGCCCATGAAACTCAAGCGTGGAGAATCGCACCGGGGTCATTGAATTTGGGCCCCTGTTGGCGAGGAACAGAGATTACTGACCTTCGCCGGCTCCTCCGGTTCACCCGCGCGGTTTACTCAGGACGTCCCTCACCTTTTGGAGCAGTTCAGCCGCGGTATACGGCTTTGGGAAGATCTCAAATCCTTGCAACGCTTCTCGATGTTGAAGCCGCTCGTCATCAAGAAGCCCCCCCGACCATTAGAACCTTCATTCTCAGGCATTTCGTGCGCAGATACATAGCTGCTTCGTGCCCCAGCAACCCCTCGACATAGGTACGGGTTTTCAACAAATCAGGCATGCATTCCTTCAACCGATCTACCGCCTGCCCTAGGTCGCCGGTAGCCAGGACCGTGTTATCCCTCGCGCTCCAATGCCTCCCGAAGAACGGAACGTACAACCGGATCAGAGACCAAGAGCAGGATCGTTGTCCTCATTTTAAGCGGTGTTCTACCATAGTCATTCTTTTTGCTAAATTACGCATCAACCACAGGGGCCTACGCGGCGGCAAAAGCGACTTCGATGCTGTTTTCTTCGGGAATGGCGCGCTCCAGCATTCCGGTGAAACGCACGGCCACGGCGGTGCGGTCGTCGGCTGGGCCAGAGTGGCCGGCAAAGCGATCCGCCTCATCCATGATCACGCCGACTAGGTGGGATGCCCGGGCGCTCGGGTGACATTCAAGGACTTGCCGGATGCCGGCCTCGGTCCACTCGCGGCCGTCAGGATCCTTGGCGCCCGTGATGCCGTCGGTGTACGCCACCAGCAAGTCGCCGGCTTCAATGGACATGGTGCGCCGGCCGTAGCGCGATCGGTCCGTGAGTCCCAGTACAGTACCGGTCGACTCGAGGCGGCGAATGCACCCGGTGCGCTTGCGCAGTAGCATGGCCGGTTCATGCCCCGCACTGACGTAATGCAACTGGCGGCGCAACGGGTCGAAGTGTGCATAAAATAACGTTGCGTAAAAATTGTCGGGCGAAGTCTGGTGAACCGCGCGGTTGAGCTCTTCCACTACACAGGTGATTTCTCCGCACCCACGAGCCGTAAGGCCGCGCAGGAAGGCCTGCAATCCCGACATCAGGATAGCCGAGCCGACGCCATGCCCGGAAACGTCGCCCACGGTGACGGCCAGCCCACCGGCAGGTAATGGGAGGAAGTCGAAGAACTCGCCGCCAATCTCGCCGGCCGGCCGGCAATCACCGAAATAATCGAGACCTTCGAGGTGCGGCAGCCGGCAAACCAGAAGACGGCTTTGGATCTCGCGGGCAATACCGAGATCTTCGTAAGTATGACGGAGGGAACCCACTTGGGTAGAAAGCGTGAGTCCCGCGATTAACTCTGACTCCTTGGCCCGCAACACGGCCTGACAGTCCGCCGCATTTCCACGATTCATTTCGCCGCCCTCCCTCACTGTTCCAGTAGACTCCGGATCGCGCTGTTTGGACATACTGCGAGTGTGGTAAAGCGCGCGCAAAAATAGAGGATCGGCTCTGAGCTCGGGTGATCCTCTAACTATCGCCGCTTTCTACTCGAAGCAGAGGATAGGAATGCCTGTGGACAAGGCCTAGACTGAGTTCGACGAGTCGGGCTGGCTTCTTACTCAGAATGGCGGCCACCAATTTGCCGGCTCCGTGACGCGCTCCGCTATATATGGGCGCATAGTGTAGCCATACAGGAGGGTTGGGCTATGAGCCGTCCGTGCACAATACCCATGGCAACCCTGGCAGCACTCGGTCTACTGTCCTTCGCCGCTCTCGCGCAGGACCAGACGACCACCGACCAGCAGGACCAGACCACCCCGACCAAGAAAGTCGCCAAGAAAAACAAGGACACGAAAGACAAGAAGAAGGATCCAGACGCGATCGGGGATCGTGACATCGGCAAGGGCGTGAACTTTTACTCGCTCGACAAGGAAATCGCTCTGGGCAAGCAGATGGCGCAGGAAGTCGAGCGGCAGGCCAAGATCGTCGACGATCCGATCATCGCCGAGTATGTCAACCGCGTCGGGCAGAACCTGGTGCGGAATTCCGATGCCAAGGTGCCGTTCACCATCAAGGTGCTGGATTCGGAAGAAGTGAACGCGTTCGCGCTGCCGGGTGGATTCTTCTTCGTTAATACGGGGCTGATCCTGAAGACGGAGACGGAAGCGGAACTGGCGGGCGTGATGGGGCACGAGATCGCGCACGTGGCGGCGCGCCACGGCACGCGCCAAGCCACGCGTGGCAATATCGCGCAGATTGTCACCCTCCCCTTGATCTTCATGGGCGGCTGGACCGGCTATGCCATCTACCAGGGTGCCAGCCTGGCAATTCCCATGGGCTTCCTACAGTTCTCACGCGTCTTCGAGCGAGAAGCCGACTACCTCGGCTTGCAATACATGTACAAGGCCGGCTACGATCCCACAGCTTTCGTGGACTTCTTCGAAAAGATCGAATCGCTGGAAAAGAAGAAGCCCGGGACCATTTCCAAGGTCTTCTCCACGCATCCCATGACCGACGACCGCATCAAGGCTTCGCAGGATGAGATCGAGAAGATTCTCGCGCCGAAGCCGGAGTACGTTGTGAATACGTCGGAATTCAACGACGTCAAGGCGCGGCTGAACATGCTGCACAACCGCCGCAAGGTAACGCAGGACGATCCGAACCGTCCGAAGTTGCGCCGTGCGCCGGGCAGCGGCACGGGACCCGTGGACGCCAACGACGACGGCACCAAGCCGAAGACCGACTCGGACGACCGGCCCACCCTGAAACGCCGGGATACCGGCGGTGGCGGCGGACTGTAAGAGTTCCGCTGCGGCCGACCTTACACTTCCTTGAATGCCTCCGCAACTCCGCTCAACAACTGAAATAGCGAAAACGGCTTATTCAAGAGCGGAACATTACGGTTAAGGGCTGGACAGGCGTTCGCAGACATCAGGATGCATTTCAGTCGCGGGTGGCATGCTTAAGTACGCGCCGCGTCTGATGAGTACGTCTGGCCGGCATGACGGGTTGTATTGGGAAGGCGCGAGCGAACCGCTGGTTCCCGAGGGCTTCGCCCGGGCCGCATGGGACGGTGCGCTGAAGGGACAAGCCAAACCCTACCACGGATATTATTTTCGCGTTCTCGATGGACAGGGCTCCAATGCGCCGGAGGGACCGCACAATTACCTCGTTAAAGGTAAGCTTGTTGGCGGGTTCGGTCTGGTGGCGTGGCCCGCCGAATATGGAGCGACCGGAATTCACACGTTCATGGTGAATCAAGACGGCGTGGTCTATCAAAAAGATATTGCGCCGGTCCCCGGCAAGCCGCCGCTTCTGATAACCCGCTTCGACCCGGACCATTCCTGGGAGCTGGCCGATTAGATACGGTTGCCAAGGCGGTCACACGGGCCGCCCTACTCTGCTCTGCGCACAAGAAATACTCGATTTGCAGGATGGCAAACTCGGGCCGATTTCCCTAAAGTCAAATGTGATAGGTAGCGTGGTGCGGTCCACGAAAAATGCGTGTGTGAGGTTCAGCGCGGTTTTGGGGATTGTCTTTCTCCTGGTGCCGCTTTACGGAGAGGGTCCCCCTCAGACCGAGCCCCGGATGGTCGATCTAAACGTTGTGGCGCTTGATAGCCACGGGCAGCCGGTCACCGATTTGATGCGCGACGAGTTCCGCGTGACCGACTCCGGGCAGTCGCAGAGTATCGCCTTCTTCCGCCGCCGCGACAGTAAACGAGAACGGCCCCCAGCCCAGGGACCAAACGAGTTTTCCAACCGCACGGCCACCAACATCCCGCGTGCCACGCTGATTCTCTTCGACTTGTTGAATGAGAGATTTTCCACGCGGGGATTCGCCGCCAACCAGTTGATTCGCAGCCTGGTGTCCCTGGAAGCGTCCGACTACGTATACCTCTACCTTTTGACCTTGGACGGACGCCTGTACCCGGTCCATGGCTTGCCACCGCCGGGTGAACCCGGCCAGCGGGAAAAGGCTCCCTGGACGCGCGACGCCAAAGAGGTGGTGAGCCAGGCGCTGCGTGCCCAATTGCAGATCCGGCCAGTGGACATCGACGACGCCGTTCGTGTACAAATCACCTATGACGCTTTGAACAGTGTCGCGGCTGAATTGTCGAGGGTGCCCGGCCGCAAGAACATCGTCTGGATTACCGACGGCGTGCCGATCGAGTTAGGCCCGATCCGCTCGGATACGGGCGAGTATGTGGATTTCACGCCGTTGTTGCGGCAAATGAGCGAAGGGTTTGATCGTAGCGGCGTGGCCATCTATCCGGTGCGCCAGGTCATGCTCGGCAGCCCGAACAACGTGAACCTGGATGAGGATCTGGGTACCACCGGCATCACGGCCGGCCGCCGCAGCGCCGCTGTCAGCACGCCCAGCGGCACGGGGAGCATCGACACCCTTGACCAGTTCGCGGGGCTGACGGGCGGTCGGCCCGATGCCGGCAAAGACATAGGCGCCGCGCTCCGCCAGGCCATCAGCGACGCTGGCACCAGCTACCAGATCGGGTACTACCCGCCGGAGAAGAACTGGGACGACAAGTACCACAAGATCCGGGTCACGTGCTCGCGCAAGGGCGTGCGTATCCAGACCAAGACCGGCTATTACGCCTGGCGGCAGAATCCCGGCGCCAGAGCCGAGGACGCCATGAATTCGGCCATGGCGACCTCCTTCGATGCCGCTGAAATCGGGCTGCGCGCCAGCTTGTCTCCCGATCCGAAAGGCGGCCTTACCATGCGCCTCGATGCGCATATCGATGCCCGAGATTTGGCACTGGTTCATACGGGAGCATTCTACGATGGCCAGTTGCGGCTCGCGATTGCCGGTTTGGTTCCCGGCCAGCAGCCCCACCACGGAGCCCTGATTCCCCTCGACCTTCATTTGAGTGCTCAGGACCGTGACAGAGCGATAGAGCATGGCATCGGATTCGCTCAGAATGTGGCCATCGGGGAAGGCGTGAATAGCGTCCGCTTGATTGTTTTCGATCGCGGCTCCGACGCCATCGGAGCGATAACCCTACCCGTCCCGGAGGCAGGCCGAAGTGGCCGATAGCCTGCCAACGCTCCTCTGCAGCTCGAGTGATATCTGGATAGATATCGGAAGGCCCGGCACGCGGACGCGGCGGGTGGGAAACGCCCGTACCACCTTGGGAATTCCGCACATCAAGAATATAATGCAGACTTGATAGGTCACGGCGGGAAAACGGGAACGCCTCGTGAAATACTTTAAGCTCATCCGTTCCGGTATCGATGTCGCTCCTTTGCTGGGAGAAGTTCGCTCGCAGGAAGAGGCTTGGCTGATCGATACAGGCCGCCAGGATAAAATCCGAGTTCAGCGGGACACAAACACTATTTTCCTCAGCGCCTCCGTTCACCGGCCCGATCTACACATCAACGAAAACCAGGAGTGCCGGCTCACCTCCGTAGCCAGAAGTTTTCCAAGAGCTCTGGCCTTCATGACAGAGTTCGCTGAGGAAACGAACTGTCATCTGTCGCGCGCCGCGATCGTGCGCCTCAAGCCCAAATCGCAGGTTCTTCGCCATATTGACGAAGGGTCGTATTATTTTCTCCGCGACCGCTTCCACCTCGTGCTACAGAGTCCCGCGGGAAGCGTGCTGATGAGCGGCGGCGAAGAGGTGCGCATGCGGGAGGGTGAGCTCTGGTGGTTCGACAACAAGCAGTATCACGAATCCTTCAACGAATCCTGCGACTGGCGAATTCATTACATATTCGACTTGCTGCCCGCGGATTATCACGATCTGGCCGTCAATCCGATTTTTCTTCCCCCTGAGCCCGTCAAGTCTCCCGAACCTGCCACATCAGAACTTACCCTGGCGGGCGGACCGGTGGACAGCAAACCTGTGCCCTCCGCCCCTCGAGACATCGTTTCATCGGCCATTCGCGAACGTGCGATTCTGTACGCGAAAAGTCAGCGGCTGATTTCACCGGAGGGCAATAGCAACCGCTGGCTCATCGACTTGCGGCGGTTATTCATGGATGCGAAGTCTCTGGACTCCGCCGCCGAACTGTTCTGGCAGGAATGCGCCGGCAGCATGCCCTTTCAGGTCGGCGGCATGGAGGCCGCCGCGATTCCATTTCTTTCCGCGATCCTCATGAAATCGTTGTCGCGCGGAACTCCCGTAAACGGCTTCATCGTACGTAAGGAACGCAAGACTTACGGCACGGGCAGTTCGATCGAAGGAGCGCTGACTGGCGCACCAATCGTAATTGTTGACGATGTCCTGAATTCGGGCGCCAGCATGGAAAAGGCGCGGATTGTGCTGGAGCAGGAAAACAAAACCATCGCCTTCGCCTACGTGCTTGTCGATTACGAGAGCGCGCAAGGCAAGCTTTGGCGGAAGAGGCACGACATACCTGTTATCGCGCCGTTCCTCCTCTCGGAATTTGGACTTTCCATCGAAAAGCCGGAGCCGAAGCCGATGGCGACGTTCAAGAACAGGTGGCGTTTCGCCTCGCCGGACTCTAATTCCTTTCACCGCGTTCCGAAGTCCTTTCCCACCACCGACGGCAAGCGCGTTTACTTCGGTAGCGATAGCGGAGTTTTCTGGTGTCTCGACGCTCGCGACGGATCGGTTGTATGGAATTTCACGGTCAACGCCAACGGGCACAAGAATCTCTGGTCTAGCCCGGCTCTTCATAACGGCAGAGTCTACTTTGGCAGCTATGACGGCAACGTTTACTGCCTCAACGCCGTGACCGGAATGGAAGTGTGGCGATTTACCGAAGCGGACTGGGTAGGCTCGTCTCCCGTGCTCGCCCCCGAACTCGGGTATCTCTTTATCGGGCTGGAATTCGCTGTGGAAGGGAAGCGGGGCAGCATTGCCGCACTGAAACTGGAGAACGGAGAGAAGGTCTGGGAGCACATGACCAAACGCTACACGCATGCCTCTCCCGCCTATTGGGCGGAACGTCAACTGGTAGCCTGTGGCAGCAACGACAACGAGATGTTCCTGTTTGACGCGCCAACCGGCGTGATGCGATGGCGGTTCCAGACCAGGGGCGAAGCTGGTGCGAAAGGTTCCATCCGTCACGCTCCCGCGTTTGACAGGAAGCGGGACCATCTCCTCACCGGCTGCGCGGACGGGTGGATCTATATCATTGATGTCTCGACGGGACAGGAGGTTTGGTCGGTCAAAACGGACAATACGATTTATACCGTTCCCCTGGTTGTGGAGGACAAGGCCTACATCGGGTCAACCGACAAGTACATGTACGTTCTCGATCTGGACCGTCGCGCCGTGAAGACCAGGATCTTCGCCGCATCCAAGATTTTCGGGCCGCCGCGATTGCTGCAGGGAAGGATCTATTTCGGTGCCTGTAACGGCCTGGTTTATGAGATCGACCCCGCCACCGATGAAATCACAGGCACGCATCAACTTCCGGATGCCGTTACCAACGCCCTCACGTACAATGCCGCAACGGGCGACTTTTATGCTCTCACGTATGTGAACGAGCTGTTCGCCTTCACCCAGTCCGGGATTCGGTAGCGTTCCGTCCGCCCAGTCGCGGCTACTGTGATCAACCGCCAAAAATACTCCTGTAAGGGTATTCTCGCCAGGGTCCTGGACGATTTATCATCAAGCTGGGTATCTGGGGGGCTCCTCGTAGTGGCGCCAATCCGAAATGCATCCCTGTCTGTTCAGGGCCAGGCCGGCCTGAGGTCACAAGTGTTTCAAAGCTGGGCTGTTCCTTCGTCCTTTCCCGGCGAATCGGTTGTCTCGGGAGGTGTTTTATGAGCGCGCCACGAAAGGATCGCCTGGAGGCGTACCTTGCCACCACTCGTTCCGGCTCTTTGAGGGGGGCGCCGAAAGGCGGCATGGCCCGCTGGCAGCGTTACGTGGCGGTTACGGGCTCGGCCATGGCCCTGGCAACCAATGCCTCGCTTTCGAGTCTGGGCGCCGGCATGGTCGACTCGGTGCCGGATGCAAGTCTCCTCGCGACCCCACGATCTTTCGCGATGGCCGGCCGGAGTCCCAGACTATTCGCTGCGGCCTCAGCCCTGGAACCGGTCCACGCAACCCAGATGCAGCCGCCCGTCATTACACCCAACGGCGTCGTGCCTCTCTACGGTAAGGTAAGCATCATCCAGCCCGGCAGTTGGGTAACGATTTATGGGACCAACCTCGCCGCGGGAACAGCGGTCTGGAACGGCGACTTCCCCACGTCCCTCGGTGGTACCAGCGTCACCATCGATGGCAAACCGGCGTACCTGTCCTTTGTCAGCTCCAGTCAGATCAACCTGCAGGCGCCGGATGATGCGGCTACAGGCCCAGTGCCCGTGGTGGTCCTGACCGGCGCGGGCAATGCAACGGCCACCGTTACGCTAAATCCGTATTCGCCGTCCTTCGAGTTGCTCGACGAAATACATGTGGCTGCGATTATTGCCAGGTCAGACGGTTCCGGAGCTTACGGGAATGGGACGTACGATATCCTGGGCCCGGATGGAGATTGCTTCGGCTACCCCACTGTCTCAGCTAGAGCAGGCGATCTCGTGGAGCTTTTCGGCGTCGGGTTCGGGCCGACGAATCCTGCGGTCCCGGCCGGAAAACCGTTTTCAGGCGCCGCACCCATTACCAATAACCTCGGGCTTTACATCAACAACGCGATAATAACGCCGGTCTTCGTGGGGCTGTCCAGCGCCGGCATGTATCAGATCAACGTGATCATTCCACCGGGACTCGGCCAGGGAGACGTTTCGATTCAGGCCTGGGTTGCCGGTTATCCAACCCAGCCGAATCTGTGGCTCTCGCTGAATGGTGGCGTATTCAGGGGGGGCTGTGTTTCTACCGGTGACGGCGGTGACGGCGGTGATGGCGGCGACGGCGGTGGCGGCGGTGGCGGTGGCGGCGACGGCGGTGGTGATGGTGG
>Ga0181530_10005939_pt1 | contig 12228 bp, 11 predicted proteins | sample PEATcosm2014_Bin_42_FD_119769 | JGI IMG/M metagenome (GOLD analysis project Ga0181530, IMG submission 119769) | Peatland microbial communities from MTU Mesocosm Facility, Houghton, MI, USA - PEATcosm2014_Bin10_60_metaG | ecosystem: Environmental > Terrestrial > Soil > Wetlands > Peat | place... | reverse complement strand
TCTTGGCCGCAATCGAGCTGGCCCCTGGCCGCGATCGGGCGCCGCACCGGCTAATTGAGAACTCTAGGGAGAACTCTCCGAGAGGCGACGACCGGAATCGAACCGGTGTAGACGGCTTTGCAGTGCTCCCGGAAGTCCTGTGCTCCGCTTACCTAAGCGGTTTTCAGGGACCCCAGGTGCTCTCAGGAGACCTCAAAAAACGCTCGAATGGGGAGCCTTTGGGGAGCCTCTCGCGCGCTTGCCACCTCGCGCCGCGATCAGCAAGATCTACATTGACTATGACATCTACATAAGCTACAATCACTCCATCATGAGTACCGTTCTGGCTCCACCCACGATCTCGATCAAGGATGCGGCGGCGCGCTTGGGTGTGCATGAGAACACCGTGCGGGCGTGGTTCGACAGCGGCATCCTCAAGGGCTATATGAGCCCTACGGGCCGCAGGAAGGTGCTGCTGGACTCCGTCGAGCGTCGCGCGCGTGAGATGTTCGGTGTGCCCGCCGACGCGGTCGAGCTTGGCAAGTCCACGGCTCCCCCCGGGCAGCTCGACACGCTCGAGCGAGCGCAGAGTCGCTTGCCCTGACCTGAGAATCCGAGACCGTCCGCTTCCGCGCCTAGCCTTGGCGCCGTGAAGCTGGACGACCCACAGCACTACTACGCCGAGCGGGACGTGGCCCACACGGCGCAGGGCGACATCCACGCCGGCGTGCCGTTCGTGCACGCGACGATGTTCTCTCCCGAGTTCGAGGCTGCCGGAGCTCGCAAGCGCCCGGGCGCCGCCGACCCCGACCAGGCGGTCGTCACGTCCCATCATGGCCTCGGAGTCGTGCTGCATTACACCTGTGGCATCACGGCACAGCCTCCCGGCACCAGGGGCTATGCCCACGAGTTCCGGCTCCTCGCACCGATCGTCTCGCTGAGGACGCTCAAGGCGTGGGGCATGAAGAACAACGAGCTGCGCAAGCTTCGGGACGGATACGCGCTGCAAGGCTTCATGTATCTCCCACAGGTCGAGCCCATGCTGCTCGACGATGAGGACGAAGGCCACGACGAGTACGGTGGTCATGCTGCGGCCCTGATCTACCGGCCAGCCACCGTCAGCCAGGCGCTCCTAGACCACGCGCCGCGCATCACGCGCCTGACCGCAGACGCCACGCGGATTCTCGACGCCGCCCTCATCCAGACCTACACCCCCAACAACTTCGACTGGAACGCGCTCGCCCAGCCCGACCTCAGTGACAGCTGGGCCGGTCCTCAATGATCTTGGGCGGTTCAAGATGCGAGAAGCTCGCTCCGGCGTAATCAGCGACCAGGGTCTTCTTACGGTTTACACGAGCTGACGAACTCGTGGGTCGTTCCGCCTCGCTTGGGTGCGGTCGGCCGTCAAGAACCCGCGGCGCACGCACGGCGTCGAGGTCGACCTCGCAGGCATGCTGTCCGAGCTGCCCACCGCCGCCGCACGCTTGGTGCGGCTTGACCCTGAGCTTGCTGTGAGCATCAGGGTGCTATTTGCGCTGGTTTCCACGATTACTACGCCTGGGCTACTCGACGCTGGGTGCGCTCCAGACCGCGAGGTTGATCGAGTCGTCTTGGTGCCCGATGGCATCGACGAGCTTGCGGATCACGTCCACGACGGTGCGGTTCATGTCCCAGAGCGACAGGCTGGGAGTTACACGCCCTTTACCGCCATGGATCGTGATTGCGGCCGTGATCTTGCCGTCCATCTGCACTTCAGCGTGCGGAGGGTCGCAGACGATCTTCAGCACTATTGCGCGGTCGTGTAGCACGCGCCGGTCTATCCCGATGACACAATCGGCGGCGAGGTTCTGTGGCAATCGCGTCTCTGACACGCTGAACCGCAGACCCCAAAGGTGGACCAGTCGATGCTTGTCTTGGTTCCAGAGGTCATGGGTGGCCCGAACTTCTCGGCAGAAAGTCCGCTTGTATCGCTGTGGATAGGGCTGCAGCGCCTCGATAAATGCTTTTGGGCCGGGCCCAATGCCCCGGATCTTGTTCATCCCGCTGCGCCGGGTCCATGCACCGTGTTTGGTCCGTTCGTAGAACTTGGTGCCCTTCGTGAAGACGGGGAACGAGCAGTAGGGGATCTCGTCGCCGGTCCAGTCCACGCCCAGCCAGTAGACGCATTGATCGAGGGCGGATCGGAGGTCGTGGACTGCCTCGCCGAGGATGACCGCCCAATCGACCGGGATGGGGTTGAGCATGTGGAGCCTGTAGAAGTGTTTGCGTCCCTGATCGTGTACCTCTGGCACAAGTCGCCATGGCCGGTCTGCGTCCCACGCGGCCATTTCGTCGTGGAGGACTCTGAAGTGCTGGTCCGCTCGCGCGATCTTTCCCTCTATACCGGCGAGGGCGCGCTGGTCAACCTTCACGACGTTATCCTCCCCTGTGGTGGCCGACGAGAAGCCAAATAAGCCTACTCAGATGATCCCCGCCAAGGGTCATCGGGCATCCAGGGGATTCTACGCCGCGATCAGGGGTCGGGGAACAAAACCGCAGCAGTTCCCGTGGTGCATTCGACCGTCTTGCGTCCCAATAGCTGCACGCAATCGAGAGTTGATTCGCGGTTGGTCGTCGGGTTGTAGGCGCTGATTTCGGCGGGCGGATAGTTCGTAGTCTCGTAACCCGCAGCGAACGCGAAGCGCGCCTTTTCTGCGAAGGTGCAGCTCGTGTTCGGACCGACATAGGTTTCATGGCTGCCAGCACATTCGTGTATCCCAGCTGGAAGTTCTTTGCTCGTCTTGGGCGCTTCTGCGGGCGCAGCGGGCGTCGTAGTCGTCGATGAGCCACCGCTACTCAGCAGCGCGACGGCGACGATCACGACCACGACCAGCACGAACCCCGAGCAGCCGATCTTCGTCAGCGTCCAGCCGAAGCCTGCGATCCGATCCCCCGCAGCCTCTATTTTCGCTCCCGTATCGGCGAGTTTCGACGGCACGCGGTGAGCCTACCCAAGACCAGCCGCGAGAACAAATCTTGTGACGTTCTGGTGGGGATCATATACTTGACGCACCAGCAGGGAGCGTATTATGACGCCCCCCTTTCCCTGCGATCCGAGGAACTAAGCAGATGTTGATTCCAGCCGACTTTCGCCGTTGCGTTGGCTATCTGGCCGTGGACGTGCTCGACAAGGACTCGGGTGTGAGGGTGCGCACGCCGATGGCTACAGCGTTCTTGATGGAGGTTCCCGTTGAGGACGTGGGCACCAGCTACTACGCCATAACGGCCGAGCATGTCATCAACGAAAGTCGCCCTTATGGGCAACTCTATCTGCGCGTGAACACCGAGAACGGCGATTATCACGACTTGCCATGCCCCAAGCAGGACGATTGGGAGACGCATCCGTCATCGGATGTAGCAGCGACTCCGCTCCAGATTGAGGACATCACAGGATGGGACATCAGCTTTCTGCCTGTGGGGATGCTCACGACAGACGAGCGCGCGACCAAAGAGGCCGTGGGCGAAGGCGACGAAATCACGATGGTCGGGCTGTTTGCGTCTCGCCCCGGCGCTACGCGGAGTGAGCCAGTCGTGCGGTTTGGGCACATATCAGCCATGCCACAACTAGTTTCGATCAAGGTTGATGGCGGCCCAACGGCGTCCGTCATGCCACGTCGCGCATACCTGGTCGAGGCGGCGTCGTGGGGAGGTGAGAGCGGATCGCCGGTGTTCATCTACTTCGGCCCTCACCGGATGCCGTGGAGTCCGCAGGCGCGGACTCCCGGCGTGGGATTTGGACTGCTCGGGCTCTTGCACGGGCACTATCCGCACATCGAGAAGATAGACATCCGTGCGGGCGGGGCGGTGCTCGTTGCGGGTGGCGTGGTGCTTGAGGGCAGCGTTGACCTCAACAAGGGCATCTCGATAGTGATCCCGGCGCAGGAGATTTTGGACCTACTGAATGGAGACGTGTTCATGGGACAGAGGCGATGGGGAGCCGATAAGATACGCAAACAGCAGGGCGACGCTGGTCCGCAACCGGATAGTGCGCTAGGCGAGCCGTCCGAGTTCGAGCGCTTCGAGGGCACGCTCGCAAAGCTGGCGCAGGTCCCGAAGTCCGAGGTAGACGAGCAGCGCAAGAAGTCTTGACGCGGAAGCTCGTGCAGGTCCCAAAACCAGATAAGCCGCCTACTTCTCCGTAAAGCCGTATTCCCGACTCCCCCAAGATCGCTTTTCGGGTTCACACTCAAGCTCTTTTGTGCCGTTTTCCGATAGCTCCGTCGGTGATGTGAAGCAGTCGTACTGGCCGCCGTTGAAGTAGTGGTAGTAGTAGCGTGGGATCGTTTCCGTTTCCTTCACGCCACCTTCCGTTTCGTACCTGTTTATGAAGGGCGCGATCTTGAACGGTGTCAGGCGATATTGGATTGCGGCGGCGGCTTCCGTTAGCCAGCGACGCCCTTCAGCGCAGGTGACATTGCGTGATACGACAACACCCGTAACGGGGGTGTTTGTGTTTACTTCGTCGTCGAGGTTGAAGCCGGGACATGGGCGTTCGTTGTTTAGCCACCACTTGAAGCTCATGTAGACCGTGCCGCGCCGGTGACCGCCGAGTTCTTCGCGGGCGTGGCAGTGGAAGTACGCGCCGAGCCCTTCGTGCAGGACCGGGGGTTCGGTGGTGTGGCACGTCCAGCGGTAGCGCCATTCGTAGAATTCGGCGGTGAACGTCTCGGTGCCCGGGACGCTTTTGTCGCCTCCCTCGGCGCTATCGACGTAGCCGGTAGCGGACGTGAGTGCGCTTTCGCAGGTGATGCCGCCGTGCACCTGGAAGTCGTTTGCGGCGGTGATGTGATCGCCGTGGATGTTTGAGGCGCCACAGCCTTGGGCGCTGGCCGTACCAGGCAGCACAAGCAAGACGAGCAGGGCGAAGACGACTGCCAGCTTTTGAATCACGCTCACCGCCCCTGTGCGTAGCTCGGCCTGGAGCGTGTGGATTCGCGTGGTGGCCGTCTGGTTTTCGTGGACCGCGACCACCGCGACCACAAGGGCTGCTATGGCGAGAACGACCCCGGTCACTCCAGGGATGAGGGTCGTGCGTTGGGCTTGCATCCCTCGGATCATATGGCTCATCAGCCATAGACGGCGGGATGGTAGGCGTAGAAGGCTCGGAGGATGGAACCCCTCGACGCCTTCGCCGCCAACGTGCGGCGTCTACGGCAGGAGCGCGGCTTGACTCAGGAGCGCCTCGCAGAGCTATCCGATCTACACATGACGGACATCGCAAGGATCGAGACGCAGGGACGCGACCCCGGCGTCAAGATCATCGCGAAGATCGCTCACGGCCTCGGCGTTCCAGCGGGACTACTGCTTGAGAACGTCGAGTACCGGCCCACCGCTGGCCAGTGACCCGGCTACGCACCCGGCCGCTGGGAAGTCGCTACGCACGGCCCCATCATGATCCACCCGTCATTTGGCGCGTGGGTTCGCGAAGTGACACATAGCCGAATAGGCCACTGACATGCGGGCTCTCGCCCGTCCAAGACCGCACCTCCTGCGTCGGCTCTCCTCCCGTCCTCGGCGTCGCGTTGTTGCCGGCCTGTGCAGCCCTTCGTGCTGCTCGCTCGCCGCTCGCTAGCGCTCTCGGCTCGCGCTGCCGGCGTACAGCTCCAAAGCCCAAACAGACTAGATGCACGCCCCTGCGGGTGCTGTGCGAGCGCTGTGCAAGTTCGTTGGCCGCTTTCGAGGGGTGGTGGTCTGTATCGGGTGTGATGACCGCTGCGAGCATTGGTTCCGCGAAGGCCGGTGGGTATGCGCGCTATCTGGAGTCAAAGACGGTGGTGCCTGAGCGTGGGGATTACTACCTGACCCCGGACGGGGAGATGGCCCAGGCGCCTGGCCAGTGGCTCACCTCGCCTGAGACGCTCGCGCGTTTGGGTATCGAGGGCAGCGCGGTCGAGGGCCAGGACTTCATCGCTTTGATGGAGGGCCGTCATCCCCGCACGGGTGCGTGGCTTCGCCCCGAGGGCGCGGGCGGTGGCCGGAGCGGTGGGATCGACTTGACGTTCAGCGCGCCGAAGTCGGTCTCCGCGGTGTGGGCGCTCGGCGGGGAGGCTCAGCGGCGGGACATGGAGGCTGCGCACGCCGCGGCGGTGCGCGAGGCGATGGCGCACCTGACGGAGACGGTGCCGACCGTTCGGCGTCGCTACAGCGGGCAGGTTGTGGAGGAGCCGGCGCGGGAGGTGGTGGCCGCGGAGTACCGGCATACCACCGCACGCGGCGTCCTTGAAGGCGACGCCCCTGACCCGCAGCTGCACAGCCATGTCGTGATCACGAGCGCGATCAGGGATGACGGGCGGATCGTCGCGGTCGCCTCCCGTCCGGTCTTCCGCTCCGCAAGGGAGATGGGCGCGTACTACCGCTCGGCGCTCGCGCACCAGCTCTCTGAGCGTGGTTATGCGATCGAGGCGGGGACCGGCAAGCAGGGCCGCTACTTCGAGATCGCAGGTGTACCCCAAGGGCTGCTAGAGGCGTTCTCCGCGCGCAGCCGTGAGGTCGCAAGGGCAGCGGAGCGCTTCCGTGCGAAGTGGGGTCGGGCACCGGAGCGTGGGGAGCTGCGCCGGCTGAAGCTGGAGAACCGTAAGGCGAAGGTGCTCGTCACCCGCGGCGACCTACACGCGGTCTGGAACGACACCGCGGCCCGCTTCGACTTCACGGGAGACAAACCCGCTCGGCTGCTCGGAGAGGCCAGTGGGTCGCGGTCGGAGCGTGCCCTTTCAGATCGCGTCGAGGAGCGCCTAACGGAGCGTGCCGCGACGTTCAAGCCGGGGGAGTTCCGCGCGGTCCTGCTCGAGCAGTCCGTCGGCGAGCTCTCACCCCGCGAGGCGCTCGCGTTCTCAAGGGCCATGATCGCCGAACGCCGCGTGCTGCCCCTGGAGGGTGGGTTGATGACGACGCTCGCGGTGCGCGCCCGCGAGCAGGCGATCGAGCGGAGGTTCACCAAGCTCGCCCAGGCAGCCGACCGGGACGTCGGCGAAGTGGCCCGCGAGATCGCAAGCGACACGGTGGCCGAGCGGATCGGCGGACACCTCAGCGACGAGCAGACCAACGCGCTTCAGGTCATCACCGGCCCCGAGCGCAGCACGATCCTCGTCGGGCCCGCAGGCACCGGGAAGGGTGTCGTGCTCGACGCCGCCGCCAGGGCCGAGCAGCTCAGGGGGCACCAGACGCTGGGTGTCGCCGTGTCCTGGTCGACCGCCGAGCGTCTCGGCAGAGACAGCCCGGCGCTCTCCCAACAGGTGTTCAGCGTCGATGCGCTCGTCTCGCGTGTGGAGCACGGCCAGGTCAACGTCGATGCGGACACGACGATCTACTTCGACGAGGCCGGAATGGCCGACACCAACCGGCTCGACCGGCTCACCCAGATGGTTGAGCGCACCGGGGCGAAGCTCGTCGCGATCGGCGACGCCGCGCAGTTGCCCTCGATCGGCGCGGGCGGCATGTTCGACAGGCTCACGGAGATCGCGCCCAGCGCAGAGCTCTCGGACATCCGCCGGACGTTGGACCCCGAGGAACAGCGCGCGTGGGCAGACCTGCGCGCCGGCAGATCCGATAGGGCGATGGCGCACTACCAAGCCCGCGGACAGCTGCACATGGCCGACACCCGCGATCAGGCCGTCGAGCAGGCCGTGAAGAGCTGGGCGACACTCACCGAGACCCATCCGATCGGCGAGGTCGCGTTGATCTCTGATGCCTCGAACCAGGAGATCCATCGTCTCAATGCCCGCGCACAGCACTACCGCGCAGAACGCGGCGAGCTCGGTGAGCTGGAGGTCGAGGTGCCGGGCGTCCACTACGGCATCCGCCAAGGCGATCGGGTAGCGATGATCGAACAGCACCGCCAGCCAGGAGCGGAGCGCATCGAGAACGGCAGCCAAGGAGAAGTCCTCCACGTCACCCCCGCCGGAGAAGCACTCATCGAGTTCGACGTCACCGGACGCCAGCGAACACTCACCGGCGACGACCTCGGCCGCGTACGCCTCGGCTACGCGCACCACATCCACCGCGCCCAAGGCGCGACCGTCACCCACACCCTCGTCATCACAGGCGGCTGGCAAACCAGCAAGGAGCCCGCCTACGTCGAGGCATCACGAGCCCGCCAAGGCACCCACTGGTACGTCAACCGCGAAGACCTCGGAACAGAAGGCCACGACACCGACCGCATCCACCGCCTCGCCGCCAACATGCGCCGCAGCCACGCGCAAACCCCATCGCTCGCGCACCCCGAACTACCCGACCCCGAATGGGGACCCGGTTTCCACCACCCGATCGCACCCAGCCGCGTCAGTCGGATACCAGGAATCGCGCGCGCCATCAACCGCATCATCCAACAATCACGCACACAGGAGCGAGCACGATGAGCTCAGCGCCTCGATATTGTTTCCTCCCGGTAATCCTCGCGCTACCATCGGACTGTGGCCGACGAACGCTTCCTCTATCTGCTTAAGAAGTACCCGCAGGAGGTCGCTGGCCGTGCTCCGTGGCCTTGTATCAACGCCATCGCGGATGAGGAGCTAAGAGCGGACCTTTGCATTGCAGCCGAGCTGCGCGACTCATTTCCCTCCAACACGTACGAGAGCGCGGTCGGGGGTGGAGTTATCGGAGGGTGGCTAGCGCAGGCGCTTCGTATGCGCCCAGCGATGCTCCGGTACCCCGCTGGGCTGATCTAGAGCGCTGGAGTGGCGACCCAGGTGCCAGCCCGGGGACGGTCGGTCACGAGGTGGTCCCGCCCGTCGGGTGCTGCACGTTCGGCGATTCGTCAGCCGTGATTTCGCTGAGTGTGGGAAGCCCCTCGGCTTTCAACGCATCCTCTAGCGCTTGTTTTGCGTGGGGTTCGTGGAAGATGAGCAGAAGTAGCTTCGAGCCCAAGATCGGTCCGAGACGCGGATGCCCAGCGCCCTGCGTTCCAGCTCGCACCACCGCGACCATCAGGCGAATCGTGATCGCGTCAACCTCATCTCTGATCTTCTTGGCATCCCGGATTGGCCACTTCGCCTCCGCCCGGATACGTCCGAGCTGGTGTAGGACGTGGGCATAGCGCGACGACGCTTCGGAAGGCGTCATCTCGGAGAGCCGTCCTACGAGCAGCCCTCCGCGTGTGGCGCTCTGAAGCTCCCAGGCGGCCTCATCAAGGCGCCTGCGGCGCTCACGTAGGCGAACAAACACCTCGCCTACGAAGACGCCCAACAAGACGATGCCGCCACCGATCAACGCACTCACCAAGTCGCCCGAATGGACGACGACGTGATTGATAACGGTGGGGGAGGTGCTGGGCACAGTCGATCCAGTCACGCCACGCATCTTGCCAGTACGAGTCTTCCGACCGCTCCCGGTCGCCGATCTCGGGCGTCGCCCTCGGCGCTACCGTGAGTGCGCCATGATTCCCGACCCGTTACTTGATACGGCCTCTCAGCGTCCGCCGACCGGAATGGACTACGGAGCTCGCGCGTTGATCCTCGGCACGCTCCAAATGACGCATTCCGCCATATTGCAGGCGTTCCTCGCAGAGCGTTTCCTCAGCGTGGACGACTACCTATCGGCTGTAGAGCCGGTATGGGGTTCAGAGCAAGTCGAGACGATACGCACAGAGATCGAGCGCGCAGCGAATCAGGTTCCATCGGTAACTTCATTCGGGGAGCAAGCTCAGGCCGAAAATCTGTTCGCGTTGACGGTCTTGGCACACATGCCCGAGTCCGATTTCCGATCAGCAGTGCTCCTGGCTAGCCTCGGGGCGCCGGTCGCTCCGACCGACGCCATCAACCGGATTTGCAAGAACCGGCGCATCGAATGGGAGTTCGAGACAAGCGAAGGGTTCGCTTGGATCGGCGACGAAGAGGTCGAGCAGCGAGCGATCCGGCCGGCTTTGAGCGCAATCACGGATGCCAGGTTCGCCGGGGCTACGCGGAGTGAGTTCGATCAGGCGCGTGTCGAGATTGCTCTCGGCACGCCTGCCTCTCTGAAGCAGGCCGTGCATGAGTCTGGCTGCGCTGTCGAGAGTGCCATGAAGGTGCTGCTCGCTGAGCACAGCGTGAGCTTTGACGAGAACGACGCCGCGTTCAAGCTTTTCGACCTTCTGACTCAGGCCGGGGTCGTCCCTCGATTCATGGAACGCGTCGTCCTTGGTGCTGCTTCGCCTCGTAACAAGCGCGGTGGGCACGGAGCGGGCGCACTCCCTCACGACGTGCCCCACGAGATGGCCGAGGCAGTGTTGGCTTCGGCCGCTGTGGCTATCGCCTACCTGCACAAATGCCTGCCGTAAGCAGCGACAAGTAGGCCGATCACGAGACGTGAGCAGCCATCCCGAACCTGCTCGCAAATTCAATGGCCGGTTCGGCGCCATCGTGGTCAACAACAACATGCACGGACAACCATCGACAACCCAGGCTCGTCCTGGAGGACGCATAAATGATGTAGCCAGGCTGCTCACGGCGGACGAAGTTGCCTCCCGGCTGGGCGTCCAGCCGTCGTGGGTCAACAAGGCTGCACGGGCAGATCGCATACCGCACGTCTGCGTTGGTCGCTACCGGCGCTTCCGCTGGCTGGATATCGAAGCGTGGCTTGAGAATCAGCGGCGCGGCTCATGACCGCGCCGACGGCTCCCATAAGATGCCGCGTACAGATAGGGAGTGTCCCCGGGGCGGTAACCCCGAGGACACTCTGGAACGACGGCCGAGCGGCGCGCAAACGCCCTCGACCCCGGCATCAGGAAAAGAGGTCCCGATGCAAGCTCATAAGCACGCACAGGTCAGCGTCGCCCTGTCGGCGACATACAAGGGCAAACCGCGATCGACCCCCGTTTGGGTCATGCGCTATCGCCTTCCGTCGGGCAAGGACTCCAAGGAGGTGCTCGGTCTCGCCTGGACAAAGAAGGGGCGACCTCCGCATGGGCACCTGACGGAAGGCGACGCCCTGTTGAAGGCACAGGCGTTCGCCGCGGAACACTCCATGGACACGCCTGATGCTCGACGTTCGTTTCGGGCCGCGCTGGATTCCTTCGTGCGCTACTGCACCCAGGAGAAGGGGCTGCGCGGCTCCACGATGCACGAGTACAAGAAGATCGGCGAGCGCCTGGCAGCGCGTCCGTGGCGGGGCGAGCTGATGTGGGCCGACCGGCTGCTCGACACGTTCACCGACGATGACCTGCTGGCTGTCCGCCAGGAGCTCGCGAAGGCCAAACGCACTGCGGACACTGTGAACCACTACCGGCGCGTCGTGCGCGGCATCTTCGGGACACACCGGAGCAGCCCGGCGCTCGCGTGGGCCTGGATGGGCCAGAAGGTCGAGAGCGAGGGCAAGCTGCGCTTCTACACGCCCGAGCAGGTTCGCAAGCTCGTCGCCGAGGCGTACTCCACGACCGATGAGGCCATCTACACCGTCGCGACCGAGGCCGGCCCCAGGTTGAGCGAGATCCGCGGTCTGAAGGTCAGTAACGTCGACTTCAAGGTCGGTGTGCTGCGCTTTGAGGACGGCTTCACGACGAACGGCGGGCACGCGGGCAACAAGGGCCGGCGAGTGCGGTCGGTCCCGATGACGACCAACGTCCGTTCGGTGCTCGCGCCGTTCTGCGAGGGGAAGACCGGGAACATGCTGGTCTTCGAGCACGAGGCCAAACCCGGCGAGCCGATCTGCGGCACGTCTCTCTACCGCAGGTTCTTGAGCGCCGCGGAACGAGCCGGTCTGCCCAGGCTGCGCCTGCACGACCTGCGGCACACGTTCGGAACGCAGGCGATCCGCGCCTTCAAGATCCACGAGGTCCAGCGGATGATGGGCCACCGCCACATCACCACCACCGAACGCTACCTGCACTACGCCCCCGATCCCGATGCGGCGGCGAAGCTGACCGCGCTTTGGGGAGGCGCAGATAGCGAGGAGGAGACCAACGTGGTCCCGCTCCGCCGAGCCGCCTGACAGCGCCAGGGAGGGCAGGAAAGAGGGGCGAGCCGCACGGCTGCGCCCCTCTTTTTGTGCGGTTCCCGCTCCGATTAAGGGGAGCCTATGGGGAGCTTTGGCCTGTCCGGGCGTCCTCGGCTCAGGCGCCTCGGACCCAAAACCCGCTGATTTCCAGCCTGTTCTCATAAGAGGCGACGACCGGAGTCGAACCGGTGTAGACGGCTTTGCAGGCCGCTGCGTAGCCACTCCGCCACGTCGCCGAGAAGGCCTCATAGCGTATCGAGCCGGCAGTGGCAGGCCGGACCGTAGCGTTCACGCCGCGGGTTT
>Ga0181530_10005933_pt1 | contig 12238 bp, 8 predicted proteins | sample PEATcosm2014_Bin_42_FD_119769 | JGI IMG/M metagenome (GOLD analysis project Ga0181530, IMG submission 119769) | Peatland microbial communities from MTU Mesocosm Facility, Houghton, MI, USA - PEATcosm2014_Bin10_60_metaG | ecosystem: Environmental > Terrestrial > Soil > Wetlands > Peat | place... | reverse complement strand
GTCGTAGTAAAAGCCGTTTTCCACCGCCGGGCCGGAGGCGAACTGGGCGTCGGGCCAGAGCTTGACGATGGCGGTGGCCATGACATGGGCGGCGGAGTGGCGGATGCGCTCCAGCTCGGTCATTTTCGCGCGGTCGTCGAGTGTCTTGCGTTCGGATTCCATAGCTTTTTTATAACGCAAAGACGCAAAGATGCAAAGGCGCAAAGAAACGGAGAATTTTTACCCGGAGCGCGGCTTGTCTCAAGCCGCAGCAGAATCGTTGGCGAATGGAGGTTAGGGTTATCGAACGGTCTTCCGCACGCGCACCTGCTGCGGGTTGGGACAACCCGCGCTCCGTTTGATTGCGGACATGGGGAAAGCTTAACCACAAAGGGACAAAAGGACGAGGGAGAAAACAAGCTGCCAGTTTAAGAATGGGGCTGCGCTGCTGCGCCACCCGGCCCATTGCACCGGTTGTCATTGAGAAATGGTATCAGCCCCTGGGAGCGCCGGCGTCCCGCCGGCTCGCTGCGTTGCGACGGACAGTTCCAACCCAGCCGGCGAGACGCCAGCGCTCCCAGGAGACGATAGCGGATTACGGCCAGGTCCAGGAGTAGGGGAAACTCAGCCGGTAAAACCACTGCGGACCGGAATTGGTGACATAGATCGTCTGCGTCGTGTTGGAACTGACAAAGGTGACATTGGTCGTCCAGCTCGGCATCGCAAGATTCGTGCAGCCAAGGACCAGGCCATTCTGCCCAATCGGAACGTTGGCCACAACCAACTGGTTGCTGCCATTGAGCGCGGTAAGATTGCTGATTTGCGCCGGCGAGATGAGTTGCTGCGTGATATCGGCCAGCACCGCATGGAGCTTCGCGGTCGGATCCGTCTCATCCCAAAAGATGTAATTGGTTCCAGGTCCATTCAAAGACTTGTTTGCAAGTGAGCTCTCGATCACATCAGTACTCTGTCCACCGGAGAGGACGTTGGTCAATCCATAGGCAGCGGCGTTTGTCAGCACGTTGTCCAACAGGCTGAAAAAGTCCGGCTCGTAAATCGTAATCCCGGGCAGGGACGTTCTTGCCTGATTCAAAAGGGCGGTAAAAGCGGTGTTGAAATCAATGATCCTTTGGCGGATGAAACTCTTAGTGGCCGCAGGGTTTAGGTTGTATTTCGGAATCTCGGTAATATCCACAGCATTCGGCATGATCAAAGTGCGGGCGCCTTTAGCATAATATAGATTTGTGATGATGTTCCAATGGTTGGTCAAGGATTGGTTAATGGCGTTGGTCCACGTGACTATATTTGTAGAAGGGTAAATAGTACCCATATCATTGACAAAATCAGCGTCGTTGACCCATACGACAAATAGTGCGGTGGCCGCATCCGATGGCGCGGTAAAATTGCTGACATTCGTTACCAGAAGGGGACTGTAATCACCGTAGAATGACCAGTTATTGCTGGAATAGGACCAGTTGGTGCTCGACGCAGACAGGTTGGTGTATGACACGTGGATTGAGCCATTGGTGGAGTACCAGTAGTTATTGGTCAGGCCCAATTGCTGTGCCAGTAACTCAACCCAGACCCGACCGTTGGATTTGCGCAAACCGTAATAATATTGCCCTGCGGATGCATTGGTTGTCGTGGTGGAAACGCCGTCGCCAAAAATGTAGAGCGAGGTGAAGGCGGCTTGGGCCGGAAAAACGGCGGACCCAAACAACAAAAATCCCACCATGAATTGGACGGCTTTTTGCACAAAAGCCATTTTACCGCATGCTGGATGAAAGTAAAGGCGGCCCGAAACCCGGCAGGAGTTGGTTTGAAATAAATCCAACATATTCGCCTGTTTTCATTACGGAAGACACCGGGCTGATCTTTCACAAACCGGTTCCCTGACGTTTTCAGTGGAATTAGCATTTACGCTCGCCCTCGCCCAGCCAGCTTCCATGGGAAGGGATTTCCTCAAACAAAATTACGCTTTGAACCCCGGAACCGTAGCCGCCGACGTAAGTCGGCGCTGACTTTCATTGGACTCAAAGTGCGCGGACTGACGTCCGCGGCTACGAGGTTCATGGAGAAGGACGGGGTGAGGGCGGACGTCCCGCCTGCCGCCATAACTCCGATGCAGATGCCCGGTTGCGCCTGTTGGACGGGATTTGCTTGCTCCGGCGCGGCGTCCATGCGTATCTACGGCGTTCGTTCTGTTGTTGGAACCCATGAATCGGTGATGATAGACCGACGCAACATCTTGAGGCTGCTGGCAATGCTGGTTTCAGGAGCTTTGGCCTGGAAAGCTTCGGCGAATGGCTTCGGGCTGGCGGATCAGGATGCCTTTGCGACGGCGCGCGGCGAGGCCTTTGTGGCCACGGCGGACAATCCATCGGCCATTTACTACAACCCGGCCGGCATCACGCAGCTCGAGGGCAACGAGCTTCGGGGCGGCATTTATGGAATCTATCTCGACCCGAGCTACAGCCCCCCCAGTGGCGCCCAAAACAGCGGCCACACTTACCACAGTTCGGATCATCTCGCCGTGGTTCCCCAGATTTTCTACACCTACACTCCCACGAACATACCGATACCGGTGAGTTTTGGATTGGGTGTTTATGCGCCTTATGGCGGGAGCATGAGCTGGCCAGACGACACCGGCTTCCGCACGGTCGCCACACAGGGCAAGCTGACTTATTTGACGCTCAATCCAGTTGTGGCCGTGAAGCTGCCGCTTAATTTTTCAATTGGTGCCGGGTTGATGGTGAATTATGCGAACATGGATTTGAAACAAGGTCTCCGTCCGTCCTACCTGCCGCCCGCCATCAATTTCTTCCGCTTTAGAGGTGACGGTTGGAGTGTGGGTTACAATCTGGGACTGCGCTGGCAGCCGATTGACCAAATTTCATTTGGCGCGACCTTCCGCAGTTCGGCGGCTGTCACTTTGAATGGCCACACGGAATTCGAGGAATTTTCAGCAGGCATACCAAAATCGTCCCTGCCCGCACACATGGATTTCGAGTTTCCTTTGACCGTTGTGTGTGGTCTTTCGTACCGGCCGACGCCAAAATGGAATCTGGAGTTTGATGCTGACTACACGGATTGGAGCAGCTTCGGAAAGACAGCCATCTATCAACAAGGAAACCCACCGCTAGGCGGGCCCCAAAACCCTCCGGTGACACTCAACTGGCAGGAGAGCTGGATGTATGAGTTGGGTGCGACGCGGTATTTTGACAACGGCTGGCACGCGAGCGCCGGGTTCGTTTATAATGAGAGCTCCGTGCCGAATGCGTATTACACCCCGTTGGCGGCGGATCTGGATCGTTATTTCTTCAGCGTTGGAGCCGGACACAAAGGCAAGCGTTTCGACTTCGACATTGCCTATCAGCTCGGCTATGGCCCCACCCACACGGTTACCGGCAGCACCCCGTCATCAACACCCGGAATTGGATCCAACCAGAACGCCAACGGAAATTATGATTTCATCAGCCACGCCGTAATGCTGACGGTGGGAATGCATTTCTAAAACCGACCGGCGGTTGATCTGACATTGAGCCTGCGGTCTTCCTCAAAAATCAGCGCCAGCCCTGTCTCCCGTTGGTGTCTCCTCACAACAAATTCAGAAACGAGGAACGAAGCCTGTGATTGATGTCTATGTTCGCCAGGAAGGAAAACATAGTGTTTTTTCTTGGCGGCAGGAACCGCTTCGCCATGGATGAATATGAATAGAAATCATGAAGCGCATTGTATGACAAGACATATCCGGGGGTCTGATTGTCGGCATACTTGATTCCGGTGTGATTCATTTTTTCCCCGAGCTCTCTTTTATGGAGCCACCAATCATCAAAGAACAAACGGTTGTCACTTTTTAATCTTTGATAAAGTGGAGTTCCGGGAAACGGACAAAGGGGAAAGAATGCCGCAAAGGCTGCTTTTTGTTCGACCAGGAAGTTCACCGTGTACTTGATCCCACCCATTGTGTCGTTATCGAATCCCACAATGAAGCTGGCGTAACACGCGATGTTGTATTTATTCAAAAGTCGGAAGACATTTTTGTACTCTTCAGGCTGGTTGAATCTTTTATTTACACTTCTGAGGACTTGAGGATCCTGACTTTCGAAACCGACATAGCAATGGAAACATCCGCTTTCCGCCGCCAGCGCTACAAGCTCAGGCTTGGCATGGATTAAGGTGTCCATCTGGCAGTGATATTTAATTTGCAGCGGTTTGATGGCCTTGAAGAATTCCTTCGCCCATTTGTAATCAGCAGTCAGATTATCATCAACAAAGAAAAAGGTTGTCGCCTTGCTTTGTTTGATTTCAGCGATTATATCTTCAATCGGTCGATGACGTATTTTTTCTCCGTAAAACCTTGTTGTTGCACAAAAATCGCAGTTGTGGGAGCACCCCCGCCCTGTTTGTATGGGGATCAAGGGCATCGGGTTGAAAAATGAACGGATATACTTCTGCGGGTCGATCAGGTCGAACCGTGGATAAGGCAGGTTATTCAGAGAGTCTCTGGCGGGTTTCTCATATCGCTTTTTCAACCGGTTGTTCTCGAAATCTTTGATCAATTCTGGCCAGGTATCCTCGGCCTCTCCAACAACTATCGCATCAGCACGCAGGGCAGCTTCGTCTGGAACAGCGGTTACATGAATTCCACCCATCACAACCGGCACACCTCGTTTCTTATACTCGGCGGCAACATCATAAGCTCTTTCCGCACTAAAAGTTTGAACGGTAATTCCGACCAGATCCACTTTTTCATCATAATCAATATCCTCAACGCTTTCTTCAACAACAGAGACACGATGATGATTGGGAACCATCGCTGCCAGGTATCTGATGGTAATGCAGGGGACAAAAACCTTTTTCGTCTTCACCAGGTTTCCATGCTCATCATAGAACGAAGGCAAGATAATTTTTATATGCATGCTGATCCTGTGTTATTTAATTGCATCTGACGCTGCGCAGGGAAAAGAAGACTTGTTCTTAACCGAGCGCATGGTGATCAGCATATCCCGCCGGGTGGGTGCGTCAATGCGCAAAGTCAGCAGGCGCAGCCTGTTTGGCCAGTGGCATGGCCGGCAAGCATTGGCGATTCAACTCGAGAGTGCCGACAAAGGTCGCCGTTGAACTTAGTGAACACATACATAATAACGAAGGAATAAACTGCAGTGTTTTCATGTACTCAGCGCCAAAAGAGCGTTCCAAATGGGGGGGCTTTAATGTCTCTGTTTAGCGATGGCCGCGTTCTTTGGCAGTAAATTAGGCGCATAAATTAAAGCTCAAATGTTTGTTCGGCTTTAGCTTGCGTCTTTGTTTTTGGATGTGGCAGACACGACTCGAAAAGCCCGGGCTCTGCCTGGTGTAGAGACAGGCAGGCGATTTGCTGCATTCTGCCAGTTATTGCTGCGGACAATCCGCAATTTCCCTTTTGGCAAAAGGTTTGCTTTGAATTAGACTCGCGGCGGGTTGCCAATTTGCCTGTATGAAAAACCTGCGCGGACAAACAGCGATACTCACCGGAGCTTCCGGCGGGATCGGTCGCCATATAGCCCCCGCATTGGCCAAGGCGGGAATGAATTTGGTGCTCGTGGCATTCCCCGGGATAGGACTTGATGAAGTCTGTTCGGCAGTGACAAGGGAGGGCATCAAAGCCATAGCTTTGGATCTCGATCTTCGCGATCCTAAACAGCGGCAGCACATGGTATCAGCAGCGCTCAAGGAATTTGGTCAAGTTGACGTGCTGGTCAACAACGCGGCAGTGGAATTCACCGCTGTTTACCATGAGCTTTCGGAGCAGCAAATCAAAGACGTGCTCAGTGTGAATCTGGAAGCCCCGATGATGCTAACAAAGGCTGTTTTGCCGGAAATGCTGCGCCGGGGGCGTGGGCATATCGTAAACATTTCGTCATTTGCCGGCAGATTGGGGCCGGGTTTTCAGGAACCCTACGCGGCCACCAAAGCGGCGCTGACAGCATTTACGTACTCGTTACGAGGAACTTACCGCAGGACCGGAGTGAGCGCTTCCGTGGTTTGCCCCGGCTTTGTTGAGGCGGGGATTTATTCGCGGCTGAAAGCGCAGCTTGGACGGCCAGCACCGGGTCTTTTTGGCGCGAGCGTGTGCCCCCCCCAACGCGTCGCGCGAGCAGTATTACGTGTCATTGAACGCGATCTGCCCGAGGTCTTCGTGAACAAATACCCGGTTCGTCCGGCGCTTGCGTTGTATGTTTTGTCGCCTTCCCTGGGCGCATGGATTACGGACAAAATCCTAGGCACGCACGATTTTTTCCAGTCTGTGGCTGAAGCTCAAAAGCGCGACCGGCGAAAGCTTTAAAGGGGCTTGTCAGGATTGACCTTGATGGCAAGGAACCTGCTTCTTTCAGAGCACTATTGCCTTGTAAACACAGGGCATTTGAATTTAATTAATTATGAAAACAAACCGGGGTGAAGTGGCAAAATTTTTCCCGATAATCATTCTTTGCGGGACAACCTCGACGCTTTGGGCGGGAGGATTTCGTCTGCCTGATCAAGATGCTTTTGCCACTGCGCGTGGCGAGGCATTCGTCGCCACAGCGGACAATCCATCCGCGATCTATTACAATCCGGCGGGCATCACTCAACTCGACGACAGCAATGTCCGAGTCGGAATGTATGGCATCTACCTTGATCCCAGTTACCGAAACCCGGTCACTTCCAGGTCCTACGAGATTGAGGATAAATTCGATGCCATTCCCCAACTTTTTTATACTTACAGTCTAAAAGATAAAGATTGGCCGATCAGTTTTGGACTTGGCATCTATTCCCCTTATGGGTTGAGCGAAAAATGGCCCCAAGACACCGGATTTCGCACCGTTGCCACCGAAGGCTCGCTGACCTATTTCACCATCAATCCAGTCATCGCCTACAAACTGCCTTGGAATCTTTCCATTGCGGCGGGTTTGATGGTGAACTATGCGAAGATTGATTTGCAACAAGCTGTCTACGACCCGAATCCAGACGCCGATTTGTTCCGGTTCAAGGGCGATGGCTGGGACGTGGGCTACAATCTCGGCGTACTCTGGCAGCCGCAGGAAAAAATTTCCCTCGGCGCAACTTTCCGCAGCGGCGCCACCATGAAATTCAACGGGCAGACAGAAACGACGGCCCCGCTTTTGGGCTATCCCAGTCCGCATTCCAGTCCCGCAAATGCGGATTGGCCATTTCCACTGGAAGCGGCCTTCGGCATTTCCTACCGGCCCACGCCCAAATGGAATCTGGAATTCGACGCGGACTATACCGATTGGAGCACGCTGGGAACAGTTAACCTCAATCAAACTGCGCCGCCATTTTTCATGTCTTCACCGTCCCCCATAACACTGGACTGGGAATCCAGTTGGTTTTTTGAATGGGGCGTCACACGCTATTTTGACAGCGGCTGGCATGTGAGTGCCGGCTATATTTTCAATGAAAATTCCGTTCCCGACGCGCATTACACGCCATTGGTGACGGATATGGACAAGCATTTCTTCAGTGTCGGGACCGGATTTAAAGGCAAACAGTTTGATTTCGACGTCGCCTACCAGTTTGGTTACGGCCCCCCCCGCACCGTGGCGGGCAGCGCGCCCTCGTCAGCCGGACAAACAGCGGACGGCAACTACAATTTTTTCAGCCAAGCCATCGCGGTGTCGGTTGGATGGCATTTTTAAAATCATCCGGGGGTTGCAGTTTCTTTCCAAAATGGCGATGGCAACCGGGGTCCATCGCGCATGGCGAAAAAACAGGTGATATGCAGTAAAATTGCCGGCTTGCCGGAGCGGTGGCAGGATGCCGTCAATGTAAAGTGTTAAAACCGGCTAATAATCATTTTGTTTTGACTTAAAAAATGATGCACATTGCACACGCAATGAACCTGACTTTTAATGGTGATGGACATGGAAATGGGAACGGCGCGAATGGTTTGTTGGAGCAACCTCCCCAAAAGGCCGCCAACCCGCCCGCCGTTGCGCCTTCATCCGATGTCAAGGAAAGCCGGGTGACATTTCAGACGGTGGAGGGCATGGAGTTGCGCGGCACCCCGGTGCGCGTGACACGGCACGCAACCGTTTTCGAGCTATACAATCCGAGTGTCACGCCGCGACTTTCCGAGGCGCTCGGCGAGTTCCAAATCATTCTGCAAGGGCGGACGATTTATTCCGGTCGCGCGGTGGTTCGCAGTGTGGTGGACGCGGGAACAAAAATCGTCTGTGAAGCAACGCTCAACGAATCAAGCTGGGCGGATTTGAACCTGGTGCTGGCGGTGGAACGGGAAGGCGGACTGGCGCAGGAATTCAAAACGTTTCTACAGGAATGGCAAAAGCTTTACGGGGTGTCGCCGGAATTCAAGATCGTTATCACCGACATGCAAACCTTTCTACATGATTTGCAATTGTGGCTGGAGCGGGTGGAGTTGGGAATTCGGGCTTTGGCCAGGGACGAGCGGGAAAAATTCGAGCAGAAAACAACTCAAGAAATCGCTCAAGCAGTAATCCCGTTGATTGATGCGCTCTTTGAAAAATTCGAAGACATCGCCAAAGACATTGAGGGGGAACAAAAGGCCGCTCATGCCCACTATATGCGGCAACATCTTCATCATCTCGTTTTGGCCGCGCCGTTCGCGCATCGCACTTTTGAAAAACCGCTCGGTTACGCCGGCGATTACGAAATGGTGAACATGATTCTCCGCTGCGGTTACGAAGGGAACTCCTTGTTTGCCAAGATCGTCCACAACTGGTTTGTCAGGCAACCACCGGCGGCGGCGCATCGCAACCGGATAAAATATCTCACAGAGCACATTGAATTGGAAGCCGACCGCGTCGCCCGCGCGGGTGGCACGGCGCGTGTTTTCAACTTTGCCTGCGGCCCGGCGGTTGAAGTACAGAATTTCCTCCGCTCTTCATTTAGAGAAAATGTGGAATTGACGCTCGCAGATTTTAATGGCGAGACCCTCGAATATGTCAGTAAGGTGCTCGACAAAATTAAAAATCTTTCCCGACCGCGGACGACCGTTCATATTCAAAAAAAAACCGTTTACCAACTGCTCAAAGAGAGCCACAAATTAATGGATGTGGAGAAATCGCAATATGACTTCGTATATTGCGCCGGGCTTTTCGACTATTTGCCCGACCACACTTGCAAACAGTTGATGGATATTTTTTATAAATTCGTCGCTCCGGGCGGGCTGGTGGTGGTGACCAATGTCGAGCCATCCAATCCATTGCGCCACGGTATGGAACATTTGTTGGACTGGCATCTGATCTATCGCAAGGAACCGGATTTACGCGCACTGCGCCCCACTCACGCAATCGATGATTATGTTTCCGTTCGCGCGGATTCGACAGGCGTAAATTTGTTTATGGAAGTCCGCAAACCCGCCCATGACTAACACCACCCCTGCATTTTCCAATCCTGATTTCCTGAAGGCGTTTACCGCCCACGAACAGCAAGAGCGGATTAGCACTGGCAAAGTGGCCTCGCTGCTGGTCGTGGTTCTGATGCCCCTCGGCTCGATCATGGACTGGCAAGTCTACCACCCGCAGCGCTGGTATTTTCTCGAACTGCGAATCCTCTGTTCCATTTTGGCGGGTGCTCTCTGGTATTTGCACACGACCGAGTTTGGATGGAAACACTATCGCCGCCTCGGCATTACCATTGCTCTTCTTCCGGCGTTCTTCATGTGCTGGATCATTGACGCGACACAAGGACCAATGGCCGGCGCAACTTCGCATTATTATGCGGCGCTAAACCTGATCTTGCTCGCCGTGAGCGTCGTGGTGCGCTGGAACTTTTGGGAGTCAACATTTTGTGTGGTCGCGATCATTTTGATGTATCTGGCTGCCTGCGGCTTTCACTGGCTGGAACCGTCTCCCAAGGAGTTTTTCAACGATCTCGCCAACAACCTTTATTTCCTGGCGCTGACCGGCATTATCGTGGTCACCGGCAACCAGCTTTTTAACAAGCTGCGTCTTCGGGAATTCACCCTGCGATATGAACTGGACAAAAGCCGCAAAGCGCTGGAAGCCAGCCTCGTGCAACTCAAGGAAAACGAGATGCAACTGGTCCAGTCCGAAAAACTGGCTTCGCTGGGGCGCATGAGCGCGGGCATCATTCACGAGATCAACAACCCGCTGAACTTCGCCATCACCGGCCTCTTTACCCTGCGCAAAAAGGGCCAAAACCTTGCCCCGGAGCAACAGAAGGATTACACTGAGGTTTTGACCGATGTCGAAGAGGGAGTCAAACGGGTGAAGACCATTGTCTCGGATTTGCGGATGTTTACGCATCCCGAAACCGAGAGCCGGGATGAGGTGGAGGTGGCGGAGGTGGTCGCTGCGGCGTTGCGGTTCTTCGGCAATGAATGCAAAGACAAAATACAGGTCAATCAGCAGATTGCCGGGCATCAGACGATCTGGGCGAACAAGAACAAATTGATCCACCTGGTCACGAACCTGCTGCAAAACTCGATTGATGCGTTAAAAACGAAGCCGTTCCGGGATGAAAAACCGACCATCCGGATTGAAGGACGGATTGAGAACGGCAGCAGCATTTTGTCGGTTCGCGACAACGGTCCGGGCATTGCCCCGGCCGATGTGGACAAGATTTTCGACCCCTTTTTTACCACAAAAGACGTGGGCGAAGGAATGGGGCTGGGGTTGAGCATCTGCCACCGCATCGTGCAGGAGTCCGGGGGAAGGATTTCGGTGAAAACGGAGCCGGGGAAATTCTGTGAATTTACGCTGGAATTCCCCGTCAGGACAAATCAGGCGACCAACTGAAAGACGGACATGGAAAATCTCTACGACTATAAAAAATTTGCCATCCTCTACGTGGATGATGAGGAGAAGTCTTTAAAATACTTCACGCGCGCCTTTGAGGATCGGTTTCGGATTTTGACGGCGGCCAATGCCCAGGACGGCTTCAAACTGTTCGAACAGCACGCCGACGAAATCGGCCTGCTGCTGACCGACCAGCGGATGCCCGGGGAAAAAGGCGTCTGGCTTTTGGGGCAGGCGCGGCAATTGCGCCCGCAGGTTTTGCGCATGCTGGTCACGGCGTACACGGACGCGGACGCCGCCATCGCCGCCGTCAACAGCGGCGCGATTTACAAATACATCACCAAACCATGGGACCCGCCGCAATTCGAACTCACGCTCAAGCAGGGCCTGGAATTTTTCATGGTGCAGACCGAACGCGACCAGTTGCTCCGTGAAAAAATGTCCGTGTTGCGCAACATGATGATCGCCGACCGCATTGTGAGCCTCGGCCTGCTGGCCGCCGGTTTGAGCCATCATATTCGCAACTCGCTCGTCGCGGTAAAAACCTTTCTCGACCTCGCGCCCGGGAAAATGGCCGAGGAAAAAACGGATTTGAACAGCCTGCGCAACCCCGAATTTTGGAAGGAGTATCACCAGAACGTCCAGTCGCAGATTGAAAAAATCAACAGCCTGCTCAAAGACCTTTGGACCGCGTCGGAAAACAATGCCTCGTTGCAATTCGCCGATGAAGTGCTGCTGCACCAGACCGTCAGTGCGGCACTGGCCCCGCTCAAGGACCAATTCGCCGCCCGGCGGATTGAAATTGAAAACAAGATTCCCGATTCGTTGCCCGCGCTGCATGTGGACCAGCCGAAATTTTGCCGGCTGTTTGAATTATTACTGAAGGACGAACTGGACATGCTGCCCGCCGGCAGCCGCGTCACCTTGTCGGCGGAATTGCAGAATGCCGGGGCCAAACCGGAAATCGTCGTTCAAATCAGCGACAACGGGCCGGGCCTGCCGCAGGAGGCGTTGAGTGTCATCTTCGATCCGTTTGTCGTGAGTGACAGCGTGCCGTCCGAATACGGCATTAATCTGATTGCCTGCTTTTTCATCGTCCACCATCACGGCGGCAAAATCGAAGCCCAAAGCCAGCCCGGCCACGGCACGACGTTCACCCTTCGCCTCCCGCTCAAACCCGAACCGGTCATTTCATCGCCGGACGACACGGAATTCCTCCAAAAAGCGCTGCTGAACGAAAACCTTTGGGAAAAACTGCTCGCCAGCGGATGATTTTCCGGTTTCACACCATAAAATTCACATCATTGCTTCAAGATTCCATTGACCTTTGGGCTTGAATTGTGGAATATACATGGACAGAAGTGGCAACCGTGTACTGGCATCTTTTCTTGGAAGTGCGATGAAAACCATTTTGGTATTGTCTCCTCATCCAGATTTCGCCGAAACAATTCGCGCGAGTCTGAATCCGGAGCAAT
>Ga0181530_10005931_pt1 | contig 12246 bp, 10 predicted proteins | sample PEATcosm2014_Bin_42_FD_119769 | JGI IMG/M metagenome (GOLD analysis project Ga0181530, IMG submission 119769) | Peatland microbial communities from MTU Mesocosm Facility, Houghton, MI, USA - PEATcosm2014_Bin10_60_metaG | ecosystem: Environmental > Terrestrial > Soil > Wetlands > Peat | place... | reverse complement strand
TTTCTTCCGTTTGCCGCGCCAGTTGTGCGACCTCGATCCGCACCTGCCTTAGCGCGCGCACGAAGAAAAAGACCAGCACGGCCAGCAACGCTAGAAGCAACCAGCCCCAAACCTGGGACCTGCCTCGCAGCCGTCTCGGTTCGACATCGGACGGCGGTTCGCGGGAAATGTCCGGATCTAGATTGAACAAAGCCATACACTTCGATTTTACCTGCCTATTGGCTTGAACGCGAGCCCGGTCGCGTCAAACATAAAACTGCCCTGAAATTAGCCATGGACGTTGTAGGGCCGCCCCTTGGGGCGGCCTGGCCGGGGCAAGCCCCGGACCTACAGGGTACACTTCAAGGTTTCCGGGTACCCGGCACCCGACGGGCATGCAAGACTGCTTTGAAAACGTGCCGTCATTCTGAGCGAAGCGGAGAATCTCCCTCTGGTCCGTGGTGAAGCGAGAACGAAAAGATCAGAGCGAGATTCTTCGCTTCGCTCAGAATGACAGGGTTTTCATGGTTTCTGGGCGCCCGTCAGCCGACGGGCATGAGCGACTGCAAAGAAAAGGGCTCGGTTGCTTTCCCTAACCCGCGAGCCTACCCTTGGGTCTTCTCCGGGCCAGTCGTCAGGCTTGGCGGGGAAGGCAAGTTCGCCTGGCCTGCCAGAACCATGGTCAACGTGGCGGCGAGGCCATCAATCGAGCTGCCGCCGCCGACCGCCAGGATTTGCGGCATAAACTGAGCGCCTTTTTCGGCCAAAACCGTGGCGATGTTCACGAGGGTCGTGCTGGTGGCGCCAATGGCCTCGTTCTGAGCCCTGAAACCTTCCGCCTTGGCAAGCCCTTGAGCGCGAATAACGTCGGCCTGGGCGGTACCCTGTGCGCGGATGACAGGCGGCGCTGCTGCATTCTCAATGGCCTCGATATCCGCGAAGCCCCCTAAACGGCTGGCGATGTCGCCCGCCAGCTCGGCTTGATAGCCTGCTTCGCCGCGGAAAGCCACGGGGTTGTCCGAGGGGAGCTTGTCGCCAAAGCGTTTTGGAACCAGTCCCACCTGGGTGGGGCCTATACTGTATATTGACTCTCCCAATATTACGAGGATTGCGATAATAAGCAATATAGACAAGCTGGACAGGATATAGTGCTGAAGCAATGTCTCCAACATGAGACCTCCTGGACGGCCTGGTATGTACAGGCCGCGCCATGACGGATTGTCCGCGGCGAGCGGCCGGCCGAGTTGCGCGCATTGTACTCCAAGCGCCCCGCACGCACCAGCGCAGGTCCATCGCAGGTCCATCGTTGTGGGTCCGGGACGCGCCCTATTGAGGTCCGCAAAGGGCGGTTCTCAAGCCGAATCTGATTCAACTAGGCGAAGGCTCTGAACGCCGGGCGACTATGCAGGATCTATTTCCTTGGACACCGAACGATCCGCCCCGTGGACCACGCGAAGCTGACTTCCCCAGTGGGCGACAATCCGACCGGAGCGGGACACGGTTAGATTCGTAAATTTGGTGGAGTACCAGGTCCGAATCGCTCTTGGAGAGGTCTCAGAATTTCCTTGACACAGAGTACTCTATTATATAGAGTATATTCAGAACTTGACCAGAGACTCTGAGGTCGGGTTCGTTCGAGAAAGGTCACTCATGAAAACCGCATTTCCCAGTTTCCCCTCTCCGCGATTCATTTCTGGTATGTGTCTTGCCGGAGCGTTCATCCTTTCGTTGAGCCTTCCGGACGCCGCGCAGCAGCCGGTTTCGAACAGTGCGGACATCCAGCGCGAAGCCCTGCATAAGCTCGCTTTTCTTGCCGGCCGCTGGTCGGGTTCCGTCACGATCACGCTGGGCCCTGGCCAATCTCTGCATCTCACGCAGTCCGAAGACGTACAGTACAAACTCGACGGGCTGGTTCTCCTCATTGAGGGGAAGAGTACAAGCGCGGACGGCAAAGCAGAGTTCAGCGCTTTGGCCACGATCTCGTTCGACGACGCCACCCGCACCTATCGTATTCGTGCTTACAACAACGGTCACTACGTCGACGCGGAGCTCTCCGTGCTTGCCGATGGCTTTTCGTGGAGTTTTCCAGCCGGCCCGGTGCGTATCGTGAACACCATGCACTTGAACGCTAAGGGCGAATGGCAAGAGGTCACTGAAGCCAACATGGGCAACGCTCCTCCGCGGCGTAGTGTTGAGATGGTGCTTCAGCATCTGGCTTGAAGCAATGTCCGCTTACCCAGGACAAATGCGAATCGGTGGAATGAACTTCCGGAGCATTTGCAGCCGCAGAAGGAGAATTGCCATGAAAGACCAGACGACAACCCAGGATCTGAAGGACCGGCTGACCTTGATTGAAAACATGATCTCCGAAGGGCGGCGGACTACCGAGAGTTGGGGTTGGACCTTTGTGCTTTGGGGAATGGCTTTTTATGTCGCGCTCGCCTGGGATTCCTGGGGCCACAGCGCATGGGCGTGGCCAATCACTATGACCGCAGCCGTGGTCGTCACGGTGGTCCTGGTTTCCATCAAGACAGGTGGCGAGGCGGAGACGACCCTGGGCCGAGCGGTCGGCTCAGTCTGGCTTGCGCTGGGAGTCTCGATGTTCCTGCTCTTCCCTTCGCTCGGCATCGCCGGTAAATTGATCGACCCGCACCTGTTCATTGCGGTGGCTTCAGGCATGCTCGGCATGGCCAACGCGGCGTCGGCTCTTATCCTCCGCTGGAAGGTTCAGTTTGGGTGCGCGGTTATATGGTGGGCGGCTGCCGTAGCTGCATCTTTTGTCACGGGGAACCAGGCTGCGGTCGTCTTTATTATAGCGATCTTTATCTGCCAGATTGCTTTCGGAGTCTATGGAATGATCCAGGAGGCCGGCGCGAAGTCGCGCCGGGGCACAGCGCATGCCTGATCTGCCGGAGTTGAATCCCGTAATTCACGGGAAGCTGCGCCTGGCATTGCTCTCGCTGCTCGCGGGCATAGAAGAGGCTGAGTTCACCTGGCTGCGCAACAAGACCGGCTCGACGGACGGCAACCTGGGCGCGCAACTCGCCAGGCTCGAAGAAGCTGGGTATTTGCGGGTGAAAAAGAAGTTCGTGAACCGGAAGCCACGAACTCTCTACCGCATGACCGACGCTGGGCGTCAGGCGTTGACGGAGTACATTCAGGCGTTGAAGCAAATTCTCGGTACGGCCATCGACACGTAGACCATCTCTATCCGGCTTTCCTGGTTACGTCTTCCGCGAACCCGCTGCATGACTCCGAAATAGGCTCCAAATTGCTAGCTTATTCGGTCGATAATCCCCGAATCGAGACACGACCAGCATCTGCTTTTGCGAATTGACTTTGTGGACTATGCTATACTAACCGTAAACTGATTCTTGCGCGCTTTGGTTTCGGGCGCTTGCGTTTGGTTACGGGTCATAGGTCCAGGGAGTTAAAGCTTCACTGCTGCGTTTGCACCGATCACTGAGGAGTGTTCCTGCTGCGAGGTCCGAAGCAGCGGTGTCGAACAGGGAGGTGTTCGAGATGGACGCTATGAATTGGTTTTCTCGTCGCTTTGCGTTACGCGCAGTGCTTGTAAGCCTTCTGATCCTAATCTCAACCGCACTCTACGGCCAAGTTGACACCGGCGCAATTTATGGGACGGTCAAGGACCAATCCGGAGCGGTGGTGCCGGGAGTGAAGGTCACGGCGGCCAGCCAGGAGACTGGCCTTTCGGTCACGACAACCTCGGCCGCCGACGGCAACTTCGCCTTTACCCCCATCAAGATCGGCACGTACACTCTGACCGCCGAGTTCACTGGCTTCCAAAAGCTGGTTCAGAAGGATGTCACGGTGCAGGTGCAACAGCGGGTGGCGGTGGACCTGGTGCTCCATCCCGGCATGGTGAACCAGACGGTGGAGGTCACAGGCGCGCCGCCGGCGCTTCAAACCCAGGATGCCTCGGTGGGGCAGGTGATCGGCTCGCGCGAGGTAAACGACTTGCCGCTGAACGGCCGGAACTTTACCTTCCTTGCCCAGCTCACCGCTGGTGTGACCCAGGATCAGCAGGATACCCGCGGTCTGGGCGCCAGCGGCAGTTTCGCGGCGAATGGAACACGCCCCGCACAAAACAATTACATCCTCGACGGTATCGACGATAACGCCGACTTGGTGGATTTCCTCAATGGCACGGCCTACGTCGTGCGCCCGCCCGTTGACGCCATCGCGGAGTTCAAGGTCCAAACCAGCGATTACAGTGCCGAGATGGGACGCGCCTCGGGCGCGGTGCTGAACGCCACGATCAAGTCGGGAACCAACCAATGGCACGGCAATGCCTGGGAGTTTGTCCGCAATGACATCTTTGATGCCGCTAACTTCTTCGAAAACTCACCCAGTCCGACCAAAAAGGGCGAGTACCGCCAGAACCAGTTCGGCGCCACAATCGGCGGTCCACTTCGCAAGGACAAGACGTTTATTTTCGGCGATTACGAGGGAACGCGAATCCGGCAGGCAACGCCTTGGACGGCGACGGTTCCAACCGCCCTGGAGTCCTCGAGCGGTTTCACCAACCTTTCGGAATTGCTCACCCAAGGCGGTACGCAGACCGACTCGCTGGGCCGTAATTTCCCCGTCGGACAGGTTTTTGACCCGGCCACCACTCGCGCTGTCTACTGCGGCGTCGCGGACTCGGTGACGGCCCTCACGGCGCCCTGCCCCACTGGCACGGCGCCTGGAACGCAACTCCCCGGAGAGTTCCTCCGCGAGCCGTTTCAGGGAAACATCTTGCCCGCCAACCGGCTTGATCCGAATGCCATCAAACTCCTGAAACTCTTCCCCGCTGCAAACTCTTCCGGCCTGTTCACCAACTATTCAAGCGACCCCATACTCCGCGACACCGTGAACCAATTCGATGTGCGAGGGGACCAGAACTTCAGCGACGCAGACCAGATGTTCGCGCGCGTTAGCTTTTCGGACGTGCCGGAATTGATCCCCGGGCCCTTCACCGGAATTGCTGACGGGGGAGCCTTCCAGGACGGCCTGCAGACGGCGACATCGATCAACATTGCTTTGAGCGAAACCCACTCCTTCTCACCCACCGTCGTGAATGAAGCGCGCCTGGGCTTCAGCCGCATCGGCAGTTCGCGCCTACAGCCTTTTGCAAATCAGATGGGCATCCCGGCGCAATTCGGGATTGGGGGCGTGCCGCAGGTCCCCCTGAACGGCGGCTTAGGCTCGATCATCTTCACCGGCCTCAATACCTTGGGCAGCAACAACTACTTGCCTTCCGCCGAATACAACTCGACGGCACAGTTTACTGATAACGCGACCAAAGTCAGCGGAAAGCAGACCCTTAAGGCAGGCATTGAATTCCAACACCTCAAGTTCGCAATCTTCCAGCCCCCCGAGGGCCGCGGAAACTGGTCCTTTAACGGCGACTTTACCGAAGTGCCAGGTTACAACAACGGTAATACGGGCCTGGCCCAGATGCTCTTGACCCCAATCAATGGCACTGTCCCCGGCGCCTTCAATATGGTGGGCGGCGCGAATAACGTTGGCGCCTCAAATATCGCCAACACGGATATGGGGCGTAACTACTACGGCCTCTACTTTCAGGATGACTGGAAGGCGACCAGCAAGCTGACGCTGAATCTCGGAGTGCGCTGGGAGTACTTCGGGCAGATCGTCGAGAACTTCGGGGCGCAGTCCAACTTCCTGCCCTCGTTCACAAGTGCACCCTCGCAGTTCATACTCACGCAGCGGCGTTGCTCGACGCCGCTTTCGTCCGATTTCAAGGCCGCCGCCGCGCTGGATAACATCAACATCTCCTGCTCGAGCGTTCCCGGTCTCGGCCACTCGCAGTACACGAATTTCTCGCCGCGCATCGGGTTTGCTTACCGCATCTCTCCAAGATTGGTGGCGCGCGGTGGATTCGGCATGTTTTACGGAGGTTTCGAAAACTCCGTTATCGAAACTTACGTGGACTTCCCGTTCCAATATTCGCTGGGCTATCCGGCGCTAACTGCGGCCCAACCCGTCACCTTTGCGAATGGCGCCATCGGGACCCTCGAGACCGGTCTGTCAGCCATTGTCCCGCTCACTTCCGCCGATGCGGAACCTGCCGGCGTGTCGTTCACGGGCGAAGACTACCATATGAAGACGCCCGTAACCAACGGGTACAATCTTACGCTTCAGTATGAAGTCACTCCGAACCAGACCTTCCAGCTTGGTTATGTCGGCAACAGCGTGCGGCATCTGGGATCGTATATAAATCCGAATAGCCCCAGCGAGATTCTTCCCAACGGGCTCAATTCGTACGCGTATTCGCCTTTCCCCGACTTTGAGAATGGGATCACCTACTCGTCCTTTGCGTCGGACAGCTATTACAATTCGCTGCAGGCCAACTTCGAGCGCCGGTTCAACTACGGCCTGACCCTCCTTGCCAACTTCACCTGGTCGAAATGCCGGACGGACGCCTCCGACGTGCTGAACGAAACTTCGATCTTCTACCGCGCTCCCATGCTGCCTCACTTTGGTATTCAAGGTGACTATGGCCTCTGCGATTTCGACGATCCGAAGGTTGTGCACCTGAGTGGGACGTACGAACTCCCCGCCGGAAAGGGCCACCATTTCCTCGGCAACAGCAGTAAGGTCGTTGACGGCGTTCTGGGCGGTTGGAGGACTAACTGGATCTTGACGCTTGAGGATGGCCAGCCGTTCAACGTCGCCTGTGTTAATCCTACGCCCTCAGGTTTCGGCTGCGACGCGCTGCTGACGGGCCAAAGCATCACCGCCGGCCCGCACAACGTCAATCAGTGGATCAATCCGGCCGCCTTCCACGACGCACCAGAGGCTACTAATATAGGCCAGACTGACTACAGCCCCCTGGGTGGATCTCCTACCCAGTTCTACGGTCCGGGCTTCCATCGCTTTGATTTCTCCCTTTTCAAGGAATTTCGCACCACGGAGAAGACCCAGCTTGAGGTGCGGGCCGAGTTCTTCAATCTGACGAATCACCCCAACTTCTCGCCCCCCGGTTTTGGAGGTAATGGCGTTGTTGCCGCCCCCGGGGCACTCAATTACGATTCGCCGCTCACGTTCGGGGTAATCAATTCGACGCGAGACGGCCAGAACGATCAACGTGAAATTCAGTTCGCGCTGAAGTTCTATTTCTGAGCCTAAAGTCCGACCATGGAGTCGAGCCTCACTGGTGAATCGCCGCAGACCGCTACAAACCAGAAACTCGGGGCGCCTCTGCTCGCCGAGGGCAGGCTGACCTCACTCGACTTCTATCGCGGACTGACGATGTTCCTTCTGGTGGGTGAGGCCACCGGCCTCTATGAACTTCTCAGGTTGCCGGCTTTTAATGGCACACTGGTAAGCACCATCGGCTGGCAGTTGGAGCATCATCCCTGGAATGGGCTGCACTTCTGGGACTTGGTCCAGCCGTCCTTCATGTTCATCGTGGGCGTGGCGATGCCCTTCTCATTCGGCAAGCGCTGGCAGCGCGGCGACAGTTGGAGCAAGACCCTTCACCACGCCCTGGTCCGGTCGGGGCTGCTACTCCTGTTTGGCTGGGCCCTTTATTGCATCGGACCCGGAAGACTGACCTTTGAACTTTGGAATGTGCTGGCCCAGCTCTCCTTCACGTACCTCGTGGCTTTTCTCTTCCTGCGCAAGCCGGCGCGCGTTCAGATTGGTGTCACCTTCCTGTTTCTAATCGCCACCGAGCTCCTCTATCGGCTGTGGCCGGTGGCTGGGTTTAACCAGCCGTTCGTGGCGGACCACAATTTCGGATCCTGGATGGATCTGGTGCTGATGCACAAGCTTGACTCAGACCATTGGGTGGCGTTTAACGCCGTGCCGACCGCCGCGCACACGATGTGGGGAGTGCTCGCCGGACAAGTCCTGATGAGCAGCCGAACCTCCGTGCAGAAGATCCGCCTGCTGGTCATTCCTGGCCTGATCGGAGTCGTGGTCGGCTACGCCCTCAACCCCTGGACTCCGATCATTAAACGCATCGCCAGCACCTCATTTGTGATCGTGAGCGGCGGGTGGTGCTTGCTGGCCCTGGCGCTTTGTTACTGGCTGATCGACGTGAAGAAACTGAAGAGGTGGACCCTGTTCTTCAACATCGTGGGCATGAATCCACTCCTTATATATCTCTTCGCAATGACAGGCGGCGCGTGGTGGTTCAGCAGGATTGCCAAGCCTTTCACCACCGGCTTGTTCGCCTGGGCCGGTTCCATTAACGCGGCGATCGTCACCAGCCTCGTGGTCTGGGGCATGCTCTGGCTGCTTTGCTTCTGGCTGTATAAGAAGCGCATCTTCCTTAGGCTCTGAAACCGCAAGTGCCACGCAGGGGCGAAGTGAGTCAGGCTGCGCCCGTGCAGTTGACCTAGTGACTTTTTGTACTTGTTCTTTGTTTTCATATACATTCTGGCTTTGTTCCCTCGATTTTGCAGTCGAGCAGGGGTAGCGCGGACCGCCGTGTTTGCGGTCCGCGGCCATATCCAGCAACCATCGAAAAGCCGCAGACCGCAGAACCGGCGGTCTGCGCTACGGGACTCTGAGACTTCTTGTACTTGTCTTTTGTTTTCATAGACATTCTCGCTTTGTTCCTTCGATTTTGCAGGTCGGCAAGTTGAGGGGGTCGAGGCATCGAGACGTCCAGCCGCCGCCTTCCGGCCTGCGGCCAGAGAAATGTGGTCGGCGTTTGGCCTGCCACTCCTCGACACTTTGACTTCTGGACTTCTTGACTGGAAAAAAGGAAGGAACCACAAGCAGGGACCACAGATGAAAACAGAAGAGAACTTCCCGGCATAACCTATCCGGCAGGGCCGAATCCCCTGCCCAACCCCACGAAACAACTCTAGCCTATGCCGCCCCGATTGTCAAGCGAAAAATGCGCAGTGAACAGAAAGTCCCTTCCCGGAACGGAACTGGCATCCGTCGTCCGGCCGCGCCAGTGGCGCATGCGTCCCGAAGGTAGTGGCGAGGATGCCGGCAAACCCTTAAAGTCGCCGAATGCCGCGAAGGCAGGGGGCCAAGTTTGCGAGGCGCGACAGGTGCACAAAATGGCGCAGAGCAAACCTCGCTTTCCGGCCTCGATCGCGGGAACGAGGTATACTGTTTCACGTGGGATGGCCGCAGACGAAGCTCGGATTTGCAAGCCAATCGCCACCGCACGGGAGGTGGGTGCATTGCAATTTCAAATAGTCGTGGACCCGAACTACCGGCCGTGCATGGTATGTGATTCGCCAGGGAACCCGAAGACCGTCCTGCTCGGGTTCGGGGTCGGGGTGGAAGTCCGACTGACGGGGACAGCCGAATTCGTCGGCTACCTGCACGCCAACTGTAGGGACGCATGGATGAGCAAGAATGACGGAGCGAAATTCTCTTTTAAGCTCGTATGAAAGCGCGTGCCCAAGGCGTGTGCCCTGCTCAGTGAAAGCGTGGGCGACTAGCTGGCAACCAGGCTGAGACGGTGCCTGCCGTGGTTTGAATGTGGGAGCGCAATGCGACACAGAAATCTTTCACGCGAGGATGCCCTTGAGGAATATGTTATTTACAGGAGGCGCGTACGCGAACTTCTCGATTTGGCTCAAATATCAAGGGACATCAGGGACCGTAACTACGAACCCCGAGATTTCCTGGGTCGCGGGCCCGAAAGGTTTTCGCACGCCCTTGGCAACGCAATCATGGGACTGTTCGCCAGCCTACTCGACCCACAGAATCACGCCCTGAACGTTTTCGACGTTTGGCTCGTTCTGTTTCCCGCGAGAGAGGACAAGATCAATCAGACTTGGGAAGTGGTGAGGCCGCACGTTCAGCTAATCAGGAACTATCGCAACGACATTGCCTGCCACGCGAATAAAAGCCTGCGAAGGCAAGGGGAGACGTACCTCAACCACCATAAACACCTGGACGAAGTCGTGGGAGTAATGCAGAATGTAAGCCAACTGGCGGCCCAGCTGATGCGTGACGAGGCAACAGTGTTTCCGAGTCTCCGCGTGGAGACCGAACCGATCATGAACCGAGCCCTGGCCCCGCTCGTGAGGGATTTCGGGCCAGACCAACAACCCGTGGTGCTTAAGGAGCTGAAGAACTACTTCTTTCAAGACGGGCCGAAGGCCGGAGGTCGGGAATAGGGCGGAGCCAGCCGCGCGCCGACATGTACGTGCGCGAGTTCGAGCAGTAAGCAATGGAGAGCCCAATGGCGCTTATCGACTACTCGTCCTCCCCGCATGCCACTAGAGTGCGGGAGCTTCGGGTTGATCGGTTGCTTTCTAGGCTGTACTTCGACTACGGCCTCCAGCACTATGTATCGTGGAGCAGGCAGCCGGGGTATCGATGCGCCCTAATTCAATCTGCGTCACCGATTGACAACGGCCTCCGACTTCGTATGTTCAACGTTGAGTACTCCCTTACCAGTCGCGAAGAATCTGATTACACTGCGGGAACATGTTTTGTACGGCTCAAGTTAGCCGCGGAAAACAGGACCGTTTACGAGGCGAAGTACCTCGAAATCGGCGAATACGATGAACTCCCTCTAGTATCGGTCGTCTCCTTTGAAGAAGGAGAATGGCCAGCCCATTTTCGGGCACTGCTAGATGAAGCAAAGGAAGCGCGCATCGCTTCCGCCAAGAGAATGCATTTACACGAGCCCTCAGAGGCCTACGAGCCGACGGATGACGAGTTCTACGCTTACTCCCTAACACTGGCCCAATCCTCGGAGTCTCAATGTGAGTACGGTCACGATACGCTGTTCGCTTGCCCGCTCGCCGGTTCTGAGCACACGCTCAATTTCGCTGATGGCCCAATCAAGGAACGGATGTGCGACTACCACTGGGCCAGGTTCTGCGGAACGATCACGTCTGTAACCAAGGAGGCATCTTCGGGTGTGCCACCGAACATACAGCTTACGAAAGTGCCGCGTCCCCGCCGCTGTGAGTGGGACGGGTGTGCCCGTCTGGTCGGAGAAGCGTTAATGTTGGCATCGCGGGTCCCCGGGGTCCCGGTCCCGTACTTCTTATGCGAGGAACACCGAGATCTCTTCCTTAATTGGGTCAATGACCGAACGAACAGGATTAAATTGCGTCTCGTCCCACAGCTTCGCAAAAAAGTTGGGCTTTGGTTAGGTTCACGCAGGACGCGACAGGACCGGCCTGACGGGGACCGATGACTGAGTATTTGATCATCGGGACCTCGCACTGGGTCCAGGAGTCCAGCGAGCTCGAGGACACTGTTGTGCGCGCCGCCAGGCACGGCGTTGCACTGATTGTCGAGGAGAACACGTACGACATCGCGTCCACCTCGGCTCGCCGCGCGGCGAAGCGCCAAGGGATCGCCTACCTGCAGGTCGATCCGTCTCCTGCAGAGTGGGCCGAACTCGGAATTGAGCGCGAGATGGACCTCCGCGACCGGTGTCTGCAGCAGGAGGATGTCCGACTTTCCCACGCCGATGACCTTCGGGAAGAGCTCTGGCTAAGCAGGATCGACGCGGCGCAGTTTCTGGGACGGGTGCTCGTGGTGTGCGGCTACCTTCACGTGGATTTCCTCGCCAAGAAGGTGGAGGAACGTGGCGGTACGGTGGCGGAGAAGAGCACCTTTCCCGCCGACCTGCTCGCCAGGAAGCCGACCACGGTTCTGAGCCAAGCCGAGTTGGAGGACTACGTCAACACCTCGCACGGGACTGGCGCGTAGCATCGCAGACCCGCGTGTACATCGTTGCCTAACCGAGAACGCTGCAAGGCAGCCGGCAAATTCTTTTGGCGGCAAGTTTCCAAAAATGCGCCGGCATCGTCCTGCCACGCTGCTTGGTCAAAATCGGCGACCAGGAAGAAACAGGTCTCACCCAGCAGCATCGGACAACACGAAACCACGGCCGTAGCCGTCTCGACCCGAGAGATGCCAGCGGGTTACCTCGTCAGTTACGGGAAGAAAACGCGGGTGGGGGCATTCGGAACATTTGATTCGCGGTTTGAATATACTCAGGGCGAGATTCTTCGCTACGCTCAGAATGACAGCTCGGAAGAGTTTTTCCGCAGCCCGACGGCCTGATGAATAACCGCCAAAAGCAGGTAGCGGGGACCACCGACTCTGTGGTCCGCGGCTTTTTCGAAGGACGAACCGCGGACCGCAAAAACGGCGGTCCGCGCTACCCGGCTCACTGGCGGGATTCGCTGTTTAGAACTTTGGAAACAGGAAGCCGGTGTGGCGGCAGTGCTCCTTGAACTCTTCCCCGAATTGCGCGGCCAGAACCGATTCCTCTTTCTTTCCCTTAATCAA
>Ga0181530_10005922_pt1 | contig 12255 bp, 11 predicted proteins | sample PEATcosm2014_Bin_42_FD_119769 | JGI IMG/M metagenome (GOLD analysis project Ga0181530, IMG submission 119769) | Peatland microbial communities from MTU Mesocosm Facility, Houghton, MI, USA - PEATcosm2014_Bin10_60_metaG | ecosystem: Environmental > Terrestrial > Soil > Wetlands > Peat | place... | reverse complement strand
TTCGGCGTCCGCATCGATCTTTCGCCCGCCGATTCCGCCCGCGCCATCCGCGAAGTGGGCATCGGATTCCTCTTCGCGCCGCACGTCCACACCGCCATGAAGCACGCCGGCCCGGTGCGCGTCGATCTCAAAATGCGGACGTTCTTCAACCTGCTTGGGCCGCTCACCAACCCGGCCGGCGCCACTTCGCAGATTGCCGGCGCCCCTTCGGAAAGAAGCGCCGGGCTGATCGCCGCGGCACTGGCGTCGCTGGGTCTGGAGCGCGGCTTCGTGGTCCACGGCTCCGACGGCCTGGACGAAATCACCACCACCGGTTCCACGCTGGCTTTCGAAATCCGCGAGGGCCGCGTGGAGCGGCGCACGCTGGAGCCCGAGGATTTCGCCATCCACCGCGCCGCCGCCGCCGATCTCAAGGGTGGCGACCACGCCCGCAACTTCGAAATTGCACAAGCCATTTTTGCGGGTGAGCGTGGCCCGCGGCGCGACATCGTGCTGGTAAACTCCGCCGCGGCGCTGGTGGCGGCCGGCACAGTGGATACCTTCCTGGAAGGCATGGCGATCTCGACGGTGTCGATCGACAGCGGCGCGGCGCGCCGCAAACTGGACGACTTGAAGCGTTTTACGCGAGCCTGCGGTTGATCGGGAACCCGTGTGGATTTTGGTAGCCCGGAATTCCTTTGCGAACGCCCGAATCAATTTGGAAGTGGCGCAGATGATCTACGACGCTCGAACCAGAGCCGGGATGTCGCAACGATAGATGCCGTCGAAATCGGCGAAGAAGCACTCCACGGCCAGGGCCGGCTCGGAAGCGCGCAGAAATTGCGCGGCGGTTTCGAGGTCGGCGGTCTGCGTTTCCACCGGAGTTCCCGGGTAGGCGCCACAATCGGCGTGCGCGAACATCCACACGCGCGCGGAGCGGTGCAGGCGCATCGAAGCGCGGACCATGCGGAGCACGAAATCGCGGTCGGCTTCGGCGTCGGGAGCGGCCAGGGCCTTGGCGGAACCGGGGATCTTGATCTGGTCGTATAAGAGGACGGCGCGGCGGCGCAGAAACTTCCGGACGGCCAGATCGAAGCGGGCGTCGAAGCAGGAAATGACGCAGGCGTCGGCCTGGTACACCTCCCGCGCACAGTCGAAGTGGAAGAGCTTCTGCATAGGTGAAATGGGGGCAGGTGGGGCAGGCGATCAGGCCGGCGGACGCGCTTTCCAGCCCGTCCAGCGCCGGCTGGAAAGCCGGCGGCAGCCAGGATTGGCTGCCCCACATGGCTACCCGGCCTTCCGCTTGGCTTTGAGTTCGTTCAGCAGGCGGTCGATCTCATCCTGCTTTTCCATGGCGGCGAATTTGTCGTCCACGTTGTCGGCCAGCAGCTCGGACTTGGCCTGGGCGGTGGCTTCGGTGTGTTGCACCTTGTGCTTCATGCGGTCGAAGGCCGCGGCATTCGAGGATTCGCCCATGTTCAGGCCGGCCTCGTTGGCCTTGGTCATGGCCCGCGAGCGCCGGTGCTGGGCGATCAGCATGTCGCTCTTGGATTGCGCCTCCACCAGCTTCTGTTGCAGCTTGAGCAGCGCGCCTTTCAGGTTTTCCACCTGGGTCTTCTGGTCTTCCACCTGCTGCTTGAAACTCTCGGCAGTGGATTGGTAGCTCATGGAACGTTCCACGGCCGCGCGCGCCAGCGTGTCGTCTTTCTTGTCGACGGCCAGCTCCGCGCGGCGCATCCATTGGCGCGCGCTCTCTTCGCTTTCGCTGAGTTTCTTGTCGAGCACGTGCTGGTCGGCGATCGAAATCGCCACCTGGGTCTTCACCTGGAGCAACTGGTTCTGCATGTCCAGGATGACTTGCTTGATCATTTTTTCGGGGTCTTCGGCCTTATCCACCAGGTCGTTGAGATTGGCCCGAACTAAAGTTGAGACTCGCTCTAAGAGTGCCATGGAATTCTCCTTGGGTTATGGTTTGGTTTGCGTGCCCTGTGCCGTGTCCCCGGGCTTGGGCGTCTTGTCGCCGATCATCCGCACCTTGGCGAAGAGTTCGCTCATGGGCATGCCCGAGAGGGTCTCGAACAGTGCGGGGATCTGCGCCGCCATTTGTGTGATGTCTCCCGTGATTTTGTGAAGACCCGCGGTATCGCCGCTGCCGGTGGAGACGATGGTGATCTTGTCCACGTTGGCGAGCGGGGAGGCCAGGGCCCTGACGATCTCGGGCATGTTGGTGATCAGCTTGTCGACGATGGCCGCCTGGTTGAACTGCTGGTAGGCCTCGGCCTTGACGTTCATGGCTCTGGCTTCGGCATCGCCCTTCTTGAAAATGATTTCGGCTTCGGCTTCGCCCTGCGCGCGGATGGCCGCGGCCTGGCCTTCGGCCTCCGTGGTGAGGCGCTGCTTCTCGGCTTGCGCCAGAGTTTCGATGCGTTTGCGCTCATACTCGGCTGCCTTGTACACGGTGGCGGTGAGCTCGCGGTCGCGGCGCAGAATTTCGGCGTCCTGCACCTTCACCTCGTGCTCCTTCTCGACCTGGTGGATGGTGACTTCCTCGGCGCGCACCTGTTGCTGCATGATGTTGCCCTGGATTTCGTAAGCCTTGTCGGCGGTGGCCTGCTGCTTCTTGACCATCTCCAGGTATTCGGCCTTCTTGACTTCCAGATCGCGCTGCGCCTCGGCCTGCTTGGCCTGCGAAAGCGTCTCGGCGAGCACCCGTTCCTGGTCGGCCTGGGCTTTGGCGACGGCGGCTTCGCGGGAGGCCACGGCGCGCCGGATGGCGGTGTCGCGGTCGGCTTCGGCGGTTGCCACGTCGGCGTCGCGCTTGATGCGCGCCACGTCGGGGCGGCCCATGTTGCTGATGTAATCGTTCTTGTCGCGGACTTCCTTGATGGTGAAGGAAATCACTTCGAGGCCCATTTTGTTCATGTCGTCGGCGCAGGTGGAGCGCATGCGGTCGCCCACCATTTCGGGCTGCTTGACGATCTCTTCCACCGTGAGCTGGCCAATGATGCCGCGCAGGTGGCCTTCCATCACCAGGCGGATCAAACCCTCGCGCTCCTCGGGCGGCTTGGTGAGAAACTGCTCGGCCGCGGTGAGGATGCTCTCGGGATCGGACTTCACTTTGATCTGCGCCACCGCTTCCACCGTGACGGCCACGCCCTGGCGGGTGTAGAGGTCCTGTTTCGGCGCGACGTCGAACGACATCAGCTCGAGCGACAGCCCACGGCAGGACTGCACCATGGGATAGATGACGGTGCCACGGCCCTTGATGACGCGCGTGCCGCCGAAACCGTAGACGATCAGGGCTTCATGCGGTCCGGCTTTGCGGTACAGCTTGGCGAAGACCGCCATGATGAACATCAGGGCCAGCAGGCAAATGCCGGCGATTATAACGGGAGTTGTGTAATCCATAAAAGGTGACGCCTCTCCTCTAGCTCTTGGGCTGCGGTTCCTCCGCCGGGTCCTCCCAGCGGCGCACGTACGCCAGCCCCTTTTCGTAGCGCGTGACAATCACTTCGGCGCCTTTGGCGATGGCCGCGCCGTCTTCGCTGCGGGCCCCGGCGACATGGCGCGTGCCGCCCTGCGTGTAAACCACTTCCCCGGTGCCGCCGGGACGGATCGGAATGGAGGTGCGGCCCAGCACGCCGACCATGTCATAGTCGGCGGGATCGAGCGGCTGCTCATCGGCCATCAGCACCTTGGCCAGGAAAAGGAATACCAGCGAGGAGGCGCCCAGACCGCTCAACGTGGCCACTACAACCGCAACAACCACCCAGACGTGGTAATAGTGCTCCAGCAGATAACCGGTGCCGCCGAACCAGGCCAGAAACGCGGCGATGGTGCCGAAATTGAACCATGGCAACTGGCTGCCGCGCGCGCTGCCGGGAATATGAATGCCGTGATGCAGGTGCACGTGCGGCAGATGCAAATGAGTGGTACCGGCCACCAGCGCCAGCGCGCTGAGGCCGAAGCCCACCAGGAACGAGATGAGGTAGAAGTCGGACCAGGTCATGAACGTCTCCTCGTCTTACGCGGCGGCGCGGATGGCTTCAGCACTTCCATCAATCGCTCGGCCAGCCCCGGGTTTTCCAGCACCGTGCCCAACAGCACGATGCACATCCGCGAATCGGCGTGGCGCGCCACCGCCAGCAGGGCGTGGTGCAGTTCCGGGTCTTTGCGGAAACGCTCCGCGCCGCTCACCAGCCACAAGTCGAGCTTGTCTTCGAGCGCGCCCACATCGGAGATCAACTCGTTCTGAAAACCTTCGGGATCGTCCACCAGGTAGCCCGGATGCACCTTGAAGAATCGCGCCAGCAGCATGCGCGTCGAATTGGTGAGGTGCGGGCGCGCGCCGCTCTCGATCTGCGAGAGGTAGCTCTGGCTGATGGACTTGCCGAGTTCCTTCTGGATGAGCCGGGCCATCTCGAGTTGCGAGAGTTCGCGATCGAGACCGCGGAGCGTGCCTTCCACTTCGCGGAGGTAGCGTAACTTTTCGCCGAGCTTCATATCGCAATCTGTGATTACTATATTGCAAATTGCGATGGATGTCAAGAGGAAAAAAGCAGGGAAATGAGCCGCTCACTCTGCCCGCGGCTGCCGTTCAAACCCGGTGCAATTCTCCAAGGGATCTGTCGCCACAGCTTCAGTATATGGCCATCGTATACATGAAGCGGGCCAACGCTGTCAACTCAACCTGGCGGCTGATTGTGGACTTTCGTGTACAGTCGCTGACTGCTTTTTTGACCGTGTCGAGCCCCAAGCGAGCGTAAACTAAGAGGGCACAGGATGCGGCGCGCAAGAGGGGCAAGGATCGCCGTACTCGGATTTCCCGGGCTCAGTGCTCCCTTGGCACAGGAGCGATGAATGTCGTCACACTTGAAGGGGTTTGTCCTCGGTATCGTCATAACGCTGGTGGTTCTCGCCGGCGGCGCTTACCTGTTCGTGAAGGCAGGGGGAGTTTCGATGGAGACCACGGCGGCGCCGCTGCCGCTCGAAAAGACGGTCGCCGGCATGGCGTTGAAGGCGAGTATGGGGCACGCGGCGGATCAGAAGAATCCGCTTCCGTTCAATGACGGCACCATGCTGGCCGCGGCGCGGATATTCAAACAAAACTGCGCGGTCTGCCACGGCATTCCAGGGCAGTCCGGCACCTTGATCTCGAAAGGAATGTTTCCGCCTCCGCCGCGACTTTTCGAAAAGCAAGACATGGTGACGGACGACCCGGAAGGCGAAACATTCTGGAAGGTGACGCATGGCATTCGGCTGTCCGGCATGCCCGGATTTGGGAGCACGTTGTCGGAGACAGAGCGCTGGCAGTTGACAACGCTGGTGGCGCACGCCGATAAGCTTTCCCCGGCAGTACAGGCGGAACTAAGCCATTAAGGATAATTGGCCGGCCCGTTAACCCCGGTGGCAAGCCTGATTCTTCGAGAGAAAAGCGGGACGAGGGCGTCCCGCGCGGACCGGGGGGTCCGCCCTCCAATTATGCCGAATCCCCAGCTTTGCGAAAACTAAGTGGAAGCGCCCGCCTAATTGTGCACTGCCGTGTACAGCGTCTGGCTGCCGGTCACCGCGTTGGCGCCGGAGCCTAGCGTGAACGTCAGTGGAACCAGATCGCTGTTGGCGATGCTCGGCACCACCACATTAAACTGGTACAACCCGACCGAGCCGGGCGCCAAGCCGTCATACGCCGGCGCTGCGGCGCCGATCCCGCCAAAAGTGAACTGGATCGGCAGTGTCAAGGTGGTGTACGCCGGCGCCACCTGCCCGGGCGAAACGCCTGGACCGACCACGCCGAACCCGATGCCCCAGAAAGTAATGATCTCGCCCGGTTTGGCATACGACGAGGTGTAGCCCGATGGAAGCACGCCGGGCGGAGCCACAAACGTGCCGTCGAGGTGGGTGGCGCCGACGTATTGCTTGCCGCCGACAATGAACTGCGCGGGCGCCCATAATCCCGGCTGTACAGTGTTCACGTTGACGGTAGTCGCGGCGCTGGTTCCCGCAGCCGTCGAGACGGTGAGTGGCAGCGGGCCCGTTCCGGTATTCGCCGGCACCAGGGCGTCTACCTGCCCCGAGCTGATGTAATCGATGAAGGCCGATTGCCCATTGATCGTCACAGACGTGCGGTCGAGGGTGGTCGGAGCGGTCGTGCCGTTGTTGCTGAAATCGGCCGCGGTCCAACTACGCGAATCGGCTGCAAGGTTGGAGCCATAGATTTCGATCCACGAGCCGGGTGCTATGGAAGGGTTGGCCCCGAAAGCCGAAAGGCTAATCACGCCCCCCGTGTTGACGGCAGGCAACGCCCCGCCGCACGGCGGCGCGGAAGTGGGAGTCAGCAGCCGGATGACGGCGTTCTGCGTATCGGCGACATACACGTTGCCCTTAGAATCCACCGCGACGCCGGCCGGGAAATACAACTGCGCGCTGAGGGCCGGCCCGCCGTCGCCGGAGTAGCCGTTGCCGTTGCCGCCGGCGATGGTGTTGATGATGCCGTCGGTGGTCACTACGCGGATGCGGCTGTTTCTGCTATCCGCGATGTACACATTGCCGCAGGTATCCACCGCGACGCCCGTGGGATCGTCGAGCTGGGCGCTGGTGGCCTGGCCGCCATCGCCCGAGAATCCAGACAATCCGCTGGTGCTTCCGGCCACCAGCGTAATCGTGCCCGTAGCGGCGGCGGGCACCACCTTACGGATCATGTTGCTTTCGGAATCCGCGAAGTAGAGCGCGCCGCTGGAATCGATTGCCATGGCCCTCGGCCCATTGATGTGCGCCAGCGTGGCAAGGCCGCCGTCGCCCAGGAACCCGGGGTTGCCGGCCTCGTCGACGATCGTCGAGATGATGCCGGCGTTGGTCAAGCCGACCCCGATCACTTTGCGGATGCGGTTGTTCCCGTAGTCGGAGATGTAGAGATTGCCGCTGGAATCCATCGCCAGGCCGGCGGGATGGTACAGATCCGCTATGTTAGCCTGGCCTCCATCGCCATAGAATCCGGGCGTCAGCGCGTTATCGCCGGCATAGGTCGAGATGGCGCCGGCCGGCGTTACCATGCGCACCACGTTGTTGGCCGTGTCGGCAATATACATATTGCCTTTGGAATCGAAAATCACGGTGTCGGGACTGTTGATTTCCGCGGACGTGGCGGTCTCGGGGGTGGAGCTACCGGTGTCGCCCAAAAAGCCCGCTGTGCCATTACCGACCACGGTCGAGATATTGCCAGTGGATGCCGTCACCAGGCGGATGCGGTTGTTGGCCTGGTCGGCGATATAAAAATCGCCATTGGAAGCGATCCACAGGGCGACCGGCAGGTCGATCTCGGCGGCGGTGGCGGCCGCGGCATCGCCGCTGTAACCCGCGGTATTGTTGCCCGCGATGGTGGTAATAGTGTACGTGGGAAGGGTCTGCGCCGGGCAAAGGGCTGGCAGGCATAGGATTGCGGCGACGGCGAATCGGATTTGTATATTCTTCACGGTATGATTCAAGTTTCTCAGAATTGGGACCCACTTGGTAAATGCCTACGGACGCACCAGGGCGGCCCGGGGTTTCCCCGCCGGGCGACAGCGCTACCAGACGCGGCAAGCCTTCTCACGCACCATGGGCTGCCCCGGCTTGCAAGAGAACGCTTTGGCAAACTCTTGCATGTCAGAGACCACTCCGTTGATGCGGAATTCGTCGGGCGAATGTTCGTTGGTCATGGCGTTGAGGCGCTTGTTTTCCGGCCGCTCGTAGCCGCACGCCCATTGCGCCATCCCGATAAAGAACCGCTGCTCGGGCGTAAAGCCGTCGATGGGTTTCAGATCGATGCCCTTGGTGGCGTCCTTCCAGGCGATGTAGGCCAGCATCGTTCCGCCCAGGTCGGCTACGTCTTCGCCCAGCGTCAGCTTGCCGTTGTTCTTGATGTCGTCCACCACGGTGTACTGCGAATACTGGTCGGAAACGCAGGCGGCGCGCTGGACGAATTCGGCGGCGTCCTGTTTGGTCCACCAGTCGTGCAGGTTGCCTTTGGCGTCGAATTGCCGGCCCTGGTCGTCGAAGCCGTGGGTCAGTTCATGCCCGATGGTGGCGCCGGTGTTTCCGTAGTTGGGCGCATCGTCCATTTTGGGATCGTAGAGCGGCGGCTGCAGCACGCCGGCGGGAAAGTTGATGTCGTTCATCTGCGGGTCGTAGTAGGCGTTCACCGTGGGGGGCGTGATCTGCCACTCGGTGCGGTCGACGGGCTTGCCGATCTTGGCCAACTGGCGCTGGTTTTCGAAAATCACCGCGCGGTCCACGTCTCCCAGGAAATCGCCGCGCGCGATCTCGACGGCCGAATAGTCGCGCCACTTTTCGGGATAGCCGATCTTGTTGACCACGGCGTGCAGCTTGACGAGGGCTTTCTGCTTGGTGGCGGGGCTCATCCAGGCGAGCTGTTGGATGTCCCGCTCCATGGCTTTCTCGATCTCTCTGGTCATGGCGAGAGCGCGGCTCCGCGTATCCGGCGTGAAAGTCCTGGAGACGAAAACTTCACCCAGCGCTTCGCCCAGGTCGCGATCGACGTAGCGGACGCAGCGCTTCCACCGCGGCGCCATCTCCTCGACGCCGCGCAGGTACCTGCTGTAGAAATCGAAATTGGCCCTGGTAAAGGCCGCGGAGAGATAGGCCGACTCCTCGTGCACCAGGTGCCATCTGAGGTAAGCTTTCCAATCGGCCAGGCCGCGGGTCTTCAACTGGCGCTCCACCTCTTTGAAAAATTCCGGCTCGGTCACGTTGACTTCGGCCGGCGCCGCGAGGCCCATGCCGCGCCAGTATGCCGCCCAATCGAACGAGGGCGTCAGCGCCGCCAGTTGGCTTCGCTTGAACATGTGGAACAGCTTGTACGGGTCGCGCTTGTCCACGCGGGTCAGCGACGCCTTGGCGAGGTCGGTTTCGAGGGCCATCACGGTTTGGGCCTCCGCGCGGGCGGCGTCCGGCGTATCGCCCAGCAGTTGAAACATGGCGGCCACGTGTTCCAGATATCGGCCGCGGATCTCCTGCGATTTGGCGTCGGTCTTGACGTAATAGTCGCGGTCCGGCAGGCCGAGGCCGCCGTCGGAGGCGAACGCGATGACGCGGCTGGAATCGGCAAAGTCCTGGGCGGAGCCGAAGCCAAACAGAGGACTATCCTGGCCGGCCGTCAGGTGCAGACGCGCCAGCAGCGGCGCGAGATCGGCCACGCGGCCCAAAGCGGCGATGGCATCCAGCCTCGGCTGCAGCGGCGCGGCGCCGGCCTTCTCTACGCCGGCTTCATCCATGCAGGCGAAAAAGTAGTCGCCGATCTTCTGCTGCGAGGGCGTTCGCGCGGCGCCGGGTTGCGACGCGTCTTTCAGGATCGCCCACAGGTAGCGCAGGTTTTCGGTCTGCAACTTGCCGTAGACGTCCCAACGCGGCTGGTCGGCCGGAATCGGGTTGAGCCGGTTCCAGTTGCCGCACGCAAACTGGTAGAAGTCCACGCACGGGTCGGCCGAGCGGTCCAGGAATTTGGTTTCCAGGCTGGGTGTGTAGGGCAGCGTGGTTAAGGGGCGATCCTGCGCGAGCAGGCCGCAAGACAGGAAGAGAAAGAGTAGGAAACGGCGCACGGATCGAGGTTACCATTGTTCGGCACTGGCGAGGCGGGCAGTTCTGCCCCGCAGCCGCCTTCAGGCGGCTCTCCGGCACTCACGAATTCTCTCGCCCACGGAAGCGCCGGCTGAAAGCCGGCGGCCGCCAGGATTGGCTGCCCCACGATTCGAGGCGCTACAATCGAATCGGGACATGTCTGTGTTTCTCGTGGCGGCGTTGCTTGGGGCGCCGGCCTTTGCGGCCGAGCCACTCTACGACCTGGCGGGCCAGATCTCGCCCAGCGAACGCGCGGCCGTCACTCTGTACGGCGCGGTCAGTCCGTTTGAAGCCACAACTCTGAGCGACTCCAGCGGACGCTTCCACTTCCACAGGTTGCGAGCCGGCGCCTACATCGTCGCGGTCTACCAGCCCAGGCGCGGCGAAGCCCGCCAGAGCGCCGAGGTGGGACCCGGCACAGCCGACGCTCACCGGCGCGTCTTCCTGCCGCTCGATTTCAAGGAGACCGATTTCGAATTCACCGATTCCGTGCGCCGCCGGCACGCCGTGTCCACCAGCCAATTGGCGATTCCGGCCAGGGCGCTCCACGAATATGCGGAAGCCCAGAAGGATCTTTGCAGGCACGACGCGGGCTCGGCCGAAAAGCATCTGGAGGAAAGCGTGAAGCTCGCGCCCCAGTTTGCCTCCGCCTGGAACAATCTGGGCACCATTGCTTACCAGACGGCGCGGTATCCGCGCGCCGAGCAGTGTTTTCGCGAAGCCCTGGCGCAGGACCCCACGGCCTACGAACCGCTGGTCAACCTGGGAGGCGTCCTGCTGAACCTGAACAGGCTGGATGAGGCCCTGGTCCGCAACCAGCGCGCCGTCCTGATGCGTCCCAACGAACCGCTGGCCAATTCGCAATTGGGCATGACCTATTTCGCGGCGGGCGAGCTCGACCTGGCCGTCAAGTATCTGGAGATGGCCCGTCACCTCGATCCCGCGCACTTTTCGCACCCGCAACTGACGCTGGCCGAGATTCACCTGCGCCGCGGCGACAACGCCGCCGCGGCCGCCGTGCTGGAAGACTTTGTGGCGCACCATCCCGACTACCCCACGGCCGCCAGGATTCGCGAGACCATCCAAAAACTGCGCCGGTAGGGCTAGTCCACTTCTCTCACATCAACATCAGCGAACGTCGGCGCGAGATGCGGGCTAATCCACGCCATGACCCGCCGCGCGCAGGGCGAGCACCGCCGCTTCCACGTCGTGCTCCCGCACCATCACGTAGTCCGTGTTGAAAGTCGATATGGCGAAGAGGCTTATGCCCGCCTCAGCAAGCGGCCCGGCGATCGAAGCCAGGACACCGGTGAGCGCGAAATCGAGCGGACCCTCCACCTGGAAGACGCGCCAGCCGCCTTCGCGGTGGATGCCGACCGGCACGGCGTCTTCCCGGCAGACGATCGACAACTCCGTGCTGGTGCGGGTCACCGAGCTGAACGCACTGCCGCCGGCCCAGCCCGGGACTTCATCGTGAGGGCCCAGGCGGCAGACCGCCAGCCGGCAGTCCAAAAGGAACAGGCGGAGGCGTACGGAATCAGGCATCGAGACCGCCAGTATAACGAAGGAAGAACCGTGCCGCGCGCTTGCCGGGCCGTCGTCCGCCGAACGTCCTCGAGCAGAACGAAAGTGGCATGACCTACCAGGCCAACATAAGCTTGGGATGCGCCTGCTTGCTGGTTCTGCCAGGCATGGCTTAAAAAACTCCGGGCTCCGATACAATATCGGGCCGACCTGTTCGTCTACAAAGGTAGATGGAGGACGTGCTGAGCGGCACAATCGAACCCGGCGAGCAGCGCAGCGCGCAGAATCGGCGCATTTCGGAGGTGATCCAGCGGGAGCGCCGGCGTCTGTTCCATTTTATTCGGAAGCGCGTGGACGACGAGGGGGATGCTGAAGACATCCTGCAAGATGTTCTCTACGAATTGACAGAAGCGTACCGGTTGATGAAGCCGGTCGAGCAGGTTGGCTCCTGGCTTTACCGTGTGGCGCGGAACCGCATCATTGATCGTTTCCGCAAAAGAAGGCCCGAGGGCAGCGGCGAGATTCTTCGGAACGCAAGTGAAGAGGACGCACTCCGCATCGAGGACCTGCTGCCGTCGCCGGATGCCGGACCGGAGGCCCTGTACGCGCGGAGCGTGCTTCTGGAGGAAATCGACGCGGCTTTAGAAGAGCTTCCCGAAGAACAGCGCGAGGTGTTCCTGGCGCATGAAATGTACGGCCGGAGCTTCAAGCAGCTTGCCGAAGAGACAGGGCTGAGCATCAACACCCTTCTGTCGCGCAAGCGTTACGCGATTCTTCACCTGCGACGCCGCCTGCAAGCCATCTACGAAGAGTTTACGGGTTCATGAGAGGACTGGAAACATGAAATCACAATGGGTGGAAAGAAGAGTGGAAAGAGGAGTAAAGATCGCGATGATGGGGGACGTGGCCGTCGCGGTCTTCGGATTCGTGGTGATGAGCCTGTGGAATTGGCTTGCGCCGGCGGTGTTCGGACTAGGCTCGATCACCTTTTGGCAGGCGCTCGGCGTCCTGATCCTGAGCAAGATCCTGTTCGGAGGATTTCGCGGCAGGCCAGGCTACGGCGGACACTGGAGACGCCGGATGAGCGCCCGCTGGCAGCAGATGACTCCCGAGGAACGCGAACAATTCTGCCAGGGTATG
>Ga0181530_10005915_pt1 | contig 12268 bp, 12 predicted proteins | sample PEATcosm2014_Bin_42_FD_119769 | JGI IMG/M metagenome (GOLD analysis project Ga0181530, IMG submission 119769) | Peatland microbial communities from MTU Mesocosm Facility, Houghton, MI, USA - PEATcosm2014_Bin10_60_metaG | ecosystem: Environmental > Terrestrial > Soil > Wetlands > Peat | place... | reverse complement strand
CGATCACCTCCACCCCGGCAAGGCGTCGGCGTCCGGCATCCAAGCCGCCGATTTCTTCGACCAATCCCCGACCACCGTCGGTGCTGGCGGTACCGCCCAAGCCCACGACGATGCGGGTGGCGCCCGCCTCCACAGCCGCGGCGATGAGCTGGCCGACTCCCCGGCTGTGCGCAGCGAGTGCGGTTTGCGGTGTCGGCGGGCCACCCAGCATGGCTAACCCGCACGCCTGCGCACATTCCAGATATGCGGTCGCCGACTGAGGATCCAGCACCCACTCGGCCCGCACGTCGTCGGTCAGCGGGCCGCAGACCTGCAGGTGCCGCCGTTCTCCCAACCTGCTGGCCAGTACATCGACAAATCCCGGGCCGCCGTCTGATTGCGGGGCGACGACGAACCGGTCGCCAGGACGCACCCGGTTCCAGCCCGCCGCGATGGCGGCGGCCGCCTCGACCGCGGTCAGGCTCTCGCCGAAGCTGTCGGGGGCGATCAGCATTCGCAGGGTTGGCACCCGGGCTGCCGCAGGAGCGATGCCGCCGACGTCAGGCGCCGACCCACTCATCTGAGCAACAGTAGGACCGGCCGGGCAGACGCGCACCCACCGCTGTCGAACCCGGCCGTATGCCCGACAGGTCCGCGCGAAGTAACCTGGCGAACGTGAAACTGCTGGGTCGTAAGAAAGACGAGGGCCTCACCGGGGGCCAGGGCGATGCCCGGACACCGGCGGAGGCAGGAGATGCCTCCGACTTCGCGCAGTCGTCCGCGTCCCGGGTGTCCCGCACGTCGCAACCGACCGCCCCCAAGGGCCGGCCCACGCCGCGGCGCAGCGTCGGGCGCAAAGGCCCGGTCGCGCCTGCGCCGATGACCGCGGCCGAGGCCCGGGCACGGCGAAAGTCGTTGGCGGGAGCCAAGCTCAGTCGCGAGGAACGCCGGGAGCAGAGTTCTGTGCGGCGCGCCGAGATGGCGGATCGGCGGGAGCACATGATGGCCGGCGACGAGCGCTACCTGCTGACGCGCGACAAGGGCCCGGTGCGCCGGTACGTCCGCGACGTGGTGGACGCCCGCCGCAACGTGCTCGGGCTCTTCATGCCTTCGGCCCTGGCGCTGCTGTTCATCATGTTCGCCGTCCCGCAACTTCAGCTCTACATATCGCCGGCGATGCTGGTCCTGATGGCTCTCATGATGCTCGACGGGCTCATCCTGGGCCGCAAGGTCACCCGACGGGTGGACGAGAAGTTTCCGGACAACACCGAAAGCCGTTTTAAGCTAGGCCTTTACGCAGCCAGCCGGGCTTCGCAGATGCGCCGGATGCGGGCGCCGCGGCCTCAAGTCAAGCACGGCAGCAGTGTCGATTAGACCTCGACCGAGAGCTGCTTGATCTGCCGTGCGAACCCTGGTGCTCGGCGGAATCAGGTCGGGAAAGTCCCGGTGGGCCGAAGCCGCCATCGCCGAGTCGCTGTCGGCGGACCAGCCCGTGCACTACCTGGCGACCGGAGAGGTCATCGACACCGACCCGGCGTGGTGGCGGCGCATTGCTGAGCATCGCGACCGCCGACCGCCACATTGGTCCACGTCGGAAACCCACGACATCGCACAGCAGTTGCGGCTGTCGCCGCATACGCCGACGCTCGTTGACGATATCGGCGGCTGGCTGACCGCCACATTTGATCGACACCAGGCCTGGGAAGGCGGGTCCGTGTCGGCCGATGTCGACGAACTGGTGACTGCGATCGCGGAATTCAGCTCGCCGCTGGTGCTGGTCAGCCCCGAGGTCGGGCTGACGGTAGTGGCCGCCACCGAGTCGGCTCGTCGGTTCACCGACGAGCTGGGCGCACTCAATCAGCGGTTGGCCCTGCTCTGCGACCGGGTGGTGCTGGTGGTGGCCGGGCATCCGCTCGCGATTAAGCCGCCCAGGACCTGATGATGTTTTCGCCGGTTGCGCCCCCCGATACGGCCGCTGCGGCAGCAGCCCGTGCGCGCCAGGACACACTCACTAAACCGCGCGGTGCGCTGGGCCGCCTGGAAGACCTGTCGGTCTGGGTCTCGTCGTGTCAAGGACATTGCCCTCCAAAGCAATTCGAACGCGCCCGGATTGTGGTCTTCGCCGGCGACCACGGCGTCGCCCGTTCGGGAGTATCGGCCTACCCGCCTGAGGTCACCAGGCAGATGGTCGCGAACATCGCCTCCGGTGGTGCGGCGATCAACGTGCTGGCCGACGTCGCCGGGGCATCGGTGCGCGTCGTCGACCTCGCCGTGGACGCCGACGCGTTGTCCCCGCAGATCGGCGCCCACAAAGTGCGGCGCAGCAGCGGCGACATCGCCGTCGAGGATGCGCTCACCGAGCAGGAGACCCGCGACGCGATCGACGCCGGCCGCCAGATCGCCGACCAGGAGGTCGATGCCGGTGCCGATCTTCTGATCGCCGGTGATATGGGTATCGGGAACACAACTGCGGCAACGGTTCTGGTGGCCGCGCTGACGGGCGTTGAGCCGGTCGCGGCGGTCGGCTACGGAACCGGAATAGATGACGCCGGGTGGGCCCGCAAAACCGCGGCGGTGCGCGACGCGTTGTTCCGTGTCGAACCCGTGTTGCCCGATCCGGTGGCAACGCTGCGGTGTTGCGGCGGGGCCGATTTGGCGGGGCTGGCCGGCTTTTGCGCGCAAGCCGCGGTGCGGCGCACGCCGGTGCTGCTGGACGGTTTGGTGGTGACGGCTTCCGCTTTGGTCGCCGAGCAGCTGGCGCCGGGCGCCCGACTGTGGTGGCAGGCTGGTCACCTCTCGACCGAACCCGCGCATGCGCTCGCGCTGGCCCAGCTCGGCCTGGACCCGATCGTGGACCTGCGAATGCGGCTTGGCGAGGGCACCGGCGCAGCGGTGGCATTACCGGTGCTGCGGGCCGCGGTGGCAGCGCTGTCATCAATGGCAACTTTCACCAGTGCGAATGTCTCCGACCGCGCCGACCGGTCAACGTCGCCATCGTGATCGATTCGCTGGCAATGGCTTTCGCGTTCGAGACCATTGCCCCGGTGCCTGCCAGATCGGACCGGCCGTTCGGCGGCGGCGCGATGACCGCCCTGCCGGTGGTCGGCGCGGTGCTCGGCGCGCTGGCTGCTGCCGTGACGTGGTCGAGTGGATTGGCGTTCGGCCCGGGTAACCCGCTGACCGGCCTGCTCGCGGTGGCTGCACTGCTGGCGGCAACCCGCGGCCTGCACATCGACGGCGTGGCCGACACCGCAGACGGACTGGGCTGCTACGGACCGCCCGAACGCGCGCTGCAGGTGATGCGTGACGGGTCGACCGGACCGTTCGGGGTCGCAACCATCGTGTTGGTGATCGTCCTCCAGGGGCTGGCATTCTCAATGCTGTGCCCGGCCGGGATCGTGGTCGCCGTTTCCGCCGGCCGGGTAGCGGCGGTGCTGGCCTGTCGCCGGTCGCTGCCGGCGGCGCCGGGCAGCATTTTGGGCGCCCAGGTCGCAGGCTCGCAGTCCGCGCCGGTGGTCGTGGCCTGGGTTGTGGTGTTGCTCGCGGCCTCGTCGGCGGCAGGTCGGCAACCGTGGCAGGGCCCAGTAGTCGTGCTGACGGCGCTGACCTGCGCCATGTTGCTGGTTCGGCACTGCGTGCACCGCTTCGGCGGCGTGAGCGGCGACGTGCTCGGTGCTGCAATCGAATTGACCACGACGACGACCGCGGTCCTACTGGCGGCGTTTGCACGGTTCTGACCGCGACCCCGTCCGGCTAGCCGTGCGTCGCATTTGAACCCGGGCAACCGGCTTCGATGCCATCATCTTTACTGCGCCCAGGCGGAAAGGAAGGTCGAATGCAACGCAGAGCCACCGCCCCTTCCCGCTCTGTGCACATCGCGCTCTTGGGTGTGGCTCTGGCATTCCTCACGTGGCTGTGCATCGTGGCCGTGCGTCCCGCCGCCGCCGAATGGCTGCCGCCTTGGCTGAGCGGGTTCGGCGACGACGATCGCGGTCGTTGTCGCGGTCATCGTTGCGCTGTGCGTGTTGGGCTTTCGTTCGCACAACGGGCGCCGGAGGGGCAACGTTCTGGTGGCGGTCGTTGCAGGTCTGGCCGCGACCAGCGCGGTGCTGGGCTTCAGCTCGTATTGGAGTTGCCACGACGCCGAGCATCCGGTCTTCTTCCAGCCGCTGCTCTGGACTGTCTCATTGGTCAAGGGCAGCGTCAGCGATTTCTCGCTTGGCAAGCGCGTCTGCCCCAGCCCGGTCCCGGCTGCCCTGTGGGTTGCCCGGCTGACCGCGCTCGGGGCGATCTTCACCGGTCTTGCGGGCGTCGTGATCGCGCTCTTCCGATCTCAGGTGGACCGAGTGCGGGCCAGCCTCGCCACCTCAGTTACGGCCGTCATCGGCATCGACAACGAAACCCGATCCATGATCAGTGCGATCGCAACGACGTTGAACCGCAGGAGCACACTCGTCGTTGTCACCAGTGGTCCGGATGAGCCGGGAGCGCAAGAGGCCAGGATCAACGGTAGCCGGGTGGTCTCGGTCGACTTCAACGCCACGGAGAGCCTCAAGTCATTGTCGTTGTGGCGCAACCTCGAGCGCCTCTACCTCATGTCGTCCGATCCGCCGACCAACCAGCTCAGGCTGGACACGATTACCCGCGCGCTGGCCGAGGTCGGTCACCGGCAACGGCTTCCGCTCACCGTACGCATTGACGATCCGTGGCAGGCCGAGGCGTGGCGCGCCGAGCAGCTCGGCGGATCGGACACCCGATGGGCGGCCGACGCCGTCGGCAAATACGAAGTCACCGCCCGGTGGTTGCTCGAAAATATCATCGCGAGCCCAATCGTTCAGCGTGTACTCGTTTGCGGTGCATCAGAATTGACCCTCGCACTGTGCGCGGACATGACTCGCCGCTCGAAGCCGACAACGGCATGCTCGACTCCGCGCTGACGAGTCTGGCGGAAACCTTGTGGAGCCTTCGTCAGCTTGGATATCGATCACGTCCGGTGTGGCAGCCGTTCATTCGCGTTGGAACGGTCACCGCCGAACAGCTCAGGACACCGTGGACGTGGACTTCGCGGTCGGGGCACACCATGCAGGCCATCGCCGGCGACTGGCAGGTCCGGGCGGATGGAGACGCCTGGTCGGTGCGCGACGCGATCTTCCACACCAGCTATGAACATCTCAAAGATGCTCAATGGCGAAGGCGTGGAAGTGTTTTCGCTCGACCGGCGCAACCGGGCGAAACCATTGTGACCCTCGAGGGCCCCACGACCGCCGCCGACGGGGACTGGGTGGTCCGGGGTGTTGACGGTGAAGAGTGGCCGGTTCCGGCCCAGGAGTTCGCCGAGAGGTATATCGAACTGGATCCAGCCGCAGACGCGACGCCTAACGCCAAGTCCTGACGGCCGGCTGGCCGGGTCGCTACTCCATCGAGGCCATCATGCTCGCGGCGTCCGGCAGCGCCGCTGTAAACGCGTCCTGACTCCCGGCGTAGAGGTTGAAGAAGCCCGACCCGCCGGTTGTGGAGTTGTATAGCGTCACCCATCCGCCGTAGATCTGATCCGTGCCCTGGTTGGTTTGGATGTTAGCGGTGTAGTCGACCTCGATCAGCTGTTGAAAGTTCTTGCCCTGCAACGGCTGCAGCTGCGTCGGGTGCTGCTGCACGTTGGTCAATCCGGAGCTCTGAATATTCTGGTTGATCAGTAAGGTCGATTCTTGTCCGATGTCCGACGCGTCCGCGCTACCCGCGACAACGAACAGGCCCGCGCTTTGGTTGCCATTGAAAAGGTCGGCGGACTGCTGACCTTGACGAGTGACTGTCCAGCCAGGAGCCACGGTCATGCTGATTCCGTCCACCAGGTTGATGGTGGTGACGGTCCCCCCCGCCACCGATGTGGTGCCCGATGCCAAAGCGACTCTGCCCCAGGCGCTCTCACCCGTTTGGCCCATTGTGGGGTGTACGGCTCCGGCCGCGGCCGCAGAGTGCGGAGCGATCCTACCGCTGCCACCCTGGCCCGGTGGCTTCGGATGCGTTGCCTTACCGCTCATTACCACCGCCACGCTGACCACCGCAGCGATCACGACGATGACCGCCACGATTGCGGCTACCAACCCGGCATGCAACCGATGTTCAGCGCGCCCGGCCGCCGGCACACCCGCATCCGCGCCCGTGTCGGCGAGCAACGCCGCGTGCAAACCATTACGGGCGGCGGCCAACCCCATCCCCGCCAACACAAATGTCGCCAGAGCGGTCAGCACAATCCCGCGTGTCCCGTACGGGTGCAGCAACGTGGTCGCCAACTCATAGGCCACCACCAATGCCAACCCCTCGATCACCCCGAGCACTGGGCTGACATCCAACCGACGCAACCCCAGCACAGCTATCGTGGCCGCCGTCGCCAGCACAATCGGCTGCAAAAAGCCCAATGTCAACGCGATAAACGCTACGTGCGCCGGGTCTCCCGCCGTGGCCTGCACGTGAGTAAACGCGCCGTGCTGGACCACCACGCTCAGACCCAACGACAGCGCGGCACCACTGAGCGAACCCGCCACCACTACGTCCAACGGATGCCGGAACGCCGGACGCGCGCTGACCACCATCGGGGCAATCACCACCGCCACATACGCCACCACCGGCACCAGCACACCCAACTCGAGAATGCGCGGAGCCGGCGGTAGGTGATAGTGGATCGAACCCGCCACCACCAAGTGGATGAAATGAGTTTCCAGCAGGCCGACCCCAACACCGAGTAGCAGTGAAAGCCCAAACGCCACAACGATCACCGTGATCGGCTCGTCGTGCCACAGCCGGTGATCGTGAATGTAGACCAGCACCACCGCCGGCAACGCCACCGCCGTCAACACCAATGCCACCGCCAGCGACCCGAACCCGGCTGCAATCAACGCCGCCAATAACGCCAGCGCGGTGACATCGCGATACAGATGATGACGCTCAGGATGCAGATGCGGCAACAACGTTCCCAGCACCGCAATGGGACGACGTGAACCTCCAGGTGTCGGGCTACTCGGGCTGACCATTCCTGCCTCCGGCGATAATCGGCGAGCCGCTCCCTTCGGGCGGAGTTTGCGCGAAGCTTACGGCCGAACGTCACGCACCACGACCAAATCACGCCACTGGCCAAGTTTTGTCAACCCATTCATCACGCCGCGCACCGCTAATCCACACGGATAGTCCATCTGGTCGAGATGTCAAGGTCGTCACCGACTACATCTCGTCAGCAATATCCGAAGACGCAGTCCGACTACGAAATCCCCAACGCGATGGTCGGCTATGAACGCGGGTACGGCGAGGTCGACAACTTCACCCCCGACAACCCCTCCGCCAGTTACACCCAGTGTCGGTTACTCGTGATGGCCGCGGTGAAACACGCACTGGCGCTGGTCGCCGCCGCGGAAGGCCCCAAGGTGAAGTTCACGCCCAAGAATCCGGCCACCCTTCCGGGGTCAACCTGATGATCGCCAACGCGCCTGGCAACTCGGTCGACAGTTTCACTTGGAACGAGGAGGGATCATCCAGGTAACTGTCAACCCAGCTTGGACATCCAGCCGTGCGTGTCGGCGAAAGTCCCGCGCTGAACTCCGGTAAGGGTGTCCCGCAGCGCCATCGTCACCTCGCCGGATTCGCCGTCACCGATGGTGAATTCGCTGTCGCCGTACTTCACGTGTGAAATCGGCGTGATCACCGCGGCGGTGCCGCAGGCGAACACTTCGGTGATCTCACCGGCAGCGGCCTTCTTCTGCCACTCGTCGATGTCGATCTTGCGTTCCTCGATGGCAAAGCCGGCGTCGGTTGCCAACTGCAGCAGTGAATCCCGGGTGATACCCGGCAGAAGAGAGCCGGACAGCTCCGGGGTGACCAAGCGAGCCGATCCGCCGCTGCCGAACACGAAGAAAAGGTTCATCCCACCCATCTCTTCGATGTAGCGGCGCTCGACGGCGTCCAGCCATACCACCTGTTCGCACCCGTTCTCGGCGGCTTCGGCCTGCGCCACCAGCGACGCGGCATAATTGCCGCCGAACTTGGCTGCACCGGTACCGCCCGGGCTCGCACGCACGTATTCCGTTGAGACCCAGACAGTTACCGGCTTGATGCCATGCTTGAAGTACGCTCCCGCCGGGGAGGCGATCACCAAATAGCGATACTGCTTCGCCGGGCGGACCCCCAACCCCGGCTCGGTGGCGAAGATGAACGGGCGTAGATACAGCGACTCCTCGCCACCGGCCTGCGGAACCCACGCGCTGTCCACGGCGATGAGTTGGCGCAGTGATTCGATGAATAGCTCTTCAGGCAGTTCGGGGATCGCGATCCGCCGCGCCGAGGCCTGCATCCGCGCGGCGTTGGCTTCGGCGCGAAACGACACGATCGACCCGTCCGCCCACCGATAGGCCTTGAGTCCTTCAAAGACTTCCTGCGCGTAGTGCAGCACGATCGCCGAGGGGTCCAACTCGATCGGCCCGTAGCCGATGACCCGCGCATCGTGCCAGCCTTGGTCTTCGGAGTAGTCGATCGACACCATGTGGTCCGTGTGATATCTGCCGAAGCCGGGGTCGGAGAGGATCGCTGCTCGCGCGTCGTCGCTGGCCGGGTTTTCGGTGGGTGACACCGTGAACTCGAGGACGTCGCTGGTCATCAGGTGATTGTATAACCGGGCGCTAGCGGGTTTTTGGATCGACGAATGGTGGGCGCACAACTTCGCATTCGACGCCGCGGCCACGGACGTCGACGGTGACATGCCGGCCGTCCTCGATGCCCGCGTCGACATCGATCAGCGCCAGCGCGATACCGACTTTCAGCGTCGGGGAAAACGTGCCCGACGTGGTGAGACCGACCGTGGTGTCCCCGTCGAGCACGCTCAACTCCGGCCGAAGCACGCCGCGCCCCACCGCGCGCAGACCCCGCAGCAGCCGGCGCGGTCCCGCCTCCTTTTCGGCCAGCAGCGCATCGCGGCCGAAGAACGCATTCTTCTTCCAGCCGATCGCCCAGCCGCATCGGGCCTGCAGCGGCGAGATGTCGGCGGAGAGTTCATGACCGTGCAACGGATAACCCATCTCGGTGCGCAGCGTGTCGCGCGCCCCGAGTCCGGCCAGCTGTCCGTCGGCTGCCGTGACCGCGGCCAGGAGCGCGTCGAATACCACCCCGGCAGAGTCCCAGGGCGGCAATAGCTCGTAGCCGTGCTCCCCGGTGTATCCGCTGCGGCATACCCGCACCGGCACACCCTGCAGGACTGCGTCGGCATAGCCCATGTAATCCATGCCGGTAGGTAGCCCCAATTCGGTGAGTACGTCCGTCGAGCGTGGGCCCTGCACGGCGAGCACCGCATAGGAACGATGTTCGTCGCTGATGCTCAGGCCCGCGGGCGCAGCTTTCTGCAGGGCGGCGACCACGGCGGCGGTGTTGGCGGCATTGGGCACCAGGAAGATCTCGTCAGGCCCGACGTAGTAGGCGATCAGATCGTCGACGACACCGCCAGACTCGGTGCAGCACAACGTGTATTGGGCCTTGCCCGGCTGGATGCGATCGAGGTCGTTGGTGAGTGCGGAGTTGACGAACTGCGCGGCCCCGGGTCCACGAACCAACGCCTTACCCAGGTGGCTCACGTCGAACAGACCGACGGCATTGCGGGTTGCCGTGTGCTCGGCGACGGTGCCCGCATACGACACCGGCATTAGCCAGCCGCCGAACTTGGCGAAACTCGCGCCCAGCTCGCGATGGCGGTCCTCCAGCGGTCCGTGCAACAGGTCATCGCTCACGACATTTCACCCTAATGTGAGAGGCGACTGGCACACTTGGGCAGGTGGTTGATTCCCTGGACTTCGACGCCATGCAGGCTGCTGGGGTCGACGATCCACGCGCGCGGGCTGGTCTCATCGAGTATTTGGCGGGCCTCGGCTTCACCGCGGACGACATGGCCCAGGCTGAGCGGCGCGGCCGGCTGTTCGGACTGGCCGGCGATGCCCTGCTGTGGTCCGGTCCCCAGACCTTCACCCTGCGCACCGCCGCGGATTCGATCGGTGTGGCGGTCGAGGACGTCGAACACGCCTGGGCCATGCTCGGCCTGACAGTCGCCGACCTGGATACGCCTGCGTTGAGCCAAGCCGATGTCGACGGCCTGGCGACCTGGGTAGCGATGAGGGCGCAGATGGGCGACGACGCCGCGGACGGTTACCTGCGCGTCCTCGGAGCGACCGTCGCCCGGCTGGCCGAGGCCGTCTCGTCGATGATCCGCACCAGCACGCCCAAGCTGTGGCTCGGCCACACCGGGGACGAGCTCGCCACCGCGCTGGCCTACCGGGAGGTCGCGGAGTTCGTCCCCCGCGTCGGGGCGATGATCGACGCCGTCCACCGCCACCATCTGGTGAGCACCCGGACGTTCATCGAGGGCATGGCGCGGGGTCCGTCGGCGAGTCTGGTGTGCGGCGTCGGGTTTGCGGATCTGTCCGGCTTCACGGCCCTTACCCAAACGCTGACACCCGCGGAGTTGTCGGCGATGCTCAACGAATTCGGCGCAACCGTCAGCGACGTGGTGCATGCCGATGGCGGGCGGGTGGTGAAGTTCCTCGGCGACGCCGTGATGTGGGTGTGCTCGAGCCCGGAGCGGCTGGTCACAGCGGCGCTCGACCTCGTCGACCATCCGCGGGCGCGCGAGGAGGGACTGCAGGTCCGCGCCGGCCTCGGCTACGGCGAGATCCTCGCCATCAGCGGTGATTACTTCGGCAACGCGGTCAACCTGGCCGCCCGGCTCGTCGCCGCGGCGGCGCCAGGGCAGATCCTGGCCGCAGCCGACGTCTATGAGCTACTGCCGCACTGGCCCGCCGTCGTTCAGGAACCCTTGCAACTCAAGGGTTTCGATGCTCCGGTGATCGCCTACGAGCTCGGCCGCGCCAGCGGCTGACTCGGTTGACCGGCGTCGAGGTCAGCAAGCTCGATGCCCTGCTGCAATGACAACGCCGTGCTTTGAATCAGCATCAGGGCAGCAAATACGGCTACCCAGAACCACGCTTCGCCCGGAGCAAGGTGTGCGCCCGGGTTTCTTACCGGTAGCGCCGTGACGGTGCGTACCACCGCGGAGATGACCACGACGACGGTGATGTAGGGAAAGGCGGGCCGGAATCGTTGTGCACGAGTGCCGGGTATCGACGGCGAGGACCGCCTCTTCCGTCCGATGAGCCACACCGCTGCGCAGACCGTCGCGACCACCAGAGCGATCGGAACCGAGAGATTATTGGCCCGGTCCCACAACGGTTGAAGAGGCTCGTGTGTCCTCGGGTCAGCCAGCGCGAGAGCCAGATCCGAGACCGTCGCTTCGATGAAGAACACCGCGATCGGCGGAACGAGCACCGCGACAATGAAGACGCAGTGTTTGGCCAGCGTCCCCGCTGAACCCGACACGAACTGCACGACTGCGTAAAGCAACATGTACACCGAAGCCACAAACGAGACTCCACCGAGTAATTCCGCCGACGCAGCCCGGCCGCCGGTCAGCGAGCAGCCATTCTCGCCCGCCAGCAGGCTGTATTGAATGGCCGACAGGAACAGGCCGAGGAACGCATTCATCAGGGCGACGCCGGTCAGCGTCTCGTGCTCGACCGCATGGGCTTCCCGCGGCTTGCCGTCGCTGCGGCGTCGATACGCGCGGTCGAGAACGAGGTTGATGACAACGAACGCAAAACCGGCAAGGACGCCGGCCAACTGCGCGTAGTTCCGGGCCACGATCGAGATGTCGAAGCCAGTCCAAAGCACGCAGGAATCGGCAATTTGTCCTGTGGACATCGGCGAAATCGTAGCCGCACTGAATCCTGCGGCCGGGCCAAGACACGAGCGATGCGCGACCCAAATCGGCCATCGTTAGGGTTGATGTCCGTGAGCACACATCCCGGTTACCCGGCCCCCACTGTCTCCGTCGCGTCCTCGCTGCCCCGCCGCGGCACCGGATCGGCGGTGTTGATCGTTCCGGTGGTTTCGTCGGACCCGGAGGACACCCGCGACGAGCCGGGCGCGGTCGTCGCCGCTGCCGAGCCCTTTTTGCCGGCGGACGCGGTCGCCGAAATCGAGAAAGGCTTGCGCGCACTCGGTGCCAACGGCGCCGGCGAGCAGGTGCACCGACTGGTGGTGACGTCATTGCCAGTGGCCAGCGTGCTGACGGTTGGCTTGGGGAAGCCGCGCGACGAGTGGCCGGCCGATGCGATACGCCGCGCGGCCGGCGCGGCGGCGCGCGCACTAGGTGGCGCCGAGGCCGTCCTCACCACGCTGGCCGAGGTGCCGGGAGCCGGCGTCCTGG
>Ga0181530_10005908_pt1 | contig 12281 bp, 3 predicted proteins | sample PEATcosm2014_Bin_42_FD_119769 | JGI IMG/M metagenome (GOLD analysis project Ga0181530, IMG submission 119769) | Peatland microbial communities from MTU Mesocosm Facility, Houghton, MI, USA - PEATcosm2014_Bin10_60_metaG | ecosystem: Environmental > Terrestrial > Soil > Wetlands > Peat | place... | reverse complement strand
GCCCGCCGTGCCCACCGGGCTGAGCGCGACCGCGGGCAATCAGCAGGTGAGCCTTGCGTGGACTGCGAGCGCCGGAGCCGCGAGTTACAACGTGAAGCGGGGCACGGTGAGCGGCGGACCCTACACAACCGTTGCTTCGCCAACGACGGCCAGCTACAACGACACCGGGCTGACCAACGGCACTCCTTATTACTACGTAGTTTCGGCCGTGAACTCGTCGGGGGAGAGTGCGAATTCGAGTCAGGTAAGCGCCACTCCGGCCGGAACGAATTCGGTCGCGGTCACGGTGGATGTGTTGAGCAATCGCCATCCGATCAGCGCGTACGTTTATGGCGGCGCGGGTCCACAGAACGTGGCGTCCATCACGGACAGCGGCTTGACGGTGGTGCGGTGGGGCGGGAATGGGGCGTCCACTTACAACTGGCAACTTGGAACCTACAATGCCGACAACGATTATTATTTCGAGGACTTTGGCTTTAGCACGATTGGAGACAGCGATTCAGCCAAGTTCATCACGGACGTCGAGGGGGCAGGCAGCAACCCGCTGATGACCATGGTGATGCTGCCATGGGTGGCGCAGAGCGCGGAAATTGCCTCGCCTCCTAACTACCATTGGAGCTTTTCCAAAGGCACCTATCCCAACCAGTGCGCCTTCGACCCCTACAACAGCGACGCCGGCGACGGTCTGCTAGCGGATTGCGCGACGCCCGTCACAACTAACGCGATCACCACGGCCTATTTCCCGCTGCTGGATCAGCCGGGGAACGGCGATCCCGCCAACAGCGTCTATCGCAATCAGTGGGCTGCGGCGCTGGCGACGGCTTTCGGCAACGGCAGCACTAAGCATTTTTACGACATGGATAACGAGATCGACATCTGGGGAGGTACGCACCGCGATATCCATCCCAATCCCTCGGGCTACGACGAACTGGCCAATGTCTATCTGACGGAAGCAGTCAATCTGAAGACCTGGGACCCGGCGGCGATCCGGCTGGGTCCGGTGAGCTGCTGCTGGTGGTTCTATTGGAACGGAGCGAATGGCAACGACAAGGACGCGCACGGGGGCGTGGATTTTCTGCCGTGGTGGCTCAATGAAGTCTACTGGCAGGACCAGATCGCAGGCACGCGTTCGCTGGACATATTCGACATTCACGCCTATCCGGATGGTCCCGATACTACGGGCTGGACGCAGGCACAGTTGCAGGCGCTGGCGGTGAGTATCTATCGCGATTACTGGGACCCGACGCTGGTAAGTCCGTCCGGCACCATCAACCAGAAATATACAACCAATATTCAGCCCAATAAGACGATCGCGTTTCGTATTCCGCGCATGCGGGCGATCTTAAACGCCACTTATCCGGAAACACCGTTGGCCTTTACGGAGTGGAGCGCTGCGTTCGCCGGCGAATCCGATTTTTCGACGGCGCTGGGCGACGCCGACGCGTACGGCATCCTGGGGCGCGAGCGGGTCTATCTGGCGTCGCGGTGGGGCGCTCCCGTTCCGGCGAATCCGAATTATCTGGCGTTGAAACTGTTTACCAACTACGACGGGTCGCACCATGGCTTCGGAACGACGTCGGTTGCGGACGCGAACAACGGCGACCCGAATTTGTTCAGCAGCTACGCGGCGCTGAATGCGGCGGGCACTTCGATGACGGTGATGGTGCTCAACAAAGATCCGGGGAACAACGCACAGGTCGCGTTTGCGCTGAACGGGTTTACACCGAGCACGGTGGTGAGTTACACGCTTTCACAATCGTCTCCCACAAAGATTGTGGCTTCGTCTTCGGGCTCGTGGTCGTCGTCGATGAGCTTTGCGCCCTATACGGCGACGCTGCTGGTCATCAGCGGAAGTCTGGCCGGCACTCCCGCTTCGGAGTGGGACTTGAATCCTGACACGGTCATGGTGCCGGCCAGCGGCACGGTGACACTGCAACCGAAGATCACGAGCGGGACGGCAAATGTGACGCTGTCATCGGCGGTGTTTGACAATTTCGAGGGGACAAACGCATGCGGGGGAACGATTACACTAACCAACCCGACGATTACTCCCGCTCAGCCGGGCACGATCACGGTGAATGCGGGCAGTGCGCCGGGCTTCTGCCACTATACGGTGACAGGAAGCGACGGGACCGTCACGCAGACGCAGGGAGGATGGATCGTGGTGGGCAATCCCGCAGCCAGCTTGGCAAAAACGAGCGGCGATGGACAAGCGGGAAATCCCGGCACGACCCTGCCAAACCCGCTGACGGTGACATTGACTCCCGGGAGTTCCGGGGGCAATTCAACCGGCGCCGGCGCAAGCATCTTGTTCACGACCAGCGCAGGGTCGCTTTCCAACGGGACCGACACGGGTCCGAGCGTGATCGCGGTGACGAACTCGTCGGGCGTCGCGTCGGTGACCTTGACCTTGCCGGCAACGCCGGGATCGGTGCAGGTCCAGGCGCAAGGGCAGTATGGGCTGGGCAATCCGCAGTTGTCGTCGGCGTTTACGGAGACTGCGCAATAGCGATTGGCTCTGAGCCGTGAGCAGCGGCGGAAACAGACGCGGGAGTGTCTCTTCGATTCCGCCGTTCGCCTCATGATCTGGTGAGCAAACACCCCTGCCGCGGGGCAGGGAACTGCGCGGCTCAAGTCCTTTACAGTATCGTTATTGTCAACATTTTCGTCCGCGAGTAGGATAGCCTTCGGAGAGCCAATCATGATCCGATCCCGCGGTTTGCTGTTTTGTTTCTCACTTTTCCTCATTTCATGCCTCGCCGGACTTCTTCCTGCCGCGCATGCGCAATGGACGCCGCGAAACCCGGTCACGGGAGTTCAGCGGCAGGCCGATGGGGTTCTCTTCGCCCAAAAGACGGGCTTTCTGAAGTTGCAGGTCTGCGCCGACTCGATCGTTCACGTCGTGTATTCGCCCACCGCGTCCTTTCAGGAGCACACGAATTACGTCGTGACGAAGACAGCCTGGGCTCCGTCCACGTGGACGATGCAAGAGACAGCCGACGAGGTCACTATCGCAACGGCGCGGCTCAAGGTGACGGTGGCCCGGATCGACGGGGCCATCACCTACCGCGAACTCGATGGCCAGCAACTCGTGCAAGACGCGAACCGATGGCTCACTCCGGTCAAGGTCAACGGCGAAGACACCTACCGGGCCGAGGCGTTCGTCAATATCTACGGCTCGCACGAAGGCCTTTACGGACTGGGCCAACATCAGTCGGGCGTGTGGAACTATCGCGGCGAATCGGTGGACATCTCGCACGACAATACGAATATTTCAGTGCCGCTGCTCGTTTCCAGCAAGGGTTACGGAATCTACTGGAACAACGAGTCGCGCAGCCGTTTCAACAATCGCTTCGCCAACTATCTGTACATCAGTTCCGAAGTGGCTGACGCCGTGGACTACTACTTCTTTTATGGGCCGGAACTCGACCGGGTCGTCGCCGATTATCGGGAATTGACGGGGCAAGCGCCCATGTTCGGCAAATGGGCGTACGGCTTCTGGCAATGCAAGAACCGCTATAAATCGCAAGACGAGATTCTGGCCGTGGCTCATAAGTATCGCGAATTGCATATTCCGGCGGACAACATCGTGCAGGACTGGTTCTGGTGGAACCGCAAGGGCGAGTTCGTGTTCAACAAGAACTATCCCGATCCCAAGGGGATGGTGGACCAACTGCACAAAGATAATTTTCATTTGATGATTTCCATCTGGCCTTTCTTTGAGCCGGGCTCGGCGAACTACGACTACATGGACAAGCAAGGGTGGTTTGTGGACAAGTTCAAGTTCGCCAAACCTCCGTACCACACCGATGCGATGGCGGCGTATGACGCGACCAATCCCGAGGCGCGCAAATATTACTGGGAGCAGGTGAACAAGGCGCTCTTCAGCATTGGGCTCGATGCCTGGTGGATGGATACAACCGAACCCGAAACCGAAGGGCAGGAAGAGAACATTCAGCTCAATCACAAGTTGGCGGCGGGAAGCGGCGATCGCTATGTGAACGACTATCCGCTGCTCGATACCGGGGCGGTCTACCAGGGACAGCGCAGCGCGTCGGACCAGAAGCGGGTCTTCATCCTATCCCGTTCCGCCTTTGCGGGCTCGCAGAGGAACTCGGTCACGGCGTGGTCGGGGGACATCAACTCCGACTGGTTCAGCTTCCGGCGCCAGATTCCCGCCGGATTGAACTTCGCGCTCTCTGGCATTCCTTACTGGACCACCGACATTGGCGGCTTTGTGTTTGGCAGCCCCAGCGATCCGGCGTTTCGCGAGTTGTTTGTGCGCTGGTTCGAGTGGGGAACTTTCAATCCGATACTGCGGGTGCATGGCACGCGCGGTAATCCCGATGGAAACGAATTGTGGTCATACGGGCCGGAGGCGCAGAAGGTCCTGGTGGACTACGACCGCTTGCGCTACCGATTGCTGCCCTACACTTATTCGCTGGCCTGGATGACCACCAGCGAAGCCTATACTCCGATGCGCCCGCTGGTCATGGATTTCCGCACGGACGCGCGCGCGGCTGATATTGGCGATCAGTTCATGTACGGCCCGGCGTTTCTGGTGAATCCTGTGACAGAGCCGGGGGCCGCTACGCGCGAGGTCTATCTTCCCGATGCCGAGTGGTATGACTTCTGGAGCGGAGCGGCGGTAAAAGGCCCGAGCACCGTGGCGGCGCCGACTCCCCTCGAGCGGATGCCGCTTTATGTTCGGGCTGGTTCCATCGTGCCCATGGGCCCCGAGGTTGAGTGGTCAACCCAGAAACCGGCGGACCCCATCGAAGTGCGCGTGTACCGCGGCGCGGACGGGAGCTTTACTCTCTACGAAGACGAAAACGACAATTACAACTATGAGAAGGGCTTGTACGCGACGATCCCGTTTCAATGGGATGAAGCCCGGCAGACTCTGACCATTGGCGAGCGCAAGGGTGAGTTTCCAGGCATGTTGCAGAGCCGCACATTCCGCATTGTTTTTGCGGGAGAGAAGCACGGCACGGGAATAAACGCGGAAGATAAACCGGACGAAGTTGTGCAGTACGCGGGGAAGCAGATAGACGTGACTCCGTAGGCATTTGACCTGCCCCTGGCTCTTGGAGCGATGCGCTGTCAGAAGGGTCTAGTGCTCCGGCTCGACCACCTTGAGGACCTGGTCGGCGGGAGTATCGCGGAGGGTCTGCACAATTCCCGAGGGCCAATGAATTTCGATCAGGTCCGCGCGGCTGTCGGGGCCCAGGCCAAAATGCACCGGCCCATAGCTGGACGAGGCGTAGCCAACGCTGGTGGTCATGTGGTTGTACTGGGCTCCAATACTCTTGGTGACGAGTTTGATCCGTGCGCCAATGCCATCGCGATTGCTTTTTGTGCCGCGCAGAGCGACGTCCAGCCAGTGGTTTGAGTTCTGGGTGCGGTTCATCCAGATTTCCGCGGGCGCGTCGAGGGCTGAGACGACAGCGTCGATGCGTCCATCGCCATCGAGATCGGCGAAGGCGCAGCCGCGGTGACGGGACTTAGGAGAGGCATCAAAGCCGGCTTCCGCGGTCAACGCCTCCCACTTGCCACTCGCGCCCGAGTTGCGAAAAACGGTGTTGAAGTGGTTGACGGGCTGTCCGGGCATGTCGTGGGATTCAACATGGCCGCCGCTGACGAACATATCTTTCCATCCATCGTTGTCGAAATCGTAAAGCGCGGGGCCGAATCCCGACATGGTACGGCTTAGATCGCGCATTCCGCTGGGGCTGGTAACTTCCTTGAAATCGCTTTTGCCGGTGTTTTGAAAAATGGGGAAGGTCTGACTGGGCAGAGCCACGAACACAATATCGGGATAGCCGTCGTTATTGTAGTCGCGAAAATCCACGCCCATTCCGGAGATGAAAGCGCCATCCTCAGGCAGGGCGACGCCGGTCTCAAGGGCGACCTCTTCAAACTTGTTGCCGAGGTTGTGGAACAACGAATTGTAGGAAGCATCGTTGGTGACGAAGAGGTCGGGTTTTCCGTCGAGGTCGTAATCGGCCATTCCGATGCCCATGGCTTTGCCGACGTGGTCGCGAACTCCCCATTCTTTGGAAGCATCGCGGAAGGTGCCATCGCCGTTGTTGAGGAAAAGCTGGTTGGGCTGGCCTTTGTAGTACCTGGGATGACAGTAGTCGGAAACACCTTCGATCTCGCAAAGGGGCTTCTCGGAGTATTGCCACTGCATGTAGTTGGCGACGAAGAGGTCGAGCAGTCCATCGTTATTGACGTCGACCCAGACGGCAGTGATCTCCCAGAACGGGCCATACTCGGGATCGGGGTGGTTGATAAATGCATCCAGGCCAGATTTAACGGTGACGTCGGTGAAGGTGCCGTCGCCGTTGTTGTGATACAAGGTCCCGTGGTGGAGACCGGCGACGAACAGGTCGGGATGCCCGTCATTGTCATAATCGCCGACCGCGACACCCATGTCGTAACCGGTGCCGGCGAGGCCGGCGGCATCGGTAACGTCGGTGAAGACTCCATTGCCGTCGTTACGGAAAAGGCGGTTGCGATATTTGGGGTCGTCCTTCTGCAAGGTGGCGATGTTGGCGCCGTTGGTAAAGAAAATATCTGGACGGCCATCCCCGTTGTAGTCGAACACGGCTACGCCGCCAAGCATGGTTTCGGGGGCGTTTCGGGACGGGGACTCGTCGTTTTGCAGCACGAAAGGAATGGCTTTGAGTTCGAAGCGGATCGGGCTTTGAGCAGGCGGCGAGGCGGCCAATAGAAGTGAGCAAACAAGCAATAGGAGAGCGGAAATTACGCTGCGGGATTTTCGAGTCATGAGCAATAAAGAAGGGTGGCCGAAGCCACCCTTCCAATTCTACCTGACGGTTGCTTTTTAGAAGTAGAACTTCGCAGCAAAGGTCAGCACGCGTTGGCCAGTCTTGAACTGCGGCTTGCCGGTCTGAGTGGTGTTGGTGTTGGTCGGCGCGATCGAAATCTGGTTATAGTCGCAGACATTGGGGTTGTATTTATCCACTTTACCGCTGTTAAGAATCGCACAGGTAGCGCCCCCCGTGAGTTGAGCGATTGGATACTGCGACGCGGTGACCTGCTGCAGGTTAATCGTCTCGTCCCCGTTTCCACCGAGGCCGAACTGCGGCAGCGGGTGATTGAGAAAGTTGGTGCCTTGAATCCTCAACTCGATTCGCTTACTTTCTGTGAGTTTGAAGCTCTTGTAGAGGCCCAAATCACTGTCAAAGTAAGCGGGCGCCTTTATGTACGGCCAAATCTTCGTGCCGAACTGGCCGAAAGCCGGAGTTGTGAAGCAGTTTGGATTGAAGTACTGCCCCGAGAAGACATGTTTGCGCGGGTCGCAGGTTAGGAGTGGGTAGAATCCCTCGTAGCCGCCACCATTTTGAGCGGTCCCGTACCATGCGCCGGAGTTCACTTGATTTGTTCTCAAGCCATTCGGCAGCGGGAGGCTGTTGTCCGGAAGGTTCGGCGCGCCCGCCAGCGGAACAGTCAAGCCACCGGCGAATGCGATGTTCAGGGTGCTATTCGGTTGCAGCGGGGCGCCACTTTGGTACGTGGTGTAGCCCGACAGTTGCCAGCCGTTCACGGCGCCCTCGAGGAGGCGGCTGCCGTGGACAAACTTGGGCAGGTTCCACACGTAGGTCGCATTGACAATCTGCGTGTGGTCGTAGGCCAGCGGTCCATAGTTGGCTTTCAAGTTAAAAGGATCAACCATGGCGCCGTTGGTGGGCCCGTTGTCCGATTGGCCGTCGCGAATACCCATCACCTTGCTGAAGGAGTAGTTGAGGAAGTAGCTGATCGGCCCCGACTGCTTCTTCCACGTGGCCTGCAGCGCGTTGTAGTTGGCGTAACTGCCATGCGTTATCAGGTACATAGCCTGATAGTTCGTCAACGGCCGGTAATCGTTGTCAGTGAAAGTGAAGTTGTAGTTATTGGAAAGGGCTACCTGATTCGGCCCCATATTTGTGCAGCCGACGTAGTCCGAGAGGGCAGGGTTGTTATTGCACGGCAAAGCGCCCGGCGAGGTATAGAGACGAGTGCCGTTGGCCTGAACTGCCGTTGTCGGATCCGGGAAATAATAACCTCCCGGCTGCACGGCGTTCAGGTCGTCGATCTTGCCGTTGGAGCCGTTGATGAGCTCATTCTTGCTCTGGTTCCCGATGTAGGAAACTTCGAACACAGAACGCCACGGCAAGGCTTCGGCAATGCTGAGGTTCCAGTCGTTGGTGTAAGGGGTCCGGTTATCTCCCCTTTGCATGACAGAAATTGCGGAACCGTTAGCCGCCCCGACAAAAGCGCCAGTAGGAGGGACAAAATTGTCGATAGCAGCATAGGAATCGAGGTTGTACATGTTGGCGGTGAAAATGCCGGCGCCTAGGTTTGCCGCTCCGCCGACGTCATTGACAGCAACCTGATAGCGGAAGGAGGCAAAACCACCGCGAATGACCGTCTTGCCATTTCCAAATACGTCATAGGCGATGCCGACACGAGGCGCAAAGTAAAACAATGGAGACGTCCAGCCCGACTTTGGAACGCTGCTGTCGAGCGAATGCCACAGCAGACCCGTGTTCGGCTGCGTAAACGGACCCGGCTGCGGGGGCGTGCACGAGGGACATGTTGTCGCCGTGCCATTGACGTAACCGCTCGGATTCCAGACCGCCATTCCGTTACTCGGACCGTACCACTGGCCCTCGTGATCCAGACGCAAGCCGTAGCTCACCGTCAACTGCGAGTTGGCTTTGTACGAATCTTGCGCGTAAACCGACCATTGGTGCATCTGAATGGTGTTCACGATGTCTTCGTTGGGCTGCGAGTAATTGTTAATGTGTCCGATGAGGAAATCGGCCACGGTGTTGCCGGTGCTAACGCCACCCCAGCCTAGGGCGTAGGTGCCATTGGCGCCGCTCAGGATGCCGCTGCTAGTTTGGAGGTTCTCGCTGGTATCCCAGTAGGCCCCCAACTTGATGGTATGGGAACCGACGACCTTGGTGTAGTTGTCGTAGATGGAAGGATCTTTCTTGGTGGCGCCAAAGCCTTTACCGCCAAAGGGACCGTCGAGGTTCATTTCTCCGATGTCGGGGAACATGCCGCCCCAAGGTCCGGTAACGTTCGGCATCTGGCTGGTCGTGTTGCCATAGAATCCGTTCAAATCTGTCATCCCCAGCTTGGTGCGATCGACGGCGCCAGGATTGCTGAGGGTGTTGGGATTGATATAGCGTGCCAGAGTGAACACAGCCTCGTTGGTTGTGGTCGGGTTGAACACGTGGGTAGCGTTGACCATTACTTCCTGCGAACTGGTATTGGCAACCACATTGGACGGATAAGGAAGCGTCCACGGTGGGGTCCACCAGATACCTACAGGGTGTTGATCGGCTTCGATCTGCCGAGTGTAGGACCCAGTCAGCTTGGTGTTGTCACCAATGGCATAGTCAATTTTGCCAGTCGCTTCCCAGCGGTTCTGGGGAACGGACGACACGTACTGATAATCGCTCCAGCCGTTTCCCGCATTGGGGATGATATTGGCCTTGGGCAGCAGACCAGCGTAGGCCACGCCGTCGTGGTCGAAATCAGCCGTTGGAACGCTTGTTGATGTGCCTCCGGTCGGAGGAGCGTACATGCCGCCGTAGGCGTAACCCCAAGTGCTGTTGAGTTGCCCCGCCAGAGTTTGGCCCGTCTGTTGATTCACGATTGTGTTGCCCGGAATACCATTCTCGGTGGTGTTGCTGAAGTCGCCGTTAAGTTGTTCGGAGGTCGGAATGTTGTAGTTGATGATGCTGCCGGCGGGGTGTTGCCGCATGTATTCATAACCACCCCAGAAGAACACCTTTGAGCGCCCCTTGCTTAGGAAGGGGATGGGACCGCCAATGTTGCCGCCCATGTAATAGTAGCTTTCTGACGGAGCAGCCAGGGCGGCGGTGGTGGCGCCGCTTACGATCTGGCTTTTGGCGTAAGCGTCAATCGCGTTGAGGGCGCTGTTGCGGGTGTACGCATAGGCTTCGCCATGGAACTTCGATCCGCCGCTCTTGCTGAAGGCTTCGAAAATCACGGGGCCTTTGGCGTACTCAGCGTCGTAATTCGACATGAGCATCTTAACTTCGCTGACCATGTCCTGGTTGATGTTTGCGATCTGAGTGCCGGCGTTTCCTGGATCAATCAGGTTGGCGCCGTCCAACATATACGCCATGGCGCCGTTGGGCTGCGTACCGTTGGAGGAGAAGCTGCCGATCGGGCCGCTGTTGGTGCCAACGACTTTGTCGGAGAAGCCGGAACCCTGACTGGTGCCATTGGCAAACGCCATGCCGGGCATGATCTTGAGCAACTCGCCAGCGTCGCGATTGCCCATGGGGAAGGACTCGATCATGTTCTCGTTGATGGTGGAACTGATTTCGGCGTTTTCGGTTGGCACGGACAGAGTACCAGCGTTAATCTGCACCGTCTCAGTCACCGCCCCAACCTGCAAGGCGATTTGAGGAAGAGTGCGGTCATCGCCCTGGGCGAAGGCGATACCGGCCTCCTGCCATTCCTTAAACCCGGGCGCACTGACGGTCACCGTGTAGGTTCCCGGCTGGATAGCGGTAATAGAGAAGTAACCGGCCCCGTTCGACACCGTGGTGCGGATGTCGCCGTTAAGCTCGTTCTTCATTGTGATCTTGGCGTTCGTCACCACAGCGCCAGTCGAGTCCTTAGTTGTTCCCGACAAGGTGCCGGTCAACTGCTGGGCGAAACCGAGCGAAGCGATGGAGACGAAAATGGCCAAACATGAGAGCAGCGTTGCTTTCTGCCAAGCCGACAGTGACTTCGAAGTCATCGAACAGCCTCCAATTAGATTAGTGTGACGGCCTTCTGGGGCGTCACTCGTTAAGCGGTCAGGTCGCCACTTTGCGGCCCATACGCCGTTGAAACAATGCACAACTGACATCATATAAAAGTACTACCGCGGTGCTGGGGTGTTTTGTACCGTACATTGATGAACAGTGTCAAGAGAAAAAAACGATATTTTATTGGGTCATAAGGGGTTTCTCCGGACGGGACGGGAGGCCACGGTGTGATCGAAATCGCAGACAACCCGCTATACGCCTGCGATGGGTGAGACGCGTGGAATCAAGGCCGAAGCGAGCTGCGATTCCATTATTGGAATGAGCTTGAATATGTGTTTCCGTATCGCGAGGGCGCGAGGTGCGCGGGCTACCGAAGTTCAGATCGAAGACTTGGCGAACAAATGGCAAAAGAGCCGTCGCTGCTGCGGGAGGACTCTTGGCTGATTAGGGTTTCTGTATCGCAGCTTGGGCTTGGGCTTGGTAGCGCTGGAGATTTGCCTGGAGCGAGGCTGCGAGCGCCGTGTCGTGCTCCTGCTCGGCGAGTTCGAGGGCTTGGCGAGCAGTTGCGATGGCTTCGGCATAGCGCCCGGTCTCGGAGTACATGGCGGCGAGCATTTGCAGGATCGCGGGCTGCTGGACGCGGGAGAATTTAGAGGCCTGTTCGAACTGCACCAGGGCGTCAGTGAAACTGCTCTTGGCTGCCAGAACGCGACCGAGGTTATAATGATAATCCGCGGCGTCGGGAACAAGCGTGACCGCTTTCTGGATGTGGTCGAGGGCTTCGTCGAGATTGCCGGTGTGAGCGAGCGCAATTCCCAAGTCATTCTGACCGCTGGCCGAATCGGGATCGAGGTCGACTCCCCGGTGAAGGTGCTCCAGCCCTTCGTTGAGATGCTCCTTGTTGAGGGCCAACGCGTTGCCCAGGTTGATCTGGGCGGAAGCATTATCAGGATTCAGTTCGACCGCTGTCTGGAAATGCTCAAGAGCTTCATCCAACATTCCCTTTTCGGCGAGGGCGCTGCCGAGGTTGTTGTGGGTATGAGAGCTGCCGGGATTCAGTTCCAGCGACTTGCGGTATTCGGCGATGGCCTCGTCGATCTTGCCCGTCTCAGCCAGCGCGACCCCGAAGTTATCGTGGGCGCGGGGATCGCTTGAGTCAAGTTCCAGAGCCTTTTGCCAGGCCGGCACTGCGGCCTCATATTGTTTCTTTTCCGAAAATGCCACGGCAAAATCAAAAAGCTTGTAGAAGTCGGTTGCAGGCGCTTCAATGTGGTCGAGGCCGCCGGGCGGAATATTCACAAACTCCGGGATGTTGACGGCGCGGTTGGCAGCGGTGGCGTTTTCGACGAGAATGGCCGGGCTGTCATTGCCATTCTCGTCAATGTGGGTGAGGTACATGTGGGTGTAGTAGGAGGGCGTCTTGGACGAAAAAATAAGCCAACGGCCATTGGGCGAGAAACTGTGCCAGGAGTTCAT
>Ga0181530_10005907_pt1 | contig 12282 bp, 11 predicted proteins | sample PEATcosm2014_Bin_42_FD_119769 | JGI IMG/M metagenome (GOLD analysis project Ga0181530, IMG submission 119769) | Peatland microbial communities from MTU Mesocosm Facility, Houghton, MI, USA - PEATcosm2014_Bin10_60_metaG | ecosystem: Environmental > Terrestrial > Soil > Wetlands > Peat | place... | reverse complement strand
GCCATGGTCGGGGCGACGAACATGCCGGCCTTGTTCTTGAGCTGGGCCGTGGTGAGGTGGTTGTTGGTGGCATACGCGCTCTCGTCGTAGCCGATGCCGCCGGGAATCTGCTTCACCGTGGCGGCGACGCCGTCACTGCCCTTGGCGCCGGCGCCGACCGGCCAGCTCACGCTGGTGGAGGAGCCGACCTTGCTCTTCCAATCGGTGCTCTGCATGCCGAGGTAGTCAGTGAACACGAAGGTGGTGCCTGACCCGTCAGCCCGGTGCACCGGCGCGATGGCGGTGCCGGGCAGCTTCAGGTCCGGGTTGAGCGCGACGATCGCCTTGTCGTTCCACTTGGTGATGTTGCCGAGATAGATGTCGGCCAGGATCGGCCCGGTCAGCTTCAGCTCGTCCGGCTTGATGCCTGGAATGTTAACGATAATGTCGACGCCGCCGATCACCGTGGGGAACTGCATCAGCTTGTGTGCGGCGAGCTGGTCGGCGGCAACCGGCATGTCGGAGGCGCCGAAATCGACCGTCCGGTTGTTGATCTGGTTGATGCCCGCGCCGGAGCCCACGGCCTGGTAGTTGAGCTTGATGCCGGTCGCACTGCTGGAGGCGTCGCCCCACTTGCCGTAGATTGGCGCGGCGAAGCTGGAGCCGGCGCCGGTGATCTGGGTTTCGGCCTGGGCCTGTTGCACGGCAACAAGGCCGACGGCCAGACTGATGGCCGCGGCCGTGATGGCGGGTCGCATAATGGGTATCCTCCTCCGAGTCCGATGGGACGGTAACGCGGCGGACCCTAGGCGGGGTGTGCGACCGGCCTATTGCAGTTCGATGAAGGTTCGATGACAGAAACCGGAGGCGGCGGGCCCGAGCGTCATTGCGAGCGAAGCGAAGCAATCTCCGGCCTGACAAGCCGCAGCTTCCCAGACAGAAGATTGTTTCGCCCTTGCTGGTCAGAAAAAAGGGAAAGATCTGCTACGATAGTCGGGCCTCGCGATATTTTTTCATTCCGATTTGGTCGGCCGCGGCCGGCCGGTCGTCAGCGCGCAATGCGGAGGGCGTGCGCTCCCGGAACAAGCCGCGGGCTCCCTGACAGGCGGCAGCCTGCCCGGTGACAGGCATCGCGCGACCGGGGGGTGCGTTACCGCGGTAGCGGCGGTTGCTCGACCACGCGCAGGTAGGGCTTCAGTTCCTTCCAGCCGCCAGGGAAGCGCTGCTTGGCGTCCTCATTGGACAGGGCGGGAACGATGATCACCGGCTTGCCGTCGGTCCAATTCACCGGTGTGGCCACCTTGTGCGCGTCGGTGAGTTGCAGGCTGTCGATCACCCGCAACACCTCGTCGAAGTTCCGCCCCGTGCTCGGCGGGTAGGTCAGCATCAGGCGGACTTTCTTGTTTGGATCGACGATGAAGACGGTGCGGACGGTGATCGATGGGTCCGCATCGGGGTGCACCATGCCGTACAGGTCCGATACCTTGCGGTCGGTGTCGGCGATCACCGGGAAGTTCAGCGCCTGGCCCTGGGTTTCCTCGATGTCCTTGGCCCAGCCGGCATGATTGGCGCCGGAATCGACCGACAGACCAATTGGCTTGACGTGACGCTTCTCCCATTCCGGCTTCAACCGGGCCACTTCCGCCAGTTCCGTGGTGCAGACCGGGGTGTAGTCCTTCGGGTGGCTGAACAGCACGCCCCACGAATTGCCCAGCCATTCATGGAAGCTGATCTTGCCCTCGGTGCTGTCCTGGGTGAAATCGGGTGCTATCTGGCCGAGCTGGATTGCCATTCTATTCTCCCTCTTGCTGGTTATGGCCAGCGGACCGGGTCCGCTGGGGACGATCATAGATGGAATTTCTACAAAAGCCAGAGTCACGGCGCGGCACGCAGGTCTTGCCGCCAGTGGTCCGAGCAGCGTCGGCGGGGCGGGGAACCCGCGGCGGCGTCCGTGCCGCCGCTAAAGTTCGGTCGCCTCGATCGCCGCGACGTCGAGCAAGCGCTCGATCACCTCCGGCTCCTGCGCGCCCGCGATGGCGTGGCGGCCGGCGATGACGAAGCAGGGCACGCCGTTGATGCCAAGCCGATGCGCCCGCAGGTTGTCGGCGTGTACCGCATCCGCCTCGGCGTCGGCCGACAGGAAGCGGCGCACGGCGACCGGGTCCAGCCCGCAGGCCTGGGCGATGCTGAGCAGGACCGCGTGGTCGCCGATGTCCCGGCCGTCGGTGAAATGGGCGGAGAACAGCGCCTCCACCATCTCATCCGCGCGACCGAAGCGGCTGGCGTAGCGCACCAGGCGGTGGGCATCGATCGAGGACGGGGTGCGGCGGATCCGTTCGAAGCGGAATTGCACGCCCTCTGCCCGGCCGATCTCGGCGATCGAGGCGTAGAGCCGGCGCGCCCGGTCCTCGCCGCCGAACTTGCGCACCACGTAATCCGGTCGTGCCATGCCGAGGCGAGGCATGTCGGGATTGAGCAGAAATGGGCGCCAGGTGAGTTCGAACAGCAGGTCGGGGCGGCGGCGCAGGGTGCGCATCAGGCGGCGGGCGCCCAGGAAGCACCAGGGGCAGACGAGATCGTAGACGATCTCGATGCCGAGCCTGGCCTTCGGGGGCGCAAGGATATTCACCCGCCGATCCTGCCTCGCAACGGCGCGTCTGTCACGAGTTTATCATCGCTTTTGTGGCGCGGCGGCGGGCGGCAGAGTGGGCTGGCTGGCTTCCAGCGCATCGATGTGATGGCTGAGGCGCGGTTCCAGGAAGGCAACGGCCGTGCCGATCGCGTCCAGCTTCGGGCGCAGGCTCGCGTCCCATTGGCGCGGTGGGACACCCCACTCGCGGCAGGCGCGGACGTAGCGATTGTAGTCCTCCACCCGGTGGATCAGCGTGTAGAGCTGTGCGGCGACCAGGGCGCCGAACACGTCGGCCCGCTCGATCGTGTTCATGAATATATCGGGCAGCATGACCGCCAGTTCGTCGGTGTTCGGCGGGTGTTCGTCGGCCGCCAGGCGTCGGGTGGATTGCAGCAGGCCGCTGCGCACGCGCAGCGAGCTTTGCATGTCGCGCAGGATCGGGACGATGGCGGCGGCCAGCACCTGCGCGCGCAAGTCGTCGGCGGCGGCGGCGCGGTGGCGCTCGAGGCGTTCCTGGCGGAGCGCGATGCCAACCGCGGCGCCGGCGGCAGCCAGCGAGCCGAGGCCCTGCACCCAGTCGGACAGCTTCTGGTCTGCGAGCCAGGCGAGGAGGGACATGCGGGCGCCGGTGCGGGTGGGGGCGGGGGGCAATTATGACGAAGCCGGGACGAGGCGCCAATTCCCGGCCGACAAGGAACGCGATGGATCCGGTATGGATGGTGGGCGGCGGAAGAAAATACTTCTCCCCCGCCCCTTGTCGGCTTGGGCCGCGCAGGGGTTCAAGCCAACAAAGGGCGAGGGAGAACCGCCCTCCCCTCCGCGCAACGCGGCCGCGGCGGTTACGCCCCGGCTTGGGCCGCCGCGATCGCCGCGTTCAACGCCCGCACGCCCGCGGCGGGACCGTCCGGGTGCTGCCACACGCAGCCCACCACGGCGAGGAAATCAGCGCCGGCCCGCACCAGCGGCGCGCAATTCTCCGCGGTGATGCCGCCGATCGCGCAGCACGGCAGCTCCATCAGCTCCGACCACCACTGCAAAATCTCCGGATCGACGAAGCGCGTCACATCCTTGGTGCCGGAGGGAAAGAACGCGCCGAACGCCACGTAGTCGGCGCCGTCCTCGCCCGCCTGCATCGCCAGGTCGCGGCTGCCCTTGCAGGTCACGCCGAGCGTCGCCTCCGGCCCCATCAGCGCGCGGGCCTGGCGTGCGGGCATATCCTCCTGCCCGACATGCGCGCCATCGCAGCCGGTCGCGCGCACCAGGTCGGCCCGGTCGTTCAGCAGGAAGGCCACGCCGCGCGACTGCGTGACCGGTCGCAGCGCGTCGATCGCGCGCCGCCAGTCGTCGTCACCCACATCCTTCAGCCGCAACTGCACCGCCGCGACATCGCCGGCGTCGAGCGCCGCCGCGAGGCGATCGGCGAACGCCACGGGCTCCAGCTTCGGCGGGGTGATCAGATAGACGCGGCAGCCGTCCTGGCCGCCGCCGTTCTCTGCCATCCCGTTCAGGCTTTCCCGAGATAGATATCCACCACCTTGTTCAGCATCTCCAACGCCTGCTCCTTCGGCCGTTGGAAGGTGTTGCGGCCGATGATGCTGCCGCTGCCGCCGCCGTCGCGAATGCCGCGGATTTCGTCATACACGCCGTCGAGGTCCTTCGCCTCGCCGCCGGAGAACACCACGACGCGCTTGCCGGCAAACGCGCACTGCATGATGTGTTCGACACGCTTGGCCATGGTCGAGCCGTCGATCTTCGCGTAGCTCTTTTTCGCCGCTTCCAGGCTGACCACCGCGGTCGGCGGCTTCACCTTGATGATGTTGGCGCCCATCAGCGCGGCGATCTGCGCGGCATAGCCGCAGATGTCGAGCGCCGTCTCGCCCGCCTTGTCGAGGTTCGGGCCGCGTGGGTAGCTCCACACCACCACGGCCAGGCCGCTGGCCTTCGCCTCGGCGGTGAGTTCGCGCAGTTCCTCCATCTGGGGGTACGCATATTCGCTGCCGGGATAGATGGTGAAGCCGATCGCGGCGCAACCCAGGCGCAGCGCGTCCTTCACGCCGGCGGTCACCGCCTGGTCCTTGTTCGGCGCCAGCGAGTTGGCGCTGTTGCACTTCAGGATCGTCGGGATCTGCCCGGCGAAGGTCTCGGCGCCGGCGGCGATCATGCCCAGCGGCGCCGCATAGGCGTTGAGGCCCGCCTCGATCGCGAGCTGGTAATGGTAGTGCGGATCGTAGGCCGGCGGGTTGGGCGCGAAGCTGCGCGCGGGGCCATGCTCGAAGCCCTGGTCAACCGGGAGGATGAGCACCTTGCCGGTGCCGCCGAGTTTGCCGGTGGACAGGATGCGCGCGAGGTTGGCTTTCACGCCGGGCGGATCGCCCTCGTACCAATCGAGGATCTTCTTGACCTTCTGGCTAACGCGCATCTCACCTCCAGCGGGCATCCGGAACGGCAGCCCTGAGCACCATGTTGCGCACTCCCTCCCTCGTCACGGATCTGACAGGGAAGCGGCGTCGGGCGGCAACATATTGAAAAAACTGCTTTCTTTAGCAGCCGCGCCGATATCCCGAGAAACCTTATCAGTGCCTTCCGGGCGATGGAAGACAGGACTTCGTGCGGTTGGCCGCGCGATCTGCGTGCACCGAGGAAGGCCCGGGCAAAGCCCCTGGCATTGCGGCGCTCGCTTGCTGACCGGCGGCGCGCCGGCGCAACGTGCGCGCCATCGTCGCGCGGGAGGAAAATCGTGGCAACCACCATCGGACCCAATATCGCCAAGCAGAAACTCGCCGCCAACGAGCTTGTGCTGTGCCTCGGCGTGAACCAGCTTCGCACGCCGAACATCGCGATGATCGCCGCCGCCTGCGGCTTCGATGCGATCTATATCGACCTGGAGCACAACCCGACTTCGCTGGAAACCGCTGCCAGCGTCTGCGCCGCCGCGCTGACGCTTCCTGGCCCGAGGATCCCCGTCTGCCCGGTCCCGCGGATCAATTGATGCTGGAGTCTATCGGTTTCACCGTTCCGCTTGCTGACTTGTACGCGCGGACCCACCTCGCAGGGACGTAACCGCGTCCACACCGGCTGGCACCCGAGACCGCCGCGACCGCAGCGCCAACCCGGCGGCCGCCAGCATCAGCACCATGCCGACCAGGTCGGACCAGTCCGCGTGTTCGCCGAACAATGTCATGCCGAGCACCACCGCTATCACCGGCGAAACGAACGCGTAGGTGCCGGTGCGGCTGGCGCCCCAGTCGCGTACCAGCTGGAAATAGATCGTCGTGGCCATCACCGAGCCGGGCAGCAACAAATAGAGCCAGGCGACGAACGCCGGCCATCCCCAATGAAAGTGCAGCGCGGCCATCGCGCCCGGCTCCAGCGGGATCGACCCGCTGAGCAGGATGACGCCGCCGATCAGGTTGGTGAGTGCGGCCATCTGCCCTGGCTCCAGCCTTCGCATCAGCCTGCGCGCCATCACCGATCCGGCCGAGTAGCTGAGACAGGCAACGATCACGCAAGCGGCGCCCAGAACGGTCCAGACATCCAGCGTGCCGGCCACGGCGGCCGGACCGAACAGCACGAGGATACCGATGACTCCCACGGCCATCGCAACGAGTTGCTGGCGGCTGAAACGCTCCTGGCGCATGACGACGGCAAATCCGAGCAAGGACATCGGCGTCAGTGCGGAATTGATGACGGCGGCGAGGCCGGCGGTGATGTATTTCAACCCATAGAGCTGGATCACCTGGTTCAGCGTCACCATCAGCACGGCGACGGTCAGCAGCCGCCCGGTGATGCGCGGCGTGGCGCGGATCGGTTCGCCGCGCAGCTTGCGGATGAACAGCAGGATCAAACCCGCAACGGTCCAGCGCGAGCCGGCGAACACCCCGGGCGGCACCGTGGCGATGCCCACCTTCATGGCGAGCCACGTGGTGCCCCAGACGAAGCAGAGAATGGCGAACATCGCGCGTTGCCGCGCGGCAGGCGAGAGAGTCATTGCGTGGTGTCAGCGTGCCCGGGCGAACCGGTCCAGCCGGAACGGCGACGGATCGACCACCGGCGAATCGCCGGCCACCAGGTCGGCCATCAGGCGCCCGGCGCCCGGGCCGATGCCGAAGCCGTGCCCGGAAAAGCCGGTGGCGATGAAGCAGCCGGGGATGCGGGCCACCTGGTCGATGACCGGCACCGCATCGGGCGTCACGTCGATCAAGCCGGCCCAGCTTCCCGCCACCTGCATGCCGGCGAACGCCGGGAACAGCCGCGCCAGGGCGGTGCGCGCCTCGGCCAGGACGGATTGCTTCGGTGCCGGATCGAGTACCCGCACCGCCTCGAACGGCGTCGCCTCATCGAGCGACCAGCGATGCCGGATGCCCCACTCCTCCAGGAAGCGGCGGCCGAGGCGCAACCGCACCTCGCCGTAGTTCTTGCGCAGCGTCGGCAGGTAATCCAGCAACAACCGGAATGAATCCGGCGTGATGTCGGCGATGTTGGCATTGCGCCGGGCGATCGAGTAGCCGCCGTCGAGCCGCTTGCGCCAGGCGAACACGTTGGCGGCGCCGGTGATCTCCGGCCCGCCGGCCAGCGGCGCGGTGCGAAACACCGAGCCGAGCACTTTCAGTTGCGGCAGGTCGATGCCGGCATTGCCGCAGAACAGCCGCGACCACGCGCCACCGGCCAGCACCACGGCCTCGCAGCCGATGCGCCCTCGCTCCGTCACCGCGCCGGCGACACGGCCGGCCTGGAGGTCGATGCCGCGCACCGCGCAATTGGTCAGGATGGTGGCGCCATGCGCGCGCGCCGCCTCGGCGATCGCCGGCGCCGCGTGCGACGGCTCCGCGCGGCCGTCGGTGGGGGTGTGCACCGCGGCGAGGAACGGTGTGGCGGCACCCGGAGCCAGTTCCGCGGCCGCGGCGCCGCGCAGCAACCGCGCGTCCACCTGGTATTGCCGCGCCTGCGCGAGCCAAGCCTCCTGCGCAATGACTTCCTGTTCGGTCTCGCACAGATAGACGATGCCGGGCTGCCGGTATCCCGTTTCGCGGCCGGTGCGTTCGTTCATGCCCCGCCACAGCCGCAGGCTTTCCAGCGCCAGCGGAATTTCGCGCTCGTCGCGCCCCATGGTGCGGCACCAGCCCCAGTTGCGGCTGGATTGCTCACCGCCGATCGCGCCCTTTTCGCACAGCACGACGCTGTGGCCGCGCTCGGCGAGGAACAGCGCGGTGGACACGCCGATGATGCCGCCGCCGACGATCACCACGCCGGCGTGGGGGGGAAATGCCGTGTCGGAGGCTACGGAATCGACGGGCGGCGACATGCGACATTCCTGCTGAATAAGGGCCGTGCTACTTGGTCATAAGTGCCGTGGTATCTGGGCGCGCGAATTAGGGCTACGGTGTGTTCGTGTTGCGCCCGCATCACGCCGGTCGGCGCTACGGTGGCGCAACCCCTTCGGCGTCGCCATCACCATCGTCCTCGCTCGGCTGCGCCGGTGCGCGATCCTGCGGCCATGCCGTCGGCATCGGTTGCCAATACGCCACCTGGCCATTGAACTCGCGCCAAAAGCGTCGGCGGGCAGCGGATTCTGGTGGAACGGCGTAGCCGAGTTGCCGCGCCAGCGCCGGCAGATAGCAATCGAACGCGCTTTTCACCAAATCGCCCCAGGCGACAAGCAGTGAGGTCGCCCAGCGATAGGATACCCACGACACTGCGAGTGCAGCGAGCGCGACCGTCGAGTCGTACCTCCAAGCGGCGGCCAGACTGGCCTGGATCGTGGCGGCCGTTGGCATGCCGGTAGCTTCGGCCACAATGCCCGACCACAGGGTGCCGGCGGCAATGCGGGCTATGGAAAAGCCGCAGAACACCAGTGCGAGGTAGCAAATGTTCATGAAGCAATTCACCTGTGCGCGGGCATCCTCGATCTCGGTGGCGAAATCCTTGGAGACGACGGACGCGAGGCGCAGCCAGACCGGGATGCTGTCGGCGCCGTAGATTTCCCTCGGATAGACCTCGAAAGCGCGGATCACATTGCCGAATCGCGTCGGCATGATGCCGTCGGCAAGGATCTCCTCGGGCTGTGTCGCGACGCGGGTTGTGGGAAATTCGGTCAGCAACCGCACCGCCAGGCGCGATGCCTCGTGTCGTTGCCCGGCAGGAATTTCCTGGGCTCGCATGCCGGCTGCCTTCCATTGCTGCTGGATGCTCCTGCGCCGGTTGGCGATACGGTCGAAGCGCCAATGATGCCAGGCACGCATGCAGCCGAACCAGGAGATCGGCGGAAGGTATCCCTCGAGGAAGCGATATTGCAGGTGGTTGGTGGTGAGCAAAACGACACTGAGGGTCCAGACCGCCAGCACGAGCCATGCCACGTCGCCAAGCGTCTTGTCTTCCGCGGTGCGCAGCGGCGCGAGAATGGCAAGGTCGGGGAATGTCCAGGCGGCGATGAACAACGCCACCACCACCGGCAGGAAGAAGCCAATGATGAAGTTCTTGTCTGCAATGTTCGGCAGCCCGGAGAGCATCGCCCGAATGCTCCGTCACGTCTTGCGTTTCGTGAAAATCGGGCGCGGGTCATCGGTGGTATTGTCACCGGCGAGTGCCCTCGGTAGCGGTTCGTCGGTGGTATTGTCACCGGGAAGTGCGCCGAGGATCGATTCGGCCTTGCTGACGTCGAAGTTGCCCGGCTGCTCGACTGCCAGATGTGTCACCTTGCCGTTCTCGGCCACCAGAGCGTAGCGCTGGCTGCGCCAGCCCATGCCCCGGGCGTTCAGGTCCAGTTCCAGTCCCACCGCCTTGGCGAACGCCGCGGCGCCGTCGGCTAGCATGGTGACCTTGCCCTCGGTGCCCTGGTCCTTGCCCCAGGCGCCCATCACGAACGCGTCGTTCACCGAGATGCAGGCGACGGTATCGACGCCCTTCGCCTTGATGGCATCCGCGTGCTGCACGAAGCCCGGCAGGTGCCTGGCGCTGCAGGTCGGGGTGAACGCCCCCGGCACCGCGAACAGCACGACCTTCTTGCCTTTGAAAATGTCGTCGGTGGAGACCTCCTTCGGTCCCTCCGCCGTGGCCATCGTCAGCTTCATGGACGGAAGGGTGTCGCCGACCTTGATTTTCATGGTCTTCCTCGCTTCCCGCTGCTGGGCTTCCGGCAAGCGATTCGTAGCCGCACTGGCGGCCATAGTCACGTCGCCACAGCAGCCCCGCTTGCAGCGGGCCGCATCTGGCAGGTAGACGCGTCGCGCGCTATCCTTACTGCTTTGGCGTGGGGCATGGTTTCGTGGCGTGGCGTATCGGTGTGGATTCCGGCGGTACCTTTACCGATGTCTGCCTGTTTGACGACACCACCGGCCGGGTTGCGGTCTGGAAGGTGGCCTCGACGCCGGACGATCCGTCGCGCGGCATTGCCGGTGGCGTGGACGAAGGCCTGGCATTGGTCGGTGCCGGCCCCGATTCGGTCGGCTATTTCGGTCACGGCACGACCGTGGCGACCAACGCGCTGATCCAGCACCGCGGCGTGCGCACCGGGCTGATCACCACCGACGGGTTCCGCGACCTGCTCGAGATCGGCCGGCAGAAGCGGCCCGACCTCTACGATCTCCAGGCCGACAAGCCGCCGGTGCTGGTGCCGCGCGACCTCCGCATCGAGGTGCCGGAGCGGGTACGGCACGACGGCACGGTGGAAGTGATGCTCGACGAAGCGGCGTTCCGCGCCGCGGTGCGCCGGCTGCGCGCGGCCGGTGCGCAGGCGGTGGCGGTGTGCTTCCTCTATAGTTTCGTGCGCCCGGCGCACGAAGCGATCGCGCAACGTATCCTCGCCGAGGAGTTTCCCGAAGCGTTTGCCTGCGTCTCGCATCAGGTCGCGCCGGAATTCCGTGAGTATGAGCGGATGTCCACCGCCGTGGTGAACGCCTATCTGGGTCCGGTGATGCAGAGCTATATCGAACGGCTGGGCGATCGGCTTGTTGGCCTGGGCGTGCGCGCCGTGCCGCATCTGACGCAGTCGAACGGCGGGGTGATCGGCTTCGCCCAGGCGGCCCGCCTGCCGGTGCGCACGGTGCTGTCCGGACCGTCCACCGGGGTGATCGGTGCGGCGGAGGTCGGGCGGCTGGCAGGATTTTCCGAACTGATCACGTTCGACATGGGCGGCACCTCGACCGACGTCGCATTGCTCTCTGGCGGCGCGTGCAAGCTGGCGAGCGAGGCCGTCGTGCACGGCTATCCGATCAAGGCGCCGATGCTGGACATTCACACGGTCGGCGCCGGCGGCGGCTCGATCGCGTTCATCGACAGCGGCGGCCTGTTGAAGGTCGGGCCACGCAGCGCCGGCGCCGATCCGGGTCCGGTGTGCTACGCGCGCGGCAATACGGAGCCGACGGTGACCGACGCCAATGTCGTGTTGCAGACATTGAACCCCGCGTTTCTGCTGGGCGGGCGGATGGCGGTGCGGCAGGACCTGGCGCGGGACGCGGTCGGCCGGCTGGCGGCAACTCTGGGTATGGGCGTGATGGAGACGGCGCAGGGCATCGTCGCGGTGGTGACCGCCAACATGGCGCGGGCGATCCGGGTGATCTCGGTGCAACGCGGCCATGATCCGAGGGATTATACGCTCGTGGCGTTTGGCGGTGCGGGGCCGTTGCATGCGGCGCGGTTGGCGAGGGAACTGGACATCCGCCGTATCCTCGTGCCGCGCAATCCGGGCATCCTGTGTGCGATGGGATTGCTGCTGACCGACCTGCGCGCGGATTTCGCGGCGACGTCGCTGCGGACGCTGGGTGTTGCCGCGTTGCCGGATGTTGCAGCGGCGTTCCGAGGGTTGGCGGCGCAGGCGGCGGCGTGGTTCGACGCGGAAGGCATCGCGGCCGATGCAAGACGCGTCAGCCGCACGGTCGACATGCGCTACGTTGGGCAGAATTACGAACTTTCGGTCGCGCTGCCCGATGGCGAGATTGGACCGGCGACGTTGGATGTGCTGGCCGAACGCTTCGCCGCGGCGCATTTGCGGATGTACGGCTTCGTCGCCGAGGGCGACCCTGTGCAGTTGGTTACGTTCCGCGTCGAGGCGTTGGGTGTGGTGCGCAAGGCGACATTCGTGCCGGAACACGATGGCGGGCCGGATGCATCGGCCGCGGTGATCGCCCGGCGTGACGTGTGGTTGCAGGAAGCCGGCGCGTTCGTGGCTTGCGCCGTGTACGATCGCGACAGGCTGCACGCCGGCAATCGCATCGCGGGTCCGGCGGTCATCGAGCAAATGGACGCGACGACGCTGGTGCCTCCTGGGATGGTGGCGCGGGTGGAACCGTATTTGAGTTTGCTACTGGAGGCAGGATGACATCCGCTGTCATGGCGACGAAACTAGCTGTCATTGCGAGGAGCGCAGCGCTCCTGGCAAGAAACACCTCCCGCTCCCCTTGTGGGAGGGGGGTGGGGGGAGGGGTTGGTCGGGAGCTTGCACCGACCGACCCCTCCCCCCACCCCCCTCCCACAAGGGGAGGGGGAGCCGCCTTATCTCCGGCAATCTCCACAGTTTCATTCAGGGCGGGTCGTCCGCCAGCCGGTGGCCAACTCGCAATGACAAATGGCCGCATGACGAACGGGCGCCTGGCCTCGCCGTGCCTTGAAGAGTGCATGTTATGAACGACGCTGCCCCGCTCGCCGCAACCGCCATCGACCCGATCACCACCGAGCTG
>Ga0181530_10005905_pt1 | contig 12287 bp, 7 predicted proteins | sample PEATcosm2014_Bin_42_FD_119769 | JGI IMG/M metagenome (GOLD analysis project Ga0181530, IMG submission 119769) | Peatland microbial communities from MTU Mesocosm Facility, Houghton, MI, USA - PEATcosm2014_Bin10_60_metaG | ecosystem: Environmental > Terrestrial > Soil > Wetlands > Peat | place... | reverse complement strand
GGGGACATCGTTCACGAGCGAGATGTCCACCGTCTCGATCATCGGCCAGAAGGGGAAGCCGCGATCGGCAATCACGAGTGTGTTGGTGTGGCGGACGCGGCTGAGGAGCGAGTTGATTTGGGGATTGAGGATGCCGGCTTTGAGCATAGCAACATTTCGTTAGAATCCGCGCAAGTCGGTGCTGTTGCGCCTGGGCAGACCGGGCGCAGGGATGCGCTTTAGGACGAGATATTGCAGGCCCATGTTAGCGCAATATTCGCGCTTGCCGCCTTTGTCGCCGTCCTCGTTGACGGCGTAAATGTCCGGCTTGAGGCGAAGGATTTCGGGTTCGGCATCCACCCAGCCGTGGCCGGTGCAGATGAGGGACTGGGTGACGAACTTGATGGAGCCAACGAGGTAACGCCGCTCGTTGTGGGACAGGAGCGGATGATTTTCGCCTTTGAGCTTGCGGATGTTGGCGTCGTGTCCCAGGCAAACGATCAGGTCACCGCGCGCGCTGACTTCCTCGAAGAAGCGGACATGGCCCGAGTGGAACCAGTCGTAGCAGCCGGTGACGATAACCCTTTTACGACCCGGGGTGAAAGGATTCAGTGGCGGCTCGGGAAAGCCTTTCAAGTCTTCCGCGCCGAAGACGCGATAGAATATGCCGTGCTGGCGGGCGGATTGCTCGCGAGCGGTGTTAGCCACAGGTTCGTAGTCCGCCCACACGTCCGGGCGCAGGCCTTTAGGCAAGGCGTTGAAATCCCCGACTGGATCAGCTTCGATAACTTTAGTGACGAAGCGGACGGCGTTGAGGAAGTAACTGCGCTCGGCCAAGGGGAACTTGGGAGGGTTACCGGTGAGCCGTTCAAGGGCGGCGTCCGGCCAGAGCAGCACGGTCACGGCACCCAGCTTCGAGGCTCCTTCAAGGAAGCGAATGTCACGCGACTTGATGTCATCGAAGCCGCCGCTGACCAAAACTTGTTTGGGAGCCGGCATGATCAGGAGCGGATACTGAGCGCGAACGCGGTCTTGCCGTTAAACTTCTCGGGCAGCGCGACATGCAAGCCGGTCGCGTCGCGGGTGAATTTCAGTTTTCCGCCACCGACAAGGCGCACGGTGCCGATCTTGCCCGCCCAAGGGGCGCAGCCATTGGCGAGCGTCTTCACAGTGACTTTGCCATCCGGCGGGATTTCCAGAACGATGGCATAGAGCGTCTTGCCGTTTTTGGATCGGGTGAAGCGGATGTCCTCAGGGGTAAAAGGCTTATTCGAAACGTCACGCTGACCGTCGAACTGCCCCTTATCGGACAGTTCGGTGGAGGGGCCTTCGCCGTAAACCTTCCAAGGACGCGTGGCGTAAATCGCTTTGCCATTGACCTTGAGCCACGAGCCGATTTCGCTGACGATTTTGATTTCATCGGCATCCGGCTGCCCGTCGCGCTGGAGCGGCACGCTCAACATCAGGTTGCCGTTGTTGCTGACGATGTCCGCCAGCATGCGGATGACCGAGGGAGCATTTTTGTAATTGTGCTGCTTGAAGATGTTCGCGTCGTAGTGCCACGAACCGATGCAGGTGTCGGTTTGCCACGGCTGGGGCAAAATGCCGCTCGCCTTGCCGCGCTCGATGTCATAGACCATCGCGCGCCGCTGCATTTCGTTAAGCATTTTCCCGTTCATCACCGCTTCTGTGCCGCCCTGCCGGTTGAGGCGCGTGTTGTAAACATGCGCGGCGAGGTTCAGGCCAACCTCGTCGGTGACCCCGACGAACGGCAGCACGGTGTCGTCGAAATAGATCTGGTCCGGATGATAACCGTCCCATAATTGTTGCGTGCGCTTGAAAAACTTTTCCATGTAGGGCGCGTCAGGGATGCTGCTGCCCTTCATGCCATCCCATTCCCATTGGAGACGGGCACCGGGGTGGTGGTTTTGCGCATACAGATCCTGCGGGTCGAGGCCGTCCCACCACTGGCCTTTGCCATCGGCCCTGGTCAGCTTGCCATCATACGGCACGCCGGCCAGCGGGCCGGATTTGTCGGCGCCCTGGGCGACTTCATACCATGACCAGGCGCGGGAAGCGTGAACGCTCACGCCGAAACGCAGGCCGTTCCTGCGCGCCGCTTTGGCCCAGCCGCCTATCAAATCCTTCTGCGGACCGACATTGACGGAATTCCACGGCTGATATTTAGAGTTAAAGTTGTCGAAGTTGTCATGGTGATTGGCCAGCGCCATGAAGATCTTCGCGCCTTTGTCCTTGTAGAACTTCAGCAGCTTGTCTGGGTCAAAATGCTCAGCCTTCCAGACATGGATCACGTCCTTGAAGCCATTGGTCGAGGGATGGCCGTATTCTGCGAGGTGCGATTTGTACTGCCAGCTTCCTTCCTCATACATGCCGCGCGCGTACCAGTCGCCATGCTCGGGCTGGCATTGCGGGCCCCAGTGCGCCCAGATGCCGAACTTTGCGTCGCGATACCACTCCGGCGCCTGGTAGTTGGTCAGCGAATTCCAATTCGGCTTGAAGGGACCGTCAGCGATGGGAGGAAGTCTTAGGGATTCCGCGTGCGAGGAAAGGCACAGCAAGAGGGTGGGCAACGCGAAACCCAGTGGCTGGAGCAGGCGCATTGCGGTTGTAGGTTCGGTTTTCGGACCCATGGTCAGCGCAGCGGAATTCAGTTTCATAGCGTTATTTGGAGACACGGATGTTGACCTGGAAGGCGCCGGGGACCGGCTTATCGCACACGACGATGAGGTAGCCGCCGCCGCAGCCGGAATACATCGCGCCGAGATATTGTTGCTGATATGCCTTCAATGTGGGCACGAGGTCAACGCGGAGCAGCGGATGCCGGACGACCTGCGGCAGCAGCGTCTCCCAACACTTCATAGTGAGGTTGAGCGAAGCGCCGAGCTTGTTCGCGTCCATGTGTACAATGGCATCGTAGCAATCCTTGCCCGATTGTCCAAGCTTCGCCACCCACTTGGGATCGAGGCGCTTAACGCCGAGCGGGCTATAGCCCTTCGGGCGCGGCTCGATTGGCAGCAGATGCAGGATTTGGCTCAACCACCGAGCCACTTTGGGACTGTTGCAGGATTCAATGTGGCAGGTGAACACGCCGCCGTGGATTTTGAAGTCATAATCGAGGCGATTGATGCCCGGGTAGACCAGGCCGATCATGTCTTGCGACCCGCTCGGCTCGGCTTTGCCTTTGTTTTCCGCCGCGTAGAGCTCGCGGACGAGCTGGTCCCATGGGCGATCGGGCAGCCTGCCTTTCCACAGTTTCATGGCCATGGCGCGCGTGCCGCTGGCGATGCCGGAGCGGTCCATGGGACGGAAATTGGGCTCGATCTGCACAACGACCATCGAGCCTGGAGGTTTCGGGTTGTGGCGGGAGATGAACGGCTGATCAATCCAACCGCCCGCCAGTTGCAGGCGGTTGGGAATGGGGCCAAGCAGTTTGGCGACGGGCGACGGTTTCGTCAGCCGGTCCCGACGCGCTTGCCGGCTTTGCGGCGGTAATACTGTTCGTTGATCCACTGGTAAGTGATAGCCAGTCCTTTGTCCAAAGGCGAGTTCGGCTCCCAATTGAGGATGTTCTTGATGAAGATATTGTCCGCGTTGCGGTCGGCAACGCCCTGGGGCGCGTTCAGGTGGTAGGTGCGATTCACGCTTACACCGGCGATCTTCGCGACCTTGCTGAAGGGGGTGGTGCTCCAGGATCGCGTCTCACCTTCTGTCAATTTGAACTCTTGAAGACAGGCAGGACAGAGATTTCCGCCGCGCTCGTCCAACCGCTTCCCCAGATGGCCCGTAAGGAAGTGAAGCGGAAAAAGCGGGCGGTCACTGGAGCGAAGCTCACTTCCTGAAGCGAAGGGTTGTTTTGAATGTTGGCGAAAGAGCCCTCGGCGATATTGGTGGTCCAAGTCACGCCGCCGGCACTCGTTTCAAAGCGGTATTTTTCGACCACGCCGTTGAGCAGCCCGTCCTGCCGCGGCAGATAGGTGAACCCGCGGATGCGATTGGTCTTGCCCATATCAACAGTAATGCAATGCGGCTGCTTGCGATCGGCATTCCAGCGCGTGTGCCAGATCGTAGAGGAATCGCCGTCAATCGCCCGGGCGGCGGAGTTGTCCGCTCCAACGGTTTCTTCGCTGTCCACACTGACCACTTTCCAGCCAATTGGCAGGAGGCCGGCGAAGATGCGCGAACCGGATATGCCAACTTTGCCGTCGGGCAACAAGCTCGCGGCGCGCAGCGTGACGCTGCGGTCCAGTGGCAAAGAGATCGGTCCGGTGTAGAGCGATGACTTCGCCGCCGGCTCGCTGCCATCCAGGGTGTAAACCATCTTGTACCTGGCGAGGTTGCTCAGGCTCACCGCGCCGTCGGGGCTGCGGTCGGAAATGGTCGGCTGCAAGGTCGCGACCGATTGCTTGAAGAGGCCCAGTTCAGCCAGCGTCGGTTCGAGACGCGAGCCGGTGATGCGGATGCGCACGTGGTCCGTGGTTACGGGCCATTTCAGCCGGATGAGCCGGCGATGGCCGACGGTTGTAAGTTCGTCTGACCCAGTTCTCTCCGCCAGGACCCATACGGTGCCGTTCCATGTTTCGATGCCAAAAGATTCAATTCGCTGGCCGCGGTGATCCACAGCTTCCTGCAATGAAACGACATCGAACGTGACGGGCTTCGGCAACGCGATGGTCACCGTGCCGTTGGTCCTCCCCGGCGCGGCTTCCCACCAAGTGTCGAGGTTCCCGTCCAACACGAGCGCTGAGCTGTTGGCGGGGTTGGCATTGTCAGCCGCGGCCTTGCCGCCCGCGGCAAGGTCGGTGGCGAACGTTTCGTTGATGATTTCCGCCGTCCGGTTCAGCGCTTCAAGTTGGTTATCGGGAACCAAGCCGCGTTGATCGGGCGATAGATTCAGGATCAGGTTTCCATTCCGCCCCACGGACGTGTAAAAGATGTCCAGCAGTTGGGTCACCGTCCGCGGCTGTTTGTTGCGCGCCCAAAACCACTGACTGTTTTGGAGAAGCGTGGTGTTCACCTCGGCCGGATACCACCAGAGATGCGACCCGGGCTTGAGCCGGCCGCGGCTGCCGAGATCACGCTCCTGCATATCCGGCCAGTTGAATTCATCCGGCGAAGTGGGCAAGGGGATCACGCTCCACTCCGTGGTCCGGCCTACGCCCCCTTCGTTGCCTACCCAGCGCACGTCCGGTCCTTTGCCCATGATGACCGCGCCGGGCTGCAGGTGGCGAATCAGGTCATACCACGCCGCGTAACTGTAACTCTCCTGGACGCTCGGGTCAGGATTAGCGCCGTCGAACCAAACTTCCTGAATGGGACCATAGTCCGTCAGCAACTCGTAAAGCTGGTTCAGGAAGTAACGATTGTAGTCGTCAACGAGGTAGGTGTAATTCGTGCGGCCAGGCGGAACGGGGCGGCCTATCGTGGGATTCGTTTTGAAGCTGGCCGGATCGGTCGGAATCACCGAAAGCACATTGCTGCTGCCGTTTCCGTAATAACCGCCCCGGTTTTTCGGGTTGGTCCTTAACTGGTAAAGGTCCGCAGGCGAAAGATAGATGGCGAGTTTGACCCCGTTTGCGTCCGCGGCTTCGGCCACCTCACGCACGAGGTCACCCTTGCCGCCGCGCCAGGGGCTGGCCGCGACGGAATGTGGCGTGTAGCGCGTGGGCCAGAGGCAGAATCCGTCGTGATGCTTGCAGACGAGCACAAGCATCCTGCCGCCGAAACTCTTCACTGCGCCCAGCCATTGCTGGGCATCCAGTTCCGTAGGATTGAAAATCGCAGGCTCTTCCCGCCCGCTGCCCCACTCGACCTCGTTGAATGTGTTGACCCCGAAGTGGACGAAAAACGTTCGCTCCAACCGCATCCACTCCGCCTGGTTGAGACGCGGCAGAACCTTCGCCGCCTTTTCGGCGATCACGGCATCCGAGTCGCCTTCTTTGACCACCTGTTCAGGCGCATACAAAGCGGGCTCGGGCGAGGCCTCAAGCACTTGCGCGCAGGACAGTGCCAGGAGGACGATTAGACTTGTCTGCAATGTCTTATTAGGCGTAGTGGTTTCTGCGAACCACATTTTGATCAGCAAACTAGTCTACCCATCCCCAGACGAATGCAAACCGGAATGACAAAAGGGCCGGGTTATGCACCCGGCCCGAGGACTCTTGAGCGAGAGATTCAAGCTCTGGCCTGGCGGCGCCGGAGGCACGCGCCCCCGACCAATGCACCCAAGCCCAGCAAGGCCAGCGCACCAGGTTCGGGCACGGCAGCGACCTGAATATTGTCCAGGTAGATCGTTTCACCCGCGATGTTGCCGCTGGCATTCTCCGAGATACTGAAGCCGAAGTAGCTTAATCCTGCGCTCACGCCTGCAACGGTGTAAGGAACGACACAATGGGTCCAAGTCCGGCCGTCTGCTCCGACAAAGTCCGAGGTGGTGCTCGCAAAGAAGTTATCCCAATGCCCATCGTAGTTGAACAACACGCCAAACTGATTCCAGTCGGTGAGGTTACCCCGGTAAACGTCGAAGGACAACGTCCCCGAGTAGGCCACCAGGGTGCCTGGCCCGTAACCGGATCCCGCGCTCCACGCGGCAACGGCCCCCGGGTCAATGGCCGATAGAAAGCCTTGGTTCGAGGCGACGCCTGGACCGTCCGAGAACGGCCCCCACCCTCCCGGTGGGATCAACTGCAGCGAGCCGACGCCGCCCGCGGCACCCGGGCTGGCGTTGCCCAGGCCATTGACGGCCGTGCTGTCCGAGTAGTAGTCGCTGCTCCTGGCGGCGCCGCCGTTCGAGAACAGGCCAAAGTCGTTGGTTGTGGTGAAAAGCGACAGTTGGGCCGAGGCGCTCTGAACAAGCCAACCCAGCGCTCCAATCCAAACAATAGCAACCTTTTTCATCTGAGATGTTCCAATTATCATTGCAGCCATTTAACCAGGAATTGCTCCTGGTGTCTTGTCATCAAAACTAATGATCGGCCAACCAGGCTAGCGGGCGGCACAAACACGCAGCAGCGCTGCGGTGATATACAGGCTGGTCAATGCGGCATTCGGCCTCAATTCCTGCCACCGGGCTGCTGCGCCAATCCCGAGCCGCTCTGCATTCTCTCCGCTGCCCCTCCTTAGTCTCACCGTAGTACCTCTGCAAACTTTGCAGAGGTACTACGGTGAGGCTAGGGAGGGGTAAGGCAGGGGATACGGTGACGTAACGGTGTGGATGTGGAGAGCACGGGCCATGCGAACCGCAAGTTGCTAATCTGCACTGGTTTACGGCACGGACGACTTCGAGTTGGGCGGTGTTGAGAGCCGCGTTGAGAGCATGCTTAACGTGGTCGGAAGTCGCTGTTATTGGGCGGGTTACGGCGTAGCCAGCCATGTGGGGGGCGCAGGCCCTGCTCCCCGGGATGAGCGAACGATTATCAGTGAACCGGTTTCCGCTGCTTTGGCCACTTCTCTAATACGGCCGCACCAACCGGAAGAATACCGAACCCGCTGTCGTGCTCAAAGGCGCGCCCAACACGTTTGTCTGGGCGGAACCTGTAACGTTAACCCAGTTAGTGCTCAGGCCGACGCCCGGGCTGTTGGTCTGGGATTGCAACTGCCAGCCAGTGTGGTCCAACGGCCAGGACAACTGAAGCTGGCCGAAGGCATTGGTCACACCGATGCTGACCGGCGCGGAGGATGTCGGACGCGCGCTGACCTGCGCGGAATTCGTGCTTTCGCCAAACGCGTTCACAGCGCTGACGACGAAGTAATAGAGCGTGCCGTTGCTCAGGCCGGTGCTGGTGAAAGCCGGGCTCGCATTGGTGCCAATGATCGCGTAACCGCTGCCGCTCGTCAGCGAGCGTTTGATGTTGTAAGTCGTCGCGCCGGCAGCGGTGTTCCATCCTAATGCCGCTTGCGCATCGCCGGCCGTGGCACTCAGCCCTGTGGGCGCGGATGGAGCGACGGCATTGAGTCCCCAGAACTCGACTTCCGCTACATTGCACCAGCCATTGGCCGGGCCGATGTAGCGCAAGTAGCGGAAATGCGCCGCGTTGGTCACGCCTTGCACGGTGATTACACCTTCCGGCGGTGCGCTGCTGATGGTAAACAATGTCACCACGCCGCTGCTGAAATCGGCCATGTTTGCCCCCTGGAACTGGCCTCCAACCATCCGGCCGGCAAAGCCCGCGCGCGGGCAATACTTGATTTGCATCACCATGGCGGCCGTGCCGCCGCCTAAGTCCAATCCAGCCCAATCCCCGGTGCCGTTGACGGCGTCGTAAAAAGTATTGGTATTGCCATCAAACACATTGGTGATGGTGTTGCCCAAGTTGCTCCATGAACCCGGCGAGCCGATCAATGTGCCGGTAAACTTCATCATCGGCATCGCGCTGACTTCTACGGAGTTCGAACTGACGCCATTAGCATTCGTCGCGGCAACGACGTAATAATAAGTCGTGCCGTTGACGAGGCCGGAGTCGAGATAGCTCGTCGCACTCACGCTGTCCTCGATGTTGGTGTAAGGGCCACCGCTCGTCGTGCTGCGTCGGATGATGTAGCCGGCCGCGCCGTTGGCCGCAGACCATGTCAGCGCGACAGCCGTGTTGGAGGCCGTGGCCGTCAAATTGCCTGGCGTGGCGGGCGGTTGGTTGCCAGGACTCAGTTCCACCACCGAGGCGGAGAATGGAGCGAAGGTGAGCGAGAGGCTTTGAAAGCTGGCGACGTTGGTCTGAATATCCGGCGAACCCAAGCCCGTCCGCGCCGCCTCGTCCTGCGGAATGCCGTAGCTATACACGATGGCATTGGTAAAGGGCAGATAGCCCGACAGATTGAAGCTGGCTGTCAGGTTGTACGATGAACTCTTGTTGATCACCAGCAGGGTCAGCGCGCCATTGCTCCTCCTTACCGCATACGTGGCCAGCAGGAGGTAATCGCTGGCGGCGGACACTACGGTGTCACCATCCCTGGCAAAATGGGGCATAAGCTTGGCCACGTAGTAGGTCGGGTAGGCACTGCCGACACCCCCAAGGCCGTAGACCATTCCCCCGTCCGAAATGAAATTGCCGCCCCCATCGGTGCGCCAGCCATAGAACGCCGGGTCGGAATCGGTCAGACTGTTAGCGCCATTGCGCATGTCCCACCAAAGGTGCGAGTTGAACTCGGTCTGCAAGGTTTGCCCGATGCTGTCGGCATAAAACAGGCCGCCCGGGAGACTGCAATACTGTTTGTCGCCGCCCATGCCGTTCTCGGTAATCTCCAGCGTCACATTGGTGGCGGCATTGCCGAGATAATCGTTCAGCATCTGGCGCAAGTTGGCGGCGTCAGTGGCCCACTGCCTGGACCACAGCAAATCCTGGGTATCTCCGGCCGTCGGGCCATAGTTATGTTCGATCAGAAAGTCAGGAAGGCAACTATTGCTGCGCAGGTAAGTCAGCATCACCGGTGTCCAACCGTAATGCGTCACTCCGGTTCGGGGATTGACGACGGGATGATCGTAGTTGTTGACGGTGCCATCCTCGGTGGTATCGGCCACCGCGCCGATCTTGATGGTTGGGTCGGCCGCTTTCATTTGCGCGTAGTAATTGGTGAAGCGCATCGCGTAGGTCCACGGGTCGTGCGCTTTGAAGGGCGCGTTGGTGGTCCAGTCCCATTCCCAAGATCCGCCGACCTCGTTACCGATCTCCCAGTATTTGAAGTTGCAATGATTGGTAACGTTGAACATCCGCACGCCATAGGCCGCCTCCTCCGGTCCACTGGTGCCGTAATTAGCAATAATGAAAGCCTGTGAATGGGTGTTCGTAGCGAGGGCGATGAAATCCGGGGAAAAGGAGCCCCAATTGCGCGCGCTGGTCGCGCCGGCACTCCAGGCCTCATTGGTCCAGTGATACCCGTCACCCCAGCTTCCGCCCGGCCAGCGCAGGCAGGTGGCGCCGATGTCATTCAGCACAGTGGCCGAAGCGGGCGTGTTCACGTTCGAATCCCAGGCGACCTGGTTGATGCCGAAGACCTTGCCATCTACCTTCCGCACGGTCTGGCTGGCAAGAACGCTCACATGGACCGTCGCTGGCGCAGGCGCCGCCACCAACCGCAAGTCATCAATGAAGAAGGGCTGGATTGAGTTGCCGTTCCCGAACTGAAACCCGCTCAGGTTCGTCTTGTTGCTGATGCCCAGCGCAGCCAGGGAGATGGTGATGTGCGCCCATGAGTTCGTGGGAGCGGTCACCCAAATCCCGGGCAAGCCCGAGCCGTTCGTCTCGCCGCTTACCACGAGGGACTGCCCACCGTCCGCGCCGCCATTGAGCCAGAAGCTCACGTTCGTGTAGATGGTCGTATCCACGCTGGTGCCGGCCTTGAGCCACCAGGCTTGCCAGGTGCCGCTGGGGACGCATGCCATGGAGTTGCTCCCGGAATAGACCGGACTATTTGTGGGATAACGCGGCATCCAGGACCAGTTGTCGCCCCAGCCGTTGTTAAAACGGTCTGAGTAGATCAACATGTCGTCCGTGGCGTGAGCCGCCAGCACGGACAGAAATGACAAGGCGGCAAGCTGATAAAACAGAGTTCTCACAATTCAATGATAGGGCAAACTCACGAAGAGAAGATTGTCGTCACTACTCACGACGTTGATGCTAGAACAGCAACGGCGCGAATTCACGCGGCTGCGCGGCTAGTTCTGCCATGCGTGAGCCATATTCGGCAATTCGTAAAAGATGGTGTTGATGCCAGCTCTTCATAGCAGTTCCCTGCCGGCACTTATGGCAGCGGGGGGCCGAGTTTGATGCGGTAGAATCCCCGCGGCAGGGTGGCATTCGTGTCCGTCCAGACGAACGGCACTGCGGGCGAGTTGGTGACGAAGACGGTGCTCCACTGGGTGAGATTGGTCGAAGTTTGGATTGCGTAATCCGGCCCGCTCTGTCCGCTGACGCTGAAACTGAACTGTCCGCCCGCCGCTGAAACGTTGCTGAGACCCGGCGTGGAAAGCGCATTCACGACGACAGAGAAACTCTGCGTGGCGCTCAGGCTGGGCGTGCCGTTGTCGGAAACCTTCAGCGTAAATTGGTTCGTCGAGTTAGCCTGCGTGACGAGCGGGCGGAACGAAAAGGCGCCGCTGTTGGCGTTGAGCGTCGCGTTGGTCGGACCGGCCAGCAGCGCGTAGGTCAGCCTCTGCGGCGGCTGGTCGGTGTCCGTGGCGCTGGCGGTAAACGCGACGGTCTGGCCCACGTTGACGGCCTGGTTGGCAATGGGGGCCAGAGTGGGGGGCGTGTTGGGGGGCGTGACAGCATTCAGCGTGAGGGCAATGGTCGTCGTATGGCTGAGCAACCCGCAGGTGCCGGTGATTGTCACATTCGATGTGCCGGAGGTTACGGTGTTGGATGCCGCGAGCGTCAGCGTGCTCGCACCGGTAGTCGGGTTCGTGTCAAATGTGCCTCTTACGCCGCTTGGAAGGCCGCTTGCGCTCAACGGATAGCAACCGTTCAAGCCGTTGATCGGTGTCACGGTGATGGTGCTCGTGCCGTTCGTCCCGCCTTGCACGGTCAGGCTGGTTGGATTCGCCGACAAAGTGAAGTCCGGCGCAGCGGTCGTCCAAGACACGGAATCAATGTAACAAGTACCCGACCAGGCACTGCCGGTCGTAAACCGCACACCCAGCAGCTTCAATGGCGTTACGTCGGTCGGCGGCACCGTCAAGGTGATCGTATTCCAAGCGTTGGCAGTCAGACTCCCATACGCGTTACTGGTCCATACCCAGTTGTAGTCCTGCAGATAGGGCTCCACAGCAGTGATCGGGCTGCCGCTCGGAATCCAGATACGGAAGGTGATCGTCGTGCCGGCAGTCACCGCGACGTCATTCACAGAGACCGAGGATGTGCCCGCCGTCGTGCCGTTGAAATTTACGGCCAGAGATCGGGTGCCGGCATAGTGTCGCGCGGTTGAAGTCGCTGCTCCAGAAATTTGGCTGCCGCTTGCCGCCCATCCCTGCGGGTCGGTTTCGAAGTTGAATTGCGCCGGGTCCGGGTTGACACCGGGGGTCGACGCGTGGGCTTCGGGCGAAAAACCCGACGACCCGGAGCTATTAGCGGCGACCACCTGGTAGTAGTAGGTGGTGCCGCTATTGAGGTTGCTATCGGTATAGGAGGTGCCGGTTATGCCTGTGACAACGAGCGTGGTGCTCTCGTAGCCGCTCTCCGCTGCGCGGTAGAGATTGTAGCTGGTCGCTCCGCTGCCGGCAGTCCAGGACAAGGTTACCTGGCCGTTGCCTGCCGTCGCGGTCAGACCGGACGCAGCGTAGGGAGCGCCGTTCGGAGGCG
>Ga0181530_10005902_pt1 | contig 12288 bp, 16 predicted proteins | sample PEATcosm2014_Bin_42_FD_119769 | JGI IMG/M metagenome (GOLD analysis project Ga0181530, IMG submission 119769) | Peatland microbial communities from MTU Mesocosm Facility, Houghton, MI, USA - PEATcosm2014_Bin10_60_metaG | ecosystem: Environmental > Terrestrial > Soil > Wetlands > Peat | place... | reverse complement strand
GGTTAGCCAACCAACAATTACTGCGCTTGGGTTTATCCCCGCCGCGACGCCGATGGTTTGAGGGATTATTCGCTGCCGCACAGCAAATCACTACCCATTGCTTGGGTTGATCCACAACCCTAACAGGCTGCTGAAAAACTCTTTTTTGACCAAAAAATATGCGAATTTCCCAATGAATTTGAGGGTCAATTTTCAAATGCATGGCTTTTTCAGCACCCTGCTAATGCAAAATCCGGGTTGAAACGGCTTCTCGATGGTTTGCGAACGTCATCACCGGGCTGAAGCCCGGTGCTAATGAGATTTTTTCGCCTTTTGTTTATAACCTGAGCTGCGTCCCCTGAGCTTCGCCCCGCCATTTTGAACTTTGAACCGATGCGATTTTCTTTCATCGTATTGGCATGAACGTTTTCGTCACCGGCGGCGCGGGTTACATCGGCTCGATTTGCACGGAAGAACTGCTCAACGCCGGCCATCAGGTCACGGTCTATGACAACCTCACCGAGGGCCATCGCTCGGCGGTGGATGCGCGCGCGAAATTTGTTTTGGGCAAACCGGAGCAGGAAGGCGACGTTCTCAACGCCGTCAAGTCCGCGAAGCCCGATGCCATCATGCACTTCGCCGCGAGCGCGCTCGTGGGCGAATCCATGACCAACCCGAAAAAGTATTTCCACAACAACGTCGTCAACGCGCTCAAGTTTGCCGACGCCGCCGTCGAGTGCGGCGTGAAGAAGTTCGTGTTCAGCTCCACCTGCGCGACCTACGGCCCGCCCGACCGCGTGCCGATGACCGAGGATTTGCCGCAGCGCCCGATCAATCCCTACGGCGAGGCGAAGCTGATGTTCGAGAAGGTCCTGATCTGGTATCAGCAGCTTTACCAACTGGAATTCATCGCCTTCCGCTATTTCAACGCCGCCGGCGCGAGCGAAAAATTCGGCGAACATCATCGCATCGAGACGCACATCATTCCGAACGTACTCATGGTCGCGCTCGGCCAGAAGCCGCAGTGCGATATTTACGGGACGGATTATCCTACGCCTGACGGCACGTGCATCCGCGATTACATCCACATCAAGGACCTTGCGCAGGCGCACATGCTCGGGTTGCAACCGGGCAAGACCGGCTTTTTCAATCTGGGCAACGGCGACGGCTATTCCGTCCGGCAGGTCATCTCGGCCTGCGAAAAAGTCACCGGCAAAAAAATTCCCACGGTGGAAAAACCGCGCCGGCCCGGCGATCCGCCGCGACTCGTGGCGTCCGCCGAAAAAGCCATTCGCGACTTGGGCTGGAAACCGAAATTCCCGAAGCTGGAAGACATTGTGGCCACCGCCTGGGCCTGGCACAAAAAGCATCCGAACGGTTACCCGGATTGAGCAGCAGGGCAGGGGACGAAAGGCCGAGTGACCGGAGGTCAATCGCGACCATCGTTGAAAAGCGTTCCCGGTGAAGGATTACGACGGCAAATCCTTGCCCGGCGTGGTCACGGTGAACTTGCCGTGTTTCGCCCCCTTGGTGGTGGCCGGTCCCTGACGCGAAAATCAAAACATAAAGCTCAGGTTCACCTTGAACAGCACTGGCGCGGCCACCTGGTTGCCAGTGAAGTTTTGAAAAACGGGAAATTCGGCGTCCGCGTAGATTTTCACCGGATGAATGTGGAATTCGATCCCTGGTGAAAGCAGGATGCGCTGGTAACCGGAGTTGTCGGAATTGGCGGCAGCCCCGCTGTCGCTAGTCCGTTCGGAAAAGATGACCTGCGCCACCGGTGAGATTTTCACCCAGCTGAGCGAGAACCCCTTGTAATCAATCCCGGCGGCCGTATCCAGTTCCACGCCCGGACGGTATTGGGCTTGAATCAGCACGGGCACGTCCAGTTGCAACTGCGCGAACCAGTCCCATTTTTGGTTGCGATCCAAATTACCGCGGTAAAACCCGCCCAGCAAAATATCCGTACTCCCGGTTCCGATTTCAGTGTCACGGTCAACGTCGCCAAAGCCATTGTTGAAGGTCCAATCGCCGGTTGGCAGCTTGACGCCGAACGTCAAGCCGGCGGACAAATCCGCAAAAAATCCGGTGTAAATGCCCTCCACCCGAATGTCGCCCAGTGCGCCCCAGTTTATGGTTGTAATGGGGTTGCCAGGGGCCGCACTGGTTGTCTTGAAGGTGCGATAGTCATAAGGCACTTCAAGTTGAACACCCCAACTACGATTGAACATATATTGGAAACCGGCGGTGACGAAGTCCGTCTCAATTTGTTTGTCTCCATTGTTCGCCGCCGGGGCCTGCGATGTGCCGCTCCAATTATGATTCTGATCTTGAAAGTCATATTGAAGATAAGCCATCCCGCCCCCGCCGGACGGAAACATCGAACTGGTGCCCACGTCGAAGACACCGCACCCGCACGCGCAGGCATGAACCACGCCGGGCGCGAGAATCCCCGCCAGCAAACCCCAACTCACTTTTCCCGTTGCCCCCGAATCAAATTTATTTCTCATTTTGTAAATTCCAAATTGCGAGAACGCGCCACGGCGCTCTCAGGTTAAAAGGAAAAACATTCACACCCGCACCAGCAGTTGACCGTGTTCATCCACGGAAGTGGGCAGCACCGGCAAATCCCGTCGCGCCGGGCCTTCGGTGACGTGGCCGGCGGGGTCGAAGGTCGAGCCGTGGCATTTGCAGTAGAAGGAACGGTCCGGTTCGGCGATAAGCTTGCACTTGCGATGGGTGCAAATGGCGGACAACGCAAAAAGTTTTTCACCCTTGCGAACCACAAAAAAACCCTCGTTCTGAAAACGGCTGTAAACTCCATCAGCGGCATAGTCACCAACCGGGCCGGCATTGATCACCCGTTCTTTGCCGACAGTGGAACCGCCGCCGTTCTCCACGGAGTTGCAGCCCGTGCCGACCACGGCGATGGCGGTCAGCGCCAGAAACTGCCGCCGGTTCATGCCTGTAGCTTTGAGGTCGGAAGACATTTAATACTCGAATACCAGACTGGTGAAAATGCCGCCATGCACATCGGCCCGCGCATTCTGGTCAAGCGGGAACACAAATCCCAGCCCCAGCCGCGGCTGCACCCGCCCGATGGCTTTGAGGTTGACGCGCAGGGCCGCGTTGCCGAGGACGCTGTTGTGCCCGGGATCAGCCTGGTTCAATTCCGTTTCACCAGACAGTTCAAAGACGGGGATGATCTGTAGTACGCCGGGCAGCGGCAGGTGCTGGTGGTCAATCGTGTAACCGAACACAAAGCCATATTCAAACGTCTGCAACCCGCCATCGTCGCCGGGGCCAAACAGCGTGGAATATCCAAAGATGGATTGCAGCGTGAAATTGTTCACCTTCAGATCGTTGAAAAGCTTGGGCACCAGTTCGGTGTTTTTACTGACCGGCGAACCCGTCGGAATGCCGACCTCAATCGCCGCGCCGAAAGTCGTGTCCAACAGTCCATTGGCTGAAACGAATTGATAGAACGGACAGCGCGCGCCCAGGTCAATGTTGTCGAAGCCCTCCGTGGTTGCACCCGCTGTCGTATCGCGTTCATAGGGCACTTCCAATTCCAGAGTCACCAGCCCGAAACCCTTCTCGACTTCGGCCGTAACGAGATCACCGGTTGTTCCGTCCGCCCGCGTGTGCAGCCAATCCAACCGGGCTTCGTTGACTTCCAAATCCGAGTCATCCACCAAGAACGGTTCAGGAAAAGCGCCCTGGCCATATTCGCTGCGGCTGTCCAGCCAGTTGAACAGGCCATACCGCGTGCCCGCTGGTGACGCCGCAACGGATGACCCGGCGGAGGGGGACGGCAATACGGGTTCATCCGCCCTGAGCGTGACGACACCGACGGCAAAGGCGCAAAGGCCAGCCATGACCGGGAAATTCCTCATGCCGATGAAAGTATCACCACCACAAAATTCCGCCACCTTTGGCTTGCTATTTTTTAACGGTGGGTGCGCTCTCCCTCACCTTGCGAAATGTCTTATGACGGCAGATCCTTGCCGGTTGTCGCAGCCTTTCTCGTCCGGCAGGTCATCTCGGCCTGCGAAAAGGTCACCGGCAAAAAAATTCCCACGGTGGAGAAACCGCGCCGGCCCGGCGACCCGCCGCGGCTGGTGGCGTCCGCTGAAAAGGCCATTCGCGGACTCGGCTGGAAACCGAAATATCCGAAGCTGGAAGACATTGTGGCCACCGCCTGGGCTTGGCATAAAAAGCATCCGAACGGCTACTTGGATTAAACCTTCTCCGCATCCGATGGGGAGAAGGTGGCGGAGCCGGATGCGGTGAACAATTATTTCTTGTCGCCAGTGGTCGGCTTATTGGTTGCTGAATGTTGTTCCACGATTAACACCCGCTGCGAGTCAGGTTGTATCTGGTCGTATTTGAAGGGATGCCGGTCCATTACGGCACTGGCAACCAATTGCGACAGATTGTGCGAAGAATCAAAGACATCACTGGCTCGGAAAATGGCACCTACTTTATGAGATTGCTCAAATGTGCTCGCGTCTTTGTGTTCGGCTCGATTCTTGATAATTACAGCGACCCATTGGATGGATCGGGGAAACTTTGTTGGACCAGAATGACGAATTTGTTTGAGTGATTCAATGAACCACGCTGACTCCTTAGATTGATCATAGTTCTTTTCGTCAACGTCGTACTGACACAGAAGATAGTCGGGATAGTGATCATTTATACAATAAAAGTTCACATAAGCAGGCAAAGGATGATGAGCATAGGCTTCAGCATTGGGAAGAGGGAATTGACTCGACGGCTCCGGCATTCCGTTTACTCTTGCTTTTAGCATCATACGAGAGAACGCAGAAATAGCGTTATAGTCGTAATCCTTATTTATTTTAACCGAAAGCGCATCTGCCATTGCTTGATCCCAATGCCAATTTGTCGATGGATACAGATCTTGCGCTGAATATTCACTTGGGACTGTGTTTGTGGCTTGCAGATTTACTGAAGATTGTGCCAATGGAAATTTCTTATGCAACATGGATGAAACCGCTTCCGCATCCTCGCGATTATCGACCAATAATGAAACTGTCTTGGATGAACCAACGCGTCTCGCATAACCAAAATACGCCCTGCGGTTTGCGACGAGCACAATTCCTGGCAAGTCCAGCATCTTTTCCGTGCTTTGGCCGCTGACTTGCGCGAAATAACCTCCCCGTATCTGATCGGTAGCGAAAACAACGAAGTGTTTCGGTATAAAGGTGTCATCTTCACGGATTTGAAGGATCACTCCAGAGCTGCGATCAGTTGGAGGAATTTGCAATGCGTAACTTGGTGCAGTGTCAGCCCCGACATAGAATCCATCAGGTGCATCAGTCCGATGTATCAGACTCGATGCGAAGGCTGACAAGACTGTTAGCAATGTTGCCAAAGCAAACGTGCCGAGTGATTTCATGCGTGAGATATAGTCTGTGACAAACTCTGTCATCAATCCAGTAATCTTAGGCGCTGTTTTCATGTCTGACATTCTGCCGGAACGTGTGCGAACGCCGAAATTGATAATTTACCTCCAGACATTGATTCTTTTGATGCCAACTCATCAAATCAGCACTGCAAAAACGGCTGCGAATTTTACGACGGCAAATCCCTGCCCGTCGTTGTCACGGTGAGCTTGCCATGTTTCACGCCCTTGGCGGTGATGAGTTCGTCGGCGATCTTGCGGATCACCGCCGCCTGGCCGCGCACCAGCAATACTTCCAGGCAATTGTGATGGTCCAAGTGTACATGCACCGTCGAAAGAATCACGTCGTGGTGGTCGTGCTGGATGTCGGTGAGTGATTCCTGCACGTGCTGTTTGTGATGGTCATAGACCAGCGTGATGGTCCCCGCGATGTCTTCGGTGCCGAATTTCTGCCGGTGCTCGACAAGATGATTGCGGATCATGTCGGCGATGGCCAGCGACCGGTTGTCGTAGCCCTTCTCGCCCGTCATCTCATCCAGTTGCCACAAAAGCGACGGCGGCAGGGATACGCTGAATCGGCTCACAGTTTCTTTTTTCATGGCAACCGGCGTTGACAGTAACAAACCCGCGCCGCGCGTCAACCCGTAGCCGCAAAGTTAAGTCCATGGGGGTACAGTTTCTGGGAGCGCTGGCGTCTCGCCGGCGAGTTCCGAATTCCGGCTCCCGACTGGCCGGCGGGACGCCGGCGCTCCGAGGCGGTTCCGTGGCAGGGGCGAAAGAATAATTCGGTAGTGTGCGAATGCGCCACAATCAATGTGCCGTTGGAGCCTTTTCCGATTGGGGAAGTCTTTCAATCGTAAAAAGTTTTTCTTCCGAAAGCCGCCCGCATTCGCGCGCCAGCGATTCCAGTTGGTCATCCGGCTGGGAGCGGATTTTCTCCAGATATTCCATTTTGGGTTTAAGCAGTAATACCGAGCCGGTGCCGTCCTTGCGCCGGATGCTCATGTGAACGTCCGCCACGGTCATGGCTTCACCCAGCCGGATGTCCAGCCGGCCAATGCTGTTGCCGGTGCCGACCACCAATCCGTCGGCAATGCACGAGTAGGGGGTTTTCAGTGGAATGTAGCAGATGACGTCCAATTCGTGCTGACCCCAAGTCGCATTCAGTTCGCGCAGCGCCGCCTTGCCCATGCGCCAGCCGAGAATGTTCCACGGACCGACATGGCCGTGCGCCTGTTTGATTTCATTCCACCAATTGGTGGGTTCCTAGGCGGCGTTCCAGATGTTCGATCCGGGTTCGGACGGTTTTGCGACCGGCATTTCGTCGTCATGCGCGAAAAGCCGGACCAGGGTCAAAAGGGTGATGACGGGCAGTAGAACGAGAATCAGAGTGTGTTTCTTCATGGGATTTTTTGGTTGTGGGTTTATTGGCTGGAAAATTGAGTTCCATTTCGGTCGGCGTAACGCACGATCACGCCGCCGCCGCCGGTGCGGTTATACCAACTGTCGCTGGTCAGCGGCGCATAGGTGTTCTGGGTTCGGGCACTGTTCGGCTGCGGCCCCAGACTCCAGATGACCCAGCGCACGGGGCTGTTTGTCGCATTGGTGAAATACTTTCCGCCGCCGGTCATGTCCAGCGGCGCGTTGGTCGGAACCCACAGTGAATAATTCCCGGCCGGGGCGCCGTTGAGCAGTTGCGGCCCCGGCGCGGCGTATTTGTAGGTGTGATCGGGATTGAAAACGTCTTCGAGGTCGGCGCTACAGCCGGCCTTCTGGCTGCCCCCGACGTAATTTAACGCGGCCAGTTCCACCGGCAGTTCGCACCAATGCGAAGCCAGATCGGTGTTGCAATTGTTGCGCACCGGCGGAACTTTGCCGTCGTAATCGGTGGAATACATATCAAACGCCAGACCGAGGGCGTTCAACTCCGCGCGGACTCTCGCCACCTTCGCCTTTTCCTTCGCGCCGGACAGGGTGGGCAGCAACAGCGCGGCGAGAATGCCGATGATGGCGATGACCACCAGCAGTTCAACCAGCGTGAACGCAGCGTTGTTTCCGCGCCGTCGCATGTTTGGCCATCCAAAATTCCGGCAACCGCTCATTGCACACGTTGCAGCCGGAAAAATTTCTGCGCGCTCGCCGGTGTCAGCACCACGGTATTTTGTCCGTTCACCAGCACCGGTGCGTTGGTTACCGCCGACCAATCGGGGCTGGTCAATGAATCGCTGCTCTGCACCTGATAATTTGCCAGCGCCGCCGGCCAGGTGATGACCGGTTCGTTCGCCAGATTCAGCACCGCGCTGGATGATGGCGTGATTTCCTGCACGAACAATTCGTAGCCGAACGTGCCATCCGTGCCGGAGCCGGATTCCTGAAGGAAAACTCCCGTGGCATCGAACTGGTTCGTCGGGGCCGGGCCGAGATCATACAGCGGGTGAATGAGCGGAAACTGCCGGCCTTCGCCATCCGTCGCGGTGCAATAGCGGGAATCCCAATCCGAATTGGTGTTCCAACCATCGGTTGTGACCAGGGTCAGCCCGTTGATGCGGACACGCATTCCTTGATAATACTCACCGCCGGACGCGCGCGTCGGATCAAAAATGTCGTAATGCCCCGTTGCGCTGAGATTGGTGCTGATCACCGACGACAGGGAAATCACCTGCGGCGCGGGCAAACCGAAATTCGACGACACCAGCGAAATGGTGAATTGGTAGGCCGGGCCAGTGGTGTGTTCTTCGTTGACGTTTTGCATCCCGCCATAAAAAAGTGAACCGTTGGCCGTAATCATCACCAGATCGCCCTTGTGAAAGGCATAACCGGTGGCGGGATCGTGACTCACACGGTTGACATTGGCCGTCCAGGTGTTGTTATCGTAGCTGTCGCTGCCATCGTGCGGTTCCCACGGCAGATTGCCGTAATTCTGCGCCATCCAGCACTCCACGCCGCCCCGGTCGCTGCCGCCAACGACGGCCTGCACAAACACCTGCCACTGGCCGCCCAGGTCATAGGCATTCGCGCCATCGTCCCACGGAAGATAGTCCGGCGTTGCATCGAGCATTTCACTCGGATCGGTCAACAGCACGCCGACCAGCGTAACCGGGTAGCTCCCGTTCCAAGTGCTGAAGCCGTTGGCGTCCACGGCCTCGAAATTGGAAAACGATTCCGCGCGGGAAATCCCCGCCGCCAGCAGCAAGCCGCAAAAACCGGCCAGGAGAGTTGAAGAAATGTTCCGTCCCGCGCGGCACGAAACCGGCGCTTGACCCGGGTTTGATGGAAGTGTTACGTTCATAGGCAACAGTATTACTGGCAGTATCAATGTTACGCAATAATTAAATCGTGTTACCATAATTTATTTGCTGGCGTTTATGCATATTCCAGATGGGTTTATTGACGGCAAGACGGCGGCGGTCACGGCGGCGATTTCCGCCGTCGGGGTCGGCTTGGCCCTGCGACAGGTAAAACTTGAACTACCCGCACGCAAAGTACCGTTGCTCGGCCTGGCGGCGGCGTTCCTGTTCGCGGCGCAGATGGTGAATTTTCCGGTGGCGGGTGGAACGTCGGGCCATCTGGTCGGCGGCACGCTGGTGGCGGCCCTGCTCGGCCCCAGCGCGGCGGTGGTGGTGGTGACGACGGTGCTCATCGTGCAATGTTTTTTGTTCCAGGACGGTGGCGTCATGGCGTTGGGCGCCAATATTTTCAACATGGCCATCCTGAATTCCGTGATTGGCTACGTGATTTATCGGATGATCTGCCGTTGTCTGCCGGGGATTCGCGGACGGGTGACGGCGATTGCCTTTGCCGCGTGGTGCGCGACGGTGCTGGCGGCCATTTGTTGCGCCGGCCAACTGGCGTGGTCGGGTATTATTCCGTGGTCGGTCGCGTTTCCGGCCATGGCCACCGTACACATGTTCATCGGCATTGGCGAAGGTTTGATCAGCGCGCTGGTGTTCCTGGCGGTTTATCGCGCCCGGCCCGACTTGATCACCGAAACAGCATCGGCGGGCCAGCCGCAACGGCTCGGCGAGTTGGTGCGCTACGGTTTGCTGGTTACGCTGGGCGTGGCGGTTTTCGTGGCACCGTTCGCCTGTTCGTGGCCGGATGGATTGGATTCCGTGGCGGATAAATTTGGGTTCAGCAATAAAATGGCACCGTTGTTGCCGGCACCGGCGCCGAATTATCTAGTGCCTGGAATTCACTGGGCGGTGGGCGCAACGGCAGTGGCAGCCGCCGCCGGTTCTCTGATTGTGTTCGTGCTGGCGTTGCTCATGGGGCGATGGCTGGTGCCCAAACCGAAAGACTTGTGAACGTTCATTGGGTTAACACATGCCGTGCCGGAGGCCGGCGCTCCAATTCCAAACCGAAGGACCTGTGAGCGTTCACCTGGTCAATCATCATCACGGCCAGCCCGACAGCCTGGTGCATCGGCTGCCGGCGGCGCTGAAGCTCGGCGTTGCGCTCGTCATCATCGTGGCCACCGTGCTGGCGCCGATTCAATGGCGGGACTGGTTCATCGGTGTGGCGATGTTGCTGGTTTTGACGGCAGGGTTGAGCCGGTTGCCGCTGTTTTTTTTATTCCGGCGGCTGCTGGTGCTGTCGCCGTTCGTGCTGGGCGTGGTGCTGGTCAACGCCTTTCAGCCGGCGGACCGCGACCGGTGGCTGGCCGTGGCGATAAAAAGTGTTTTGTGCCTGCTGACGGTCATTTTGGTTTCCAACACCACGCCGTTCAGCCAGATTTTGCGCGTACTCAAATCCATCCGCGTCCCGGCGCTGCTCATCACCACCCTGGCGCTGATGCATCGTTACCTCTTCGTGCTGATGGACGAATCCGAGCGGATGCGTCGCGCGCGCGCCAGCCGCACGTTCACGCGCGGGCGGCGGTTCCATTGGCACACACTCGCCACGGTGGTCGGGCAATTGTTCATCCGCGCGTCGGAGCGGGCCGAACGCATTTACGACGCCATGTGCGCGCGAGGCTGGAAATGAATGCCGCCATTGAAATTGCCGGTCTGAAATACCGTTACCACGACGGCACGGAGGCGCTGCGCGGGGTGAGTTTCCAAATCGCCCCGGGCGAATGCGTCGCGTTACTCGGTCCGAACGGTTCCGGCAAATCCACGCTGTTGCTGCACTTGAACGGAATTCTGCCGGAAAAGTTGTCCGGCGACGGCGCGGTAAAAGTTCTGGGTGAGCCGGTCACGCTGGAAAATCTTGAGACCATCCGCCGGCAGGTCGGTTTGGTGTTTCAAGACCCGGATGACCAGCTTTTTTGCCCGACGGTGCAGGAAGACGTGGCCTTCGGCCCGCAGCAGCTTGGTTTGGGAGACACGGAAGTGGCCACGCGAGTGCAAAAGGCCTTGGCGCAAGTGGGTCTGTCCGATTTTGGCCGGCGCGCCACGCATCACTTGAGCCACGGCGAGAAGCGCCGCGTTTGCCTGGCGGGCGTGCTGGCGTGTGAGCCGGCGGTTTTGATTTTGGACGAACCGACGAGCGATCTCGACCCGCGCGGACGGCGGGAATTCAAGGCGTTGCTACGGCAAATCCCGGCGACCAAATTGATCGCGACGCACGACTTGGAACTGGTGGTGGAACTGTGTTCGCGGGCGATTGTGCTCGACCGCGGTTCGGTGGTGGCGGACGGGCCGATGGCGGAATTGCTCAACGACGAAAAATTGATGCTGGAGCACGGCCTGGAGCGTCCGCACATTTTGCGGCATCAGCATCCGCACTAGCTCAATTTTCCGACCAAGGTGCAGGCCGTGGCCTATCTGGCGGCGTTCGGCGCGGGCACGGTGGTGTCCTACCAAGCCAAATTAACCATTGGCAATTGGCCCGCGGGTCTGATATACAAACTGTCCGCTTTTTGTTTAGGCGGCTGAAAATTTAACCGAAGAAATTTATGTCACAGCATCGCAGTCTGCGCGCGGCGTCCACCCTGGGCGGCAAGCGCAATGTCCTCAAGCGCTTCGAGCGCACCGAACTTCTCAAAAAGCGCGGCCAGTGGAAGGACGGCGACCGCATCACCGGCCTCCGCAAAACCAAGCCCGACGTGTAAGACGTGACGCGTGACACGTGACACGTGACACGGTTTCCGCCGCTTGTCACCTGCCACTTGTCACATGTCACCTGGCACCCGACTTCAAAAATTCCTTGCCGATGCCGGCGTGGCTTCGCGCCGTGCGGGCGAACAAATCATTCTGGCCGGGCGCGTCAGCGTCAACGGCCAGTTGGTTTGCCAGCTCGGAACCAAGGTTGATCCCCTCCATGACGAAGTGACGGTGGATGGCCGGCCCGTCCGCGCCAAACGCAAGCTTTACGTTGCCCTGCACAAGCCGCCCGGCTGCGTCTGTTCGGCCCGGGATGAATTGGGACGCCCGGCCATCCATGATTTATTGCCAAAAGAGTGGCAAAATCTGCATTCCGTGGGCCGTTTGGATTTCGACAGTGAGGGGTTGATTTTTCTGACGAATGATGGACAATTCGCCCTGCACCTGACTCATCCGCGTTACGGCGTCCGCAAAAAATACGTGGCCACCGTTGAAGGCCGGGTGGAGAAGGCGTTGCTCGGGCAGTTCACGCGCGGTGTGTGGCACGCGGGCGAAAAGCTCCGGGCGCTGGCAGCGCGGCTCGTTTCAGCCGGCCACGCGCGGAGCGTGGTGGAGTTGGAACTGGGCGAAGGCAAAAACCGCGAGGTGCGGCGGTTGTTTGAATCGCAGGGTCTGGCGGTGAAACGGTTGCAGCGGACGCAGATTGGCAAAATCAAGCTGGGCGAGTTGAAACCGGGCCGATGGCGGACATTGACAGAGACAGAAATAAGGACTTTACTTCAGGAAATATGAAAATGAACTACTGGTTAACTTTGGGCGTGATGATCGCGATGAGCGCGG
>Ga0181530_10005900_pt1 | contig 12293 bp, 13 predicted proteins | sample PEATcosm2014_Bin_42_FD_119769 | JGI IMG/M metagenome (GOLD analysis project Ga0181530, IMG submission 119769) | Peatland microbial communities from MTU Mesocosm Facility, Houghton, MI, USA - PEATcosm2014_Bin10_60_metaG | ecosystem: Environmental > Terrestrial > Soil > Wetlands > Peat | place... | reverse complement strand
TGAGCTGTCGGCGCTTCCGGGGGTCACCGACGTCGGCCTTTCCCTGTTTGCCCCGATGCGGATGGGCACACAGGACGCTCAGGGGGGCAATGAGTTCGCGATAGATGGCCGCCCGGTCCCGCTAAAGGGCCACGCGCCGATAGCCTTGTCGGCCAACGTCGCACCAGGTTGGTTTGCCACGCTGGGAATCCACATCCTGCAGGGCCGGAATTTTGCCGATACCGACCGGCCAGGGAGCCCGAAGGTGGCCATCATAAGCCAGTCGATGGCCCGGCAGTTCTGGCCCAACGAGAATCCGATTGGCAAGCGGATCGGCGGCCTCGATCCGGCAAATCCTGGCTGGGCTGAGATTGTCGGCGTGGTGAACGATATCACCGGCGGGAGCGACTTCCGGCTTGGTCCAACTTATAGCCTTTTCTACCGCCCTATATCGCAGAATCCCAACCGCTTCATGAACGTAACTGTGCGAACGGCGACCGACCCCATGGCCCTTGAGGACCCGGTGCGCCGCGCCATCGCCAAGGTGGACTCGGATGTCGCCATCTCGCTTTCGACGGCAAACGACGTCATCAGCGGACGCATGTCCAAGTTTTTCATAGTCAGCCGCCTTCTTGTCGAAATGGCCGTGCTTGGGCTGATCCTGTCGGCCGTCGGCATTTATGGGGTCATCGCGAACCTCGCCGCCGAGCGCACTCAGGAGATCGGCATCCGCATGGCCCTCGGCGCTCAGGCCCGGGACGTGCTCTGGTTGGTCCTTGGCAACGGTTTTCGCCTGGCCGCGCTCGGAACGGCGATCGGCGTCGCTCTCGAGTTCGCGCTAACGGGTGTCCTCGGAAGGAAAATGCCGGATGTGCCCGGAAGAAACGACCTTGTCGTGTTCGGCGTGGCCGGGCTCCTCGTCGCTGTCGCACTTCTCTCCAGCTGGCTACCTGCGCGAAAGGCCACAAAACTAAACCCGATCGATGCGCTGCGAGTAGAATAGCGCTTGAGGCCCTGCCGGGCGGCAAGGACTTCCGCTGTTCCTGGCACGTCGAGCGGCTTGGCCGGGCCTTCGTAAGGGTAGAGTGGATGGAGCCCACCCCCGAGCTTCGGCGTGGCGACATCATCTTGGCCCACGCCCCGCCCGCTGGGTGCTTCACAGCGGCATGTAAAGGTAGAAGGATGGACAATGGGGACCTGGACTTGGCCGATGCCCTCCGGTCGTCGTCGTCGTCACCACCATGGCTGGTGTTGTCCGGCCACGTTCACACTCCGGCACGGTGGAAGGACCGGTGCGGTGGTACAATCACGCTCAATCCGGGAGTGGGCACGAGCCCGACGGTGCCGAACTACATCAGCATCGACACAGCAAGGCGGAAGGCACGGTGGTTTAGGGACGGGGAGCTGGCCGACACGGCAGACTGCTGACTTGGCCCCTGTCCGAGCTGAGATCGGCCCGCCTGGGCCAAAGAAATGAGCGGGATGGCATACCGGGTGCCCAACACCATGGGCTTCTCTGCCGAGGCGCAGGTCGTCGCCTTGTGTATCGGCTAATCCGTATATGCCTCGAACAGGGCTATGCCGGAGCCGCCGCTGGCTGACGTAATCTGCGCCGTGTATGCTCCAGGCTGGAGGGTCAGCAGCAGGGCCGAGTCCGGACTGGGGTTTTGCAGGGCGAAGGCTCCCACCTCAAGCGCAGCCGTGGAGATGGTCGCGGGGTTCGTGTTGGTCGCCCAGCCGGTGTTCGTGGCAATCACGGCCCCGCTGCTGTTGTACACCGTGAGGACTGGGTCAGACAGCGGGTTCACCACGCTGAAGGTGCTGAGGACCGGCCCGTCACCACGAATCAGGACCGTCCGTGGAGCAGTGCCTTCGATCACGAAGCCGCCGATGAACGTCTGGGTATTGCTGACGTAGCCTCGGGTGGACACGTTTCCGAACGTGGTAGGAGCGGAATTTGAAACAAGGATGGTGCCGCCGGTCCCCGTGACCACGAAGCGTTGTAGCGTTTCCGAGTAAGCCGCACTCAGGAGCGTTGCCGTGCTGAGCGTTGATGGGCTGTCACCCGAGTAGCTCTGCACCCAGTTCACGCCATCCGTGGACCTGAAGATGGTGCCCTGTTCGCCAGCGGCGATCCAGTAGCCGTTCCCGTAGGTGAGCCCCCGAAAGACAACGTTAGGCGTGGAGCTAGACGACAAAGACAACTGTGGATACCCACCTAACATCGCGAAGCCGTTGATGAGAGTTCCCGCCCAGCCTGCCAACTCAATCTGACCTGCGGGCGATATCGAAATAGCCTCCAGGTTTTGGACAGTTAATGGTGGCTGACCTGGGGTTGGATACGCTACAGAAAAATTCCCCGTGTCTACCTCAGATCCCACGGCTTCCAACACAACCCCGTTTGCCCCACACACGTAAACAGCGTTCTCGTTCGACACGCCTATCAATCCCGGTGACACAGACGCAACCACCATGCCATGCAGAAATCCTGTGACGCCCGAGATCGCAGGTTGAAGCGTCCAAGTCTGGGCGTCTGGCGACGTAACGATCGTGCCGACTTCCCCGACCGCTATCCAAACACCAGCATTGTTGAAGTCGCCTTCGTCTAAATTATTGGGCGGAACATAGCAGACCCCGTTTAACTTATTAGTGGTCGCAGAAGTCGCATGAACCCAAGTCTTGAGATCTGCCGACACGAGAATTGTGCCCTTGTCACCGACTATCACCCAGATTCCATTGCCATAGGCGATAGAAACCAGCCACACGCCTGGATCAATGGCTTGGCTGCTCCAGTTGAGCCCGTTGGTTGAGGTTAACAGGTTGCCCTGATCCGTCACAGCGGCGAAGGTGCCGTTGGCGTAGGTTACGCACCAGATGTCATCGGTGACCCCAGAGGGGCTGTAGTTGCTCCAAAAGATTTGACCGAAGCCGGGCGTGACGCACGCCACGACGAACATGAGCGGGAGCAGGGTCTTTCTTAGGTTCATGGTGAAGCTGATTATAGGGGCGTTTGTGGAAAGAACGGGCGCGACGGAACTAGATCCTATTCTTGAGCATCAACCAACTCAACTGAACGATGATCAGCCTGGTTGTGAAAGTAGCGCTGCTGCGCAGGAAAATTTCGTCTAGTTGTAGGGGACCGAGAACATGACAACCGGGCACGCAAAACCCGCTACTCCCCTCTCGCATTCTCGGTAAGGAAACGGTAAGTCGGCAGCCCCGTTGGTTCAGGGACGGGGAGCTGGCCGACGTGGCTGACTGCTAGCTCGACCCCTGTCCTGATCGAGATCGCCCCACCTGGGGCAAGGCAAATGGTTTCGGTTGGTAGCTTCCAGCTTTGCGAATGAGGGTCGCTAATCGCAGCCCTCCTCGAACAGGGAATCGCAGTCGAGTTTTAAGCGTCTGGCCAGTTGCTCATTTGATTCGCTATCTCACTGGCTGATGCGAGAGCGGCAAGTCAAGATGGTCCCTGATAATTGTAGACTGGTCCGGGCAACAGGTATACCTCAACCAGCACGACACCGCCCTTGCCCGAATTGTCGGTAACCTGCACTGTAAACACACCCGATGTGAGAAGAAAGCATTGATACGAGGTGAATGCCTGCTCGCCTCCTGTTAGCGGAAACGCTCCGACCTCCGCAAATGTGGCACTCCAATCGATTGGGTATAGGCTAATGATGTCTATGTTCTCCCCGGTGACAGGCGTTAGCTGGAGATTGGGCTGCTGCGCAGCGTTCTTGATTCCAAATTGGCTTAGCGAAGGACCGACTGCCCTGATCAGATACCATTGGCTCGGCGGGGCCGATCCTTCCAGAGGGTTGTTCGGGCCATTCTGTTGCAAGACAAAGCCAAGAGTTGCCGAGCCTCCCGGCGCTAGAGTTACCAGAGCCGAGAAATTGACAGGCTTGGGGATTGGGAATTGAGTCGGTGTCTGTCCGAGACATACGAATCCTGTAAAGCCGCAGAGAAGAACTAACAGGCGAGTGTATTTCATGGCTGGGGTTTGGGAGATTCGGGGATGTTCCGATCCAACCTGACAGAGAGCCTAGCTCGTCGGCAAAATCTGGCAACATTGTTGGCCAAGAGAATGCGCAATTCTAATATAAGAAATTTCGGCTGCTTCTCCGCGACGGTTCTGACGAGCTTATGAATCCGCCGAATCAATCGATGTTCGTCTCTGCCACGATCCCAGCCGGGCCAGTCCTGCGCCAGCCGTCGGTTAGGTGCTTGTCGAGCCGGGGGTTTTCCATGGCAATGGATTCAGACTGGAAGAAGGCGGAACTCAAGTAAGCAGGGCCGCAAGACGCCCGGCGGGTGCTTCACGGCGACGTGCAAGGAGGGCGGGATGGACAACCGGGACCTGGGCCTGGCCGACTCCCTCAGGTCCGCGGCGGCGGCGTCGCCTCGGCTGGTGCTGTCCGGCCACGTTCACAATCCGGCCCGGTGGAAGGACAGGTGCGGTGGCACCATCTCGCTCAATCCTGGGGTGGGCACGGATCCGACGGTGCCAAACTACATCAGCATCGACACAGCTAGGCGGAGGGCACGGTGGTTCAGGGATGGGGAGTTGGCAGACGTTGCAAAGCTGTGACTGTCGCGCACGGATCTCGCTGCTCTCGCGGGCGAGGAAAGGTTGCAGCCTAATATCCTCCTTTTCACCATCCCAGAAGCGATAGCTATGGATTTAGCAGCTTATAGAAAACGATGGGAGTTATTGAGCCTCGACGTTGCTTACACCGTAGAAACGTTCGCCGCTTTTGAGGCAGCCATTGCTTGGCAGCAAAGAACATTCTCAAACTTGGACCAGGACCAGCTAGAGAAAGCCAAACATATAGAGGCGGCTAACGCTTTGGGAAATGCACTTGTGATAAGTTTCTTTATCCGGGCGTGCCGAATGCGGGAGCCAAGCAGATCCAAGATTAGCCTCCCCATTCTTTTCGAGGAAGCCATGCAGGGGCAATATTTTGAGCTGACTCAACTGACGGCTGCAAAGACGCTCTTGCTCCAAACTAAGGACACTTTCGAGAAACTGAAAAAATCCGCGGGAAGACAATTGCGCACAATGCGACGGAAGATGATCCATTCGATCTGATTGAATCGGAAGACCTCACCACGGAAAAATCAATCGATATATCGAAGACTGTATGGAGCTGTGTGCTCTCCTTGCGCCCGCAAAGAACGTTAGGCGGATGCGGCCTCGAGATGAGTTGCGTTCAAAGGTAACGGCAGCATTTGAGCGGCTAGTGACCACGCGGCCCAAGCGCGCCTGAATCCAGCAAGCGCCGAGGCCGTCTGGCGATACTTCGGACGGCTGGTACGGATCGGTGGACCACCACAAACGGTTCTTCCATTTGCCGAGAGCCTCTTCTTGGGTATTTTTGAATCGCAATGAGTAATAAACATCTGTACGTCGAACAGCGCCCTCAGGGCGATTACGCTGTCAGGGAGGAGCACTCGAAGAGAGCGAGCGCAGTGGAACCCACCCAGGCAAAGGCCATTGATCGGGCGAGAGAGCTGAATCCCGGTCATTCGCCGGATATCGAGCGTGTCCGTCACACGTCGCGAGGGAAGCCCGACCAGTGGCGTAAGGCCTGACGCGGATTCCGCCTGAGGTATCCGGCTTATTGCAGCCAGCATAGTTCTTGTGCGGGGGCGGTGCTGCGCAAAGCCGTGCGGAGGCACCATCTCGCTAAACCCTGCCGTGGGCACGGATGGAGGGGTGCCGAACTTCATCAGCATTGACACGGCGACTCGCGACTTGGACCCGTGGATCGCAGCTAAAACGAATCCTTATCGACGGAGTTAGCGAAGAGAATGCCCCGCACAGCGAAGGAAAGTGCACGGTGAGGAAGCACAAAAGCATGCTTTGCAGGGGAATTTAAGAACGGAAACGAGAACCCCCTAAAACAGCCCCCTTCGTTTCCATTTTGGGCTAATCTTCGGAGGAGGCCGCAAGTGGAAACGATTTCGTTTCCAGTTTCGTTGCCGTTCGTTTCCTATTTCCCACCTATAGGCAGGAAACGAGAAACGAAGCTCATGCGGAGGTTCGCCGGCCCAACAAAAAGCCCGCCGTTTCGGGCGGGCTGGTGAACCGATTCTGGAGCGGCTTTTACTTCGCAAACCGGCGGCGAAGGGCGGCTAGGCCAGCGAGTGCGCCACCAAGGAGGGCCGACGTCGCAGCGGTATCAGGAACCGATGGACCAGAAGCCTCGGCCTTCCACGACCCGGAAAAGTCCACTAGATAGTCGCCGCCGCCCGGATTATCCCGGCTACCAACGAAATTTTGTCCGCCACCACCGAAATTTTCTCCAAACCCAGCATCAACCGTCCCCGAAAGAGTAAGCCAATCAATCCACATGTCAGTGATTTCGCTCGGATTCCAATCAAAGGCCGACTGAGAATAGGAGATCATCGTCGGATCAAAAATGTAGGTTCCGCTAGGGGTCGTAATTTGGCCCGAAACAATATCGGTAATCGAACCGGCCGGATTGGAATTAGAATCCAGAGTGATCGTACCCGAGTAACCGACGGAACCGCCGGTCCAGACGTATTCCTGGTCAGCGCGGACGGCGGCCGTTAAGCTCAAGATCACAGTGACTATGGATGCAAAGCGAATGAGGGGCTTCATGGCACCGGAAATGCAGCAACTATTGCGCCAAAGAGCTCGTTCTTAAGCAGTCTGATTGCCTTATAAAATGTTACGTGAGACATGCTAATAGTGCCTGTCGTTTGCGTTGAGAAAAATGTAAAGCATTCGGACACTATAGTGGCATTCTTACATTTTGCGGATTTTGGCAGCCGGTGACGTCGTAGCCTAATCACCGGTCTGTGGTGGAAACGAGAAACCTCAAATCTAGCCCCCTTCGTTTCCAGGCGCCCAAAACGCTCGTTTCCATTTAAGGCTAATCTTCAGAGGGAGCCTTGAGTGGAAACAATCTCGTTTCCAGTTTCGTTGCCGTTCGTTTCCCGTTGCACGGGTATAGGTGGGAAACGAGAAACGAAGCTCATGCGGAGGTTCGCCGGCCCAACAAAAAGCCCGCCGTTTCGGGCGGGCTGGTGAACCGATTCTGGAGCGGCTTTTACTTCGCAAACCGGCGGCGAAGCGCAGCCAAGGCCGCTAGCGAAAGGCCCATGAGACTGGCGGTCATGCCGCCGTCCGGCACAGCGATTACGGACCAATTGCTCTGTAAGGGAGTCAAGTCAACGTCATAGTTAAAAGTTCCACCGTAACCGCCATAGGCGTTGCCGGCTTGGACAATTCCGCTCCCGTCTCCACCGAAGAAAGCAGTGTACGAGTCGTCACCAGCGGCATAATCGCTGTTGATAAAAAGGAAATTGTTCAGGGACAAATCCGGCGAAACTACGGCGCCCCCATCGACGTAGGCTGAACCGTTCCAAGATTCCACAAAAGACAGGTCGGGGCCGCAAGGTAAGAAATATCCGTTCCAGAGGAAGGTCACGTCGGAAATATTCGTGATCAAACTTCCGCTCAATGTGCCTTCAAAAGACCCTAACATGAAATTGCCGACGTATCCATTGCTATCGGGGCTTGTAAACGTGTACCCATAGTCGAAGGTCTCGCTTCCACCTCCGTATGTTGAGCCAGCCGCAAGGCCGAGTGCGAGTCCGAGTAGAGGGCCTATATGTGCGATGTTTTTCATGAGTTTGGGTCTGCTCTTGCACCATGCGTTCCGTCGGCATTGGGTTAATGCCTTCGAATGCTCAGAACATGCTGCATAAGCCAGACCATTGAACCTGACTTTGAGGTATTTGGGCAACCGCCATTAGAATAGTCTATTAAGCAGTATTTTCTGCGTATAATGCTGGATAAGATTAGCTTACACTATCCAATATATATTCTAATCTCCTCGAAAACCGTAAACTTTTCTGACGCTTTTCGGAAAACCTTACAGCTCCTCATTCACCAAAGACTATGTAACGGGTGCACCGCGAGCCAGCAGCTCAACCAGTGTTAGGACTGCCTGCCCTCCCGGGCATGTTCCGGTCGGCGCCCCAGCCCTGCAGGGTCCCGGGGGGATACAAATGTTGCGGTGGAAACGAGAACCCTCGAAATTAGCCCTCTTCGTTTCCATTTCAGCCGATTTCTCAGAGGGAGCCGTTAGTGGAAACGATCTCGTTTCCAGTTTCCCGCCTATAGGGAGGAAACGAGAAAGGAAGCCCAACTAGAGGCGATTGAGGTTATCCTACCCGTCATTACCGTCACCGTAAGCGCCTATCCATAATATATAGGCGCTGACGGTGTGACGGTAGTACCGTCATGACGGTAGGTTTGTCGGTGGTTTGTCGGCTGTCAGTGCATAGAGGTCAAAGCCTTGAAGGCTAATGACGTTAAGCCGCTTCATCTCGCCCACTTTGCGCTCGGCGGTTCGCTTGCTGCATCTCCTCGCGTTTTCAATGGCTACCGTTATGTCGGTAAACTTCATACTGCGCTTGCCGTCGAAAGCTTCTGCGGCCAAGTCGATTAGATCGGCCCGTTTGGCGTCATCCTTGCTTTGTCCAACGGATTCAACCGAAACGTGCATCCCGGCTTCATCGGACCATTTGAACCGGGGTCCATCGCGCTCAAGTATCGGCGCCCGACGCATTTTCTCGGAGAAAACAACTATGGTTTCCTCAGTTTTTTTGAGCCTCAGATTCGCCTCAGCCTTGCGTTCAAGCTGAGATCCAAAATGCCCACGCATCTTGCCAAGGTCTTGGCCGGGGTTTTCGTGGACCGTGTTAATGATCGGGCAATCAAACTTGATGGCGAGCGCGTGAAGCTCGGCAACGAAACCGTTGCACTCTGCGGCATCGTTAACGTCGTTAACCATGTCTGCGGCGCCGTCGATCATCACGGCATAAACGCCCCCTTCATACTCCGCGAGCTGCATGAGGTGCCGTAATGATTCCCTCAGCTTGTCGGGCGAGAGACCGGCAAGGGCATAGGAAGCCAGCCAAGACGGCTCCTGGGTTACTCCAGCGCGCCTTAGGGCTCGCCTGATAAGCTGATCGTGGTCGAAGGGTGATTGCTCAGTGTCGATATGCACGAGTTGCTTCTGCCCCGGTGCTGTCGCAGTTATGCCAAGAGTGTCTCTCTTGGTAACTAGTTCTGCGCAAATGGCTGCGGAGATCATCGCGCCGTTAAATGCCGATTTGCCGCCTTTCGCCTGGGCGATGATGTTTGTCAGGTTACCGGGCGTGCAGATGGCGCGACCATTAATGAAAAAGCTCGGGATTGGCGTAGGTATTTCGTTGAGCGATGTGAAGCGTTTTGGGCCAAGCTCCTTCACGGCCTTGTAATACCGCAGCATGGCCACTTCGCCCTGCTTTTGATGCTCCCGCAGCACCGCATCCCTCCGCGCATTCTCCACGTGCGCTCCCGGGTGTCTACCAAGGTCTACGAAACGTAGCTGAAATCTGACGTTTTCAATGGGGGCCGCCAGCTCGCGCGTGCGCAGGTACTGGCCCGCAGATGACTTCCCGCTAGACCTCCGCCGTCCTTTTTCGCCTGATACCGGCCTGTTAGCAGGCGCGGACCTAGACTCGAAGGGTCGCTCCTCAGCCCGCTTATTCTCAGACTGAAATAGCTAGCACGCTCCCGCTACAGCGTGCGTGGGCTGGTCGCCCGCTACATTGGTATTCCTAGGCTGAGATCTCGCCTTCTAGCGGACCCCCTCCAACCAGCGGGCCATCCTGCAGACGACCCGGAGTCCGGGAACGATCAGCCTCACGGCCCGTTCGGACGCGCTTCGCGAGGCGATGATCGAGATTGGCTCGCAGCCGTAAAAGGGGCGCAGGAGACTCTGACGCGCCACTCCATTTGGTGGCAAATGCGCTTACTGCTTGGCTAGGCGGGCGATGAGCGCCGCACGCATGTCCTGTGTCGTCCAATAGTTCTCGGTCACTTTCTGATATGCTGGGATGATCCAACAGCCAATCCATCTCCCGTAAATATTCTTGATGGCCGGGCGCGATCGCTCAGAGACAAAGTCTTTCTCCTTTTCATCAATCTTCTCTATGTTCCGGCTAGCGGCCAAATCCTGACATTCAGCGTATAGGTCGCCGACTTGGTTGAAGGTCTCCCGTGGGTTGTAGATGAACGGGCTAACCACATTCAACCCCCTCCTTATCCAAGGATTCAAGGAGTTAATTTGATTCACGGAGTCAATTTGTCCGAGAATATCGCCAACCCTAGAGCGGCTCATCCAGCCATATTTAACCGCATATTCCGTCAGAAAGATATGCCGGGCGCCAGCGTCGCCGCCGCCGCCTTGGAGCGCAGCTGCGAGGCGGGCTCGGGCAGCGGGGGAGACGGTGGCATTGTCCAGGATGAAGTTTGCTGTCTTGATCGAGAGCTTCTCGATCACAATGCCGATCATTTGCCGTACCAGGGAGCGCGAGTAAGGCTGCATATTGCGGCCGACTTCAAGGATGGGCAGGAGTGTGTCGATGGCCTCATCTCCACGGCCGTCAAGCGCCTGCAGACTGGCAATGGCAATGCCATTTTGCGATATGGCGCGAAAGACGCCGAACGATACGATCTCCGCGTCCACACGCGCCGGCATAAGGTCGCCCATGCGGTCAAACGCGTTTAGTTCGGCCCACCATGCGCGCTCGCCGGCGAGGGCAGCCCAGTGAGCCTCAAACTCGGGCCGGCGCGCAGTGATTGCTTTGCGCCACGGATCAGGGCGGCCGGGGTCTCGATCGTTATAGGCACCCTTGAAGGAGGGTTCGATGAAGCTCTGCCCCAGCGGGTGCTGCTTCCCATATCGCATCAGCACGTTGTAGCTGTCCTCCGCGCCCGGAAACACCGGCGAAATCTCCTCCATGGTCATCGGGTGGCGGAATGTCGGCTCGTCGTGCGCCAGGTACGCGAGCACGCCCACAAGCACGAGATAGCCTAGGGCTATGCGCAGCCACGAGCGAGCTTGCAGCCGCCACGATGCAAGGAATACGGCGACGGCGATGAGCAACGACCCCAGGCTTGCACCCCATATGTATGCGGTAGCTCCCTCAAGGGAGCCGAATCCCAGCAAAGGGAAAAACCTCTCGCGCAATGGGAGAAAGATTCCAGCCAGCCAAAAAAACAGTATCATTGAGACGATCGCAGACTGCAATGCGAGGGCTAAGGCGCGAAGGGCTCGTTGTTGGAGCGGACCAATCTGGGCGGGATCGGGGGTATTCATAAGGGGCGTGGCGCAGATAGGTAAAGGCTGTGCTGGCGCTGGTGGGGCTACTGCCGGGCGGTTTCTGAGCTGATTCAACCGCGTCCCCGCCAGAATGGCAATTCCAGCACGGCGCGGTCACTACTTATCACCCGTCCCGGTAGAAATGGACGGTGCAGCGCTGCCAGAGGGCCTCAGGATAGAACTCGGCCAGCGTGGTGACCAGGCCGAGGCACTTGTCGCTCACGAAAAGCCTCACTCCGGAGAGCCCGCGCTCCTTCATATGGCGCAGGAAATTAACCCACGAGGCCTTGTCCTCCTTCGCCCCCTCCATGACGCCCAGCACCTCGCGGTACCCGTCCTGGCCGACGCCGATCGCGACAAGGATGCTCACGTTCTTGACCTCTCCGCCCCACGAGCGCTTGAGCCAGATCCCGTCCAAAAAGACGTAGGGATGCTGCCCCGTGATCGGCCGGTTGCGCCACTCCTCGATCTGCACGGCGATCTTCTGGTTGAGCTCGCTCACCGTGCTCGGGCTTACCCGCGTGCCCCAGAGCGCCTGCGTGATGTCCTCCACACGGCGGACCGAGACGCCGGCCAGGTACATCTCGACCAGGGCCTCCTCCACGCTGATCTCCCGGCGCTGGTACCGCTCGATGATCGCCGTCTCGAAGGGCAGCTTGCGTAGCTTGGGCATCTTGAGCGTCACCTCCCCGGCCTTAGTGTGCAGCTGGCGCTCATAGTGGCCAGCCCGGGTGTCCACCCCGATCCGCGGAATGCTCGTAGCGCCTCGCCCCGCACAGCTGGTCCGCTTCGGCGTCCAGCATGGCATTTAGCGTCTCTTCAACGGTCGTCTTCACGATCTTGTCGAGGTGGTCCTTGATCAGGCCTTCGTTGATGGCGATCACGTCACCAAGGGGCTTCGTTGGGCTGCCTGCGGACGGTGCCGCAGCGTCGGAGGGCGGGCCTTCGTTCATCGGAGTGGACCTTCCTCCGTACTAGCCGGTTATAAAATGTGCGCAACGATGGGGCTGTTGCCCAAATCGAGCAGTTTGTATGCGGCGCCGTGATACGATGGGCATGAGTTATGCTGTATCCGTTTCACTATGATGGGCATACAAGATGATCAGCCGGAACTCTTCAGCTATC
>Ga0181530_10005899_pt1 | contig 12293 bp, 8 predicted proteins | sample PEATcosm2014_Bin_42_FD_119769 | JGI IMG/M metagenome (GOLD analysis project Ga0181530, IMG submission 119769) | Peatland microbial communities from MTU Mesocosm Facility, Houghton, MI, USA - PEATcosm2014_Bin10_60_metaG | ecosystem: Environmental > Terrestrial > Soil > Wetlands > Peat | place... | reverse complement strand
CAATGCGCTTGCCACCTCGATCAGACCATCGGCGATCTTGTGTTCGGTGGCCTCGATCATCCCGTCGGGGTGCGGCATGCCGATCGGCACCCGTCCCAGGCAACGGCACAGCTCATCGGCCAGAGCCTGGACGAATTCAAGATCGCGCCGACACCAACCAAGCAACGCGGTAACGCGTGCCCGATCGTGCCTGAACCACTCGCGAACGAACGGCACCGGAACCCGTTGCGGCGCAACCGATCGCATGTGCCATCGTGTGTTGATCAGCAACAAGAGATCAAACCTCGCGGCGTCAGCACCCGGCAATCAGCCTTGTTCAACCTCCGGCGCGGCCTTGCAACCGGGGTATTGCCGGCTGATGACGTGGATCGTTTCCTACTCTGCCCGCTAGCGGGCAGCGTATCACACGCACTTCGGACTGGAGTGTCTTTGATCTAGATCAAACTGAGAGCGCTCCGAGAGGGAGGTCGGCGGCGGTGGCTGACGCCGGAGACAGAGCGGTGCGACCCGACGGTCTCCATCTGTAACCAGCAGTCGTCGTGCGGCATCGGCTCCGCCATGTCGGAAAGGCCTCAGAGGGCAGCCACCCTGACGGTTGTGATACCAAGATATTCATCGATCGGTAGCCGATGCCGATACGGGGCATCGCGCGCACACCCAGTGCAGTCTGTCACCGGTCTCCTGGGAACGAACAACCGGCCTGGTGCCAACTATGGTCAACCAAGCCAACCGGCCTACCCATCCTCGACTGCCGAAAACTTCGGCTCGCCTCGCTCACCTGCTCACAACCGCGTTTGACACCGGCCGCAACCCCCGCCAATGATCCGCGCTTCCTCTGGACCCGCCCCGAAAGGTCGCGGGCGGGCGATCCATTGGAAACACGCCAAGACAGGGGCCATCCCCATGATTCCCGCTCTGCTGCCGAATTATGCCCGTGCCGACCTCGCTTTTGAGCGGGGCGAAGGCGCCTGGTTGTGGACGGTGGACGGGCGACGATTCCTCGATTTCGGTTCCGGCATCGCCACCGCCTCGCTGGGCCACGGCCATCCGCATCTGGTGAAGACCATTGCGGAGCAAGCGGCGAAGGTGATGCATACGTCCAACCTGTATCGCATCCCGCAGGCCGAACGGCTGGCGCAGCGGCTGGTGGACGCGACCTTCGCGGACAGCGTGTTCTTCTGCAACTCGGGCGCCGAGGCGAACGAGGGCATGATCAAGATGATGCGCCGCGCCATGTCGGACAGCGGCAAGCCGGAGCGCTTCCGCTTCATCTGCTTCGAGGGCGCGTTCCACGGCCGCACCCTGGCGACGCTCGCCGCCACCGGCAACGCGCACTACCTGGAAGGCTTCGGCCCGGTGGTGGACGGTTTCGACCACGTGCCGTTCAACAATATGAACGCGGTGCGCAACGCGATCGGCGCCGCGACCTGCGGCATCATCGTCGAGCCGATCCAGGGCGAGGGCGGCGTGCGTCCCGCCGATCCGCAATTCCTGCGCGACCTGCGTGCGGTGTGCGACGAGTACGGCCTGATCTTCGGCATGGACGAAGTCCAGTCGGGCATGGGCCGCACCGGAAAACTGTTCGCGCATGAATGGGCCGGCATCACGCCGGACGTCATGTCGTCGGCCAAGGGCATCGGCGGCGGCTTTCCGCTCGGCGCCGTGCTGGCGAAGGAGCAGTTCGCCAAGGCGCTGGTGCCGGGGACGCATGGCACGACCTATGGCGGCAACCCGCTGGCCTGCGCTGCCGGCAACGCGGTGCTGGACATCATGCTGGCGCCCGGCTTCCTCGAAGAGGTGGAACGCAAGGGGCGCCGGCTGCGCGCCGAACTGGACGAGATCGCCCGCGAATACCCGCAGGTTTACGAGAACGCGCGCGGCATGGGGCTGTTGCTCGGCATGAAATGCGCCATCCCGGTGGGCCAGGTGCAGGCGGCCTGCGTCGCCGAGGGGCTGATGGCCATCACCGCGGGCGACAACGTGTTACGCCTGGCGCCGCCGCTGGTGGTCACCGACAGCGACCTCGACGAGGCGGTCGTTATGCTGCGCCGCGCCACCCGCCGTGTGCTGCCGTCCACCGCCAAGGAAGCCGCGAAATGAGCGCGTCCTTGCGCCGTTCATCGGCGGTCGAAGGCCGGTCCACCGATCAGGGAGCCGGCCCCCGCCACTTCATCGACCTGCGCGACTTCGATGGCGCGACGCTGCGTCAGATGCTGGACGCCGCGGCCAACTATAAGCGGGCCGGTGTGTCGTCACGCCCGCTCGCCGGCAAGACGCTGGCGGTGATCTTCGAAAAGCCGTCCACCCGCACACGCGTCTCGTTCGAGGTCGGCATGCGCCAGCTCGGCGGCGAGGTGGTGGTGCTGTATGGGCAGGACATGCAGAGCGGCCGCGGCGAGACTGTCGCCGACACGGCGCGCGTGCTGTCGCGCTACGTCGATGCGATCATGCTGCGCACCGACCGGGTGTCGAAGCTGCACGAGCTGGCGGAATTCGCCACGGTGCCGGTGATCAACGGCCTGACCGACACCTCGCATCCGTGCCAGCTCATGGCCGACGTGATGACGTTCGAGGAGCATCGCGGCCCGATTGCCGGCCAGGTGGTGGCTTGGTGCGGCGACGGCAACAACGTGGCGCGAAGCTGGATCGAGGCGGCGGTGCGGTTCGGCTTTACCCTGCGCCTCGCCACGCCCGAGGCGCTGCGTCCGCCGGCCGACCTGCTGGACTGGGCGCGCGCCCAGGGCGGCCGTATCGAGCTGACCGACGATCCGGAACAGGCGGTCGCCGGCGCTCGCTGCGTGGTGACCGACACCTGGGTGTCGATGTCGGACGATCCGCATGAAAGCCGCCACAACCTGTTGGCACCGTACCGGGTGACGGCGGGGCTGATGGCCAAGGCGGCGGCGGATGCGATCTTCATGCACTGCCTGCCGGCGCATCGCGGCGAGGAGGTCACCGCCGAGGTGATCGACGGCCCGCAATCGGTGGTGTTCGACGAGGCGGAGAACCGGCTGCACGCGCAGAAGGGCGTGCTGGCCTGGGCGCTCGGGGCGGTACGATAAGCCCGTACACCTCTCCTGCTCTCGCGGGAGAGGTTGTCTGGGACATTAACCATCGATTAGCGGTTCGCGCCTACCATGCACCACCAGCACGCGCTGGTGTGGAGACGCCAGGATGCAGCCGGGAGTCGTGCAGCGCGGCGTGATCGTCGCCGACGACAGTATCATCATCCGCGACAACGTGCGTGCCGCTCTGGGTGAGCCCTGGCGCATCTTCCTGGCCGCGGATGGCGCCGAGGCCGTCGAATACGCGCGCGGCATACAGGCCGAACTCGTATTGCTCGACTTTCAGATGCCGCGGCTGGACGGCGTCGATACCTGTGTGCTGATTCGCAACCTGCCAAACTATGCCACGGTGCCGATCGTACTGTTGACGGCCTACGACAGCGTCGACCTGCGGCGGCGCGCCGCGCAGGCGGGCGCCACGGCGGTGTTTTCCAAGCCGTTCAGTGCGAACGCGCTGCGGGCGGCGGTGCTGCCGCTGATCGCCCTCGGCCGCGACGCCGCGCAGGCGCGCGGACCGTCCGGCCTGTCGGCCACGCCGAAGGCCGCGGCAGCGCAGGCAAATGACGACCTGGCGGCCGGCCGCGACGTCCTTGCGGTGTATCGCAAGGTCGAGGCGGTCGCCGATCCGCGGCGCTACGGCAGCTTTGCCGAGCTCATGGCGGCACGGCGCATGAAGTCCCGGCGCTGACGCAGCGCCGCCAACGCGGTCGCCGCCCGATCGCGGAGCGTCGCCACCGGCGCGGGGAGTTGCGTGGCATCCTGCTGCCACGCCGCCTCGTAGCGCCGGGCCGCGGCGGCCAGCGCCAGGAAGCCAAGTTGCCCGCCATCGCCGGCAACCTTGTGCGCGATCGCTGCCAACGCCTCGGTTCCCGCGGCGCATGCATCCTCGGGAAGCAACGCCAGCAGTGTTTCGATATCTGCCGCCAACGTGGCCAGGTGCGAGACCATCTTCTCCGGCGGCATGCACGCATCGAGTTGCGCGATGATGTCGGGATCGAACACCGGCAGTGTATCGTCCGCTGCGCGCGGCGGCTGCGCCTCCGAGGCCATGCCGGGCGGGGGCGGCGACGCCGCGCGCGCTATCGCGGCAGGTGATGCCGCGCGCGTGACCACGGTCAGCAGCTCGGCGCGTTCGTATGGCTTCGCCAGGTATTCATCGACCCCGGCGGCACGCCATGTCGTCCATTGGTTGTCCAGCACCTGCGCGGTGACCGCGATGATCGGCACGCATCCGCGTCCGCCGGGCAGGGCGCGGATGCGCCGCGTGGTTTCCAGACCGTCCATGCGCGGCATGCGCATGTCCATCAGCACGACGTCGAAATCCTGCGCGTCGACAAGCCGCACCGCTTCCTCGCCGCCCGACGCTTCGGTTACCACGTGGCCGACCCCGCGCAGGAAGCTTGCCGCGACATCCCGATTCGCTGCCGAATCATCGACCACCAACACCCATAGCGACCGGGGCGCCATGACATGGCGCGGCGGCGCGGGCGGCGGTTCTGCCACCAGCGTGCCGATCGGCACCTCCAGCCAGAAGACCGCGCCGCCGCCTGGATTGTCGTCATAGCCGATGCGGCCGCCCATGCCCTTCACCAACTGCGCCGCGATGGTCAGGCCGAGGCCGGTGCCCTCGATCCCGGCCTGGTCCGCATCCAGCCGCTCGTATTCGTGGAACAGCCGGTCGCGTTGGTCTGCCGGAATGCCGACACCAGTGTCGGCCACCGCGCAGCGCAGACATGCGGCACCACCGCTGACATGCAACGCAACCTGTCCGTGCCTGGTATACTTCACCGCGTTTTGCAGGAGGTTGATCAGGACCTGCCGCAGATGGATGCCATCCGCGACGATGGTGTCGGGCACGCCAGGTGCTACGTCGCAGATGAAACGCAGCCCTTTCATGGCTGCGGCGGGTTCGATCTGCGCACGGCATTGTTCGATCAACGCCGGCAGGTCGGTGCGGACCGGGGTGGATTGCGCAGCTTCCGCCTCGACCTGCGAATAATCCAACACATGGTTGACCACGTCGCGCAAATGCGTGCCGGCCCCGCGCATGGCGGCCAGCCGCGCGGCTTGCACCGGATCGAGGTTGCCTTCCAGCGCCAGCAGTTCAGCATAACCGAGAATGCTGTTGAGCGGCGTGCGCACCTCGTGGCTCATCGTTGCCAGGAAGCGCGACTTGGCGGCGACCGCTCGTTCCGCGACGTCCACCGCCCGTGCGCGTTGCTCGGCCAGCGTGGCGAGTTGGGCGTTGTTCTGCTCAAGTTCGCACGCCCGTTCCGCCTTCGCAATATCGAGCAGATGGCGCGCCGTGACGTCGCGGGACAGGATGACGAAGCCCTGCGGCGTGCCGGTCGCGGGATCGATCAACCGGCTGGCGGCGGCTTCGATCCAAACCTCGGAGCCGTCGGCGCGGCGCTTGCGGAAGCGCGTGGTCGGCTCCACGGCACCGTGCTGCAACCGGGCCAGCCAGAGTTCGAACCCCGCCCGATCGTCGGGGTGCAAGTCGTCGGCGAGGCGGCGCCCGATCAGCGCTTCCGGTGCCACGCCGAGCACCCGCAATGAGGCCGGCGACACATAGCGGTACACGCCATCATCGTCGATTTGCGCAACGATATCGCTGACGTTCTCGGTGAGTCTGCGGAACTCCGCCTCGCTGCCCCGCGCCGCCGTTTCGGCCGCCGCACGTTGCAGCAACTGCCGCCGCAGCAGCACCGTCAGCCCGACATTCGCCAGGCAGAGAACCGCAACCAGCAGCAGGATGCCCGTGGCCTTGACCCGCCAGGCGGCGAATATGTCATCGACCGCGAAGCCGACGCTCAGCACCAGCGGCAGGTCGTCGATCTGCTTGTAGTTGAAGCGGCGCAACACGTGATCGACCTGCGATTCGGCCTCGATCCTTGGCTCGCGTGTCCGCATGAATTGATAAAACACCGATGTCGATCCGATCGTGCGGCCGATATCGTTCGCATCGTACGGCATGCGCATCAGGATCGTGCCGTCGGTACGGATCAGCGTGATCGAGCCATGCGGTCCGACGTCCAGCCTGGCGAAGAGGTCACGGAAATAGGCGAGCTTGATGCTGCCGACCACGACGCCGCCAAACGTGCCATCCGGGTGCGACATGCGCCGGCTGATCGGAATACTTCCTGGCTGATCCGGGGTGTTCGCGAACGGGCGACCGATGTAGATGGTGCTGCGTGGGTCATGCCGGTGGGCGATGAAATAGTCCCGGCCGGCGAAGTTGCCGCCACGCGGCGTTGCTGACTGCGAATCGGCGATGACATCGCCGGATTCGTTCAGCGCGTTGACGAAGCCGAGATAGCGGGCCTGCGCCAGATGATCGAACAGGAGCATGTTGCGGACCTGCGGGTTGAAGTCCCAGATCCCTGGCAGTTGCAGGCCGTCGTTCACCGCCTGTAGCGACTGGTCGAGCAATTCGATATTGCGCGCCACATCCTGCTCGACCAGCGCGACGATGTTCCATGCCGCCTGTTCGGCCTGGCGGGCGGCGTCCTCGCGGGCATCCAGCAACACGATGGAGCAGAAGATGAAAAAGCCGCAGGTGACGAGGACGCTGCACAACAACAGCGTGCGCGAGGTCAGCGAACGTGGCACGGCGAGCCACGCCGGCGCCCAGGATCGGGATTGCAGCACACGCACGCGGCCCAGCCTCCTCAGGCGGGCGAGTGTCGCCGCAAAGTACTAGGGAAGTGTTTACGTTCGGCGATCGGGACCTTCGAAGGTCGGCATCCACGGCATTGCGCTGCCTCGTCCGGCGCGTCGCGGCGGGTTTATCCGCATCGCACCCGCCGTTATACTGCCGCCGGCTTTCCCGGCGCATGCTCGAAGCGGCTGTCGTGCCCGAGCAATAGCAGCACGATGCCGGCAACCAGCATACCGGAGGCGATGATCAGCAGCCCGATACCGAAGCTGCCCGTGGCATCACGCGCCAATCCCATCGCGTATGGGCCGAGGAAACCGCCGAGATTGCCCACCGAGTTGATCATTGCGATGCCGCCCGCGGCGGCGGTACCGGTCAACATGGCGCTCGGCAACGGCCAGAAGGTCGGCGCGATCGCCGACTGGCCCATTTGTGCCAGTACGATCGCGACCATCAGGATGATCGGGTTGTTGAGGAATACGCAGGAGGCGAGACCAACAAACGACAGGAAGCAGGCTGCCGCGCAGTGCCGGGCGCGCCCCCCGTGGCGGTCCGCATGCAGTCCCCACCCGACCATGGCGATGGCGCCAAAGACATACGGTATGGCAGTGACGAAGCCTGTCCCGACAAAGCTGATGCCGAAACGATGGACGATCTGCGGCAGGAAGATGGTCAGCCCGTAGCTGGCGAAGGCGTTACCGAAATAGACGAGTGTCAGCGCCCACACGCGGCCACTGCCCAGCGCTTCGCTCAGCTTGAAGCGGTGCACCGCCTCGCGTTCCGCGCGCTCCGCCGCGAGTCGTTCGGCAAGCCAGTTGCGTTGCTCAGGTGAGAGCCACTGCGCTTGCTCCGGCCGGTCCGTCAGGAAGACGGCAACCACGACGCCAAGCACGATGGCCGGTATCGCCTCGAGGATGAACAGCCATTGCCAGCCGGCCAGCCCCAGACTGCCTTCGAGCGACAGGATCGCCCCCGAGATGATCGAACCGATGATCACCGAGATCGGAATCGCGGTCTGAAACAGACCGATGATGCGCGAGCGATAGCTGTTTGGGAACCACCAGGTGATGTAGAGGATGACGCCCGGATAGAAACCCGCCTCGGCGGCGCCGAGCAGAAAGCGAATGCCGTAGAACGTGTTTGGCCCCTGCACGGCGGCGGTGAAACCGGAAACGATCCCCCAGGTGATCAGGATGCGGGCGATCCATCGCCGCGCGCCCACCTTGTTCATGATCAGATTGCTCGGCAGTTCGAACAGGAAATAGCTGACGAAGAAAACGCCGGCGCCGAAGCCGAACACCGAGGCGCTGAGGTGCAGGTCGCGGTTCATGCTGAGGCCGGCGAACCCGACGTTGACGCGATCGAGATAAGCAACGAAGTAGCAGGCGATCAGCAGGGGAATCACGCGGCGCGCCACGCGTCGCATGGTGGCCTGTTCGACCGCGCTCGCGTCGGGGTCGTGCAGGAAGCCGACTGGCATGGCGTTTCCCCTGGTCCTTGCCGGGGCGAGCCTAGCCCGGATGTTCCCCGTCGGCGAGACGCGGGGCTGCGGTTGTTCCGCCGCGCCGCATCGAGGTCCGCCTCACCGCCCTACGGAAACGCGCGTCATGTGGGACTCGCCGGTCGGGCGCGGAGCCCTGCCTGCGTCGTGACATGGCAGCCGCGCTTGCCCGCGTGGCACCCGGGGCGCATGAATTCGCGGCGCGGTGTCTGTTCGGCGGTTGAAGGTGCGAGGCCCGGTTATACGACGCAACAGACGCATGCCTCCGGACAATCGCGCGGTTTGGCAGGAGGGAGCAGATCATGAATGCGCAGGATGGCGGCGCCGGGACGGATACGCCGACGGTTGTCGAGATGCAGGTCATCCCTGTTGCCGGTCATGACAGCATGCTGCTGAACCTGGCCGGCGCTCACGGCCCGTTCTTCGTGCGCAACCTCGTGGTGCTGAAGGACAGCGCCGGCCGCACCGGCCTGGGCGAGGTGCCAGGCGGCGAAGGCATCCGTCAGACGCTGGAACGCGCCCGACCGCTGGTGATCGGCAGCCGGCTCGGCGGCTATAATGCCGTGCTTGGCAGCATCCGCCGCATGCTGACCGGAGCAGGGCAGGGGGCGCACCAATCCACGGTGCACCAGGTGACCTCGGCGAAGGAAGCCGCCATTCTGCGACAGCCGCACGAGATCAATCTGCGCACCGACAATGTGATCACCGGGGTCGAGGCCGGATTGCTCGATCTGCTGGGGCAGTTCCTTGGGGTCCCGGTCGCCGCGCTGCTCGGCTCCGGCCAGCAGCGCGATGCGGTGCGGATGCTGGCGTATCTGTTCTATGTCGGCGACCGCACGCGCACCGATCTGCCCTATCATACCGACCCGCAGGCGAATGACGGCTGGCTGCGGTTGCGTAATGAGCCGGCGTTGACGGCGGAAGGCGTTGTCCGGCTGGCCGAAGCCGCAGTCGCTCGCTACGGATTCAGCGACTTCAAGCTGAAGGGCGGGGTGATGCGCGGCGACGACGAGATGGCGGCGGTTGCTGCCATCAAGCACCGCTTCCCCGACGGGCGCGTGACGCTGGATCCGAATGGCGCCTGGTCACTGGCGGAGGCGATCGCGCTATGCAAGGGCAGGAATGACGTCATGGCCTATGCCGAGGATCCCTGCGGGCCGGAGGACGGTTATTCCGGCCGCGAGATCATGGCGGAGTTTCGCCGCGCGACCGGCATGCCGACCGCGACCAACATGGTGGCGACGGACTGGCGGCAGATGGGGCACTCCATCCTGTTGCAGGCGGTGGACATTCCGCTGGCCGATCCGCATTTCTGGACCATGCAGGGTTCGGTGCGCGTGGCACAGATGTGCGACGAGTGGGGGCTGACCTGGGGCTCGCATTCCAACAACCATTTCGATGTGTCGCTGGCGATGTTCACCCACTGCGCCGCCGCGGCGCCGGGCAAGATCACCGCGATCGATACGCATTGGATCTGGCAGGAGGGACGGGATCGGCTGACGCGGGAGCCGCTGCGGATTGTCGGCGGCGCGGTGGAGGTGCCGAAGCGGCCGGGGCTTGGTATCGATATCGATATGGAGCAGGTGCTGAAGGCGCACGAGCTTTACAAGAAGCTGGGGGATGCGGCGCGGGATGATGCGGCGGCGATGCAGTATGTTATTCCCGGGTGGAGCTATGATCCGAAGCGGCCGAGCATGGTACGCGGGGCGGGGTGATCTTGCGGCGGCGTAAATTGCCCATTTGAGGGCGTCCGAAGGGGCAGCGACCACGACCTACTCAGGCCCCTCCGTCCAGCCCTGTTAGCGTCTGCATCCGTCCGGCACGCGATTGTTCCAGGAGATCGGCGGCGGACGGCGACCCGCGCCTGGCGGTGCGGCGGCGGAATTCTGCCAGACGTTCGGCTGCTTGCTGGGGAGTCGGCGATTGCACCGCATTGAGCAAGGCCGCGCGGAGGATTTCCCGATGCTCTGCCTCGGCCGAGCGGCCGTGTTCTGCGGCACGGATGTGCAGGCGGCGCACGAGGTCTGCGTCGAGGTTGCGAACCGTCAGAGTCGGCACGGGTGTGGCCCTGAATGCTGGCAATCGCGGCAATGACAGCATGATAGCCCCAAAGACGATAGCCTCGAAAGTAACTTGCGACTCGGCCAGCTAAACATGGATTTTAGGGGTTGAAGCCCCATAATCGATGGCTCATAAGTGACTCCTCCGCCCACCAGCACCTCCCCCCGGATGATCACCGCCGCCCAGATGCGTGCCGCCCGTGCCCTGCTGCAAATCGACCAGCGCCAGTTGGCCGAGCAATCCGGCCTGTCCCTGCCCACCATCCAGCGCATGGAGGCCAGCGACGGCGTGGTGCGCGGCAATGTCGAGTCCCTGATGAAGCTGGTCGACGCCCTCCACCGCGCCGGCATCGAGCTGATCAACGACGGCGCCGCCAGCCACACCGGCGGCCGCGGCGTCCGCCTCGCCACCGCAACCCCGCCAGGCGCAAACACGAACCAGCGCCGGGGGCGAGCATGATCGCGCTGATCCTGGCCTGCATCGCCGGCCTGCTGGCACTCGCCGTGATCGGCGCCGTCACCGCGCGCACCCCAACCGGCGGCCCGCTCGTCTACGGCGGCTGCCTTATCCTCTCGCTGGCGACCCTGCTCGCCGGCCTGCTGTCGATCGGCGCCCCGCCCACCGAACTGACGCTCCCGATCGGCCTGCCCTGGATCGGCGGCCACGTGCGGCTGGACGCGCTGTCGGCGTTCTTCCTGGTCGTCGTCGGGCTGGGCAGCGCCGCCGCCAGCCTGTTCGCGCTCGGCTACGGCCGGCACGAGGACCAGCCGCAGCGCGTGCTGCCGTTCTACCCGGCCTTCATTGCCGGCCTGCACATGGTCGTCATCGCTGACGACGCCTTCCTGTTCCTGTTCTCCTGGGAGCTGATGTCGCTCGCCTCCTGGGCGCTGGTGCTGGCGCATCACCGCGAACCCGGCAACGCCCGCGCCGCCACCATCTACCTGTTGATGGCGGCTTTCTCCGGGTTTTCGCTGCTGCTCGGCTTCGGCCTGCTGGCCGGCACCGGAGGCGGCTACGCGTTCGACGCGATGCGCCACGCGCATCCGACAGAATGGGTCGCCGCGCTGGTGCTGATCCTCGCGTTGATCGGTGCCGGATCGAAAGCCGGCCTGGTGCCGCTGCATGTCTGGCTGCCGCTGGCGCATCCCGCCGCGCCCAGCCACGTCTCCGCGCTGATGAGCGGCGTGATGACCAAGGTCGCCGTCTACGGCTTCATCCGCATCGTCTTCGACCTGCTGGGCGGGCCGACCTGGTGGGCGGCCGTGGTCGTGCTGGTGCTGGGCGGCATCACCGCGGTGATGGGCGTGCTCTACGCGTTGATGGAGCACGACCTGAAGCGCCTGCTGGCCTACCATACCGTCGAGAACATCGGCATCATCTTCATCGGCCTCGGCCTGGCGCTGGCGTTCTCCGCCAACGGGCTGAACGCCGCGGCGGCGCTGGCACTGACCGCGGCGCTGTTCCACGTGTTCAACCACTCGGTGTTCAAGAGCCTGCTGTTCTTCGGCTCCGGCGCGGTGCTGACCGCCACCGGCGAGCGCGACATGGAGCATCTCGGCGGCCTGATCCACCGCATGCCGAAGACCGCGTTCTGCTTCCTGGTCGGCTGCGCGGCGATCTCCGCCTTGCCGCCGCTGAACGGCTTCGTGTCGGAGTGGCTGACCTTCCAGGCCATCGTGCTGCTTCCCAACCTGCCGCAATGGGGCCTGAAGATCGCCATCCCCGCCGACGGAGCGTTGCTGGCGCTGTCCGCCGCCCTGGCCGCGGCGTGCTTCGTGAAGGCGTTCGGTATCAGCTTCCTCGGCCGCCCGCGCAGCACCGTGGCGGCACAGGCGCGCGAGGTCGACGGCTTCTCCCTGGCGGCAATGTACGTGCTGGCCGCGCTGTGCCTGCTGGCGGGCGTGCTGCCCGGCCTGGTGATCGACGGGCTGGCACCGGTGGCGCGGGCGCTGACCGGCGCGCGGATGCCGACGCAGATCGGGCTGGACTGGCTGACCATCGTGCCGGT